>Ga0070741_10002728_pt1 | contig 46274 bp, 44 predicted proteins | sample Coa_R1_4_FD_66440 | JGI IMG/M metagenome (GOLD analysis project Ga0070741, IMG submission 66440) | Surface soil microbial communities from Centralia Pennsylvania, which are recovering from an underground coalmine fire - Coalmine... | ecosystem: Environmental > Terrestrial > Soil > Unclassified ... | reverse complement strand
CGAGCCGGACCTCCTCCTCCTCGACGAGCCGACGAACTACCTCGACCTCGAAGGCACGCTCTGGCTGGAGAACTACATCGCCGCCTATCCGCGCAGCGTCCTGCTCATCAGCCATGATCGCGATCTGCTCGACCGGGCAGTCGACGGCATCCTGCATCTCAACCAGGGCAAGCTCACGCTCTACCGCGGCAACTACGAATCCTTCGACCGGCAGCGGCGCGAGCGGCAGGCGCTGGAGATCAAGCTGAAACGGAAGCAGGAAGCGCAGCGGGCCCACATGCAGGCCTTCGTCGACCGCTTCCGTTTCAAGGCCTCCAAGGCGCGCCAGGCGCAGTCGCGCCTGAAGGCGCTGGCGAAGCTGGAACCGATCGCTGCTGTCGCCGACGAGTCGGTCTATCCGTTCATCTTCCCCGCACCGGTGAAGCCGATGGCGCCGCCGATCGCCCTCATGGAAGGCGTGTCGGTCGGCTACGAGCCGGGGCGACCGGTCCTGTCGAAACTCGACCTCCGGATCGACGACGACGACCGCATCGGACTCCTTGGCGCCAACGGCAACGGCAAGTCGACCTTCGCCAAGCTGATCGCCGGTCGCCTGTCGCCGGAGGCCGGCACGTTCCGCCGTCCGCACAGCCTCGAAGTCGCCTATTTCGCCCAGCACCAGCTCGATGAACTGTCGCCGGCCATGTCCGCCTACCAGCATGTCCGCGACCTCTTGCCCGACGAGACCGAGGCGCGGGTGCGGGCGCGCACCGGCGCGCTCGGCTTCCCGATGGGCAAGATGGACACGCCGGCGCGCGACCTGTCGGGCGGCGAGAAGGCGCGGCTGCTCCTCGGCCTCGCCACCTTCAAGGGCGCCCACCTGCTCATTCTGGACGAGCCGACCAACCACCTCGACATCGACAGCCGCGAGGCGCTGGTCCAGGCGCTCGCCGACTTTCCCGGCGCGGTGATCCTCATTTCGCACGACCGGCATCTCCTCGAAGCATCGGTCGACCGGCTGTGGCTGGTCGCCGACGGCACGGTGCGCAACTTCGACGGCGACATCGACGATTACCGCCGCCTGGTGCTCGACAGCCGCTCCGGCCGCAACCGCGGCGGGCCGGCGCGTGGCGATGACGGCCAGATGCGCCGGCGCGAGGCCGCCGGACGCCGCGAGAAGGCGGGCCCGCTCCGCAAGAAGATCCGGGAGATCGAGTCGTTGATCGCGAAGCTTCAGAAGGAGATCCAGCTTCTCGATGCCCGGCTCGCCGACCCGTCCCTCTACCAGCGCGACCCCGCCGGCGTCGTCGCCTACGGGCGCGACCGCGCTGCTGTGGCAAAGGCGCTCGCGACGGCGGAGGAGGAATGGCTAGCCCTCTCCGCCGACTACGAGGACGCGACGGCGGCCTCGGGCTGATCAGCGGATCAGGTCGTAGACGAAGTCGTATTCGCTGCCCTGGGCGTTCCGCGCATGCAGTTTCATGTCGCCCCGCACGCCGGCATAGGCGCCGGTGCCGCCGGTGACCGCAAGCATCGAGTCGCCGGCATCGAGGAACGGACCTTCGACCGTGATCTGTCCGTCCTTCAGCATCACCGTCCAGAAGCACTCCCAGGCCTTCCCGACGATGGTGCGGATGCACCAGCCATTGTCGGTGCCGAGCGAAGCCTGGTTCGCCTCGTCATAAATCTCGTTGGCGAAGGTGAGAATGTCGCCGGCCGAATCGCCCTTGTCCCCGATATCGGTGACGGCATCCGAGGTCGCATGCTCGACGACCGTGAGCTTCTCCATGGCGTCCATCGCCAAGGCCTGTCCCGCGCTCCCGGCAACCCATGCTGCCGCCAGAACGCCGGCCGCGCCGCCAATCCAATTCCGGATCATTTCGCCCTCCCTGTCCGGCACGATTGCCGAAGGAAGGAGCATATCCGCCCGGCCGCCCGGCCGCGAGTTGAGGCCTCAGCCCTTCTTTTCCCAGCGGCCGCCGTCGGACTGCTGCCAGTAGGTCGCCTCGTGCCCGGCCGCGCGGACACTGGTCCACGTCGCGCGTGCGCGCCCGACCGCGTCGGCATCGTTGCCGTCGAAGAGGAGGACGATGCGCTGGTAGCCGGCGAAATCGCCGGCTTCGGCGCCGTCGGCGAGGAAGCGGACGCTGGCGCCGTTCGGATTGTCGCCGGCGGCGGTCAGCCAGACGGGCTGGTCCTCGGCGAATCCGTCCCTGGCGGTGCCGTGCGGCAGGAAGCCCTCCTCGCGGTAGGTCCACAGGTGGGCGTCGAGCGCGTCGCGGCGCTCCTCGGAGCCGACCTGGACGACGGCGCGCCACCCCCGCTCGAGGCACTTCTCGAGCAGTTCCGGCAGCACACGTTCGAGCGGATGCCGATCGAGATGGTAGAATAGGACTTCCATGTCGACCTCCCCCTCCGTTCCGGTTATCGCGCCGACGCTTCCTCTCTTGAAACGCCTCCCCGCGAGTCTGGCAAGCCGCTTCGACCGCCGGCCGGAGAACTTCCTTGCCGTCGTCCTCATCGAGCAGGTCGTCCTCTGGACGCTCGTTCCGTTGCTCACCTTCCGGAATGCGCCGCTCGACGTGGTCGAGAACCTCGGCTGGGGCAAGGAGTGGCAGTGGGGCTACTACAAGCACCCGCCCCTGCAGGCCTGGCTGACCGAGATCGCCTTCACCCTCTCCGGCGGCGGCATCTGGTCGATCTACCTCCTCAGCCAGATCGCCATCGTCCTCACCTTCGTCCCGGTCTACCTGCTCGGGCGCGAGGCGGCCGGCGCGAAGGCGGGCGTGCTCGCGGTCCTCTTCCTCAGCCTCGTCTATTACGCCAACGTCCCGACCCCCGAATTCAATGCCGGCGTCATCCAGATGCCGATCTGGGCATGGGCGGCGTTCGCGCTCTGGCGCGGGTCGACCACCCGCAAGCTCCTGTGGTGGATCGCGCTCGGGATCGCGGCTGCGCTCGCGATCTACGCCAAGTACAGCGCGGTCATTCTCTTCGCGGCACTGGTTGCGACCTCGATCGCGGTGCCGACCTGCCGCGCCGCCTACCGGACACCGGGGCCCTACATCGCCATCGCGACCGCGCTGGTTCTGGCGGCTCCGCAGTTGGTCTGGCTGCGGAGCGTCGACTTCCTCCCCCTCCATTATGCGCAAGGCCGCGCCGGCGAAGCCGTGTTCCTCGGCCGGATTCTCGCGCCGCTCCAGTTCCTCGGCGCACAGCTCCTCGACCATGCCGGCGCAATCCTGATGCTGGCCGCAGGCGGCGGCCTGCTGGTGTGGCGGCGGCGGACGGCGGACGCCGTATCCTTCGAGTCGGGCGCCGAGGTCCGCCGTTTCGTCCTGTGGATGGCGGTCGCGCCCTACGCTTTCACCGCCCTCTTCGCCGCCGCGGCGGGCTACGGCCTCCATCCCATGTGGGGCTCGCCGATGCCGATCTGGATCGGGCTGGCGGTCGTGCTCTTGCTCAGGCCCGCCTACCGGCAATCGAGGCTCGGTCCGATGCTCCTCGTCTGGGGATCAATCTTCGTCGCCGCGCCGCTCGCGACCGGCCTCGTCACGATCCTGGGGCCAGCGCTTGCCGGCAGCCAGGCGCCACGGCGGGCGGCATTTCCGGGCGAGGTCATCGCAGCGCAGCTCACCGCGCTGTGGCGGCAGAACACCGGCGAGCCGCTTCGCATCGTCGCCGGCGACACATGGACGAGTGGCGTGGTCGCCGCTTATTCGCCGGACCGTCCGTCGGTGTTTGTCGATGCCGGCACCGATATCAACCCGTGGATCTCGCCGCAGCGGCTGGCTACCGAGGGCGCGCTCGTCGTCTGGGACACGGATACGCCGGAACCGCCGCCGGACTTAGCGTCGCTCGGCCCGTTCACGGCGATCGGCAAGGTCAGCGCGCCCTACCCCGGCGCGCATGACCGCATCGCCTTCTTCCGCTGGGCGATTCGTCCGCCGTCACGTTCTCCTGGCGGCGATCACCGCTCGTAGCGGTCGGCAACCAGGCGGTCGAGCAGTCGCACACCCCAGCCCGAGCTCCACGAGCGGTTGATCTCGGTTTGCGGCGAATCCATCGCGGTCCCGGCAATGTCGAGGTGGACCCACGGCACCGACTTGACGAAACGCTTGATGAAATGCGCGCCGGTGATCGAGCCGGCATTCCTGCCGCCGGAATTCTTCACGTCGGCGAAGCGGGAATCGATCAGCTTGTCGTATTCGGGCGCGAGCGGCATCCGCCAGACGCGCTCGCCGGTCGCCTCGCCGGCGGCGGTCAGGCCTGCGGCGAGCTTGTCGTCGCTGCTGAACATGCCGGCAAGCTGATGGCCGAGCGCGACCACGATTGCGCCCGTCAGCGTCGCGAGGTCGATGATGAACTGCGGTTTGAAGCGATCCTCGGTGTAGGCGACGGCATCGGCGAGAACCAGGCGCCCCTCGGCATCCGTGTTGATGATCTCGATGGTCTTGCCGGTCATCGCCTTGACGATGTCGCCCGGCCGCTGGGCGTTGCCGTCCGGCATGTTCTCGACGAGGCCGACCACGCCGACCGCGTTGACCTTCGCCTTTCGCCCGGCCAGCGTGCGCATCAGCCCGGTAACGGCGGCCGCGCCGGCCATGTCGCCCTTCATGTCCTCCATGCCGGCGGCTGGCTTGATCGAAATACCGCCGGTATCGAAGACCACGCCCTTGCCGACGAACGCGACCGGCTGATCTTTCGATCTGCCGCCGTTCCAGCGCATGACCGCGATCCGTGCCGGCCGCGACGAACCTTGCGCAACGCCGAGGAGCGCCGACATCCCGGCTGCCTTCATCTCGTCCTCGGTGAGAACCTCGATCTCGACGCCGATGGCGGCCAGTTCCTGGATCCGCTCGACGAACTCGACCGGGCCGAGGACGTTGGGGGGCTCGTTGACGAGGTCGCGGGCGAGCGCCACCCCCTCCGCGATCGCGTCGCGATTGGTCACCGCGCGGCGGACCTGACCCGCCTCGGGATGCCAAAGGACCAGCGCAGGCGGCTCCTTGCCGCCGCCGTTCGCCGAGTCGTCCTTGGCCGTCTTGTACTTGTCGAAGGCATAGGAGCGGAGCCTCGCGCCAAGGGCGAAATCCGCCGCACTTTCCGGCGAGATTTTCTTCCCGTCGGGTCGTTCGAGGAGCACTCCGGCGCGCTTTCCGCGGCCGACGGCCCCCGCGGCGACGCCCCCGAGCCGCAGCCAGTCGAGTTCCTTCAGCTCGCCCGGTTTCCCGATGCCGACGACGATCAGGCGGTCGATCCCGTCGACCCCCGTCGGCAGGTCGAGTGTGCTCATCGCCTTGCCCTTGAAATCCATGACCGCGGCCGCCCGGGAGACGACCGGTTCAAGGCCCGCATTCCTCGCGGCGGGGCCGATCCTGGCGCCGTCGCCGGCGAGGATAACGACGGTGCCGGAGAGTTTCCGGGGCTGCTTCTCGACGCTGATTTTGGCGAGTTGGCTCATGGGGCTCGTTCGGGTGGCCGCGTGCGGAACGATCGACACTACGCCTTTCCCCAGTGATTCCGCCACCGGCGGGCGGCGCCGTCACGGAAGTTTGCGCTCGGACCGATACCGCTCATAATCGGGCCGGATCGATCGAATCCCGGAGTTTGCGTGCGCCTGAAACTGATCGAGAGCTACATTTTCAGGAAGATGGCCTCGGCCTTCCTGCTGACCCTGGTCACGCTGGCGGCGACGGTGTGGCTGTCGCAGGCGCTCCGCCAGTTCGATCTCGTCTCGGCGATGGGCCAGACGGTCCTGACTTTCCTCGAAGTGACGCTGCTTCTGCTGCCGTCCCTGACCACCCTCGTCAGTCCGGTCGCGGTTCTCATCGCCGTCATCTACGTCTTCCGGATGCTCAATGACGGGTCGGAACTGGTGGTCATCAACGCCAGCGGCGCCAGGCAGAGCGCGCTCCTCCGGCCGGTGCTTCTTCTCGGCGTCCTGGTCGCCGTCTTCATGTCGACGATGACGCTCTACTTCTCCCCGTTGTCGCTCCGGCTGTGGCGCGAGCTCCTCACCAACGTCCGCGGCAACGTGCTCGCTTCGTTTCTTCACGAGGGCGAGTTCGTGCCCGTCAGCCCCGGCCTCGTCTTCCACCTCCGGCATCGGAAGCCCGACGGCACCATGGAGGGGATCTTCCTTGCCGACAGCCGCGACCCGCAGGCATCGGTCACCTACATTGCCAGTCGCGGCGCGGTGATCGACAACCCGCTTGGCGTTTTCCTCGCCATGAACGACGGAACCATCCAGCGGCGCTCGCCGGACGGCAGGATTTCGATGATCGAATTCTCGGCCTACGCCTTCGATCTCTCGACGCTGGCGAGCCGCGCAGCCGTACCGCCCTACAGGCCGGTGGAGCAGCCGACCACCTACCTCCTCAGCCCCAACCCGGACGATGGCTACTACCGGGCGTTCCCCGGCAAGTTCCGGGCCGAACTGCACAATCGTTTCGCCGCCCCGCTGAACGCGATCCTGTTTGCGGTCCTGCCGCTTGCCTTCCTCGGGCAGGCCGAGACGACAAGGCAGCAGCGCTCTGCCGCGACAACCCTGGTCGCGACCAACGCCATCATTCTGGGCGTCTCGGAATTCGTCCTGAACGGGCTCTCCGAGGAAACGCCGTGGGCGATCATCGGCGTTTACGGGATCCCGCTCGCCGGGATCGCGGTCTCGATCTTCCTCGTGCTCACCGGCCGTCAACCGCGTCCGCCCGAGAAGCTGATGGTCCTGATCGACCTGCTTTCCGGTCGCCTGACCAACCTTTTCCGGCGCGCGGCGCCCACCCCGACGCCGGCGGAATGACGGGGCGCCCGGGATGACGATCGGCTGGACCCTTGCCTTCTACTTCGCGCGCCGTTTCGCGTTCATGGTCCTGGCGCTGTTCGTGTTTTTCCTCTTCCTCACCGCCGGCATCACCTACCTCGAATTCATGACGCGCTCGCTCAAGGCGGACGAGTTCGACGCATTCCAGGTGCTGATGCTCACGCTCTACCGGGTGCCGTCGATCTGCGAGGAGGTCCTGCCTTTTACGATGCTCTTCGGGTCGATCGCGGCCTTCATCATCGCCAACCGGCGCCTGGAGGTGGTGGTCGCCCGGGCCGCAGGCATTTCGGCGTGGCAGTTCCTGCTCCCTGCCTGCGTCGTCGGGCTGCTGATCGGGGCCGTTTCGACAACCATCTACAACCCGATCGCGACGGCCCTGCAGAGCAAGGCCGACCAGGTCGCCGGCGAGCTCCTCGCCTACACGACGCCGGACGAGACCGGCCCGACCTGGCTCAGGCAGGCCGCAGAAGGCCGGGAATCCATCATCGGCGCGGTCCGCACCTTCGACCACGGCCTCAGCCTCTCCGGCGTTACCGCCTTCGTCTATGACGCCAAGGGCAACTTCAAGGAACGGGTCGACGCGCCGACCGGCCACTACGTCGACGGCGAGTGGCGTCTCGACAATGCAACCGTAACCGTTCCCAGCTCTGACCCGAAGACGGTCAAGATCTATCGCCTGCAGACCGCGCTGAGCCCCCGCCAGGTTCGTCAAGCCTTTGACAACCTTGACTCAATATCCTTCTGGGATCTGCCGGGACTGATCGATGCGGCCGACCGCGCCAGGATTTCCGCAGCCCGCTACGAGCTTCGCTACAACACGCTGCTTTCGCGGCCGGTGATGCTATTGGCAATGGTCCTCATCGCTGCCATCGTGTCCCTTAGATTCTCCCGTTCCCGGGACGTCGGGAACATGATTTTGGCTGGCGTGGGCGTAGGCTTCATGCTCTATGTTGTGACCAAGATCGCGCGTGATTTGGGCAGTGGCGGCATCGTACCGGCCCCGCTGGCTGCGTGGCTGCCTGCCATTGTCACGCTGCTGATCGGAACGACCGTGCTCCTTCACCTGGAGGATGGATGAGGGTGGCAGTGTTTGGGCGCGTCTGGGGCCGGCTGATCGGGGGATCGCCGCTCCGTTTTGGCGCGCTCGCGTTGGCGGGGTTCATGATGGCCCTCGCCCCGACGGCCGCCTCGGCCGCGGTGACGCTGCCCGTCGTCAAGACCGATCCGAAGTCGCCGATGCTGGTCGAGGCCGACCAGCTCGTTTACGACTACGACAAGCACACGGTCTCCGCGGTCGGGAACGTCAAGCTCTACTACAGCGGCTACACGCTCGAAGCCGAGAAGGTCACCTATATCGAGCCCACCCACCGGCTGATCGCGATGGGCTCGGTCAAGCTCACCGACCCGACCGGCATCGCCACCTACGCCGACCACATCGACATCACGGACAATTTCAGCGACGGCTTCGTCCAGTCGCTGCGCGTCGACACGCCCGACCGGACCCATTTCGCAGCCGAGCGCGCCGAACGCGCCGGCGGCGAGACGACGACCTTCGTCAACGGCGTCTACACGGCCTGCGAGCCCTGCAAGGACCATCCCGAACGGCCGCCGCTCTGGCAGATCAAGGCGAAGAAGATCATCATCAACCACAAGGAGAAGATGATCTACTTCCGCAGCGCCGCGCTCGAATTCCTCGGCGTGCCGATTGCTTACGTCCCCTATTTCTCGACCGTCGATCCGTCGGTGAAACGCAAGACCGGCCTGCTAGCGCCGTCATTCGGATACGCCGACGCCGTCGGCTGGTCGATCACGGCGCCGTACTATGTGGCCTTTGCGCCGAACTATGACCTGACCCTCACCCCGAGCTACTACACCAAGCAGGGCTTCCTCGGCGAAATCGAGTGGCGGCAGCGTCTCTCCAACGGCTTCTACACGGTCCGCGTCGCCGGCATTTCGCAGAACGATCCCGCCGCCTTCCTCAAGGGCAATTCCGGCACCTACGCCCAGCGGACCTTCCGCGGCGCGCTGCGCACGACCGGCAACTTCGACATCAACCAGTACTGGTCGTTCGGCTGGGATGGAACGCTTTCCACCGACCGGACCTTCACGCGCAATTACTCGGTGCTCAACAACGACAGCCAGTACACGCTGTCCTACGCGCACCTCACCGGCATGAGCGACCGGAACTACCTCGACCTCAGGGCGATGTATTTCCAGGCGCTGACCGACGATCCGACCAATCCGCTTTACGATCAGCAGCGCCAGGCGGCGGCGCTTCCGGTCTTCGACTACAGCCGCACCTTCGCCAGCCCGGTTCTGGGCGGAGAGCTGAAACTCACCTCCAACGTCGCCAACATCGTGCGGAAGGCGGATGATCCCTTCACCGTCCCGGGCGATCCGACGACCTACTATCACGGCCTCTCCGGCGACTTCCTCCGCGGCACCGTCCAGCTCGACTGGCAGAAGCAGATCATCGGCCCGCTCGGCACGGTGATCAAACCGTTTGCGTACCTGCGCGGCGACCTGTTCTCGGTCAACGCCGACGGTGCGGTTCCGTCCAACTTTGCCGGCGACGGCACCACCGGCCGCTTCATGCCGGCGGTCGGCGCCGAGCTGAGCTGGCCGGTATTGGTCGCGATGGGCGGCATGACGCATGTTTTCGAGCCGATCGCGCAGATCGTCGTTCGGCCCGACGAGCCGGCGGCGGGGACGCTCCCCAACGACGATTCGCAGAGCATGGTCTTCGACGCGTCGCGCCTCTTCGCCCTCGACAAGTTTTCCGGCTACGACCGCGTCGAAGGCGGCACGCGGCTCAACGCCGGCATCCGCTATACCGGCGACTTCGGCAACGGCATGACGGCGAGCGCTCTCTTTGGTCAGTCCTACCAGCTGGCCGGCAAGAACTCCTACGCCCAGCCCGATGTCGCCGATGCCGGCAAATATTCCGGCCTGGAGACCAAGACCTCCGATTTCGTCGGTTCGCTGGTCTTCGATACCGGCCTTGGCGCGCGGTTCTTCGCCAATGCCCGCTTCGACGACAAGTCGTTCGCGATGGAGCGCGGCGAGGTTGCGGCGACGACCAATTTCGGCCCGATCACGGCGTCCGCCCGCTACCTCTACCTGAAGCAGGACCCCAATGCCGGGGTCGTCGTCCCGCAGTCGGTGGTGGGCGCCGAGGCCTCGGTGGAAGTGCTCGACAACTGGCGCTTGTTCGGCTCGATAGCCTACGACGTGAAGTCGACCAACCTCGCCCGCGACAGCTTCGGCATTGCGTTCGACAACAGCTGCCTGACGCTTTCGGTCGCCTATAACGAGACGCGGAACAGCGATATCCCGTCGCGCAACCTCACCTTCCGGGTTCTCCTGCGGACGCTTGGCGACACGTCGGTCACCGCCGACCTCAACAAGCTGAAGTAGCCGCCGCCCCTTCACCTTTTTGCCGGATTCTTCGGCTTTTGAACGGGCCGGGACTAGACTTTGCCGGCGCCGGCTTGAGTCGGTGCGGCCCCGCGAAAGGCTCCGGAAGGAATGCAGCGCGTCTTCGGCAGAGTGCTTCGGCGGGTTGCCCTCGCGGCCGCCGTCGCGTTTCCCTTGGGTGCGATCCCGGGCCACGCCGCGGAAGGCATCAAGGTCCTCGTCAACGACCAGCCGATCACCAGCTTCGACATCGCCCAGCGCGCCCACCTCATGGCGCTGACCGGCGAGAAGGGCGGCACCAAGGCCGCGATGGAATCCCTCATCAACGAAATCATCGAACTCGCCGAGGCCAAGCGGCTCGGCATGGTGGTGCCGGATTCGCGGGTCGATGCCGCCTATGCCAGCATCGCGCATAATATGAAGCTCGACCCCGGCGGCCTCGACAAGGCGCTGAAGTCGCAGGGCCTCGTTCCGGAGACGCTGAAGCGCCGGCTGCGCGCGCAGATCGCCTGGAGCCAGCTCGTCCAGGCGAAAGCCCGTTTCGAGGTTTCGGTGAAGTCGTCGGAAATCAACGCCGCCCTCGCCTCCGAGAAGCCGGACAAGTTGCAGGCGACCGAGTACCTGCTGCAGCAGGTGATCTTCGTCGTTCCAAAGGGCTCCTCGGCGGGTTACGCGAACCAGCGCAAGCGCGATGCCGAGGCGTTCCGCGCGCGCTACACCGGCTGCGACGGCGCCCTGACGGTCGCCAAGAACTTCAAGGACGTGACGGTCAGGCCGGTCAGCCGGCGCACCAGCGACGAATTGGTCGGCACCGCCGGCGAAACCCTGTTGAAGACGCCGGTCGGCAAGGCCGCACCGCCGCATCCCATCGACGTCGGTTTCGAGGTGATCGGCGTCTGTGCGATGAAGAAGATCAACGGCAGCGCCGCTGCACGGGCCGACGTCGAGAACAAGCTGATGGACGAGAAGGGCAAGGACTTCGACAAGAAGTACCTGCAGGAACTGCGCGCCAAAGCGGTCATCCAGTACCGCTAGGCGGTCGCATCCGATGGCAGCTCCTCCGCTTCCGCTTGCAGTGACGATGGGGGAGCCGGGCGGGGTCGGCCCCGATGTCACGCTCGCCGCCTGGGCCATGCGCGAGCGCACCTCTCTTCCGGCGTTCTATTGGCTCGGCGATCCGGACCTTCTCGTCGCGCGGGCCCGCCGGATGGGCATCGCCGCCGCGATCGAGCGGGTGGCGCCCGCCGACGCTGAGGCGTGCTTCCCGCGCGCCATCCCGGTGGTGCCGCTCGATGCGCGGGTGACGAGCGAGGCGGGACGTCTCGATCCCGGCAACGCCGCCGCGGTGATCGAGGCGATTGCGCGCGCGGTGGGCGACATCCGCTCGGGCAACGCTGCGGCGGTGGTGACCAATCCGATCAACAAGAAGTCGCTCTACGACGCCGGCTTCCGCTATCCGGGCCATACCGAGTTTCTCGGCACGCTTTCCGCGGCCTGGACGGGGCATCCCGCCCGGCCGGTCATGATGCTCGCCGGGCCGTCGCTGAAGGCGGTGCCGGTGACGGTCCACATCCCGCTCCACGATGTTCCCGCCGCCCTCAGCGAGCAGCTCGTCGTCGAGACCGGACAGATCCTTGCCGGCGACCTTCGCCGGCGCTTCGCCATCGCCCAGCCGAGGATTGCGGTGGCGGGGCTCAACCCGCATGCGGGCGAAGGCGGCGCGCTCGGCGACGAGGAGGAACGGATCGTCCGGCCGGCCGTGCGGGCGCTTCAGGCGGCGGGGATCGCCGCCTTCGGGCCGCTGTCGGCCGACTCGATGTTTCACCCGGAGGCGCGCGCCGGATACGATGCGGCGCTCTGCATGTATCACGACCAGGCCCTGATCCCGGCGAAAACCCTGTCCTTCGACGAGACCGTCAATGTGACCCTGGGGCTGGCATTCGTCCGCACCTCCCCCGATCACGGCACCGCCCTCGACATCGCCGGAACCGGCCGCGCCAATCCGTCCAGCCTGACCGCGGCGCTGAAGATGGCCGCAATGCTCGTCCGCAACGACCCCGGAAGATGAGTTCCGGCGACGGCCTGCCGCCGCTCCGCGAGGTCATCGCCCGGCACGGCATCCGCGCGGCGAGAGCGCTTGGCCAGAACTTCCTTCTCGACCTCAATCTCACCGGCCGGATCGCCCGCGCCGCGGGCGACCTCGGCAACGTGACCGTGGTCGAGGTCGGCCCGGGTCCGGGCGGCCTGACGCGCGCCTTGCTCGCCGAGGGCGCGAAAGAAGTCATCGCGATCGAGCGGGACGAGCACTGCCTCGGCGCGCTCGCCGAGATCGCGGCGCACTACCCCGGCCGCCTGACCGTCGTGCCGGGGGACGCGCTGGCCGTCGATATGGCAGCGCTGGTCGCCGGGCCGGCGAAGATCGTCGCCAACCTCCCCTACAACATCGCGACGCCGCTTCTGGTCGGCTGGCTGCGCGCCGAGCCGTGGCCGCCCTGGTACGGCTCGATGACGCTGATGTTCCAGCGCGAGGTCGCCGAGCGCATCGTCGCGGCGTCGGGCACGAAGGCCTACGGGCGGCTCGGCGTCCTTGCCGGCTGGCGGAGCGAGGCGGAACTCCTCTTCGACATTCCGCCACGCGCCTTCACACCGCCGCCGAAGGTTACCTCCTCGGTCGTCCGCCTGGTGCCGCGGGCAAGGCCGCTGCCTGCCGACGCGGACATACTGGAGAGGGTCACGGCCGCCGCGTTCAACCAGCGCCGCAAGATGGTCCGGCAGAGCCTCCGGCTTCTCGGCGTCGATCCGCTGCCCCTCCTCGAGGCGGCGGGCATCCCGGGGACGGTGCGGGCGGAAGAGATACCGGTCGAAGGCTTCGTCGCGCTCGCCGAAGCGCTCAGGCGTTCCCGGCCGCCCTGACGGTTTCGTCGTCCTCCGAGAGCAGGGCTTTCACCAGCCCCTCCAGCTCCGGCTGCGCCTGCCGGCGGAAGACGCCGGCTTTCGCGACGCGCGCTTCGGCCGGCGGCGATTCGCGGCGGGCCCGCTCGGCATCGAGAATGGTCCGCGCGGCGTAGTAGGAATCCTGCAGGTCGCGGTTGACGATGACGTAGTCATACTCGACCCAGTGCGCGATTTCGGTGCGGGCATTGGCAAGACGCTTCCGGATGACCGCGCCGTCGTCCTCCGCCCGGCGCTCCAGGCGCGCGCGCAGCTCGGCCATCGACGGGGGAAGGACGAAGATCGCGGCGACATCCTCGGGCATGGCGCGCTTGATCTGCTGCGTGCCCTGCCAGTCGATGTCGAAGAGGACGTCGCGGCCGGCCGCCAGCGCCTCGGCGACCGGGGCGCGCGGCGTGGCATAGAGGTTGCCGTGGACCTCCGCCCACTCGAGCAGCTCGCCGTTGTCGCGCATGCGCGCGAAGCGGTCCTTGTCGATGAAGAAGTAGTGGACCCCCTCGACCTCGCTGTGGCGGCGGGCGCGAGTGGTCACCGAGATCGACAGGGCGATGCCGGGGTCGGATTCGCGCAGCATGCGCGACAGCGTCGACTTTCCCGCGCCGGAGGGCGAGGAAAGCACCAGCATCAGGCCTCGGCGCGCCGCCGGCATGGCGTTACTCCAGGTTCTGGACCTGCTCCCGGAACTGGTCGACGACAGCCTTCAGATCGAGTCCGATCGCGGTCAGCTCGCGGTCGTTGGCCTTGGCGCAGAGTGTGTTGACCTCGCGGTTGAATTCCTGGGCGAGGAAATCGAGCCGGCGGCCGACCGCGCCGCCTTCCGCGATCAGCAGGCGGGCCGCCTCGACATGCGCGGAGAGGCGGTCCAGTTCCTCCCGGATATCGGCCTTGGTGGCGAGGAGGACGGCCTCCTGAAAGAGCCGGTCGGGATCGAGCGCCGGCGCCGCGTCAAGCAGCATCGCGACCTGCTCGGCGAGGCGGTTGCGGATCGCCTGCGGCGTCCGCGCCGGCGAAGCCTCGGCCGTGCCCGCCAGCCGCGCAATCTCGTCGAGGCGAAGCCCGAGCACCGCGGCGATCGCGGCTCCCTCCTGGCTGCGTATCGCCACCAGACTGGCCAGCGCGTCGTCGAGCGAAGCGAGGAGCCGTGCGTCGAAGGTCGGGTCGGTCTCGGGAATCGCTTCGGCGAACTCGACCACGCCCTTGATCGACAGAATCCCGTCCAGCGTCGGCGGCTGCGCGTTGACGCGGGGCGCAAGCCGTTCGATCGCGGCAAGCACGTCGGCAAGCACCGCCTCGTTGATGCGGAAGGTTTCCCCTTCGGCGCCCGACGCGAAGGACAGCGTCGCCTGAACGTTGCCGCGGGTAATGCGCCGGGCAACCCGCTCGCGCGCCGCGGCTTCGAGACGTTCGAGCCGCGGCGGCAGGCGGAGGCGGATGTCCAGACCCTTGCCGTTGACGGAGCGCAGCTCCCAGACCCAGCTGCGGCCGGCGTCGACGCCGGCGGTGCGGGCAAAGCCGGTCATGCTGGCCGGGGTCCGGTTCCCGGCAGCCTGCACGGGCCGCAGACCAGCCGCGGTCATTGCGCCGGCTTGGGCTTCGGCGTCTTCACCGGTCCGGCGCCGGCCGAGACGCTGTCATCGCCGCCATTGTCGGTACCGGCGTCGGGAGCGGGCGCTGGCGGCGCGTCGGCCGCGGCCCCGCCCCCGCCGTTCACCTGACGCCAGCGGGCGACGTTGCGCAGGTGCTCCTCGTACGTCTCGGCGAAGGCGTGCCCGCCCGTGCCGTCGGCGACGAAGAAGAGGTCGCGGGTACGGGAAGGATTGGCGACCGCTTCGAGCGAGGCGCGACCGGGATTGGCGATCGGACCGGGCGGCAGGCCGTCGACGACATAGGTGTTGTAGGGCGAATTGGATTCGAGGTCGGCGCGCGACAGGGTGTAGCCGGCCGGCTTCCCCTTGCCCGCGAAGAGGCCATAGACCACCGTCGGGTCCGACTGCAGGCGCATGTTCTGGCGCAGGCGGTTGATGAAGACCGCAGCGACGCGGCTGCGCTCGTCGGCGAGCGCGGTCTCCTTCTCGACCACCGACGCGAGGACCACCAGCTCCTCCTTGCTCTTCAGCGGCAGGTCGGGCGCCCGCCGCTTCCAGATATCGTCGACCAGGTGATCGCGCTCGCGCTGCATGCGGGCGACGAGGCTCTGGCGCGTGTCGCCGCGCGTGAACTTGTACGTCTCCGGCAGGAGGCTGCCCTCGGGCGGCGCGGCGACGGGATCGCCTTCCAGCACCGGATCGGCATTCAGCCGGTCGACGATCTGCTGGCTGGTCAGGCCCTCCGGGATGGTCACCGCGTAGAGGATGCCCTTGCCGGAGACCATCGTCTCCATGATTGCCTGCATCGAGGAGTGGGCCGGGATCTGGTACTCGCCGGCCTTGACCGCATTCTCCTGGCGGCTCAGCCAGACGCCGGCGATGAACAGCCACTTGCTCGAAATGAGGCCATTCTTCTGAAGCTGCTCGGCGATGGTCGAGAGCCCCTGCCCCGGCTGGATGGTGATCGTGCGGTCCTGATCGAAACTGCCCGGCTTCTCGAACTGCGCGCGGCCGATGAAGAGCGCCGCGCCGATCGCGACGACCGCGATGATCGCGATCGTCAGCGCGAAGTTGAGGACGACGACCGCCGGATGGCGGGCGGCCTGCGAACGGACGGGCGGCGGCGGGATGAGCTCGGGCTGCAGCGCCTCGGTCGGGCTCTTCGGCGCCGACCGGTTCCCGGCCGCCAGACGCGCGGTCAGGATGTCGGCGTCGCTCGAAAACGGCTCGCGCCTGATGTCACTCATCACGCAGTTCTCTGGCCCGATTCTTGCCGTTTTGGCGGCGGCGCGACTGTATCATCAATTTGGGCGAAAACGCGATTTCGCCCCCGCAGCGTCGCGCTCACGGATGGCGGCGGAAGATGATCGAGGCGTTGGTCCCGCCGAAGCCGAACGAGTTGGAAAGCGCGATATCGACCTGCCGCTTCCGGGGCGTGTGCGGGACGAGGTCGAGCGCGGTTTCGACGGAAGGGTTGTCGAGGTTGATGGTCGCCGGCGCGAGATTGTCGCGGATGGCGAGCAGCGAGAAGATCGCCTCGACCGCGCCGGCGGCGCCGAGCAGGTGACCGGTCGCCGACTTGGTCGACGACATCGATGCCTTGCCGACGGCGTTGCCGAGCACGCGCTCGACCGCGTGCAGCTCGATCTCGTCGGCCATGGTCGAGGTGCCGTGCGCGTTGATGTAGTCGACCTCGCCGGCGGAGATGCCGGCGCGCTTCAGCGCCATGCGCATGCAGCGCTCGGCGCCGTCGCCGTCTTCGGCGGGCGCGGTGATGTGGAATGCGTCGCCGGAGAGGCCATAGCCGACGACCTCGCCGTAGATGCGCGCGCCGCGGGCGAGCGCATGGTCGCGCTCCTCGAGCACGACGACCCCGGCGCCCTCCCCCATGACGAAACCGTCGCGATCCCTGTCATAGGGGCGCGAAGCCTGGGTGGGGCGGTCGTTGAACGCGGTGGCGAGCGCCCGGCAGGCGGCGAAGCCTGCGAGCGACAGGCGGTTGACCGGCGATTCCGTTCCGCCGGCCACCATCACGTCTGCATCGCCGAGCGCGATCAGGCGCGAGGCGTCGCCGATGGCATGCGCGCCGGTCGAGCAGGCGGTGACCACGGAATGGTTCGGCCCCTTCAGCTGGTGGCGGATCGAGACCTGGCCGGAGGCGAGGTTGATCAGGCGCCCCGGAATGAAGAACGGGCTGATGCGGCGCGGTCCCCGCTCCTTCAGCGTGATCGAGGCGTCGTAGATGCCGCCGATGCCGCCGATGCCGGAACCGATGAGCACGCCGGTCGCGGTCTGGTCGTCCCGGGTCGCGGGGTGCCAGCCGGCATCGTCGAGCGCCTGGTCGGCGGCGGCCATCGCATAGACGATGAAGTCGTCGACCTTGCGGACCTCCTTGGCCTCCATCCATTCCTCGGGGTCGAACTTCCCCTCGGCCTTCGGCCCGCGCGGTACCTGGCAGGCGATCTGGCAGGCGAGATCGCTGACGTCGAAATCGGTGATGTGGACGGCGCCGCTCTTCCCGGCCAGGAGATTCGACCACGTCACATCGACGCCGCAGCCGAGCGGCGTGACCATGCCAAGGCCGGTGACGACGACACGTCTCATCGAGACACGCTCCGCCCCGGACCGGCAGGACCGGGGTTATGCGTCATCGTGAATCGCGCCCACTCAGGCGGCGTTCTTTTCCAGAAAATTGATGGCGTCGCCGACGGTGAGGATCGTCTCGGCGGCATCGTCCGGTATCTCGACGCCAAACTCCTCCTCGAAGGCCATGACGAGTTCAACCGTGTCGAGACTGTCGGCGCCGAGGTCGTCGATGAAGCTCGCCCCCTCGACCACCTTGTCGGCATCGACGCCAAGATGCTCGATCACAATCTTCTTCACCCGTTCAGCGATATCAGCCATCTCTAGAACCTCAATTGCCTCAAAACTGGATCACACTCCGAAGGACCGTTCCCTCCGCGAGCGAGCGATCGTCGGCTCTGCAGTGAACGGGTGATGGCGGCCGGTTGGACGGCGCAATCGCCACATCGCAAAAGAAACTGCTACCTGCCCAAAAAGACCGCAAATCCTTCAACGATTTGGCCGGTCCTAACATACTTCCCTACCCTTGACCAGTCGCGGCCGGGCCGTCGAAACGGCGGCTGCCGCGTGCGTCGATAACGGCGATTTCTCCTGTCATATCATCGCCATACCGCCGTTGACGTGGATCGTCTGGCCGGTGACGTAGCCGGCCTCCTCGCTGGCAAGATAGACCGCGGCGGCGCCGATCTCGGCGGCCGTGCCGAGGCGTTTGGAGGGCACCCGCGCGAGGATCGTCTCGCGCTGTTTTTCGTTGAGCGCATCGGTCATCGGAGACGTGATGAATCCGGGCGCGATGCAGTTCACCGTCACGTTCCGCGCCGCGTATTCCTGCGCCAGCGCCTTGGTGAGGCCGACGAGGCCGGCCTTGGCCGCGGCGTAGTTCGACTGGCCGGCATTGCCGGTGAAGGCGACCACCGACGAGATCGAGATGATTCGGCCCCAGCGCTTGCGCATCATCGGGCGGAGCGCGAGCCGGCACAGGCGGAAGGCGGCGGTGAGATCGACGGCGATGACCTTGTCCCAGTCGGCGTCCGAGATGCGCGGCGCGAGGTTGTCGCGATTGAGCCCCGCATTGTTGACGAGGATCTCGACCTCGCCCATCGCGGCCTCCGTCTGCGGAATGAGCTCCTCGACCTGTGCTGCGTCGGACAGGTCGCAGGGCAGGACATGGCAGCGCGAGCCCAGTTCGGCGGCGAGCGCCTCCAGCGCTTCGCGGCGCGTTCCGGAGAGCCCGACGATCGCTCCCTGACCGTGCAGCGCCCGCGCGATGCCGCCGCCGATCGAGCCGCTGGCGCCGGTTACCAGGGCGCGCTTGTCATTCAGGGCGAACATGCTTCGCTCTCCTCCTCGTCAGCCTAGCCGGGCCAGGGCGGGATCGATATCCGCCGGCGCGCCGACCGCCAGCGTCTCCGCGTCGCCGGCGATTCGCTTTGCCAGGCCGGACAGCACCTTTCCGGCGCCGACCTCAACGAAGAGCGTCGCGCCGGCGCCTGCCAGCCATGCCACGGACTCGCGCCAGCGCACCATGCCGGTGACCTGCTTGACGAGGTTCTCGCGGATTACGGCTGGATCGCGGGTCGGCCGGGCCGTCACGTTGCACACCACCGGGACCGCCGGCGCACGGATCGTCGCCCCGGCCAGGGCCGCTGCCATCGCCTCCGCGGCCGGCGCCATCAGCGCGCAGTGGAACGGGGCGCTCACCGGAAGAAGGATCGCCCGCTTGGCGCCCCTGCCTTTGGCGATCTCGACCGCGCGTTCGACCGCGGCGCGGTTGCCCGAGACGACGACCTGACCGCCGCCATTGTCGTTGGCGGCCTCGCAGACTTCGCTCTCGGCCGCCTCTGCCGCGACCGCGCGTGCCGCGTCGAGGTCGAGGCCGATCAGCGCCGCCATCGCCCCGGTTCCGACCGGGACCGCCTTCTGCATTGCCCTGCCCCGAATCCGGAGAAGCCTCGCCGCCTCGCCGATCCCGAGACTGCCCGCGGCGGCGAGCGCGGAATACTCGCCGAGCGAGTGGCCGGCGACATGGGCCACCTTCGCGGCAAGGCTGAAGCCGCGCGTTTCGAGCGCCCGGAGCGCGGCGAGGCTTACCGCCATCAGCGCCGGCTGCGCATTTTCGGTGAGGGTGAGGGTCTCCGCCGGTCCCTCGAAGATGACGGTGGAGAGCGTTTCGCCGAGCGCCTCGTCGACCTCATCGAAGACGCGGCGCGCTTCCGGGAACGTCTCGGCGAGCCCCTTGCCCATGCCGACGGCCTGGCTGCCCTGGCCGGGAAACGTGAAAGCGACCGTCATGCCGTTTCTTGATTCTGCCGTGCGGGTCAGGCGGGAACGGCCCTTTCAGCCTGTCGGCGGCAAGCTGTCAAGTCGCCGCGCCGGTGCGGAACCCGGTCGGGATCGCAACGTTAGTCCGGCGTGGAGGGCTCCGATCTCTGTGGAGATACGTCATGAGGCTTCGTTCAATCCTCGCGGCGGGCGCCTTCGCCGCCGCGCTTGCCGTCCCCCTCGTCGCCGAGGCGGCGCCGGCGCAGACCACCGGCTACGTCAACCTCCGCTCGGGTCCGGGCACGGCCTATATGTCCTATGGCGCCATCCCCGCCGGCGCGCGGATCGAGGTCTTCGGATGCTCGAACTGGTGCCGGGTGGCGTGGAACGGCATGCGCGGCTGGGTGTCCGCCAGCTACGTGGCCCGTATCGGGCCGCGCTACGCCAAGCGCTATTACATGCAGCACCCGTACTGGGACGACGGCTGGGCCGGCTACGACTCCGATTGGGGTCCGTGGCACCACCATCCCCGGAACGGCTTCACCTTCGGGTTCGGGTTCAACGGCTAGTCTCGCGCCAGCCTGAGCCCGGGCATCGGGACCGCCCGCTGCGCCCTCCGCCGCGGGCGGTCCGGTCTTTTTTGGGGTAACCGGCCGGCGTTCCCTGCGGCTCCGCGATGAGACCGTACCGGCCGTCCGGCCGGCCAATTCCAGGGAAGCGAAATTTGTTCACCTTTCCGCGGTCCTCGCTCGGAACTCATTAATCTCTGTCGTGTTTATTTCGCGGCGGTTTTGCTGTGGGTGCTCCGATGTCCAGCCTCGCTCTTCGCGTCGCTCTCTTCTGCTTCTTCACGATTGCGTCTTCGGCGTTCATCGCAATCCCCTACCTCACCATCCAGTAGCTTCCCGGCGCCCAATTCGCCGCCGGGAATACTTGCATTCGCGGCGCGAATGCCTATAACCACGCCGTCCAATCGGACCCCGGCCGGGGGCTGAAGGGAAGGCGGCGTTTGCCGCAGGACCGGGATCGCGGTCCGGCTTCCTGGTGTCTCCGCTCACGAAGGTTGAACCGTTGCCTTTCCCGAGGCTTCGGCGAGGCTTGGCGCCGGAGAACATAGGAAAGGCTTAGGATGCCTCTTTACGAGCATGTGTTCCTGGCGCGCCAGGACATCTCGACCCAGCAGGTCGAGGCACTTACCGAGCAGTTCAAGGGCGTGATCGAGGCCGGAGGCGGCAAGGTCACCAAGGTCGAGCCCTGGGGCCTGAAGTCCCTGACTTTCCGGATTCGCAAGAACCGCAAGGCGCACTTCACCCTCCTCAACATCGACGCGCCGCCGGCGGCCGTCGCCGAAATGGAGCGCCAGCAGCGTATCAACGAGGACGTGCTGCGTATCCTGACGGTGCGCGTCGATGCGCTGGAGGAAGGTCCCTCGATGATGCTGCAGAAGCGCGACCGTGACGACCGCGGCGGCCGCGACGACTTCCGCGGCGGCGGTGGCGGACGCTTCGGCGACCGCGGCCCGCGCCGCGACTTCGGCGACCGCCCCCCGCGCCGCGATCTGGGCGACCGTCCGCGCCGTGACGAAGAAGCTCCGGCAGCCGATGAAGGAGTTCAGGCCTGATGGTCGACATCAACCAGCTTCCCACCCGCCGTCCGTTCTTCCGCCGCCGGAAGACCTGCCCCTTCTCCGGCGCCAATGCGCCCAAGATCGACTACAAGGACGTGCGTCTCCTGCAGCGCTACATTTCGGAGCGCGGCAAGATCGTTCCGTCGCGCATCACGGCGGTCTCGGCCTCCAAGCAGCGGCTTCTCGCCCAGGCGATCAAGCGCGCGCGCTTCCTCGGCCTCCTGCCCTACGTGATCAAGTAAGGAGGGCGCGTCCATGAATGTGATCCTTCTCGAACGCATCGCCCGCCTCGGCCAGATGGGCGACGTGGTGCGCGTGCGCGACGGCTTCGCGCGGAATTTCCTTCTGCCGCAGGGCAAGGCGCTGCGCGCCACGGAGGCGAGCCGCAAGCAGTTCGACGCGCAGCGCGCGCAGCTCGAGGCCCGCAACCTCGAGCGCAAGCAGGAGGCCGAGCAGGTCTCCGGCAAGCTCGACGGCAAGTCCTTCGTCGTCGTCCGCCAGGCCGGCGAGACCGGCCAGCTCTACGGCTCGGTTTCGACGCGCGACATCGCCGAGACGATCTCGGCCGGCGGATTCAGCGTCGCCCGCAACCAGGTGGCGCTCAACCAGCCGCTGAAGACGATCGGGCTGCACACGGTCAGCATCGTCCTTCACCCCGAGGTCGAGGCGAAGGTGACGATCAACATCGCCCGCAGCGAGGACGAGGCCGAGCGCCAGGCCAAGGGCGAGGACCTCACCGTCCCCGCCACCGAGGCGGCCCCGCAAGAAACGCCTTCCACCGAAGGCGAAACTGCCGCAGCATCGGAAACGGCTACCGAGTAGTCCGCGGTGTCCGCAGCGCGACACTGTCGGGCTGTGGAGCACGCTCGCGATGAACCGACTGCTCAAGGCCTTCCTCGAGCGCACGGTGAAAACCGGCGCGCTCGAGGTCGTTGACCCCGAAGGCAAGGTTCATCGCTTCGGCGACGGCGGACCGGCTCAGGTCCGCGTCCGCTTCGCATCGAAGGCGGTCGAGCGGGCGATCCTCCTCCACGCCCAGCTGAAGCTCGGCGAGGCGTTCATGGACGGCGGCTTCACCGTCGAGTCCGGCTCGATCTACGACTTTCTTGCGCTCATCATCTCGAACGACACCAACGCGCGGCCGAGCCCGGTCGCCCGCGCCATCTCGCGCTTCCGCCATCTCACCCGGCATCTGCGGACGCTGAACACGCTGACGCGCGCCCGCCGCAACGTCGCGCAGCACTACGACCTCGACCGCCGGCTCTACTCGCTCTTCCTCGACGAGGACCTGCAATATTCCTGCGCCTATTTCGAGACGCCGGGGATGAGCCTCGACGCGGCCCAGGCCGCCAAGCGGCGGCACCTCGGCGGCAAGCTCCTCCTCAAGCCGGGGATGCGGGTGCTCGACATCGGCTGCGGCTATGGCGGTCTTGCGCTCTATCTCGCCGAGACGTTCGGCGTCGAGGTGACGGGCGTCACGCTCTCGACCGAGCAGCATGCCGTCGCGACGGAGCGCGCCGCCGAGCGCGGGCTCTCCGGCAAGGTGCGGTTTCTGCTCGAGGACTACCGCCAGGTAGCCGGGACTTATGACCGGATCGTCTCGGTCGGCATGTTCGAGCACGTCGGCCGGCCCTCGCACAGACGCTTTTTCGAGCGCTGCTACGAGCTGCTGACCCCGGACGGGCTTCTCGTCCTCCACTCGGTCGTCCGCCTGTTCGGCCCGATGCAGACCAATGCCTGGGTGGAGAAGTACATCTTCCCGGGCGGCGCCAGTCCGGCGCTCTCCGATGTCGCTCCGGTCATCGAGAAATCCGGCTTCGTGCTCAGCGATATCGAGTTCCTCCGCCTGCACTACGCCGAGACGCTCAGGGCGTGGCGGGAACGCTTCATGGCCAATCGCGAGGCCGCGCGGAACCTCTACGACGAGCGCTTCTGCCGGATGTGGGAATTCTACCTCGCCGGCTTCGAGGCGGCGTTCCGCTTCGACGACCTCGCCGTCTTCCAGCTGCAACTCGGCAAGAAGCTCGATACGGTCCCGCTAACCCGCAAGTATCTCTATTCGTAGCGCTTTCCGCCCGGAAAACGCGCCGGCGGACAACTTCCCCCTGTTGAGCCGGCGGTTCGACGAGGTTACTATTCCGCTTTGATGCAAGCGAGCGCCAGCCGCTCGTGTCGTCCGGGGTGCGCCGTTTTCTGGCGTTGAATTGCCTGATGAATATCGTTCTGAAGAAATTCCTTGCGTACTGCGTGCGCAAAGGCACGCTGGAAGCGGTCGATGGGAAGGGGCGGCTCCACCGGTTCGGGGACGGCACCGGCAAGCCGGTCCGTGTCCGGTTCGCGACCCCCGCGGTCGAGTGGTCGATCATCCTCAACACGCAGCTGAAGCTCGGCGAGCAGTTCATGGACGGCGGTTTCACCGTCGAATCCGGCTCGATCTACGACTTCGTCGCCCTGATGCTGGCCAACATCCAGGGCCTTGCGCCGGGCAAGTGGATCAACCTCGGCAACGCGTTCCGCTACCTGGTCCGCCGGCTGCACCAGCTCAACACGCCGCTGCGCGCCCGCCGCAACATCCATCACCACTACGACCTCAACGGCCAGCTCTACGCGCTCTTCCTCGACGACGACCTGCAATATTCCTGCGCCTATTTCGAGAACGACGACCCGGATCTCGAAGCCGCACAGCTGGCCAAGAAACGGCATCTGGCCGCGAAGCTGCGGCTTAAGCCCGGCATGCGCGTCCTCGATATCGGCTCCGGCTGGGGCGGGCTCGGGCTCTACCTGGCGGAGCGGACCGGGGTCGACGTCACCGGCGTCACCCTGTCGGAGGAACAGCACGCCGTCTCCAACCGCCGCGCGGCGGAGCGCGGCCTCGCCGGGCGGGCCCGTTTTCTTCTCCAGGACTATCGCGAGATCAAGGGGCCGTTCGACCGCATCGTCTCGGTCGGCATGTTCGAGCATGTCGGCGTCGGCTACTACCGCGAATTCTTCCGCGACTGCCGCGAACTCCTCACGCCTGACGGCGTGATGGTGCTCCATTCGATCGTGCGCTCCGACGGGCCCGGCGTCACCAATCCGTGGATCAACCGGTACATCTTCCCCGGCGGCTATATCCCCGCCCTCTCCGAGGTCGTCCCGGTCATTGAGAAGAGCGGCCTGCTCACCACCGACATCGAGATTCTCCGCCTCCACTATGCCGAAACGCTCAAGGCGTGGCGCGAACGCTTCATCGCCCATCGCGACGACGTGAAGGCGCTCTACGACGAGCGCTTCTGCCGGATGTGGGAATTCTATCTCGCGACCTCCGAGACCGCGTTCCGCTACCAGGGGATGATGAACTTCCAGATCCAGATCGCCCGCAACCTGCAGGCTCTTCCGATCACGCGCAACTATATGTGGGAGGAGGAGGAGCGGCTGCGGAAGATCGACGAGGAGTTCGAACGGCGCGGGTCGCTGAGGATCGCCGGCGAATAGCGCCGGCGGGCGGGTCGCCGAATCACCCTGCCCGGTCCATTCGCGCTCCCCGACTGAACGCCAAACGGATTCTCTTCGCCCCCTGTGAACTGCTGTGACTACTCCGCACGCCCCTTTTCGGCCGCCCCCGAGGTGGCATAACACGCCTCGCGGATGGGGACGCCGGCCGAGTCGCCGGCAGGGAGACTGACTGGCAATGGCGTTTGCTGCGCTCGCACTGGCAGGCGACGAAGGAAAGACCTTCCGCGTCGCGCCCCAGAATATCGAGGCCGAGCAGGCGCTTCTCGGAGCGATCCTCGTCAACAACGAGGCCTTCTTCCGCGTTTCGGATTTCCTCGAGCCGAATCACTTCTTCGAGCCGGTACACCGCGGCATCTTCCAGGTCGCCGGCGAACTGATCCGCGCCAACAAGATCGCCAACCCGGTCACCATCAAGACATTCCTGCCCGCCGACCTCGTCATCGGCGACAATATCAACCTCGCGCAGTACCTCGCCCGGCTCGCCGCGGAAGCGACCACCATCATCAACGCCGAGGATTACGGCCGCACCATCTACGACCTCGCCATCCGCCGGGCGCTCATCGGCATCGGCGAGGACATGGTCAACGTCGCCTACGACGCCGACGTTGCCGATACGCCGGCGGCGCAGATCGAGGAGGCGGAGCGTCGCCTGTTCGAGCTTGCCGAGCGCGGCCAGTACGACGGCGGGTTCCATTCCTTCGAGACCGCGCTCCTCTCCGCCATCGACATGGCGAGCGCTGCCTATAAGCGCGACGGGCACCTTTCCGGCCTCGCCACCGGCCTCGAAGACCTCGACCGCCTGATGGGCGGGCTGCAGCCCTCCGATCTCATCATCCTTGCCGGCCGGCCGGGCATGGGGAAGACCGCGCTCGCCACCAACATCGCCTTCAATATCGCCCGCTCGTGGCGCGGCGAGATCCAGCCGGACGGCTCGATGAAGACGGTGAACGGCGGCATCGTCGGCTTCTTCTCGCTCGAAATGTCGGCCGAGCAGCTCGCTACCCGCATCGTCGCGGAGCAGTCCGGCGTGCCCTCCTCCGACATCCGGCGCGGCCGCATCACCGAGGACCAGTTCGCCGCGATCGTGGCGGCCGCTCGCGAGATGCAGAAGGCGCCGCTCTTCGTCGACCAGACCGGCGGCCTCACCATCGCCCAGCTTGCCGCCCGCGCCCGCCGCTTGAAGCGCCAGCGCGGCCTCGACCTCGTCGTCGTCGACTACATCCAGCTCCTCCAGGGCTCCTCGCGCCGCGGCGCCGACAACCGCGTCCAGGAAGTCACCGAGATCACCAACCAATTGAAGGCGCTCGCCAAGGAGCTTAACGTTCCCATTCTGGCGCTGTCGCAGCTCTCGCGGCAGGTCGAGAACCGCGAGGACAAGCGCCCGCAGCTCTCCGATCTGCGCGAGTCGGGCTCGATCGAGCAGGACGCCGACGTGGTGCTCTTCGTCTTCCGCGAGGAGTACTACCTGAAGAACAAGGAGCCGCGCCCCGGCACCATGGAATACGAGCAGTGGCAGCAGCAGATGGAGCAGGTCCACGGCATCGCCGAGGCGATCATCGGCAAGCAGCGCCACGGCCCGACCGGCACCATCCAGCTGCTCTTCGAGGATCACCTCACCCGCTTCTCCAATCTGGCGCAAAGCGGATCGCTGCCCCAGTCCTACGGTTGAGCGCCCGATGTTCGGCTGGCTGTTCGGCAGGAAAGGCGAAAGCGGCGGCGGCGTCACCGAGACGCGCGAGCTGTTCAGCCTCACCCGTCCGCTCGCCGCGCCGGCCGACAAGGCCTTCGCGGTCTTCGTCGACAAGGCCGATACCTGGTGGCCGCGCCGCAATACGTGGTCGCAGGACGATCTCGACCGCATCGTCATCGAGCCGATGTTCGGCGGTCGCTGCTACGAGCGGACCAAAAGCGGCGAGGAGCGCGTCTGGGGCAAGGTGCTGACGATCAGCCGCCCCGGCCACATCGTCCTCACCTGGCAGATCCGGCCGGACCGTTCGCCCGAACCGGAGGAAGCAGCGGCCTCGCGCATCGACGTCCGCTTCATGGCCAACGACCAGGGCGGCGGCAGCATCCTCCTCGTCCACCGCGACTTCCCGCGCCACGGCGAGGGCTGGGAGAAGTACAAGGCGGAGATGGCGAAGGCCTGGCCGGGGATGCTCGACGCCTACGTGAAGGCCCTCGCCGCTTCATAGCTTTCGCGGACCGCCTCACGCCTGCCGCGGTTTTCTGCTAGTCCGCTCGGCAATGGATGCACTGCTCAGCCCGCCAGGCCTGACCGACCCGGCTCTCGCCGGCGGGCGTCTCACCATCGACCTCGGGGCGCTGGCCGAGAACTGGCGGCAGGTCGGCGCCCGCGTCCGCGTCGCGGAGACGGCTGCGGTCGTCAAGGCCGACGCCTACGGCATCGGCATCGCGCCGGCCGGTAGCGCGCTCGCCGCCGCCGGCTGCCGCACCTTCTTCGTGGCGCTTCCCGAGGAAGGCCAGCGGCTGCGCGCCGCCGCGCCGGGCGTGACCATCTACGTCCTCGCCGGCCTCCTTCCCGGAACGTCGCAGGCGCTTGCCGCCGCCGACCTCCGCCCGGTGCTCAATTCCTGGGGCGAGATCGAGGAATGGGCGGCCTTCCGCGAGACGGGCGCCGCCACCGGCTGCGCCGTCCACGTCGACACGGGCATGAACCGGCTTGGCCTGTCGCTCCACGAAGCGCTGGAACTCGCCCGCCGGCCCGACCTGCTCGCGGCCATCGCGCCGAACCTCCTGATGAGCCACCTCGTCGTCTCGGAGGAAGCCGCGAACCCGCTCAATCGGCGACAGTTGACGCTTTTCCGCGAGATTGCCGCGCAGTTCCCCGAAATCCCGGCATCGCTCGCCAACTCAGCCGGCATCTATCTCGATGAGGATTTCCACTTCGACCTCGTCCGCCCGGGCATCGCGCTTTACGGCGCCTCGCCCGGTCCGGGCGTACCGGTGCCGATGCAGACGGTGGTCACGGCGGAAGCGCGCGTGCTGATGGTGCGCGAAGCCGAGGCGGGCGAGACGGTCGGCTACGGCGCGACCGAGCGGCTGCGCCGCCCCAGCCGGATCGCGATCCTCTCCGCCGGCTATGCCGACGGCTACCACCGCGTCACCGGTTCGAGCGACGAGCGGAAAGGCGCGCATGTCGTCATCCGCAACCGCCCTGCCCGCATCCTCGGCCGCGTCTCGATGGACCTGATCGCGGTCGACGTCACCGACATCCGCGCCGCATCGCGCGGCGATTGGGCCGAGCTCTTCGGTCCGAACGTCAAGGTGGACGAGGTGGCGGGCCATGCCCGCACCGTCGGGTACGAGTTCCTCACCCAGCTTGGGCGGCGCTACGAGCGCATCTATCGCGGCTGAGGCCGGGCCGCCATCTGGCTTACCGCTTCGAGCCCCGGCCCACATCAGCCCGGAGGGACTCGCCCGCCTCCCCTGTCAGCGCTCACCCGGCATCATCCTCCGGCTTGACCGGAGGATCGGGTGGTCGAGGGCCGTCCTTTGCCGCGCGACGCGGCGCTCGATCCTTTGCTTTCGCAGAGGATGACGGAGTGCGTGGGTGGCGAGGCGATGATCGTCGTTTGAGGTCCACCAACGTCGGAGCCGCAGCTCCTCTCAGCGGAAAAAATACTTATCCCCGCCGGCTCTTCCGCCCCCATAATCAGCCGCGTTCCTGCCCGCGAAGGGGCGCGCTCATGAGGCGTCATCGGCGTGGGGCGGGGACGCGGCGCCTGCGGCACTCCCTTCGGGGACGCCGGATCGGGGGCGACTCCTGTCCGGCCGGGTTCGCACCCCTATGCCTCGGGAAGCCGCCGTCAGACCGCCCGCCGGCACTACGACCGGCTGTGGGTTCTGCCCACCTTAAGGGCGGTGACCGTTCGCGAGAACGGCGCCGTACCGGAGAGCGGAAGGCGGTGGCTCAAAATCGCCGCGGCGGGCGCCCGCTTGAGCGCCCAACTCGGACTACCGGACTGGCGTTCAACGAGCGCCCGCCACCCCTTCGCCTTCAAGAGGCGAGGATGAACTGAACTCATCACCCGGGCCGGAACGGTCGCGGGAACGCTTCGGTGCGCGATCCAAATCCCTCGCTGGACAACAGAGGGAAGCTATGAGAACATAACAGGAACATAGAAGGGCGGGATCGATCGGGATGGGCCTCAAGTCGGCGCTGAGAGCGCAATACGTCTGCCAGAACTGCGGGGCGGTCTCCCCGCGCTGGCAGGGCCGCTGCGAGGATTGCAGCGAGTGGAATACGCTCGTCGCTGAAACCCCGTCCGCGGGCATCGGCGGCGCGCCGCAGCGCGCCCCCCGCTCCGGGCGGATCATTACCCTCGCCGGCCTTGTCGGGGATGGCAACGAATCCCCGCCGCGCGTCCGCTGCGGCATCGCCGAGTTCGACCGGGTCACCGGCGGCGGGTTCGTGCGCGGCTCGACGCTCCTGGTCGGCGGCGATCCCGGCATCGGCAAGTCGACGCTCCTGCTTCAGGCCGCCGCCGCCCTCGCCGGGGCCGGCAGGTCGGTCGTCTATATTTCCGGCGAGGAGGCCCTCGCCCAGATCAGGCTGCGCGCCGAGCGGCTCGAAGTCACCGGCGCACCGGTGAAGCTCGCCGCCGAGACCAGCGTCGAGGACATCCTGTCGACGCTCGCCGCCGGCCCGGTGCCGCATCTGGTCGTCATCGATTCCATCCAGACGCTCTGGACCGCGGCGGCGGATTCCGCGCCGGGCACCGTGACGCAGGTCCGCTCCTCGGCGCAGGCGCTCATCCGCTACGCCAAGCAGTCGGGTGCGGCCGTGGTCTTTGTCGGTCACGTCACCAAGGACGGGCAGATCGCAGGCCCGCGCGTCGTCGAGCACATGGTCGACGGCGTCCTCTACTTCGAGGGCGAGGGCGGCCACCGGTTCCGTATCCTCCGCGCGGTCAAGAACCGCTTCGGCCCGACCGACGAGATCGGCGTCTTCGAGATGACCGGGATGGGGCTCCGTGAGGTCGCCAACCCGTCGGAACTGTTCCTCGGCGAGCGGAGCGTCTCGACGCCGGGCTCCGCGGTCTTCGCCGGCATGGAGGGCACCCGGCCCGTGCTGGTCGAGTTGCAGGCGCTGGTCGCGCCGACCGCCCTCGGCACGCCCCGCCGGGCCGTCATCGGCTGGGACCATAACCGCCTCGCCATGGTTCTCGCCGTGCTCGAGGCCCATTGCGGCGTTCGTCTCGGCGAATGCGACGTCTACCTCAACGTCGCCGGCGGCCTCAGGATCGGCGAGCCCGCCGCCGACCTTGCCGTTGCCGCCGCCCTCGTCTCCTCCCGCCTCAACGCGCCCCTGCCGCCCGACACGGTCTATTTCGGCGAGATCAGCCTGTCCGGGGCCGTCCGCGCCGTGGCGCACGGCGCCAGCCGGCTGAAGGAGGCCCAGAAGCTCGGCTTCGCCCGCGCCGTGACCCCCGCAGCCCGCGAATCCGGGGCCGCCGCAGGAACCGATCCGGTCGGCCAGCTGGCCGACCTGGTAGCGGCCATCGCCGCCAATGCGCGGAGCGCCGACACTTAGTCGGCAAGCGCCTCGCAAATGCCTCAGGTTTAGGCAAGATCGGCCGGAATTGGCGGTTGCCACGGGCGCTTCGACGCGCTACCGGCCCGTCAGAATCGTGCTAGGTAACGCCGGCCCGCGGCAGAGGCGGCCCGTTCCTCAGGACCAGAGCGCATGCCCATCGAGATTCTCGACATCATCGTGATCGTTGTCGTGCTCATTTCCGCGATCCTCGCGATGGTCCGCGGGTTCGTCCGCGAGGTCCTCTCCATCGCCTCGTGGCTGGCTGCGGCCGCCGCCGCCTACTTTCTCTACAAGTCGCTCCTGCCCCTGGTTTCGCCGTACTTCGACAGCGAGCCGGTGGCGACCATCGTTTCCGCGGCGATCATCTTTTTCGTTGCCCTCATCATCGCCAGCTACGTCACGATGAAGATCGCCGACTACGTCATCGACAGCCGGGTGGGTGCGGCCGACCGCGCCTTCGGCTTCGTCTTCGGCGCCGCGCGCGGCCTGCTCCTCCTTGTCGTGGCGATGCATTTCTTCAACGCGCTCGTGCCGAAGCCCCCGGCCTGGGTGGCGCAGGCCAGGACCAAGCCCATGCTCGACGTCCTCGACGCCAAGCTGACGGCCATCCTGCCCAAGGACCTCGAGGGCCTCCTCTCGAAGAAGCCGGCGACCGAAGACGATTCCCCCGACGTGCCCGGCGAATCCCCCGAGCCGCCCGCCGGCCCGGCGGTCACGCCGGCCAACCCGACCACCGGCAGCATCGAGCCGGCGCCCAAATACAATGACGACGCCCTGCAGCGGATGATCGAGAACAGCGACGCCAACCCGCCCAAACGCGCCAACTAGGATGATCGACCGGAACGCCCTCCCCGACCCCCTCGCCGGCCTGCCGTTCGACGACGACAAGCTGCACGAGGAATGCGGGGTCTTCGGCGTCTTCGGGCACCAGGACGCGGCGGCGCTGACGGCGCTCGGGCTGCATGCCCTCCAGCATCGCGGACAGGAGGCGGCGGGCATCGTTTCCTTCGACGGCGTCCAGTTCCATACCGAGCGCCATGTCGGCCTCGTCGGCGACTCGTTCACCGCGCGGCCGGTCATCGACCGCCTCGCCGGCACCCGGGCCCTCGGCCACACGCGCTACGCCACCCACGGCGGCTCGCTCGAGCGCAACATCCAGCCCTTCTTCGCCGAGTTCTCCGGCGGCGGTTTCGCGGTCGCCCATAACGGCAACCTCACCAACGCGCTTTCGCTCCGCGACCGGCTGCAGCGCCACGGCTCGATCTTCCAGTCGACCTCGGATACCGAGGTGATCCTCCATCTCGTCGCCACCAGCCGCCGCGAGCGTCTGGTCGAGAAGGTGATCGACGCGCTCCGCGAACTGGAGGGCGCCTGGTCGCTGGTCTGCCTGTCCGGCAAGAAGATGATCGGCTGCCGCGATCCCTTGGGCGTGCGCCCGCTCATCCTCGGCGACCTCGACGGCGCCCCGATCCTCACCTCCGAATCCTGCGCCCTCGACATCATCGGCGCCCGCTTCGTGCGCGACATCGAGCCGGGCGAGATGGTGGTGGTCACCGAGACCGGGATCGAAAGCCTGCGTCCTTTCCCGCCGGCCAAGCCCCGCTTCTGCATCTTCGAATACGTCTATTTCTCGCGACCCGACTCCACCGTCGAAGGGCGAGGCGTCTACGAGGTGCGGAAGAAGATCGGCGCGGAGCTGGCGGCGGAGTCGCCCGCCGCCGCCGACCTGGTCGTGCCGGTGCCCGATTCCGGCACGCCCGCCGCGATCGGCTTTGCCGAGGCGGCAGCGATCCCGTTCGAGCTCGGTATCATCCGCAACCACTATGTCGGCCGCACCTTCATCGAGCCGAGCGACGCCATCCGCCACATGGGCGTTCGCCTCAAGCACAACGCCAACCGCGACGTGCTTGCCGGCAAGCGCGTCGTCCTGGTCGACGATTCGATCGTGCGCGGCACCACGTCGCTGAAGATCGTGCAGATGGTGCGGGATGCCGGCGCCCGCGAGGTGCACATGCGCATCGCCAGCCCGCCGACCACGGATTCCTGCTTCTACGGCGTCGATACGCCGGAGAAATCGAAGCTGATCGCCGCGCGCATGAGCGTCGCGGAAATGGCCGCCTACATCAAGGTCGACAGCCTCGCCTTCCTGTCCATGGACGGCCTTTACCGGGCGCTCGGCAAGGCCCGGCGCGATGCCGCCCAGCCGCAGTTCTGCGACGCCTGCTTCAGCGGCGACTACCCGACGCGCCTGACCGACATGGAACGCCGGGACAACGTCCGCCAGCTTTCGCTCCTGGCCGAGGCGGGTTAGAAGGCTCCGGAAACGGAGAACGCCATGCCCGCCGGAAGAAGCTATTCTGTCGTGCTCGAACCCCAGGAAAACGGCGGTTTCACCGTCCTCGTTCCCGCGTTGCCGGAGGTGGTCACCGAAGGCGACACGGAGGATGAAGCCTTGGCTCACGCCGAGGAGGCAATCCGCGCGGTCATAGAATATCGACAGGCGCACGGGATCGATATCCCCGCGGACGCCGCCCCGGAAATTCGGCGTATCACCATCGCAGCGTGATTTGACCGGCCAGGGTCTTCCTCAGGCAAACGCGAGGCGCGTCATTCAAGCGTTGCGCCGTGCCGGCTTCGTGGTTGACCGGATCGTCGGGAGCCATCACGTCCTGACCCACCCCGGCAGCCCTTCGCGAACCGTGGTGGTGCCGTTTCACTCCGGGCGCGACCTCAAGCCGGGCACGTTGCGGTCGATCGTTCGTCAGGCAGGGCTTAGCGTCTCCGATTTCATGGATCTCCTTCGATGAGCAAGCCGCTTGCCGGGCGGATCGCGGTCGTCACCGGCGCTTCGCGCGGCATCGGCCATGCCGCCGCGCTGGCGCTCGCCGCCGCTGGCGCCCATGTCGTTGCGGTGGCCCGGACCGTCGGCGGGCTGGAAGCGCTCGACGACCAGATCAAGGCCGGCGGCGGCGAAGCGACGCTGGTGCCGCTCGACCTGAAGGACAGCGCCGGGATCGACCGCCTCGGCGCGGCGATCTACCAGCGCTGGGGCAGGGTCGACGCGCTCCTCGGCAATGCCGGGCTCCTCGGCGCGATCACGCCGCTCTCGCATCTGGAACCCAAGGTCTGGGACGAGGTGGTCGCCGTCAACCTCACCGCCAACTGGCGGCTCATCCGCTCGCTCGACCCGCTGCTCCGCGCCTCGGATGGCGGCCGCGCGCTGTTCGTCACCTCGGGCATCACCAGCTCGTTCCGGCCCTACTGGGGCGGCTATGCCGTCGCCAAGGCCGCGCTGGAGGCTCTGGTCCGCACCTACGCGGCGGAAATCGCGAATACCCGCATCCGCGCGAACCTCCTCAATCCGGGCCCGCTCCGCACCAGGATGCGGGCCCAGGCAGTGCCGGGTGAGGACCCCCAGACGCTGAGGACGCCCGACGCGGTTGCTGCCGATATCGTCGGGATGCTGTCGCCCGGCTACGCCGAGAACGGCGTCCTCTTCAATTTCCCGGACCGGTCGACCCGCCGCCTGCTTGCCGCCTGAGCGGCGCGGCGATCAGTTCTGCCGCGCTTTCCTCCCCTCGAAGGGATTCTCGCCCTTCCGGAGAAGCAGCCGGATCGGCACGCCCGGCAGCTTGAAATCCTCCCGCAGCGCGTTGACCAGGTAGCGCGTCCAGGCGTCCGGCAGCGCCTCCGGCCGCGAGCAGAAGGCAACGAATGTCGGCGGCCGCGCCTTGGTCTGGGTGAGGTAGCGGAGCTTGATCCGCCGGCCCGAAACCGCCGGCGGTGGATGGCGTTCGACCATTGCGGCGAGCCAGCGGTTGAGCGGTGGCGTCGGTACGCGCTTTCCCCACACGTCGTGGGTGCGGACGACCGCCTCGATCAGCCGGTCGAGCCCCTCGCCCGTCAGGCCGGAAACCGGGACCAGGGCCACACCCCGGATCTGCGGCAGCAGCCGCTCGACCTCTTCCCGCAGCCTGGCGAGCACCTTCTGGCGTTCGTCGACGAGGTCCCACTTGTCGATGGCGATCACGATCGAGCGCCCCTCGCGCTCGACCAGGTCTGCGATCTGCAGGTCCTGCTTCTCGAACGGCGTTCCGGCGTCGATGACGAGCACCACGACCTCGGCGAAACGGACCGCGCGAAGCGTGTCGCCGACCGCGAGCTTTTCGAGCTTCCCCTCGACCCGCGCCCGCCGGCGGAGGCCTGCGGTGTCGAAGAGCCGGAAGTTCCGGCCGCGCCAGGTCCAGTCGACCGCGATCGCGTCGCGGGTGATTCCGGCCTCAGGACCGGTCACCAGCCGCTCCTCGCCGAGGAGGCGGTTGATCAGCGTCGACTTGCCCGCATTCGGGCGGCCGACGACGGCAACCTGGATCGGCTTTCCGGGCGCCGGAAGGACGTCCGCATCCGCCTCCGTCCCGGCCTCCGCGCCCACGGCCGGGAGCGCCGCCTCGATGGCATCGCGGAGGTCGAGCAGGCCCTCGCCATGCTCCGCCGAGACCGGCACCGGCTCGCCGAGGCCGAGCCCATAGGCTTCGAGGTAGCCGGCCTCGCCGGCCTTCCCCTCGGCCTTGTTGGCGACGAGGATCACCGGCGAGCCGAGCCGGCGAAGCAGCCCCGCGAAATGCGCGTCGACCGGGGTGACGCCGGTGCGCGCATCGATCAGGAAGAGCGAGAGGTCGGCCGAGCGCACCGCCTCCTCCGACTGGGCGCTCATCCGCGCGGTGAGGCTGTCCGGCTCGGCCTCGTCGAGCCCGGCGGTGTCGATCGCCGTGAAGCGGAGGTCGCCGATCCGCGCCTCGCCCTCGCGGCGGTCGCGGGTGACCCCCGGCGTATCGTCGACCAGCGCAATCTTGTGCCCGACGAGCCGGTTGAACAGGGTCGACTTGCCGACGTTCGGGCGGCCGACGATCGCGATCCGGGGATGAGGGAGGGCCATGTCGGAGCGACGCCGGCCCGGCGGCCGTCAGGTCGCCGGCTTCGGCGTTTCCGCTTTCGGCGCGCCCTCGCGCGCATCGAGAAGCGCGGTCATGAACGACGCCCGGCCCTTGATGTCGCCGGGCGCGTCCTTGTCGTCGAGGATCGCCTTGAAATACTTCCGCGCGTTGACCGTGTCGTTCACCCGCCATGCCGCGAGGCCGAGGATTTCGCGGGCGGTGTGCCGCCAGATATTGTCCGGCGCCGCGAGGTCGCCGATGCGCGCGACCATGTCGTTGAAGTTGGCGGTCTCCACGAGGATCAGCGCGGCGCGGATGCGCGCCATGTCGCGGATGAGGCTGGGCGGGCTCGACGATTGCGCGATTGCGTCAAAGCCCGCGACGGCGCCCTTGTCGTCGCCGGTAGCGGCCTTCTCCGCGGCCGAGCGGAACGAGGCCAGCACCGGGTACCCGCCGCTGCCGTCCTTGGCAATCGCATCGAGCGCGGCGATCGCCTCGGCATGCTTGCCGTCGTCGGCGAGCTTCACCGCGGCGACGAAGCGGTCGCCGCTTGCGGCGGTCTGCCGGTCCTGGAAATATCCGTAGAGGCGGTAGCCGGCGGTCGCAACGACGATCAGGATCGCAGCGCCGATGACGTAGGTGCCATACCGGTCCCACAGGCGCTTGACCTGTTCGCGGCGCAGATCCTCGTCAACTTCGCGGAAGATATCGGACATCGGATGCTCTTGCGGATGGTCCGCCCTCGGGCCGCCCCGGCCCTGGCGCACCATATACAGATGCGGCGAAGCCCTTGCAAACGGCGGGATTCCGACCGGTTGCCCGAGGGCGGCAGCCTAACCCCGGCGCCCTCCCTTGATCCGCGCCCGCGGCTGCGCCGCCGCGACCGGGCCTGCGGGCCGGTAGGTATTCTCGGCCGCCGGGAACGTCCTCCCCCTCACCTCCTCAGCATAGGCCGCCACCGATGCTTCGATCGCCCCGGCAAGGCTGCCGAAGCGCTTGACGAATTTCGGCACGCGCGGGCTGAGGCCGAGCATGTCCTCGAGGACCAGAATCTGCCCGTCGCAGTCCGACGACGCCCCGATGCCGATGGTGGGGATGGCGACGCTCCTCGTGATCTCGCGGGCGAGCGGCTCGACCACCGCCTCGACCACGACGGCGAAGGCGCCCGCCGCCGCGACGGCGAGCGCGTCGGCCTTGATGGCGGCGGCGCCCTCCTCGTCCCTGCCCTGCACCCGGAACCCACCGATCGTGTTGACCGATTGCGGCGTCAGCCCGACATGCCCCATGACCGGGATGCCGCGCTCGACCAGAAAGCGGATGGTCTCGGCCATCCGGGCGCCGCCCTCGACCTTGATCGCCCCGCACCCGGTTTCCTTCATGATCCGCGCCGCGTTGCGGAAGGCCTGCTCGCGGCCCTCCTCGTAGCTGCCGAAGGGCATGTCGACGACGACCAGCGCCCGGCGCGAGCCGCGCATCACGGCCTGGCCCTGCAGGATCATCATGTCGAGCGTCACCGGAATGGTGGTCTCGAACCCATGCATCACCATGCCGAGCGAATCGCCGACGAGGATGAAGTCGACGAGCGGATCGATGATCGCGGCGGTGTGCGCGTGATACGAAGTCAGCGCCACGATCGGGACGCCGCCCTTCCGCACCCGCAGGTCGTTTGCCGAAATCCGGTTGCGCTCAGGCTGCAGGGACAAGGGGGAAACTCCGGTCGGTCAGGTATTCACAAGTCGGTGAGCAGGAGGTGCGGATCGCCCGCACCAGCGAGCAGCAATTCAATCGCCCGACCGGCGCGGCCGGCGCCGGCGGTCCTAATATAGGCCACAAGACAAGCACCTGTCGTTGCCGGCGATCCTCCTCGGCCGCCTCTCCGACAGCCTCACGGCCGACTCGCGGACGGTGGCGTAAGCCATTGAAAACATGCGGTCCTGCCGGATCGCCCGCCGGTGAGCCCGCCCGCTTCGGTACGAGGGACGGCCGGCGGAGAAGAGCGAGATCGGCTGATTTTCGGCATCGCGGAAGTGTCTCGGTAAGGTTGAAATCGAACTGGATCGTCGCCGCGGACAGGCGAGGACCTCTATCACCAGCATTTCCTCGGTTACCCGTTGTTTATCGCCGGCATGGTATCGTAGCGTCGTGTTGAGGAGGCTGATCCGGACGCTTGGGCGCCGGGAGCAAACGGGCTGGGAAAGATGAAAATCAAAGGCTGGATTGTCGCGCTTGCCGCGATGTTTTTTGCTGTGCCCGGTGGGGCATCCGCCGCCATCGTGGCGAAGGTTGACCTGAGCACGCAGCGCATGACCGTCTCCGTCGACGGAGTCACGCGCTACGTCTGGGCGGTTTCGACCGCACGCCGCGGCTACGTTACGCCGGTGGGCAGCTTCCGCGCGCAGCGCATGGAACGCATCTGGTACTCGAGCAAGTACGACAACGCGCCGATGCCGAATTCGGTCTTCTTCCTGGGCGGCTACGCCATCCACGGCACCAACGCGGTGTGGAGCCTCGGCCGGCCGGCCTCGCACGGCTGCATCCGCCTCGCCCCCGGCAATGCCGCGCTCTTCTACTCGCTGGTGCGGGCGCATGGCATGGGCGCGTCCCGGATCATCGTCAGCTACTAGGCCGGGACAGGCTTACGGGCGGGTAGAGTTGGAACGCGTACCGTGCGTGTGAACCTGGTTCTGGCGGCCGGCGTCCTGCTGGGCGGGCTCGTTGCCGCCCTGCCGGCCTCGGCGGAGATGAGTCCGCTGATGCGGCTCGCCAGCCTCGATGCCTCAAACGTTACAACCGCCGGCGAGCAGAAGGGCGAGAGCGTCGTCGCCCGCATCGATCTCTCCGACCAGAAAATGTACGTCTATGTCGGCGAGACGCTGACGAATACCTTCCCGGTCTCGACCGGCAAACCCGGCTACGGCACGCCGGCCGGCCGCTACTCGGCATTGTGGACGGCGGCGTTCTGGCGCTCGAAGAAATACAACAATGCCCCGATGCCGTGGGCCGTCTTCTTCCACGGCGGCTACGCCGTGCACGGCACTACCGATGTGCGGCGCCTCGGACGCCCGGCTTCGCACGGGTGCGTCCGGCTTCTTCCGGCCAATGCGAAAATCTTCTACTCGCTGGTGCGGAAGGCCGGCCTCGACAACACGCTGATCACGATCGTCCGCTAGACGGGCCGCTCGAGTGCGCCCGCCCGAAAAAGGCCGCCCCGCGGCCTTTTTTCGCCTTGTGGCGCAAATCCCACGGTCGCCCACCGATCCTCGCTAGGTGTGAACCAGTTCACGCTGCGGCCGTTATTGGCCGGTCCGGTGTGACAGCGGTCACTGTCGCGCTCGGGTGAGCGGCATACATCGCTGGCACTCAGAAGGACACGACTCGGAAGAGCGCGGAGGCGGCAGGAGATTTGCCTCCGGAAAGAGACGGGAGAACGACCATGTGGAAGACCCTCACCATTCTCGCGGCGGCGCTCATCTTCGGCTTCGCCACGCCCGGCAAGGCGGACTTTTCGCCGTTCTCGCTCCTGCCCTTCGGCAGCGCGCAGCCGGCCGTCATCGCCAAGGTCTCCCTCGCGCGCCAGGTCATGGAAGTGAAAGTGATCTCCGGCAGCGGTGAGCCGCGCGTCTATCTCTGGAAGGTCTCGACCGGCCGCACCGGTTTCCCGACCCCGATGGGCTCCTACCGCCCGTTCTGGCTCGACATCAACCACAAGTCGAACCAGTACGAGGATGCCCCGATGCCCTACGCGGTGTTCTTCAACGGCGGCTACGCCGTTCACGGCACCGATGCCGTCGCCCGCCTCGGCAGGCCGGCTTCGCATGGCTGCGTCCGGCTTTCCACCGCCAATGCGGCCGCCTTCTACAACCTCGTGCGCACCTACGGGAAGTGGAATACCCGCATCCTCATCACGGACTGAACATCAGGCGGCGCCAATCCGCCCCCCAGACGTACTGGCGCTGGTTCAGTCTTTGAGCCGCCGCCGCCCGGTCGGCACCGGGCGGCGGTGGCATTTTGGGGGGCCGGCCAACCACAGCCACCGTCGAACCGGCGCCTCTCAGGCAGGCTCGGTCACCGCCAGGCCGTAGGAAGCGACGAGGTCATAGGCGATCCGCGTCGTCTCGGGCGGAGTCACCGTGCGCTCGGAAATGTTCGCCCCGAAAGCCTTGAAGCTCGGGAGTTCGGTCACGGCGCTGGAATCGTCCTCCACGGTGTTGACGAAGAGGTGGAGAAACGAATCGCCGTCCCGGAAGAGGCCATAGGCGACGTGGCCGGGCGCCACCTTGTGGAGTTCGGCGAAAACCGCCTTCGACAACGCCTCGTTCTCCTCGGCCCGGCCGGGCTTTGCGGTGTAGCGCACCAATGTCACTCTCGGCATGAAGCTGTTTCCCTTGTCATCGGACGCGCGGGACGCACGCCGTTGACCTAGGGACGCCTGAACGGGGGCAAAGGATTCGCCGGAACAGATTCCTTTCCGGCCGCGAATCCTTCCGCCGCCGGGAATCGTCTTTGTTCCGGGCGCCGCCTGTCCGCGCCGCGGCTGGAAGGAACGAGCATGGCAGACGCAAGCACAGAGGCCTTCGGCCGCTTGATGGTGGAACTGCGGCCGCGGCTTCACCGCTATTGCGCGCGCATGGTCGGCTCGGCCTTTGACGGCGAGGATGTGGTGCAGGAGGCGCTGGCCAAGGCGGCGGAAGCATTCGCCGGCGCCGGCACGATCGAGCGCCCGGAAAGCTGGCTCTTCCGCATCGCGCACAATACGGCGCTCGATGCCCTCCGCCGGCGCAGGCGGCAGGCGGTGGTGCAGTCCGACGCCGACCTCGACGGCCTCCAGGACGACGCCTCGGCGGCTGACGCGCGCGTGGCCGCGGCGGCAAGCCTTTCGACCTTCATGCATCTGCCGCCGACCCAGCGCTCGGCCGTGGTGCTGGTCGACGTGCTCGGCCATTCGCTGGCGGAAACCGCCGACATTCTCGGCGTTACGGTTGCCGCGGCAAAGGCGGCCCTGCATCGGGCGCGCGCCAGATTGCGGGAACTGGCGGCGGATGCCGCGCCGCCCCGCCTTGCCTCGGCCGAGCGCGACCTGCTCCGCCTCTACGCCGACCGGTTCAATGCCCGCGATTTCGATGCGCTCCGCGCCCTCCTCGCCGAGGACGTGCGCCTCGACCTGGTGAACCGGAGGCGGATCGACGGCCGGAAGAATGTCGGCGTCTATTTCACGCGCTACGCGGAGAGATCGGACTGGCGGGTTTGGCCGGGCATCGCCGAGGGCCGCCCGGCGATCCTCGTCAGCAACCGGGCGCACGACCCGGATACCATCGACTATGTGGTGTTGCTCGACTGGGCCGACGGGAAGATCGCCGCGATCCGCGATTTCTTCTACGCGCCCTATGTGAGGGAAAGTCTCGAGGTCAGGCGGCTCTAGATCATTCCCATTCGATCGTGCCGGGCGGCTTCGACGGCTAGAAGCTATCGTAGAAATGCCTGCACCTCGCGCACCTCCGCTAGGTCGGCAATGCGTGTGATTGCAGAAATAAGGCGGCGAGTCCGTCGGTTCTTGTTGCCCGGCGAGGTACCTTGAATATCGGCGACCAGCTTCTTGCTGCGGTCGCCGTACATTCGATCTGCGACGGCCACCGCGACGTCCAAAACAACCAAACAGAGAGCAAGCGACTCGGCTCGATATTGCACTGACGCTTTCAGGATCGCCGTTCGATCCTGATCGAGCGTGATAAACCTCCCGTGGACTACCTGTTCCCAATGAGCAAATGCGGAAAGATGACCGTACAGCTTTCCAATCGTTGGGTAGATGGGCTTCATTCGAGAGACGCATTGCCGTGCCTTGAGCCGGACCACTTCGGCCGTTAGATCGAACGCCACGTTGGACCAGCAAATCATTTCAATGCACAGGCGCAAGATTGGCAGTACTTCCGGAAGCAGACCCCGATTAGAAAGCATCCTCGCCGCGTCGAGGGCATGAGGAAGACGAAACAGGGTCACTTCGGCGCCGAAGACACCGAGAGAGGGGTCTGGGGTATGCAACTGCTTCAAATGGTCTTCGAGAGGGACGCCGCTAGCGCGAAGGAAATCGCTGACGGTGTCGCCCAGTGATGTTTCGTCTTTGTCATAGAGGTCCGGCTCTACGTAGCGCTTAAGCGAGTAGTCGATTGATTTCAGGCGAAGTTGATGCGAGATGGCAGCCGCCAAAACGCGCCTCTTGAACTGAGGAGGACTGGCGCGCTCCATCCCAATTGGAATTCCGAAACCCTGCCCGATCACAAAGTCTAGGTCGACAGCAGACTGAATTTGGAACTGATTTGCTAGGTTGCCGACTTGCCGTTTTCGCATCCGACTCAACACCGGCGCAGTGTCCTGACCGAACTAGACTATTCCCATTCGATCGTGCCCGGCGGCTTACTCGTCACGTCGTAGACGACCCGGTTGATGCCCTTCACCTCGTTGATGATCCGCGTCGCGGCGCGGCCGAGGAAACCCATGTCGAAGGGGAAGAAGTCCGCCGTCATGCCGTCGGTCGAGGTCACCGCCCGAAGGGCCAGCACGTAGTCATAGGTGCGGCCGTCGCCCATCACGCCGACCGTCTGCACCGGCAGGAGCACGGCGAAGGCCTGCCAGATCGCATTGTAGAGTCCGGCCTTGCGAATCTCGTCGAGGTAGATCGCGTCGGCCTTCCGCAAAAGGTCGAGCTTGTCGCGCGTCACCGGTCCTGGGCAGCGGATGGCGAGGCCCGGCCCCGGGAACGGGTGGCGCCCGACGAACACCTCGGGCAATCCCAGCTCGCGCCCAAGCGCCCTCACCTCGTCCTTGAACAATTCGCGGAGCGGCTCGACCAGCCGCATGTTCATCCGCTCCGGCAGGCCGCCGACGTTATGGTGCGACTTGATCGTCACCGACGGGCCGCCGAGCGCGGAGACGCTCTCGATCACGTCCGGATAGAGCGTGCCCTGCGCCAGAAACTCGGCGCCGCCGATCTTCTTCGCTTCCGCCTCGAACAGTTCGACGAACAGGCGGCCGATCGTTTTCCGTTTGACCTCGGGATCCGAGACCCCGGCGAGCGCGCCAATGAACTGCTCGCCCGCATCGACGTGGACGAGCGGGATGTTGTAGTGGCGGCGGAAAAGGTCGACCACATCCGCCGCCTCGCCCTGCCGCAGGAGCCCGTGATCGACGAAAACGCAGGTGAGCCGGTCGCCCACCGCCTCGTGGATCAGCAGCGCCGCCACCGCGGAATCGACGCCGCCGGACAGGCCGCAGATGACGCGCCCGCTCCCGACCTGCTCGCGAATTCGGCCCACCGACTGCTCGCGGAACGCTGCCATCGTCCAGTCGCCGCGAAGCCCGGCAATCTTGTGCGCGAAATTGCCGAGGAGCTTCGCGCCATCCGGCGTATGCGCCACCTCAAGGTGGAACTGCGTCGCGTAGAAGCGGCGCTTCTCGTCGGCGATCATCGCGAACGGCGCGTTCTCCGACGTGCCGAGCACCGAGAATCCCGGCGGCAGCGCGGTGACGCGGTCGCCGTGGCTCATCCAGACCTGATGCTTTTCGCCGGGCCGCCAGATGCCGTCGAACAGCGCCGAAGGCTTCTTCACCTCGACGAAGGCGCGGCCGAATTCGCGGTTATGTTCCCCCTCGACCCTGCCGCCGAGCTGATGCGCCATCAGCTGCTCGCCGTAGCAGATGCCGAGCACCGGCACGCCGGCCTCATAGACGGCGCGCGGCGGCAGCGGCGAATCCTTGTCGAGCACCGAAGCGGGGCCGCCGGAAAGGATGATTGCCTTCGGTTTCAGCCGCGCCATCGCCTCCTCGGCGCGGTTGAACGGCGCGATCTCGGAATAAACGCCGGCCTCGCGCACGCGCCGCGCGATCAGCTGGGTGACCTGGCTGCCGAAGTCGAGGATGAGGATCGTGTCGGTCATCTGCTCAGCGCGCGGTCCAGCCACCGTCGATCATGATCGTGTCGCCGGTGATCATCCCGGCCGCGGGCGAGGCGAGGAACACCACCGCGCCGGCCACGTCCATCGGCTTGCCGATCCGGTGCAGGCCGGCGATCCGCTCGATCACGTCGGCGCGGAATGCCGGATTGCCGAGCGCGGCGTCCGTACCCGGCGTCGAGATGAAGGTCGGCGCCACGGCGTTGACCGTGATGCCGTGCTTGCCCCACTCGACCGCGAGGCACTTGGTCAGGTGGGAGATCGCTGCCTTGGTCATGCAGTAGATCGACTCGCCAGGCAGTGCGACGAAGCCCGCCTGCGAGCCGAGGTTGATGATGCGGCCGCGTCCGGCCTTGATCATCGCGCGGCCAACCGCCTGGCTGACGAAGAACGTGCCCTTCAGATTGACGGCGAGCGTCAGGTCGAAGTCTTCCTCGCGCACTTCCTCGGCGGGGTTCTCCGGCCCGAGACCGGCATTGTTGACGAGGATGTCGATACGGCCGAACTCGGAGAGCGCCCGGTTCACCGCGTCGTTGATCTCGCTGCGCGAGGTCACGTCCATCTGCAGCGGAAAGGCACGGCGGCCCATCGCCTCGATCTCGCCGGCCAGCGCCTTGCCGCCTGCGAGATCGCGCAGACCGAGGGCAACGTCGGCCCCGGCATGCGCGAGCGCCAGCGAAATTGCACGGCCGAGACCCCGCGCCGCGCCGGTCACCAGCGCAACCTGCCCCTTCAAGTCGAAACTCGGAAAATCGGTCATCGCGTCCCCCGCCCTGCCCGCTGTCAGCTCTTGCGGGCGACTACTCCGATGAAGAAGCCGTCCGTCCCGGTCCGTCGCGGCGTCAGCACTATACCGTTGACCGTGGCCAGCGCAGCGCCTGCCAGCGCGCTCTGAGCGTTGGCCGGAAGGCCGGACGCGGCGATGACGTCAAGCGGCGGAACCACGGCAAAATCCGGATGCCGCTCGACGAACCCGGCAACCTGGTCGCCGTCTTCCTCCGGCAACAGGGAGCAGGTCACGTAGACCAGCCGGCCGCCCGGCTTCACATAGCCCGCCGCCTCGTCGAGGATCGCGGTCTGCTCGGCGAGCCGGTCGCCCAGCGCCTGCTCGGTCACCCGCCATTTGGCATCCGGCCGGCGGCGCCAGACGCCGGTCCCCGTGCAGGGCGCGTCGACCAGGACGATATCCATCCGGCGCGCGAGGTCGCTGAGGTCGGCGCCGGCTTCGCGAACCTGAACGTTCCGCGTCCCTGCCCGCTTGAGCCGCTCGAAAATCGGCGCGAGCCGGGTGCGGTCGCGGTCGGTCGCGAGAACCTGGCCCTTGTTTTCCATCATCGCTGCGAGCGCCAGCGTCTTCCCGCCGGCACCGGCGCAGAGGTCGAGCACCTGGTGGCCGGGCTTCGCGCTGGCGAGGCTTGCCGCGACCTGGCTGCCTTCGTCCTGAATCTCGAACCAGCCCTTCTGAAAGGCCGGTTCGACCTGGACGTTGGGATGACGGCCCTGCCCCTCGGTCGGCGCGATGCGGAGACCGTCCGGCGCGTAGTGCGTCAGCGCTGCGCCGAATTTCGACAGGGCCTTCTCCACCTTCGCGGTCTCCGCCTTCAGTCGATTGGCTCGCATGTCGAGCGGCGGACGAAGCGCAAGGGCGATCCCTTCCGCCACCCAGTTCTCGCCGAACTGGCGGGCCAGTTTCGGTCCGAGCCATTCCGGCACGTCGGCGCGAACATGGTCGGGCGCGCCGGCCATATCCGCCGATGTCAGCCGCGCCGCTTCCTCGTCGCTGAGCGGCGGCGGCGCATGCGCGTCGCCCGTGACCATCTGGTTGATCCCCTCGACGCCGAGACCCCAGTGCAGCGCGACCATGCCGAGGACAAGCGCGCGCGGCGTTTCCTCGCCCATCACCCAGGCGGTGGACGCCCGCCAGCGGAGGGCGTCGTAAACGATATTGCCGATCACCGAGCGGTCGCCTGACCCCGCGAAGCGGTGCGTCAGCCCCCAGCCCTTCAGCGCCTCCGAGACCGGACGCCGCCGTGCTTCGAGGTCGGCAAGCACCTCGATCGCCGCCGCCAGCCGTGCCCCCGGCGTCATGCGCCGAAAACGAGGTCGGCTGCGAAGACCAGCCACATCAGCGAAACGAGGATCGCGCCGGCAAGGAATACGAAAAAGCGCCGCGGAACATTGTTGGTGGTGACGTGGATGAGCGCATGGAGGAGCCGGCTCACCACGAACAGCCATGCCAGCACGACAAGCAGGAGGCTCGCCCGCCCGGTGAAGAGCGCCAGCACCGAGACGAGATAGAACAGGACCGGAAGTTCGAGCTGGCTCTGGTAGGCATTGGCAACGCGGAGGATATGGGGAGGCCAGTTCGGTTCGCGGAGCGCGATGTCGCGCGTCTTCACCAGGCCGCTCCGCACCGCCGCGACGCGCATTGACCCGACCCAGAACAGGAGGCCGAGGGTCAGCGCCACCTCCACGAATACTGGCAGCAATACGGTCGTCGCACCCATTCCACCGCCCTCCTAGACGCTGCCGGGATAGTTGGGGCTCTCCCGGGTAATGGTCACGTCATGCGTATGGCTCTCGCGGAGCCCGGCGGAGGAGATACGGACAAAGCGGGCTTTTTCGCGAAGCTCGCCGAGATTGGCCGCGCCGACATAGCCCATCGCGGCGCGCAGGCCGCCGGCAAGCTGGTGCAGGACGCCGGATACCGGCCCCTTGTACGGCACCTGCCCCTCGATGCCCTCCGGCACGAGCTTCAGCTGGTCGCGCACCTCGGCCTGGAAGTAGCGGTCGGCCGAGCCGCGGGCCATCGCGCCGACCGAACCCATGCCGCGATAGGCCTTATAGGAGCGCCCCTGGTGCAGGTAGACCTCGCCGGGGCTTTCGTCCGTGCCGGCAAGCAGCGAGCCGATCATCGCGCAATCGGCCCCGGCGGCTAGCGCCTTGGCGAGATCGCCGGAATACTTGACGCCGCCGTCGGCGATCACCGGCACGCCGCTGCCATCGGTCGCTGCCACCACGTCCATGATGGCGGTGAGCTGCGGCACGCCGACCCCGGCGACGATCCGGGTCGTGCAGATCGAGCCGGGGCCGATGCCGACCTTGATCGCGTCGGC
>Ga0070741_10002727_pt1 | contig 46275 bp, 44 predicted proteins | sample Coa_R1_4_FD_66440 | JGI IMG/M metagenome (GOLD analysis project Ga0070741, IMG submission 66440) | Surface soil microbial communities from Centralia Pennsylvania, which are recovering from an underground coalmine fire - Coalmine... | ecosystem: Environmental > Terrestrial > Soil > Unclassified ... | reverse complement strand
GCTCGGGCTCGCGCCGATCTTCGTCGAGCGGATCTTCGACATCATCCGGCAGATCAACGAGCAGGGAACGTCGATCCTGCTCGTCGAGCAGAACGCGCTGATGGCGCTCGACGCCGCGAATCGCGGCTACGTGCTGGAGACGGGCCGCATCGTGCTCGCCGACGACGCTGCGGCGCTGAAGACGAACGAGCAGGTCCGCAAGACCTACCTCGGCGAGACCTAGGACGGCTCCGACCCGACCGTGATCGGGAAGTACGGCGGCGCGACGAGGTAGCCGATGCGTTTCGCGCCGCGGCCCCTCGCCATCTCGAGCGCGGCGCCGAGCCCGTGGACCGGAACGAAGCCGAGCTGCCGCGCCGACTGCGCGTCGCGACACCCGGCGATCAGCACCGCGCCGAGCCGGTGCGCGGCCGCGTCGCACGCGCTCCACTCGAGGAACGGCTGCAGTGGGTGGCACGTGCGCCCGGCGCGGTAGTCACGTAGGCCAGCGTCGTCTGCGACGGCGGCGGCCTCTGCGACGCCCATCGCCTCGATGTCGCCGGCTGTACGTGGGTCGTAGAAGAGGGCGCGGTACGGCGTCTGAGTGGGCCGCGGGAAACGGCGCGGGAACGGGTGCGTGAGGATCGCCGTCCCGCCCTGAACGACCGGCGGCGCGTTTCGCCACAGGCGCAGCGCGTGTCCGAGCCCGAGGTAGGCGGCGCTGACCGGGTTCGGGCGCTCGCGCGGCATCCAGGGTGTCGTCGGCGGCACGCCGATGACGAGCGCGTCGACGGGCTCGGCCAGCTCGACGCCGCGAAACACCGTCGCGCGGAGGAGTGCTTCGGTATGCGCGACGGACGGCGTGCCGCCGTAGACCGCAGCCGCGGTGAGCTCGCGCGGCAACCGCTCGAGCATCCGCTGTCGCACTCTTCCCGGTGCGAGGTGGAACGCGAAGCGCGTGCGCGACCGGGCGAGCCGGTCGACAGCGTCTTCGTCGTACGGATAGCCGGCGAACGGCCCGCCCACGCGAGGTGTGTTGAGCACGACGGAGACGCCGGTTACCGGCACGCGTTCCTGGAGGAGGCGTTCGAGGGCGAGCGCGAGCCGCCAGCCCTGCGACCCGCTCGTCTCGAGCAGCGACAGGCCGCCGGCGGCGCGAAGCGACTCTCGTCCGGTTGCGGCGAGGAGCGCTGCCGGTCCTCCGTGGAGCACGGTCTCGGCGGCGGTCACGGTGACGACGAGATCTGTCTCGACGAGCGCGCGGTTCACGCGCAGCCGGACGTTGCCCGTCTGGCCGATCTCGACGAGATCCTCCGCTTCGGCGTCGTGCACGATCACGCGGCCCCTGAACCGGCGTCGAAAATCCGGGGGAACGAGCAGTCCGATCTCGCGCGGGCTCGTCCGGCGCAGCAGTCCGCCGGCGACGACGATCGTGATCTGACGGATGCCGAGCCGCTCGAGCTCGTCGCCGGCGGCGGCGATCGCATGGTGACGCGGGCCGATCGGCGCCGCGGGGATCGGTAGCGACGGCTGCTCGATGACGAGTGTCGCAGTGCCGCCGCGCTTGGCGAGCTGTTCGAGCGGTTCGCCGGCGAGCGGGAAGGCGAACGCGTCGCGGACCGCCTGCGCGACGTCGTCGAGGGTCTCGCGCGGAGCCGGTGGTAGGAGCACGACGTCGTCCGCGCCTGGCTCGGCGATGACGAGGCGGGCGTCCGCGAGCAGGGGGATCCGGCTCACGTGGCGCGGCGCGCCGCCGCGGCCGTGGCGCCGAGCACGACGAAGACGCCGCCGGTCGCATAGCGGCGGAGTCGCGCTCCGCGACCGCTGTTGCGAAGCCGCGCGGCAACGAGGCCCGCGAGCAGCGCATAGGTGAGGTCGGAGCAGAGCGCGATCGACACGAACACGAGCCCGAGCAGCGCCACCTGCGGCGCGACCGCGTGGTGTGTGTCGACGAACTGCGGCAGGAACGCAAGGAAGAACAGCGCCGTCTTCGGATTGAGGACGTTGACGACGACGCCCTGACGGTAGAGCCGGCGAAGCGGGATGGGCTGCGGCTCCGGGTCGGCGTCATCGCCGCCGCTGACGATGCGCCGGATGCCGACGCCGATCAGGTAGACGGCGCCGACCAGTTTCACGACTGTGAACGCGGTTGCAGACGACGCGATCAGCGCCGAGAGCCCCGCGGTCGCGGCGGCGACGTGGACGAGCCCGCCACTCGCGACGCCGAACGCCGAGAAGACCCCCGCGCGGCGCCCCTTGTCGATCGCGTGCACGACGATGTAGGTGACGGCCGGCCCGGGGACGACGGCGAGCGCGACCGACGCGACGCAGAAGAGCGCGAAGGCGCTCCAGCCGGGCATCACGGGACCGCCCGGTAGAGGCGAAGGTACTGCGGCCGGAACCCGCGGTTCGTCCAGAAGCGCGACGCGAGCAGGTTGACCGTGCGGAAGTCCACGGTCAGCGAGCGAAAGCCGTTTTCCTTTGCCCACGCGACCGCGTGCGCGAAGAGCGAGCGTCCGATGCCCTCGCCGCGAGCCCGCTCGGCCGTCGCGGTGAGCGCGATGTCGATGCTGTCGACCGGCACCCGTAGGTCATCGCCCGGCCGCCGATAGAGAAGCAGGTGGCCTGCGACAGCCCCATCGCGCTCGCACACGAAGTGCGTGAACGCAGGGTCGTCCCAGGTGCCCTGCCATTCGGACGCGACTTCTTCCGCCGACTGGAGCCGGAGGTCGGACAGGCTCGGCGCCGTGTGCGAGAAGCGCTGGAACGACTGCTCGAGCTCGACGACGGCTGGCAGGTCGTCCCGTGTCCCGAACCGGCACTCATGTAGGCGTACCTCTACGCCACCGGACAGGTCGATCTCGCGCACGCCCCAAACGAGCTGGCACCCGAAGGCCAGCCGGAAAAACGCATCGACCAGGGGTTTCTCCGACGCGGGAAGGGCCACGGCGAAGCGGGACACGTCCCAGACCTGTGCCGAAACCGCAAAAACGTCGCCGAGCGCCTCGGGCTCCGACGCCGCGCAGCCGGCGAAGCCGGCGCGCGCGACACCGCCTTCCGCGGCCCCGGCGAGATAGGCCACTGCTCGGCCGCCGCGCGTCGCGACGTGCCCCGCCGCGGGAATGTGCGACTCGAAGTCGGTCACCTCCGGCAGCAGGGACTCGGCTGCCCGCTGCCGCGTGTAGCGCTCCGCGAGCAACGCCGCCGCCTCGTCGCGAAGCTCGGAAAGTGGATGAATCTCGAGGCTCGGCATCGGCGCCCGACGATACCTTTGGAGGCGTGCCGAAGACGCTGACCGGGGACGAGCTGGAGCTCGACGACGCGCCCGCGCGCGAGTGCGACCTCTTCGTCGTCGACGGCAACAACCTCGCCTACCGCGCCTTCTTCGCGCTGCCCGAAGAGCTGGCGACGACGGACGGCCAGCCGACGGGCGCGCTGCTCGGCTTCACCAACATGCTCTTCAAGCTGCTCGCCGACTACCGGCCGAAGGGCGTCGCCGTGGCGTGGGACTCGCGACCGGTGCACCGCGCGGCGGTCGCCGAGGCGGCCGAGGTCGTCTACAAGGAGGGCCGCCGCCCGATGCCGGACCTGCTGCGGGAGCAGTTCCCTCATTTCCGGCCGATCGTCGAGGCGTTCGGCTACCGCAACCTCGAGTTCGAGGGCTGGGAGGCCGACGACGTCATCGCCACCCTCGCGACGCGCGCCGACACCGAGGGGATCAAGACGTGCGTCGTGTCGACCGATCGCGACGCGTTCCAGCTCTGCAGCGACAACGTCTGCCTGATGATGACGCCGCGCGGCGTTGCCGACGTCAATGTCTACACACCGGATCGCGTCGAGGCACGCTACGGCGTGACGCCCGAGCAGGTGCCCGACTTCATCGGGCTCAAGGGCGACACGTCGGACAACATCCCCGGCGTCCCCGGGATCGGCGACAAAACCGCCGGCCAGCTGATCGCGCAGTACGGCTCGCTCGAGTCCGTGATCGAGCACGCCGAGGAGCTGTCGCCTGCACGCCGCAAGAACATCACCGAGAACGCCGACCTCGCGCGCACGTCGAAGGAGCTCGCGACCATGCGCCGCGACCTCGACATCGACTGCGATCCGGCGCAGCTCGTGCTCGATCCGCCGGACCGCGCGCAGCTGAAGGAGATCTTCCGCCGCTTCGAGTTCCGCGCGCTCCTGAACCGCGTCGACGAGCTGGACGAGGCGCTCCCGTCCGCGCCCATGCAGGTCACGGGAATCGAGGTCCCCTGGCGCGAAGGGGACTTGGATTTCCGTGGCGTGGTGGGGTACGCGGCAACCGCCGACCGCGCGGCGGTTGCGTCAGGTTCCGAAGTCGTTGTGGGTCAGCGGTCGCTCGTTCCGCCGCGCGCGAGCCTGATCGTCCACGATGCGAAGTCGTTGCGCGTGGAGGCGCAGGACGACACGCTGCTCGCCGCGTACCTGATCGATCCCGGTCGCGCGTCGTACGAGCTCGACGACCTCGCTGCCGAGTACGGGGTCGAGCTGCTGCCGGCACCGGAAGCCGAGGAGGAGACGACTGCGCTCGTGCGCGCGGCGGAGACGCCGCGCCGCCTGATCGGCCCGCTGCTCGAGCGGCTCGACGAGCGCGGTGTCACCGAGCTGTATCGAACGGTGGAGCTGCCGCTCTCGCCGGTTCTCGGCGGGATGGAAGAAGCCGGCGTGAAGATCGACACGTACCGCATGGGCGAGATCACCGCGCGGCTCGCCGATCGCGTCGAGGAGCTCGAGTCGATGGCGTTCGAGGCGGCCGGCGAGGAGTTCATGCTCGGCTCGACGCAGCAGGTCGGCCGCATCCTGTTCGAGAAGCTCGGGTTGACTGCCGGCCGCAAGGGCAAGACGGGCTACTCGACCGACGCGAAGGTGCTCCGGTCGATTCGCCAGGAGCACGAGATCGTGCCGCTGATCGAGGAGTGGCGTGAGCTGTCGAAGCTGCTCAACACCTACCTCGGTCCGCTGCCGTCACTGATCGACGAGCGCACCGGCCGGCTGCACACGACGTTCAACCAGACGGTCGCGGCGACGGGCCGGCTGTCGACATCCGATCCGAACCTGCAGTCGATCCCGATCCGCACCGACCTCGGTCGCGAGATTCGCTCTGCGTTCATCGCCGAGGAGGGCCACCGGTTGCTCTCGGCGGACTACTCGCAGATCGAGCTGCGCATCCTCGCGCACGTCTCGGGCGAGCCGAAGCTGCGCGACGCGTTCGAGCGCGGCGAGGACATCCACACGGCGACGGCGGCGGAGGTGCTCGGCGTCGATCCGGCGAAGCTCACGTCCGGTCAGCGCTCGATCGCGAAGATGATCAACTTCGGGATCGTCTACGGGATCTCCGCGTTCGGCCTGTCGGAGAACCTCGAGATCCCGCGCGACGAGGCGCAGCGCTACATCGATGCGTACCTCGCGCGGTTCCCGCACGTACAGGACTTCATCGGCCGCACGATCGAGCAGGCGGGGCGCGACGGTTACGTCACCTCGCTGCTCGGCCGCCGCCGGCCGGTGCCGGAGATCCGCGCCTCGAACCGCCAGACGCGCGGCTTCGGCGAGCGCGTTGCGGTCAACTTCGTCATGCAGGGCTCGAACGCGGACATCATCAAGGTCGCGATGATCAACATCGCGCGCCGCCTCCAGGAAGAAGGCCGCGGCGCGAGGCTCGTCCTGCAGGTGCACGACGAGCTCCTGCTCGAGGTGCCCGATCCCGAGGTCTCGAAGGTGAAGGAGCTCGTGCGGGCCGAGATGTGCGGCGCCTACGACCTCGATCCGCCGCTCGCCGTCGACGTCGGTGCCGGCGACAACTGGGCCGAGGCGAAGTCGTAGCGCAAGCTGCGACGTCGCCTGCAACCTGGTTCGCAGAACCAGGTTGCTGTCTTAGGCTGTTCGAAATGAACCTCCCGAACCGGATCGGCCTGATCACGCTCGCGTGCCGCGACGTGGAGCGCATGACCCGGTTCTTCCGCGACCTCGGCTGGCCGGAGACACCGGAGAGCGACGAGCACCACCGCACCTTCCAGTGCACGAACGGCGTCGTGATCGCGCTCTATGCCGCGACGCACTACGAGCCCGGCTTCGGGCCGCCGGCGGACGGATTCCGCGGCGTCGCCCTCTCGGTCAACGTCGCGAGCATGGACGAGGTTCGCGCGATCCACGCGGCGATGAAGACGGTCGACGGAGTCGAGCTGCTCGAGGAGCCGATGGAGGCATTCTGGGGCGGCGGCTTCGCGTGGCGGGACCCCGAGGGGAACCTCTGGGACGTCGCCTGGGCCAAGGGAACGACCTTCGACGACCGCGGAGGCGTGCGGTTCCCGTAAGGCCGGGGCAAAACCGTCCGCTAACACGGGCCGTAGCAGGAACGTGGCTATACTTCCCGGCCGCTTGGCTAGCAATGACCTCATGCAGAAGGAGCCCGGCGTCTGGGTCGAAGGCCCGGACGGCGAGCTGATCCCCGACTACGAGTCGACGTTCCCCGAGATCAACGAGGGGCAGGTCGTCCACGGGACGGTCGTCCGCGTCGACAAGGACGAGGTGCTCGTCGACATCGGTTACAAGTCGGAAGGGGTCATTCCGGTCTCCGAGCTCTCGATCCGCCGCTCGGTCAACCCGGCCGACGAGGTGGGGCTGGGAGACGAGATCGACGCGCTCGTGCTCACGAAGGAGGACGCCGAAGGGCGCCTGATCCTCTCGAAGAAGCGCGCCCGGTTCGAGCTCGCCTGGAAGAACATCGAGGGCGCCGCCGAGTCCGGCGAGCCGGTCAACGGCCGCGTGATCGAGGTCGTCAAGGGCGGTCTCATCCTCGACCTCGGCGTCCGCGGCTTCCTGCCTGCGTCGCTCGTCGACATCCGCCGCGTGCAGGACCTGGACGAGTTCCTCGGCCAGGAGCTCCGCGCGAAGGTGATCGAGCTGAACCGCTCGCGCAACAACGTCGTGCTCTCGCGCCGCGCCGTGCTCGAGGAGGAGCGCAAGGAGCAGCGGCAGCAGATTCTCGACAAGCTGCAGCCGGGCGACGTCGTCGAAGGCCAGATCTCGAACATCGTCGACTTCGGCGCGTTCGTCGACCTCGACGGCATGGACGGCCTCATCCACATCTCCGAGCTTTCGTGGTCGCACGTCAACCATCCGTCCGAGGTTCTCGAGATCGGCCAGACGGTCGAGGTGAAGGTGCTCGACATCGATCGCGACCGCCAGCGCATCTCGCTCGGTCTCAAGCAGACGCAGAGCGATCCGTGGCAGCAGGTGATCGAGAACTACCACGAGGGCGACGTCGTCGAAGGCCGCGTCACCAAGGTGGTCACGTTCGGCGCGTTCGTCGAGATCCTGCCGGGTGTCGAAGGGCTCGTGCACATCTCCGAGCTCGCGCAGCACCATGTCGAGAACCCCCGCGAGGTCGTCGCGCAGGGCCAGCCGGTCAACGTGAAGATCATCGAGGTCGACGGCGAGCGCCGCAGGCTGTCTCTGTCGCTCAAGCGCGTCGAGGACACCGATCCCGTGCAGCCGCGCGCCGACGGCGCCGAGTCCGTGCACACGCGGCCTGCGATCGATCTCTCCGAAGAGGTCTTCGCCGAGGCGCCCGCCACGGACGCCGAGGAGCCCGAGCCCGCCGAGGAGCCGGAGGCCGCCGAAGAGCCGGAGGCAGCCGAAGAGCCGGAGGCCGACGCGCCGACCGCCGAGGCGACGCCGGACGCTCCCGCAGAAGACGCTCCCGCCGAAGAGGAGTGACCAAGCCCGTAGCCGTCGCGATCACCGGCGGCATCGGAGCGGGGAAGAGCGAAGCGCTGCGCGCGTTCGCGCGTCACGGCGCGGCAACCGTCTCGAGCGACGAGATCGTCCACCATCTGCTGCGCCGGCCCGAGGTCCGGGACGCAGTCGTCGCGCGCATGGGCCTCGGGATCGTGTCGCCCGAGGACGGCGAGATCGACCGGGGCGCGCTCGCGACCGTCGTCTTCAACGACCGCGACGCCCTTGCCTGGCTCGAGGAGCTCCTGCACCCGCTCGTCGCCGCCGAGTACCTCCAATGGCGCGACCAGGTGGCCGAGCTCCCGGACGCGCCGAAGGTCACCGTCACCGAGGTGCCGCTGCTCTACGAGTCGGGCAGCGAGACGCGCTTCGACAAGGTCGTCCTCATCACCGCGCCGTCGAAGCTCCGGCAGGCGCGCTCGCTCGTCGCTACCGAGGACCGTGAGCGACGCCTGATCGACGACCGCGAGAAGGCAAAGCGCGCCGATTACGCCTTCGCCAACACCGGCTCGCTCGAAGAGCTCGATGCGTTCGTCGGCTCCGTCATGCACGATCTCACTTCGGGATGAGGAAGCTCTTGTGGTTGGTCGTGCTGGTCGCGATCGCGGCCGGTGCGTTCGCATACGTGGACGAGACGAGCCCGCCGTGGTTCGAGCGGCTCCGCTACCCGCTGCGCTACTCGGAGTACGTGCGCGTCCACGCGCGCGAGCACGGTCTCGATCCGGCGCTCGTCGCGGCGGTCATCTACCAGGAGTCGAAGTTCAATCCCGACGCCCAGTCCTCCTCGGGCGCGATCGGGCTGATGCAGCTGACGCCCTCGACCGCCCACGGCATCGCCGTGCGTACGGGCGGCAACGCCTTCAAGACGAGCGACCTCTACGACCCGGAGATCAACATCCGCTACGGCGCCTGGTACCTCCACGACCTCTTCGCGAAGTACCACAGCGAACGCCTCGTCCTCGCCGCGTACAACGCGGGGCAGGGGAACGTCGACCGCTGGCGGCAGCAGGGCGAGCCGATCCAGTTCCCGGAGACGATCGCCTACGTCAAGCGCGTCGAGCACCTGCAGTCGGTCTATCGCAAAGCCTGGCGTGGAAAGCTCTACCGATGACCGACTGGGCGTTCGAGCTCGCCGACAACCCGAACACCTACACACCGCTCGCGCCGCATCACGAGCGGATCGTCACCGACCGCTATGTCCTGTTCATGACGACCAGGGGCGGCGGCGGGGCCGTCGCGCAGCGGTTTCGCTTCGACGCCGACGAGCTCGACGACGTCCGTGCGGAGCTCCACGGCCTGATGCGGGCACGGGGCCGCGAAAAGCTCGCGTGGGAGGTCGGCACCGGCGGTACGCCGGCCGACCTGGTGGAGCGGCTGCTCGCGCTCGGGCTCGAGGACGACGGCGTCCAGGTCGGGATGGTGCTCGACGCGCCGCCCGCGGCCGAGCGGGCGAAGGGCATCGAGGTGCGTCGGGTTGCGAACGACGACGAGATGTTCGCGGCGGAGCGCATCGCGGCGATCGCCTTCGGCGAGGGCGAGCCGAAGCGCGTGCCGCACGTCCCCGATCCGACCAACGTCGTCTACGTCGCCTACCTCGACGGCGAGCCGGTCGCCCGCGGCTCGGCGTCGTTCGGCGAGCGCGGCGTGTCGCTGTTCGGCGGCTCGACCCTGCCGGAGGCGCGCGGCCGCGGCGCCTACCGGGCGCTCGTCGCGGCCCGCTGGGAGGACGCGGTTGCGCGCGGGACGCCGGTGCTCGTGACGCAGGCAAGCCCGATGTCGCACCCGATCCTGGCGCGGCTCGGCTTCCGCGAGGTGACGCGCATCCGGGCCCTGAACGACCGCGTCGAGTGACCTAGTCCGTGACGGCGAAGCCGTTGCGGTCGACGCGTACCGCCGCGCCGGCGCCACGGCAGAGGATCGCGGCGCCGGCGAGGCGGCAAGTGATGCCCGCGCGGCGGAAGGTGTGCAGCACGGGCGTCGCTGCGTCCCACCACGGCAGCCTGCGGACGACCGTCGCTGCTCCCTCGGAGCGGAGTGCGACGGACCCCGGCGAACCGAGGCTGGAGCAGGTGAGCGTCGTCCCGTCGAGCCGGCACGCGGCTGCCGCGTCAGGGGTTCGGAACCGCGTCGGCGCTGTCGCACCCGCACGGGCATAGAGCGCAGCCGTGAGGGCGATCGCCAGCGCAGCGGCCGAGAGCACGATGAGACGACGCACGCTGTCCTAACGGCGAAGTCACCAACCTGGTTCCGCGAAGCGGAGCCAAGTTGCGGACTTTGGTGAGAATGGCGTCATGAGGGTCAGCGCGAAGGCCGACTATGCGATCCGCGCCGCCGTCGAGCTGGCCGCGGCCGGCGACGGGCCGGTGAAGGGCGACCGGATCGCGACCGCGCAGGCGATCCCGTCGAACTTCCTCGAGAACATCCTCGCCGACCTCCGCAACTCCGGCCTGATCGCCTCGCGGCGCGGGGCGGAGGGCGGGTACTGGCTCGCCCGGCCGGCGGCGGAGATCAGCGTCGCGGACGTGATCCGCGCCGTCGACGGCCCGCTCGCGAACGTTCGCGGCGTCCGCTCGGAGCAGCTCGAGTACAGCGGCAGCGCCGAGCCGCTCCGGGTCGTGTGGATCGCGGTGCGTGCGTCGCTGCGCGGCGTGCTCGAGCAGGTGACGCTCGCGGATCTGGCGAGCGGGCGGCTACCCGACCACGTGCGCGAGCTCGCCGCCGACCCGGACGCCTGGGCGCCCCACTAGGAGAAGACGCGCGACCGCCGCGGGCGGACGAAGACGATCTGGCCGGGCTCGAGCTCGAGGGTGTCCGCGTCGTCGCGGGTGAGCTGCACCGAGAACGGCTCGCCGTCGGCGCCGATCAGCTCCGCGCGCACCTCGAAGCCCAGATGAACGATCCGCAGCACCTGGCCCTCGACCGTCGTGCCGTTCGGCTCGGAGACGACCTCGAGATCGTGCGGCCGCACCCAGGCGTCGCCGAACCGGCTCGCGGTGCCGACGAAGCCCATCACGAACTCGTTCGCGGGCGAGTCGTAGAGCGCGCGCGGCGCGTCGACCTGCTCGATGCGCCCCTTGTTCATCACGACCACGCGGTCGGCGACGTCCATCGCTTCTTCCTGGTCGTGGGTCACGAACACGGTCGTCGTCTGTGTCTCCTCGTGGAGCTGTCGGAGCCAGACGCGGAGCTCCGCGCGCACGCGCGCGTCGAGCGCGCCGAACGGCTCGTCGAGCAGGAGAACGCTCGGCTCCGGTGCGAGCGCGCGCGCGAGCGCCATCCGCTGCCGCTGGCCGCCCGAGAGCTGTGCGGGATAGCGGTCGCCGAAGCCGTTCAGCTGCACGAGGTCGAGCAGCTCGTCCACACGCTTCGTGATGACTGCCCGCGGCCGCTTGCGGATCTTCAGCCCGAACCCGATGTTGTCGCGCACGGTCATGTGCTTGAACGGGGCGTAATGCTGGAAGACGAAGCCGACGCCGCGCTTCTGCGGCGGCCGGGCGGTCGCGTCCACGCCTTCGAGGAGAATCTCGCCGCTGTCGGGCTGCTCGAGCCCGGCGATGATCCGCAGCAGGGTCGACTTGCCCGAGCCGCTCGGACCGAGCAGCGCGGTGAGCTCGCCACCCTCGACGTCGAGAGAGACGTCGTCGAGCGCGCGGAAGGTCCCGAAGCGCTTCGAGACGTGACGGACGACGATCGACATCAGGCGACTCCTTCGTTCGGTTTCAGCACCGTCATCACGACGAGGACGGCGATGGCGATCAGGCCGAGCAGGAGCGCGACCCCGTAGGCGCCTGCCTGGTCGAGGTTCTCGTAGTAGTCCTGGACGCGCAGCGTCGCGGTCTCCGTCGAGCCGGAGATCGAGCCGGACACGATCGCGACCGCGCCGTACTCGCCGAGGCAGCGGGCGGTGGTGACGACGACGCCGTAGATCACGGCCCAGCGGATCGACGGCAGCGTGATGCGCCAGAACGCCTGCCAGCTCGAGGCTCCGAGCGTGTACGCGGCCTGCTCCTGCTCGTCGCCGATCTCGCGCAGCGTGGGCACGACCTCGCGCGCGACGTACGGCACCGAGACGAAGATCGTCGCCAGCACCATCGCCGGCAGCGCGAACAGCACCTGGATGCCGTGGCTTGTGAACCACGGGCCGAACCAGCCCGTGCGGCCGTACAGCAGGAAGAGCGAGAAGCCGACGACAACGGGCGACAGCGCGAGCGGCAGGTCGACGAACGCGTTCACGAGCCCCTTGCCGGGGAATCGCCGCCGCACGATCGCGAGTGCGCAGACGATGCCGAAGAGCGTGTTCAGCGGCACGGCGATCGCGCACAGGATCAGCGTCACCTCGAACGCGTGGATCGTGTCGTGCTCGGTGATCGCCGACCACGCCTTGCCGGCTCCTTCGGCCCAGATGCGCCAGAAGAGCATCGAGAGCGGCGCGAGCAGGATCACCGCGAGGTAGCCCAGGCCGACGAGCCGTACGCTGTAGCGACGGCTACGCGCGTTCATGGCGTGTGGCGAGCCGGCGCAGGCCGCCGATCCCGAGCAGGATGGTGAACGACAGTGCGAGCAGGCAAACCGCGACGGCCGACGCCTGGACCGTGTCGCCGTTCTGGCCCTGGTTGAAGACGTAGACCGAGGCGACCTCGGTGTGGAACGGGATGTTCCCCGAGAGGATCACGATCGAGCCGATCTCGCCGATCGCGCGCGCGAACGCCATCGCGACGCCGGAGAGGATCCCGGGCAGGATGCTCGGGAGCACGATGCGCCGGAACACCGCGAGCTCGCCCGCGCCGAGCGAGCGCGCCGCCTCTTCCATCTGCGTGTCGAGCTCGTGCAGCACCGGCTGCACCGTGCGCACGACGAACGGCAGCGTGACGAAGCAGAGGACGAGCACGATCGCGGTCCGCGTGTAGGCGACGCTGATCCCCACCGGTGAGTGGGGGCCGTAGAGCGCGAGCACGAGCAGGCCCGCGACGATCGTCGGCAGCGCGAACGGCAGGTCGATCACGGCGTTGACGAGCTGCTTGCCGGGAAACTCGTCGCGCACGAGCATCCACGCGATCACCGTGCCGAAGACCGCGTTGACGAGGGCGACGATCGCGGCGACCGCGAGCGTCAGCTCGAGCGCCGACAGCGCCTCCGGCGCCGTGACCGCCGACCAGAAGCCGCCGAGCCCGTCCGCGCGCGAGGCCCAGACGAGCGCCGCGATCGGCAGCGCGACGATCACCGTGAGAAAGGTCAGGACGAAACCGAGGGAGAGAGCCGTCTCGGCTCTCTCCCTCGTCTGACCGTGCGCGTTCGTGAAGAGCCGCGGTGCAGTGACGCTAGCCAGACGTCGGCCCTCCGGCGTTCTCTTCGATCTTCGTCATCAACCCGCCGGAGTCGAACCACTTCTTGTCTGCGGCGCGCCAGCCGCCGATCGCCTTCTCGGTGATCGTGAAGATCCCCGGCCGCGCCGGGAACTCCTTCACCGCGGCCGCCGACTTCGCGACCTGCGGGTTCACGGGCCGGAAGCCGTACTGGACGAAGAGGTTCTGCGCCGTCGGTGTGCGCAGGAACTGCAGGAACTGGTTCGCCTTGTCGAGGTGCTTGCTCGACTTGACGACGGCGATCGGCAGCTGGATCAGCATCGTCTGGCGCGGAATGACGTACTGGATGTTCTTCCCCTGCAAGCGCGCGTTGATCGCCTCGCTCTCGTACGTGAGGAGCACGTCGCCCTTGCCGGAAAGGAACGTGTTGGTGGCGTTCGAGCCGGAGGTGTCCTGCGACACGACGTGCTTGAAGAGCTCCTGGACGTAGGCGATCGCCTGCTTGTCCGTCTTGCCGAGCGCGCGCTGCGCGCCGTAGGCGGCGAGGATGTTCCACTTGGCCGAGCCGGAGCTGAACGGGTTCGGCGTGACGACCTGCACGCCGGGCTTGATCAGGTCGGCCCAGCTCTTGATGTGCTTCGGGTTGCCGTTGCGGACGGCGAAGACGACGACGGTATCGGCGGCGATCCCGTTGTAGCCCTGCTCGTCCCAGTTCTCGTTGACGACGCCGGCGTCGGCGTCCAGGTTCATGTCGTCGCCGGCCGAGAAGAAGACGATGTCCGCCGGCTGGCCGGCGGCGACGGCCTTCGCCTGGGTCGTGGACGGCCCGTACGACTGGGTGAAGTTGACGCCCTGGCCCTGCGGCGTCTGTTGCCAGGCCGAGATGATCTTCGCCATCACGGGCTTCGGCGTGGAGTAGGCGACGAGCGAAAGGGTGGTGCCCTTCGTCGAGGCGGTCGCCGCGGTGGCGGCGAGGAGGGCGGCCGCAGCGGCCGCGACGAGCACGAGCTTCTTCGCTTTGTTCATGGGCATGGTGAACAAATACATAAGCGAAGCTGATTCGTCAAATAAGAACTGACGCGACGATCTAGCGGGGAACGCTGATCGTGAATGCCGTCCGGCCGCCGCCGGCCAGCACCTTCACGACGGCGCGCGCCTCGTACCCCGCGGGCACGGCGGCGTAGAACGCCCCGTTCCGGAGCGTCGCCCAGACCGTGCCCTTCCGCGTGAGCCGGACGATCACCGCCCGCACCTCGTTCCCGGCGATGCCGCCGACCGCCCAGTGCGAGGCCGCATAGGCGATCTCGTCCGGGCCGAAGTTCATCGCGCAGGACCTGCCGACGGTCGAGCTGCCGAGGTCGACGGCGAAGCACGTCAGGCCGCCGGGGCGGACGTGGACCGCGACGCGCGCATGCCCGAACGCGACCGTGTGCGAGACGATCGTCGCGTCGGCGGCGTCGGCCTGGGCGATCGTCGGCGTGCCCGTCGGCGCGGCAAGGGCCGCGACGACGGCCGCGATCGCGGCGACGATCCCCGCGCCGAGCGCGCCGACCGCGAGGGCGCGTCTCCCGACCCCGTGCATCTCGTCCTACATGGCCGCTTCGGGCCGTGCGGAAACTCGCTACTTCAACCAGGGCGCGAGGAACGTCTGGATCTCTTCAGCGCCTCGAGGCTGGTGGAGTCGCGCCAGCACCCGTTTGTTCTCCACGACGACGAGCGCCGGCGGCACGTCGATGCGGAAGCGCTCGAGCAGATCGGGACGCTCCTCCTGCGCGACGAAGCGCAGCATGAACGTGTCGTGGTTCTGGCGCCGCTGCAGCACCTGGGCGAGAAAGCCCTCGGCGCGCCTGCTGCGCCCGTCCCGCTCCGAGGTGAAGAAGATGAGCGTCGGCTTCTGAGACAGCTCAGTCACCGCTCGTCACCTGAGCTCGCTGTGCGCCGTACGGGTCGAGGCGGGCCACGTGATCCTCTCGGAGGCGGTTATCACGCACGCGACTCGCCTTCGGGGCTCGAGGAACCCTGGGCGCACCCGTGGGGATGGCTACAGCATCGCCGTGTCGTGTCAACCAGCGGCACTGCTGCTCTCAATCGTAGCGCGCATGTCCGGCCGAGCCCGGCCAGGCGCTACGCTGCTTCTGCACGCCGTCCGCGGGTCGCCTCGCTTCCGCTCTCTTCCTTCCGGGCGCAACCACTCGAGTGGGAGCTGAGGAGTGCCATGCCGGGGAACGACCAGCGGCTCGCGATCGCGAACGCGATCACGAAGCTGCACCGCGAGCACCACGGACGTGGCGCGGCGAGCGCCCGCACGGTCATCGACGGGGACTACGTCGTCGTCTTCCTCGAGGACATCTACACGACCGCTGAGCGGACGCTGATCGACGGCGGTCGTTTCGACGCGGTTCTCGAGAGCAGGCGCGCATTTCAGCTGACCCTCGCCGGAGCGATGTCGCACGCGGTCGAGGAGATCATCGGCCGCCGGGTCGCGGGCTTCATGTCCCAGGTGCACGAGAACCCGGACGTCGCCGCCGAGATCTTCCTGCTCGAGCGAGAGGATCAGCTCTAGCCGGCGCGTTCGGCGTTCGCGAGCCCGGTTCTCGCCCAGACGGCGAACACCGCGAGCAGTGCGACTGCCAGGCCGAACGCCATCCCCACCTCGGTCGGCTGCCCCTCGATGAAGCCGCGCGCGGCCTCGACGATGTAGGTCAGCGGGTTCACCTTCGCCACGGCGTGGATCCAGCCGCGCAGCAGGTTGAGCGGGACGTAGACCGGGGCGAGGAAGAGCGCCATGAAGACCGGCGTCTGCATCAGCGGGCCTGCTTGCACCGAGCGAAAGCGCATCGCGACGCCGCAGGCCCAGAGCAACCCGACCTGGTTGAAGATCAGGCCGAGCGCGTACAGCCCGAAGAGGTCGATGCCGTCGCCGCCGACCTGCATGCCGGCGATCAGCGCCACGATCGTCAAGAGGATCGCGATCGCCGCCCAGCGGAAGAGCGCGGCGAGACCGTAGCCGACGATGATCCCGCTTCGATTCGGTGCGGCGACGAGCAGCCGCCGGGCAAAGCCGCGCTCGAAGTCGCGCGCGATCCCGAAGCCGGCGAACACGCCGCCGAACGCGGCCGACTGGAGCAGGACGAACACGAACTGGAAGGCGGTGTAGCCGCCGTGGAAGTCGAAGCCCGGAACCTGGTGCAGGCGCGAGAGGCCGCCGGCGTACGCGGCGAAGTTCATCAGCGGGAAGAGCATCGGCGGCAGGAAGAGCGACGGGTTCTTCAACAGCACGGTGATCTGCCGGTAGGCGACCGCGAACGCGACGTTGACGAACCTCACGTGCGGGTCATCCTCACCTTCAGCTGCCGCACGGACAGGAAGAGCGACACGGCCATCAGGCCGAAGATGCAGAGGAAGCCCAGCGCCAGCGCCTCGCCGTCCCAGCCGACGATCACGAGCGAGCGAAGGCTCTCGATCATGTAGCTGACCGGGTTGATCGTCGCGATGTCGCGGAACCAGGTCACCGAGATCAGGTTGCGCGGCAGGTTGATGCTCGAGATGAACGTGACGAAGAAGAGCAGCGGGAACTGCGACTGCACCCCTTCGCCCGAGCCCGTGCGGAGCGCGATCCAGAGCCCGAGATTCCCCCACGCGATCACGATCAGGATCGCGAGCACGACGATCAGCAGCGCACCGCCCACGCCCGCATCGATGTGGACGCCGGCTGCGAGCGCGACGCCGAGATAGACGACCGTCTGCGCGATCCCGAGCCCGACCGCGCCGCCGATCTGCCCGAGCAGGAGCGCGGCGCCGCTCACCGGCGTCAGCGCGAGCCGGTTCAGGAAGCCGGTGTCGATGTCGCGGGCCAGGTCGGTGCCGGCGATGCCGGTCGCGAACAGCGCACCCTGCAGGAACGAGAACGGCATGAAGAACGCGAGGAACGAGTGGGTGGGGAAGCCCGGAAGATGCGTTGCCGCGCGCAGGCCGTTCGAGTTGACCGCCATCAGCATCAGCGGGAACGTCAGCGGCGGAATCCACACACCCGGCTGTCGAAACGTGCGCACGACGGACCGCCGAGCGATCAGCCAGACCTGGTGGGCCATCAGTCCGCTTCTGCGCCTTCGAGCGTGCGGCCCGTCTTCGCGAGGAAGACGTCGTCGAGGCTCGGCTCGTGCAGGTTGATCTGCGCGGCGCGCAGGCTCTCGCTGTCGAGCGCGCGGACGACGTCCGGGAGGGCGCCGTGGCCGTCGAGCTGCACGGCGAACGCGCCGGGCCGCGCCGCGGTCTCGTCGCCGAAGCGCCGCAGCAGCGCCCGGAGCCGGTCGAGCTCGTCGGCGCTCTCGGGAACGACCTCCACGGTCGGCTTGCCGATCTCCGCCTTCAGCTGCGCCGGCGTTCCCTCGGCGACGATCAGCCCGTGGTCGATGATCCCGACGCGGTCGGCAAGCACGTCCGCCTCCTCGAGGTACTGAGTGGTCAGGAAGATCGTCACGCCCTCCTCGCGCGCCAGGCGTCCCACCTCTGCCCAGAGCGCCGTGCGGCTCTGCGGATCGAGGCCGGTGGTCGGCTCGTCCAGGAAGATGATCGACGGGTCGTGGATGAGCGCGAGCGCCAGGTCGAGCCGGCGCTTCATGCCGCCGGAGTACGTGCGCACCTTCCGGTCGCCCGCCTGCGTCAGCCCGACGCGGTCGAGCAGCGCCTCGATCAGCCGCTTGCGCTCGGCGCCCGCGATCCCGTGCAGCGACGCCTGCAGCCGGAGGTGCTCGCGGCCGGTGAGAAAGGGGTCGAGCGCCGCCTCCTGCAGCGCCGCGCCGATGGAGGCGCGCACCTGCGGGCCTTGCCTCGCGACGTCGTAGCCGGCGACCGTCGCCCGGCCGGCCGTCGGCGGCAGCAGGGTCGTCAGCATGTGGACGGTCGTCGACTTGCCGGCCCCGTTCGGGCCGAGGAAGCCGTAGATCTCGCCGGGGGCGACCCGGAGGTCGATCCCGCGCACGGCGTCGACGTCCTTGAAGCGCCGGATCAGCCCTTCCGCCTCGATGCCCCGGTCGCTCCGCCCCATTGCGAAAGACCCTACCGGCGAAGGGTGGAGCTACACTTGAGGTGTCAAAGATGCCTGCAACGAGCACCGAACAGACGCTTCAACTCGACGGCTGGGTCGCGTTCCTGCGCGCGCACGCGGCGATCACGCGCGAGCTCTCGGCGCAGCTTCAGCGCGAGCACGGGCTGACGCTGAACGACTACGAGGTGCTGCTGCACCTCTCGCGCGCCGAGGGGCGCAGGCTCCGCCGCGTCGACCTCGCCGAGAGCGTCCTCCTGACCGCCTCCGGGATCACCCGGCTGCTCGAGGGACTCGACCGCGCCGGCTTCGTCTGCAAGGAGACGTGCCAGTCGGACGCGCGCGTTTCCTACGCGAAGCTGACCGACGCCGGCTACGCGAAGCTGAAGGCGGCGGGGAAGACCCACCTCCGCGGCATCGACGAGCTCTTCCTGTCGCGCTACTCGGGCTCGGAGCTCGCAACGCTCGCCGAGCTGCTCGAGCGGCTGCCGCTCACCGGCGCCGACTGCAAGTCGGGCACCGACTGCACGCCGTGTAGCTGAGTCGCGAGCTCGCGGAACGGCCCGTCGACCCGCATCAGCTCGTCGAACGCACCGCGCTGGGTGATGCGTCCGTGCTCGACGACGAGGATCTCGTTCGCGCGGCGGACGGTGGCAAGGCGGTGCGCGATGATGATCGACGTCCGCCCCCGCAGCAACCGGTCGAGTGCCCGCTCGATCAGGATCTCCGTCGGGCGGTCGATGTTCGACGTCGCCTCGTCGAGGATCAGGATGCGCGGATCGGCGAGCAGGGCGCGTGCGATCGAGATCAGCTGCCGTTCGCCGGCGGACAGGCCGGACCCGCCTTCGCGCACCTCGTGCAACAGTCCCTTCTCGAACCGCCGCGCGACGCGATCGATGCCGACCGACCGGGCGAGCTCCGCCACGTCCTCGTCGCTCGCGTCCGGTTGCGCGAAGCGCAGGTTGTCGGCGAGCGTGCCTGAGAAGAGAAACGGATCCTGGAGGACGACGCCGAGCTGGCGCCGGTACGACCGAAGCTCGAGCGTGCGCAGGTCATGCCCGTCGACGAGCACGGCACCTTCGTCCGGGTCGTAGAAGCGCCCGACGATCTTCGCTGTGGTGGATTTGCCGCCGCCCGACTCGCCGACGAGCGCCAGGCAGTTTCCGGCGGGGATCTCCAGCTCGATCGCGTGCAGCACCGGCTCGCGGCCGTACGAGAACGTGACGCGGTCGAAGCGCAGATGCCCTTCGATCGCAACCTGCTTTGCGTCCGGGCGATCGCGGATCTCCGGCTCGGTGTCGAGGATGCCGGTGATCTTCTCCATCGCCGCGCCCGCAGACTGCACCTGGCTGTACAGGTCGGAGAGGGTCTGCAGCGGCTGGAACATCATGTTGAGCAGGAACACCGACGCGGCCAGCCGGCCGTAGGCGAGCGAGCCATGCGTGATCAGGTGGCCGCCGACCGCGAGCACCGCGGCCATCGCGATCACGCCGAGCACCTCGATGCCGGGGAAGAAGAGGCAGTTCAGGTACTGCGCGTACGTGTTCGTCTCGCGGTTCGCGTCGTTCGCGGCTTCGAACTCGGCGAGGAACGCACGCTCGCGGTTGAACGCCTGGATGATCGCCATGCCGGAGACGGACTCGGCGATCTGGGCGGTCATGATCGCGATCGTCTCGCGCACGCGGAGAAACGCCGCGTGCGACTTCACCTGGAACCAGCGTGAGAACACGAACGCCGGCGGCAGGATCACGAGCGCGACGCACCCGAGCCGCCAGTCGAGGAAGAACACGCCGAAGATCGCCGCCGCGATCGTCAGGACGCTCGTGACGAGCGTCGTCAGACCCTGCGAGAGCACGTCGGACAGCGCATCCGCGTCGGAGGTGAGGCGCGCGATGATCCAGCCCGCCTTCTGCTGGCTGAAGTAACGCAGCGAGAGCGTCGTCAGGTGGTCGAAGAGATCGGTGCGAAGGCCGAACACGATGCCCTGGCCGACGCCGGCAAGCCCGCGCACGAGCGTCGTCTGCAGCACCCAGGCGAGCGCCATGACGATCAGGTAGATCGTCACGTCGCGGCCGAGCCGGCCGGGGTCGTGCTTCTCCATGCCGTTGTCGATCGCGTCGCTCACGATCACGAGCCCGGCGACGGGCGCGCCGGCGAACGCCGCGCCGACGAGGATGAGCGCGGTGACGCGCAGCCAGCGGCCGCTCAGGTAGCGGCCGAGGCGGGTGAGCCCGGTTCTTCTCTTACGCAACCGCGACCTCCTCGCCGAAGAGGGCAGAGAAGAGCGCGCCGCTCTTTAGCAGCTCGCGCGGCGTGCCGGACTCGACGATGACGCCCTCGTCGAGCACGACGGCGCGGTCTGCGACCTCGACGGTCGAGAGCCGCTGCGTCGCGATCAGCACCGTGCGGCCGGCGAGCGCGGGGCGGAGGTTCGTGACGAGGTGTCGCTCGGTCTGCGTGTCGACGGCCGACATCGGGTCGTCGAGCACGATCACGCGGGCGCCTGCGATCAGCGCGCGGGCGAGTGCGACGCGCTGGCGCTGCCCGCCGGAGAGGTTCACGCCGCGCTCGCCGATCAGCGTGTCGTAGCCATCGGGCAGGTCGGCCGCGAAGTGCGCGACACCTGCCGCCTCACACGCGGCGACGACCTCGTCCCACGGTGCATCCGGGCGTGCGGCGGTGAGGTTGTCGCGGAGCGGGATCGAGAAGAGGATCGGCCGCTGCGTCACGATCGCGACCGCGGTGCGCAGCTCGGCGAGCTCCATCGTGCTCACGTCGACGCCTCCGAGCAGTACGCGGCCCTCGGTCGGGTCGTAGAAGCGTGGCAGCAGGTTGAGGAGCGACGTCTTGCCGGCCCCGGTGGAGCCGCAGACCGCGACGACCTCGCCGGGCTCGACCTGGAGGTCGACGCCGGTGAGCACCTCGCCGCCGTTCGGGTAGCTGAAGTGGACGTTCTCGAAGCGCACGTCCAGAGGCCCTCCCGGCACCGCGGCGGGAGACGGCTGCTGCGGGATCGTCTCGATCTGCTGCAGCCACGCGAAGCTGCGCGACGCGGACGCGGTCGCACGCTGGCCGAGCGAGAGGATCCAGCCGAGCGCCTCGAGCGGCCAGACGAGCTGCAGGAGCAGCTGGTAGAAGAGGTAGAACTGACCGTTCGTCAGATGGCCGCGGATCACGTCGTGGCCGCCGAAGTAGACGACCGCGGCGATCGAGATCGACGGCAGGAACAGGAGACCCGGCAGGAATGCCGCCTCGACCCGTGCCTGGCGCAGCACGCCGTCCCGCAGCGCGCCGGCCTTCTGCGCGAAGCGCGACTGCACGTCGTCCTCGCGGCCGAACGCCTGCACCATCTCGATCCCGACGACCGACTCGTCCGCCGCCTCGGTGACGTTCGCCTTCAGCTGCTGCACCTGGCGGGAGATCGGCATCACCTTCCGGCCGAACGTGTAGGTGAGCACCGCGACGGCGGGCATCGCCACCAGCGCGATCGCCGCCAGCTTCACGTTCACGACGAAGAGGACGATCGCGATCCCGACGATCATCATCAGCGACTGGATCCCCTGCGTCATGCCCCAGCCGATGAAGTAGCGGATGGGATAGAGGTCGTTCGTGGCGCGCGACACGACCTGGCCCGTGGCGTGCACGTCGTAGAACGCGCGCGGGTAGCGCAGGTACGCCTGATACAGCTGCTCGCGCATGCGCCACTCGACCCGGATGCCGGTGCGCGACGTCGAGTAGCGCCGGAAGAAGTTGATCGGGAACCGCGCCAGCGCGAGCGCGAGCACGATCGCGAGATACGGCCACAGCGGCTGACGGTGGTGGTGCACGGGGCTGATCGAGTTGTCGATCGCGTGCTGGACCACCACCGGGATGAGCAGCGAGATGCCGCTGTAGACGAATGCGCAGACAAGGCCGACCGTCACGAGCCGTCCTTGCTCGCGCCAATGGGAGGCGAGACCCTTCACAGTCGGCCAGAAGCCGAGATCATCAGGGTCCACCCGAAGAGGGGGACGCCCGCTCACCTTCCTACCCTAGCTGGACGACGCGTCTATCGTCGCGGACCGAAACACCCTCCGTCCGCCGTGAGCGAACGGAGGGGTAGCGCGAGCAGGACCTCGCGCGGGACGTCCGGGACGCACCACGGCGACCGGCCGAGGGCGATCCAGCCGAGCGCGTCCTGCCGCCCCTCGAGGACCGTCCCGTCGAGCCGGAAGGACCAGTTCGAGAGCGTCACGATGCCGTTTCGGCCGCGGGTCGCGGGTACCGGCGAGCGCTCGAGCAGCTCGAGCTTTTCGTCGTTCCGGCTCTGCGTGCAGGTCAGCTCGATCTGCCCGCCGACGTTTCGGGCGCACGTCCAGAAGCCGCGGTCGTTTCGCTCGATCGCCGCGACGGTCACGCGCGCCGCGGCACACCCGAGACCCGTCGCCTGCACGTAGTCGAAGCCGTTGACCGTGCGAGCGAGCCCGCAGTAGACGGTCGGCGGTACGCAAGCGGCGCCGCACGCGCTGACGAGGAACGGGTGCAGGAAGGCGGCGAGTGCGCGGCCGCCCAGCGAGTTCATGTGGGCGTCGTCCGCGAACCACTCGGGATGGGGGAGCGCGACGGCGTTCCAGTCGGCAATCGTGAGCTGCGGCCAGCGCTGCGCCGCTGCGACCAGCTCGGCGTTCGAGTCGGCCCACTCGCTCAGCCGTTCGACAAGGGTGACCCAGATGACATGCTCGACGCCGTTCGCGACGAGCGCCCTCATCACCGGGTCGATGCCCGCCGCGAAGCTTGCGGGCGTGTCGTTGTAGCCGACGTCGATCACGACGGTCTGCCCGAGCTTCGTGCCGAGCTCGTCGATCGTGTCGACGGCGCTCGGCGGCGGCGGTGTGTACGTGCAGCCCGGTGTGTCGAGCTTCCGGCAGGTCAGCGCCTCGATGTCGACGTCGAAGCCCTTACGGAGGATCTGGTTCGAATCGCCGTCCCACTCGAGCACGGCACCGACCGAGTCGGTGATGACCGTGACATGAGGGAGGATAGGCGCGGCGTGTGCGGCCGCGGCGAAGGTGAACAGCAGGGCGAGCGCGAATCCAATCGCGTGGAGGCGAAGCCGATTCCCGGCCTCGAGCACCTGCCGTACGCCGAGGTGTGGTTCCACGCTATCGACGATATGCGTTGGGCCGAGGCCTCAAACGCGGCCCGCGACCTCGGCAAGACGGGGCTCGAGGCCTGGACGACGTCGCGGACGCCCGAGGTGGCGGCATTCCTGCAGGAGCGCGGCTACGACGAGGTGCGCCGGTACGTCATCTCCGAGCTCGACGTCGCAGCCGCGGCAGAGCCGCCCGAGCCGGCAATCGAGATCGTCACGATCGCCGAGCGGCCCGATCTGGTGCTGCCGCTCTACGGCCTCGCGCTGCAGGCGTTTCCCGACCAGCCCGGCCGCGCCGAGACGAAGATCGATGCGTCGTGGTTCGAGTGGGGGCTGCGCGCGCATCCGGCCGACTCCTTCTTCGTCGCGCTCGAGAACGGGCAGGTGCTCGGCTTCGGCCATCTGGAGTGCGACGGCGACGAGTGGCGCAACGGGTTCCTCGCGGTCGAGCGCGAGGCGCGTGGCCGAGGCGTGGCGCGCGCGCTGAAGCACGCGCAGCTGCGCTGGGCGAAGGCGAGCGGCGTGAAGAAGCTCACGACCGCCAACGAGGTGCGGCTCGCGGGGATGCGCAAGCTCAACGCGCGCCTCGGGTACGTGCCCGTGTACGACGAGATCGTCCTGCGCGGCCCGCTCGCCGGCTAGCGCAGGCTGCGCGTCCAGCCGTCGACCGCGGCGGGCGCTGCGCCCTTCCGTTCGAGGTGCGCCCGCGCCGTCTTGCGAGCGGGCGTGTCGCCGGTGACCTCCGCGAGCGCCGACCACGCCTCGGCGCGCAGGATCAGGAAGTCCGTCGTGTCTGCGAGCGCCACCGCCTCACGCGCGAGCGGTTCCGCGCGGTCGGCGCGCGCAAGCACGCAGCGCCAGCCGACCTGCGACACGACGTCGTCACCTGCCGCGGCGTCCGCCACGGCCTTCGCGACGGTCCGCGCCTCGTCGAGCTCGCCGAGCGTGACGAGCGCCTCGCCGAGCAGCGCTGCAGCGGTCGAGTAGTAGCCCTGCTCGCCGAGCCGCTCGAGCTCCTGCGTTCCCTCGCGGAGCACGCGCGCCGCTGCGGCCGCGTCCCCGGCGATGAGCTCGACGATCCCTTCGTCGATCGCGCTCGCCGCCGCGCCGACGAGCTGGCCGACGTCGCGGCGCAGCGCCCGCGACTCCGCCACACGGCGGCGCGCCTTGCCGAAGGCGCCGTCGAGCGCGTGGAGCACGGCGAGCGCCTGGAGCGCCGACGCCTCCACGCCGGGCCGCCCCGTGCCTTCGGCGAGGATCGCCTCGCAGCGCTCGAGCCCGTCCGACACCGGCAGCGGCCCGTACCAGCACGCCCCGCAGAGCAGGAACCGGATCCAGGTCTCGGCGCGTGAGCGGCCGGCGCGGCGCGCGAACTCCAGCGCGCGGTCGAGGGTCGCGGTGACCTGAGCCGCATCGCCGCGCGCGACCGCAAGGTAAGCGTTCACGAGCAGCGCCTCGATCACGCCGACGTCGTCGCCGGCTGCTTCGAGCGGCGGCAGCGCAGCTGCGACCTCCTCGCCGGCGGCCGTCAGGTCGGCGCCGGGCTCGATCCTCAGCCGTACGTCGAGCAGGCCGAGCGCTGCACGCGGTCCGCTCGCATCGGCGAACGCCGCGGCTGCGGCGCCGAAGTCGCCGACGTCGAGGTGCGCGCGGCCGAGCTCCACCGCGATCTCGTCGTCGGCCGGATCGAGCGAGCGCGCGCGCCCGAGCAGCGCGGCTGCAGCGGCGGCGTCGCCGCGAGCGAGCAGGATGCGCCCGAGCGCGGCGCTGCGCGCGGCGATCGCCGCGCCGTCGGCCTGGAGCCGCTCGTCGTCCGGGGCGAGCGTCGCGCGCGCGCGGTAGGCCTGGTCGAGGTGGTAGACGGCGAGCGCCTCCGCCTCGAGCGGGGGGACGCGGTGTGTCCGGTCCCACCAGTCCGCATGCCGTTCGTGCAGCTCCGCGCGGCGCGCGAGCGGTAGCGCGGCATACGCGGCGTCGCGGATCAGCAGATGCCGGAACTCGAGGTCGTCGATCTCGACCGGTGTCGGCTGGAAGATCGAGTCCGCCGCGGCCCGCTCGAGCACGTCGCCGACCGGCCCGCCCGCGAGATCGACGAGGGCCTCGAGCGAGAACGACCGCCCGATCACCGCCGCGCAGCCGATGGTGTCGCGCACGTCTTCGGGCAGCCGCGCGAGACGGGCGGCGAGCAGCGACTCGAGCGAGCGCGGCTGCGACGGCTCGCCGGCCCGCAGCGAGAGGACGAGCTCTTCGAGGTAGAGCGGGTTCCCTCCGGACTGGTGGACGAGCGTGTCGAGCGTCGCCGCGTCGACGGCCGAGCCGAGCAGCGACGACGCGATGCTCGCGCATGCCTCCGGCGCGAGCGGCTGCAGCGGGATGAGGGCGCCCGGGAATCCTTCGGGCGGCTCCCGGGTCGTCGTCACGACGAAGAGAGGCGCGTCGGCTGGATCGCCGAGCTGCCGCACGAGCTCGAGGATCGGCGCCGCGGCCCAGTGGAGGTCGTCGACCACGAGGACGGTCGGCTGTCTCCGCGCCGCCGCGTCGAGCAGTCGCCGCACCGCCCACATGCTCTCTTCGTCGGGTGGGTCCTCGGCGAGGCCGAGCACCCGCAGCAGCTGCTCGACCGCGGGCTCGACGCGTTCGTCCTCGGCGAGCAATGACGCAAACACCGCCGCCGCCTCGCTCGCGGTCGCGCCGGCCGGCAGCTCGGCGACGCCCCGCACGATGTCGATCGCCGCGATCAACGAGACGCCGTCGCCGTAGGACTGGCAGCGGGCGAGCACGATGTGCGCGTCGGCGCCGATCTCGCGCAGCAGCTCGCCGACGAGTCTCGACTTTCCGATGCCGGCGGCGCCGGTGACGGCGACGAGCTCGCTGCGACTGGTCTGCATGCTCGTGCGATACGCGGCCCGGAGCGCGTCGCGCTCGGCGTCGCGGCCCGCGAGCGGCGTGTCGAGGCGCATGCGGCGCGGACGTGCGCGCGCCCGCGTGAGCGCATCGACGTTCACGCCGTCGACGTCCACGAGGCGAAGCGCCTCGGCAGCGGCCGGGCTCTCACCGCCGAACGCCTCGCCGCTCGCAACCCCCACACGCGCGCCGAGCGCGAGCAGCTCGTCGGCGGCGTGGACCGCACGCGCCGCGTCGTCTTCGTGCGGCTCGGGCACGCCGAAGCTCCCGACCACGACGGTTGCGCCTTCGCGCTGGACCATGGCACCGTGCCGCTCCAGCACGAGACGCGCCGCCTCGCGCGCTTCGGCAAGCTCGCGCGCGTACACCTCCGGATCCTGCGAGCCGGATGAGACCTCGGCGGCGACGACAGTCACGGGCGTCCGGAGCGGCGCAACCGCGGGCGGCTCCGTCACGGACGGTGCGAGCGATGGGTCCTGTCTGATGACGCTCCGCTCGAGCTCGCGCAGCTCGGGGCTCGGGTCGAGCCCGAGCGTGTCGCGCAGCCGCGCGCGGTAGGTGCCGTACGCGGCGAGCGCATCGGCGGGCCGGCCGCTGCGGTACAGGGCGAGGACGAGCTGTGCGACGGGCCGCTCGCGCAACGGGTCCGCGGCGACGCGCTCTTCGAGCCGCGGCACGAGCTCGGCGTGCCGTCCGGCCGCGAGCTGCTCGTCCATCAGCTGCTCCGTGACCGTCGCCCGCAGCTCGTCGAGCCGCCGCGCCTCGTCGCCGAGGCCGGGCTCGGCCGCCACGTCCGCGAGCGCGTCGCCGCGCCAGAGCGCGAGCGCTCCTTCGAGATCCGTCTCGCGCAGCTCCTCGAAGCGCAGTGCGTCGACGCGGTTCGCGGGCACCCGCAGCACGTAGCCGGGACGGGCCGTCGCGATCGCGTCGGCGCCGAGGAGCCGCCGGAGCCGTGAGATGTGCCCCTGCAGTGCGGTCGCCGCGGTCGGCGGCGGGTCGTCGCCCCAGAGCGCGTCGACGAGCCGCTCGGCCGGGACGACCCGCCCGGCGTGCAGGGCGAGGACGGCGAGCGCCGCGCGCTGCTTCGCGCCGCCGAGCGGGACCGGCGTCCCGTCCAGCAGCGCTTCGACCGGCCCGAGCAGCCGGATCTCGACTTCGGCCACGCTACGACCGTATCCGCTCGCGTTAGCGCATCGTTAGCGGAGCCTGCGACCCTCGAAGCACGAGTCCACTGAGGAGGCGCGCTACTGCGGCGGCGCGCGGACACACGGACTTACCGGTAGGGCGGGGCCGACCCACCGCGATCGGCACCCGCCCTACGCCTACGACCCCGGATCGCGCCCACCTGCGGCAGCGGAACGCGAACGTGGCCGTGCTCCGAGTCTAGGTCTACGGAGCGGGTGGCGCAGCTGCGCCGTAGGCGACGCGGAAGCCGTTTGCGTCGAGCTGCGACGGCGCCGAGACGACGATGCCGTTCTGGACGAGCTCGACCTCGTTCACGGTCTCCTCGTTGCCGGCCGCGTCGAGCGCCGAGAAGGTGACGTTCGGGGTGTAGTGGCCGAGCGGCAGGACCGCGCCGGTTCCGGTGTTCGTCGGCGCTTCGACGATCCACTCCGCGGTCGTGGCGGTCCCGTCGTAGCTCTCGACCGTCGAGTACGTCTGGCCGGTCGTGTCGTCGACGATCTCGATCTGCCAGAGACCCCCGACGGCGGATTGCTCGGAGATCGTGACCGTGACCGTGTTTCCGGCCGCCACGTCGAGCGGGACCATCGTCTCCGGCGCGGGCAGGACCTCCCACCAGGCGTAGTAGTGGGTCGTCTTCGTCGCGAGGCTGTACCGCTCTTCGATGCCCGCCTGGATCAGTGACCGGTTGCTGTCGACGGCGCCGTCGATGCCGACCCATTCCGCCGTGTCCGCGCCTCGCTTCGCCACGAGACTCGGCACATTGAAGGTGCCGGTCACCGACGAGAACGGACCACCCGTGACGTAGTAGCCCGACCAGTTGTCGCTCTGTTCCGTCGGGTGCGCGCCGACCTCGAGAGTGAGCTGCGCGCTCGCGCTCGCATCGACTGAGTCCGTGACCTCGACCGTGAAGGTGCTCGTTCCCTGGGCGGTCGGCGTGCCGGAGATCGTGCCGTCGCCGTCGAGCGTCAGCCCGGCGGGAAGCGAGCCGGCGCCGACCACCCACGCGTACGGCGCCGTGCCGCCGCTTGCGGACAGGTTCGTCAGGTACGGGACGCCGATCGCCGCCGGCGCGAGCGACCTCGTGTCCACCGCGAGCGGCTGCGGCGCCGGCGACTCGAGAATCGAGGTCGCTCTCTGCACGGTGCGGCCCGCGGCGTCGCGCGCCCGGACGTAGAGGTGGATCGTCGCGTCGGAGGCGTGCGTGTTCGGGGCGACCGCGAGCGTCGCGCGCGCGCGTCCCGAGCCGCACGGGACGCTCGGGCCGGTCGTGATCGTCGCGAACGCGGAGCGCTGGCCGCTGAAGGTGCACGTGACGGCGTGAGCGACGCGCACGGTGACGACGACCGAGCCGCCGGCGGCGGGCATGCGCCCGGGTGCGGCCCGGACCGAGAGGATCGCGGCGCGCGGCGCGCGCGCCGCCGCAGCGTGCGACGGCCTGAGCGCCGCGGCGCCGAGGACGAGCACGAGGATCGCAAGGCCGACGCCTGCCCGGCGCATCCCCGGATCGTGCTCCATCGCGGCCGGTGTGTCCAGACGCGCGTGTCACTCGTCGATCCCTCGTCTAGGCTGATTTCGTGGTCGTGGCGGGCATCCGGATCTACCCGGTGAAGTCCCTGGGCGGGGTCGACGTGGAGCGGGCCGAGGTCGAGCCATGGGGGCTTCGCCACGACCGGCGCTGGGCGCTGACCGATCCCGACGGGCTGCTGCTCACCGCGCGCGAGCAGCACACGATGCTGTCGGTCACCGCGGTGCCGTTCGCCGACGGGTCGATCGAGCTGCGCCGGAACCGCGCGAGCCTGCGCGTCGAGCCGCCCGTCGACGGCGAGCCGATGCCGCTTTCCATCTCGCGGCTCGACACGGTTCGTCACGCGGGGAACGACGCCGACGCGTTCCTCTCCGAGGCGCTTCGCCGGCCGGTCCGGCTCGGCTGGCTCGACGACCCGCGCCGGCGCTCCGTGTCCGCCGAGCACGGCGGCCTGCCCGGCGACACGGTGAACCTCAACGACACGGCGCCGTTGCTCGTCACGACCGACGCGTCGCTGCGCCGGTTGAACGACTGGATCGTCGAAGAAGCGGTCGAGCACGGCGAGGAACCGCCCGAGGCGCTGCCGATGATCCGCTTCCGTCCGAACGTGATCGTGGCCGGGTGCGACCAGCCGTTCGCCGAGGACGACTGGAGCGAGCTGCGCATCGGCGAGGTGCCGTTCCGCTTCAGCGAGCACTGCGACCGCTGCGTGCTCACGACGATCGACCCGGAGACGCTCGTCGGCGGGAAAGAGCCGCTGCGCACGCTCGCGCGCCACCGCCGCTGGGCCGGGAAGGCGTGGTTCGGGGCTCGGTTCGTCCCGCGCGCGACCGGGGTGATCGGCGTGGGCGACGCCATCGGCGCGGCGGGCTGAAGCTACGAGGCGCACGCCGCCGCGATGGCCGACGCGAGCTCGTTCACGGTGAAGGGCTTCTGAACGAACGTGAAGGGCGCGTGCAGGGTGGACGAGACGCCGTCTGCCGCATAGCCCGAGGTGAGCACGATGCGGACGTCCGGGTCTCGCCGGTGGATGGACTCGGCGAGCTCCGTGCCGCGCATCCTCGGCATGACCACGTCCGAGATCAGGACGTCGACATGGTTCTCTGCACCCAGCTCGAGCGCCTCTTCGCCGTCGGCGGCGAGGAGCACGTCGTAGCCGGCGTCGCGCAGCATCTCGGCGACGACCTCGCGCACGGTCTCCTGGTCCTCGACGAGCAGCACGCGCCCGTTTCCGGTCACGGTGCTCGTGGTCTCCGGCGGACGCACACACGCCACAGCCGGCTGCGCGACGGCCGGCAGATACACCGAGAACGTCGTCCCGGCGCCGGGCTCGCTCTCGACTTCGATGTGCCCGCCGCTCTGCTGCACCGTTCCGTAGACCGTGGCCAGTCCGAGGCCCGTGCCGCGCCCTTCTTCCTTCGTCGTGAAGAACGGCTCGAAGATGTGGTCGCGCGTGTCGGCATCCATGCCGGTGCCCGTGTCGCGCACGCGCACGATGACCGTCTGCCCGTCGCCGGACGCGGCCGTCTCGATCGTGACCGTCCCGCCGGCCGGCATTGCATCGCGTGCGTTCACCCCGAGGTTCATCACCACCTGCGCGAGCCGGCTCGGATCGACGGACACCGACGCGAGGTCGGCCGCATACCGGCGGACGATTGCGATGTCGTCGCCGACGAGCCGCTCGAGCATGCGGACGGTTCCGTCGACGGCCTCGTTCACGTCGACGATCCGCGGCTGGAGCACCTGGCGCCGGCTGTACGACAGAAGCTGGGCGGTCAGATCGGCGGCGCGAGACGACGCGGCTGCGATGTTGTCCGCGTTCTCGACAGCTCGCGGAGGCGACAGGGGGTCGTTGGCGATGAACGAGGCATACCCGCCGATCGCAAGCAGGAGGTTGTTGAAGTCGTGCGCGACTCCGCCCGCCAGGCGGCCGATCGCCTCGAGCTTCTGCGCTTGGTGGAGCTGCTCCTCGAGCGAACGCTGCTCGGAGATGTCGCGGGCGATCGTCGAGACGGCGATCAGACGGCCGCGTGCATCGCGGATCGGCGTCGCGATCACCGACACCGTGATCCGCTTTCCGTCCTTGCGAATGCGCTCGGCTTCGTAGGTCATCGGGGCGTCCTGGCCGGCAAGCTCCTTGGCGACGAACGCCGGACCACGGTCGTCCTGCGGCGGGACGAGCCGATCGGCGGGCTGCCCGACCATCTCCTCTGCCGTGTAGCCGTAGATGCGCTCGGCGCCCGGGCTCCAGCTGAGGACAGTTGCTTCGGTCGACCAGCGCACGATCGCATCGTCGGACGCTTCGAGCACCGCATCGAAGGCGATGCGTGCCGCGAAGTCCTCGCTGCGGTTCACTGCGACCGAGGCGAGGCTCGCCATCAGCTGCAACGTGTTGGCGTCGTGCAGGTCGAACGCCCCCACCTCGGGATGAAGCGCCACCAGGGCGCCGATCGGCGCGCCCGCGTAATGGAGCGGCGCCGCTGCGAGCGCGCGGGCGGAAGCGACGTGTGCGTGCGAGCTCGAGACGCGCTCGTCGCTCAGGGCATCGGTGCAGAGGAGACCGTCGTCGGCTGCCATGGCTGCGCCTGCGAGGCTTTCCCGCGGCAGGATGTCGCCGCGCGCCAGCCCAGCGATGCCGTGGACGACGCGGGCGACGAGGTCGTGCCCGTCGAAGAGCACGACGGTGACGCCGTGGGCGTCTGTGAGGCGTGCCACCACCCGGGCGATCTCCGCGAGAACCTCGTCGAGGTCGTCGAATGGGGACGCAACCGCCCGCTGCACGTCGTCCACGGCGGCGAGGCGGCGCAGCTCCCGTTCCAGTCCGAGCTCGGCGGCGTGCCGCTCCGAGACGAGCAGCGCGACCTGCCAGAAGACGAGCCCGAGGACGAGCGCCGCCAGGCAGCAAGGCACGTAGTACGTGTCGGTCCAGGCCGGCGTGGCGCTGGCGAGCGTGATCATGACGGCGAGCACGGCGGCGGCGACCGCGGTCAGCCGCGGCCGCTCGTCCCACACGTCTGCGGAGTCGCGTGTGCCGATCGAGGCCATCGTCGGATGTAGCGCGGCTGCCCCCACGGTTGTGCTGCCCAGCAGCCACACGGCGTCGAGCGCGCTGCCGACGACATACGACCCGTGCACGAGCTCGAGGCCGTACACGAGGTCGGCGGCAAACGTCATGAAGATGCCGCCGACGAGGAACCGGACGGCGACTGCACGCGACCGGGAGAGCAGGAGCGGAATGACCGCTGCGAGGATCAGCGCATCGATCGCCGGGTACGCGGCGCTGACGGCACGGACGTCGAGTCGCGCTTGCGTGTCGAAGATTGGGCCTACGAGCACGACGAAGACCACCGAGGTGGTGGACGCGGCGAGGATCGCGTAGTCGAGCAGCCCACGCCGGTCGCGTCCGAGTGCATCGCGGCCGAAGAGGAAGAGGCCGGCGCCGAAGAACACGTATCCGGCGACGTAGACAGCATCGGCGCCCGACGGGAACGGCACGGGCGGGAACACCCAGTGGTAGAGGTCCCAGACGTAGTCCCCGACCGCGCTCAGCGTCAGACCGGCACAGACGAGGAGCCACGGTGCGCGCCGGCGCGGGCGGTGGCGGCGGATGCCGACGGCGATCGCGATTGCGGCCGACGACGTCACCGCGTCGTAGAGAAGCGTCTGGGTCGTCCCGCCGGTGAGGCAGTACGCGAGCGCGAGAGTCAGGCCAAAGCCGAGGTAAGGCCAGTGCCGCATAGGCGGACTCTCATCGGCTGCTGACTACAGTACCTCGGTAGAAAGCCGCAGCACATCCGCGGTGACTACGGCTCGGCGCTACGGAACGAGCGCGCGGGTGGCAGCCGCGATCACGCGGTCTTCCTGTGACTCGAGCGCGACGACCCTGTCGACGGCCAGGTGCTCGAGCCGGGCGGCGATCGTGTCGCGAACGCGCTCCGAGCGCGCGCCGATCCCTCCCGTGAACGCGAGCACGTCGACGCCGCCGAGTGGAACCGCCATCGCGGCGACCGCCTGCGCGACGCGGTAGCAGTAGAGCTCGAGTGCGAAGCGGGCGACGGCGTTGACCGACTGCTCGAGCGCCCGAACGTCGTCGGTGCCCGCAAGCCCCACGAGGCCCGACTCATGCTCCAGTGCGGTCGCGAGCGCCTCGACCGACGTACCGTGGCGAAGGAGATGCAGCAGCGCCCCAGGATCGATCGAGCCGGAGCGCGAGCCCATCGGCACACCCTCGAGTGGAGTGAAGCCCATCGTCGTGTCGACCGATGTGCCGTCGAGAACCGCGGTCACCGACGAGCCGCCGCCGAGATGGCAGACGACGAGGCGGGGAACGCGAAGCCGCTCGGCCACCGACTGCACCGAGATGCCGTGAAAGCCGTAGCGCCTGATGCCGAGGTCGCGGTACCGCGCCGGGAGCGCGTAGGTGCGCGCAACCTCGGGGATCGTCGCGTGGAAGGCAGTGTCGAAGACCGCGACGTGCGGAACGTTCGGCAGACGCAGCCGCCACTCGGCGATCGCAGCGAGCGCGGGTTCGTTGTGCAGAGGCGCGAGCTCCGAGACCGCGCGGATGCCGCCCACGACCTCGGCGTCGATCACGACAGGCTCGACGAACCGCGGCCCGCCGTGAACGACACGGTGTCCGACCGCACAGACGTCCAGAGTGTCGCCGGTCTCGACGGCCCGGGCCGCGTCGTCGCTGCCGACGAGCGTCAGCTTGACGCTCGTCGACCCCGCGTTCACGACGAGGACGTCGCCGCTCAGTACGGCCATGTCCAGTCGCGGATCTCGGCCGGGTCCTCGCCGTGCTCGCGCGTGTAGGCGCGCGCCTGAATGCGCCGCTCCTGCATCTGCTGGCGCAGGTGCGCGGCCCGGTCGGCGAGTCCGGGCACGCGGTCGATGACGTCCGTGACGAGGTGGAACCGGTCGAGGTCGTTGAGCATGACCATGTCGAACGGTGTCGTCGTCGTGCCTTCTTCCTTGTACCCGCGCACGTGCAGGTTCGCGTGGTTCGTGCGCCGGTAGGCGAGACGGTGGATCAGCCAGGGGTAGCCGTGGTAGGCGAACACGACCGGCTTGTCGCGCGTGAAGAGCGAGTCGAACTCCGCGTCCGACATGCCGTGCGGATGCTCGTCCTGCGGCTGCAGCCGCATCAGGTCGACGACGTTCACGAAGCGAACCTTGAGCTCGGGCAGGTGCTCCCGCAGGATCGCGGCCGCGGCGAGCGCCTCGAGCGTCGGGATGTCGCCGCAGCAGCCGAGCACGACGTCCGTCTCGCCCTCGGCGTCCGTCGACGCCCACTCCCAGATCCCGGCGCCGCGCGTGCAGTGCACGATCGCGTCCTCGATCGACAGGTAGTCGAGCGCCGGCTGCTTGCCTGCGACGACCACGTTCACGTAGTTGCGCGAGCGCAGGCAGTGGTCGGCGACGGAGAGCAGCGTGTTCGCATCCGGCGGCAGGTAGACGCGGATCACCTCGGCCTTCTTGTTCACGACGTGATCGATGAAGCCCGGGTCCTGATGCGAGAAGCCGTTGTGATCCTGGCGCCAGACGTGCGAGCTCAAGAGGTAGTTGAGCGACGCGATCGGGCGGCGCCACGGGATCGTCCGCGTCGTCTTCAACCACTTCGCGTGCTGGTTGAACATCGAGTCGATGATGTGGATGAACGCCTCGTAGCAATTGAAGAGGCCGTGCCTGCCGGTGAGGAGGTAGCCCTCGAGCCAGCCCTGGCACTGGTGCTCCGACAGCACCTCCATTACGCGGCCCCCGGGCGCGAGGTGGTCGTCGCCCGGCTCGCGCTCCGCATACCAGGCGCGGTCGGTCGCCTCGAAGACGTCGCCGAGACGGTTCGAGGCCGTCTCGTCCGGGCCGAAGAGCCTGAAGGTCTCCGGATTACGCACGATCACGTCGCGCAGGAATGCGCCCAGTCGCCGCGTCGGCTCGGTCGACGTCGTTCCCGGCTGCTTCACCGCGACGGCGTAGTCGCGAAAGTCCGGCAGGACGAGATCGTGCAGCAGCTCGCCGCCGTTCGCGTGCGGGTTCGCGCTCATGCGGCGGTCGCCGGCAGGCGCGAGCGCGCGCAGCTCGGGGACCAGCCGGCCCGTCTCGTCGAACAGCTCCTCGGCGTGGTAGCTCTTGAGCCACGCCTCGAGCACCTTCCGGTGGCGCGCGTCCTCGCGCGCGTTTGCGACCGGCACCTGGTGCGAGCGCCACGTGCCCTCGACCTGGACGCCGTCGACCTCACGCGGTCCGGTCCAGCCCTTGGGCGAGCGCAGCACGATCATCGGCCATTGCGGCCGCGTCGTGTCGCCGCCGGCGCGGGCCGACTCCTGGATGGTGCGGATCTCGTCGAGCGCCTCGTCGAGGACTGCGGCGAAGCGGCGATGCGCGTCGAGGGGCGGCGTGTCGAGCTCGACGTCGACCAGCAGCGGGCGCCAGCCGTATCCCTCGAACAGCGATCGGAGCTCGTGCTCCGGAATGCGCGCGAGCACGGTCGGATTCGCGATCTTGTAGCCGTTCAGGTGCAGGACGGGCAGGACGGCTCCGTCGCTGACGGGATCGAGGAACTTGTTCGAGTGCCAGCTCGTTGCGAGCGGCCCGGTTTCCGCCTCGCCGTCGCCGACGACGCAGGCGACGACGAGCTCCGGGTTGTCGAAGGCGGCGCCGAACGCATGCGAGAGCGCGTAGCCGAGCTCGCCGCCCTCGTGGATGGAGCCGGGAGTCTCGGGTGCGACGTGCGACGGGATCCCGCCCGGGAACGAGAACTGCCGGAAGAGCTCGCGCAGCCCGGCCGCGTCCTCGCTCACGTGCGGATAGAGCTCGCTGTAGGTGCCTTCGAGATACGCGTTCGCGACGAGGCCGGGGCCGCCGTGCCCAGGCCCGGTGACGTAGATCATCGACAGGTCGCGCGCGCGGATCGCGCGGTTCAGGTGCGCGTAGACGAAGTTCAGTCCGGGCGTCGTGCCGAAATGCCCGAGCAGCCGCGGCTTGACGTGCTCTGCCTCGAGCGGCTCCCGGAGGAGCGGGTTCTCGAGCAGGTAGATCTGGCCGACCGAGAGGTAGTTCGCGGCGCGCCAGTACGCGTCGAGGTGCTCGAAGTCGTCCATCAACGCGCCTTCTCGAAGATCACGAGCACCGCGAGCTGCTCGTAGCCGACGAAGCGATGCTCGGCGCCGGCGGGGACGAAGACGGCGTTGCCGACGTGCAGGTCGACCGAGCGGCCTTCGATCTCGAGCGTGCCGCTGCCGTCGAGCACGACGTACACCTCGTCGTCGTCGTGCGGCTGCTGGCGATCCGGCTCGGGCGCTACGAGCACGTACACGCCGATCTCGACACCGTCGGACGCGTGGACGATCTCGTAGCCGCCCTTGTCCGCAAGGCGCTCGCGCGCGGCCGCGATGTCGAACGGGTGCGTCGAGCTGAGTGTGCGGGACTCGGACATGCGTGGTCTCCCTTCGGTTCGTCAGACGGGGCTGGGGACGAGCGAGCGCGCGATCGCGGTCGCCCAGGCGGTGACTGTGTGCCACTCGCGGTAGTCGCCGTCCTGTACGCGGAGCAGCCGCGCGAAGAGGCGCTCGCGGCGGGTCAGCTCGCCGAGCGCGAGCCGGCCGCCGAACACGTGGTGGTCGCGCGGATGAACGAGCGCGTCGACGTCGGCGGTGTCGACCTCTGCGCCGGCCGGCTGCGACCCGATCGGGCCGCTCGAGAAGAACCACGCAGGTCGGGTCGCGAGCAGTTCGCGATGCTCCTCGACGAATGCGCGCGCCTCCGGGAGCCAGCGCCCCATGTACACGGCGCTGCCGAGCACATATGCGTCGTACGGCGTCACGTCGCGCACGTCTTCGATCCGAAGCACGTCGACGTCGAGCCCGTTGTCGGTCAGCACCTCGCCGATCGCGCGTGCGATCTGAGCGGTTGCGCCGTGACGGCTCGAGGTGGCAACGAGGACGTTCGTCATCGGAATCGACCGTTCCTTTCGTGTCAGTGCCGGCGGCACGTGCAATGGGTCTTCGTACGTCCGCACGCCCGGCAACGCTCGACGCGCAGGACGAGCCGCTTCTTGCCGAGGCCTGCGGCGATCATCAGATAGCCGGCGACCGCGGCGAGCATCGTTGCCGACACCGGGTCCGTTGTCAGGAAGCTCATACCGCGACCTTCGTTCCTCGCCGGTCGTCCGGAATCGGTAGAGGACTGCGTCCCGATTGCGGGAAAGCCGCGGTCCTCGAGATGGGTGGATACCCGGTGCTCCCGTTGCGGAGAACTGCCGATTCCGCTGCCTCGGCTTCGCGCAATCGTCAGCGCATGGTCGACGATCAGCTATCGGAACGCGAACGTGCCGTGGCCCGACTGCTCGCCTACGGGTATCGCAACACCGACGTCGCGCGCGAGCTGAACGTCTCACTCCGCACGGCCGAATACGACCGCGCGCGCCTGATGCGCAAGCTCGGCCTCTCGAAGCGGTCGGAGCTCGTGCAGTGGGCGCTCGAGCACGAGCTGCTGCAGCTCACGTAGCGGCGCTGCGGGAAAGCCGCAGCGCGATTCCGCGGGAGCCACGATGGTGACGCGGCGCTCGGCTCGCACACTCCGTCACATCAAGCGAAACCGGGTCGACGCGAAGACGAGCATCGGCCGCCAACGAAGGGAGCGCATCATGCGCAAGTTGTTCGAGATCGGAGGCCTCGTCGCAGCGGCGATCCTGATCGTCTTCGGCGTCGTGGCCATCTTCATGGGCGTCAGCGGCCACTCCACGGTCGCCAAGGAGCTCAAGCAGCAGTACATCACGGGCACGCCCGACATGACCCCGGCCGGGATCAAGGCAGAGGCTGCCTCCGACAAGCTCACGCTCGTCAACGGCACCGCCAAGATCTCGTTCCCGACCTGCTCGGTCGCGAACGACGCGGTCAACACCGGCGCCCGCGCCCGCTGCTTCGCCGAGTACATGCGCATTCACGCGCTCGAGGCGACCGGCGGCTACACGTACTCCGAGATGGGCATCTACACGGCGGCTTCGACGGCGCCCAAGGCCCAGCTGATGGCCGGAGGCGGCACCGACAACGTGAAGTACGCGGCGATCGACCCGAAGACGAAGCAGCCCGTTCAGAACGGCGCGCGCAACGTCTGGGTCACCGAGACCGCTCTCGTGACGGCGCTCGACTCGAGCTTCATGGCGAGCCAGCTGGCGCTGTTCGGGATCGTCGTCGGCTTCGCGCTGCTGCTCAGCGGGATCGGGTTCGCGATCCTCGCGATCGGCGGCGCGCTGCGCAATCCGCAGACCGCACTGACCTGGTTCGCCCGGCACCCGGCCGCGGCGAAGCCGGCAGTCGTCTCGTAACCGGGACGTCACCGGTTGGCAGGCAAGAGGGCCGCGCAAGCGGCCCTCTTCCTTTTGCTCACTCGCTGAGGAGGCCCTGCTCGATCGCGTAGCGAACGAGCTCGGCACGGCTCGAGAGCCGCAGCTTCTGCATGATGTGGCCGCGGTGGGTCTCGGCCGTGCGGACCGAGATGTAGAGCTGGTTCGCGATCTCCTGGTTCGTGTGGCCGAGCGCGAGCAGGCGGAGAACCTCGCGCTCGCGGTCGGAGAGCGGATCCTGCTCGGCCTTGCGGGCCGCGTCGGCCTCGGCTGCGATCAGGCGCGCGCCGAGCTCCGGGTGCACGTAGCGTCCGCCGCGCGCGACCTCGCGAACCGCGGAGACCACCTCGACGTCGGCGGCCTCCTTGAGCACGTAGCCTGTCGCGCCTGCCGCGAACGCCTCGCGGACGTAGCGCGGATCGTCCTGCATGGAGAGGACGAGGATCTTCGTGTTCGGCTCCTCGTGCAGTAGCTGCGGAATCACCTCGAGCCCTGTGCCGTCCGGCATGACCATGTCGAGCACGATCACGTCGGGCTTTGCGCTGCGCGCCTCGAAGATCGCCTCGCGGCCGGAGGCGGCTTCGCCGACCGGCTCGATGTCGTCTTCCTGTGCGAGCAGGAGGCGGATCCCGGTGCGGACGACCGCATGGTCGTCGACGATCAGCACGCGCACGGGGTCGGGCATGGCGACGAGATTAGTCCGTTTCGCGGAGGTCGCATACCGAAAAACCCGCAGACTTGTCGCGTGCCGGGCCGATGTGGCGTCTCTCGGCCGCTCCTACCGTGTGCGCATGAAATCGGCGTTTCCCGTCCTGTGGGTGTGGCGTGACGATCCCTATACCGGCCGGCTCGAGCTCGACCGTGACCGGATCACGCTGAGCTCGCGCGATCGCAAGCTCTCGTTGCCGGTCGAGGCGTTGTGCCAGGTCGAGGTGCGGCGGGCGCCGGCGCAGCGCATCCGCAGGCTGCCGGTGCTCGCGCTGCGCACGACCGGCGGCGACCTCGTGCGGATCGCGAGCCTCGGCGGTGCCGGCTCGCTGCACGAGCTCGCCGTCGCGATCGGCGAGTGCAGGGGTCAGGCCGCCGGCAACGGCGCCTGAGCGGAGACCGTCGTTCCCTCGCCGGGCTCGGAGCGCACCTTGAGCGTGCCGCCGAGGAGCGCGACCCGCTCGCGCATCCCGACGAGGCCGAGCGCGTCGTCGCGCACCTCGTCGTCCGAGAACCCCTGACCGTCGTCGGCGATCGTCGCGATCACCTGGCCGTCCCGCTTTGCGACGAGGACGCTGACGTGCTCCGCGCCCGCATGCTTGACCACGTTCGTGAGCGCCTCCTGCACGACACGGTAGAGCGTGGTCTCGAGCTCCGGCGACAGGCGGCCGTCGAGTGCGAAGTCGCTCGAGGTTGCGATGCCGCTCTGCTCGGAGAACGTGTGCACGAGGCGCTCGAGCGCGGGCTCGAGACCGAAGTCGTCGAGTGCCGCCGGCCGCAGCTCGACGGCGAGCGCGCGCACATCCTGCAGCGCCTGCACCACGAGCTCGCGCAGGTCTGCTTCCGCGCGGGCCGCATCCTCGTCGGACTTGGACGACCGGATCGCTCTCAACCCGAGGAGGATCGACGTCAGCGCCTGCCCGGTCTCGTCGTGCAGCTCGAGCGCCAGCCGGCGCCGCTCGGCTTCCTGCGCCGCCACGACCCGGCGCACGGTGTCGCGGGCGACGCGCTCGGAAAGTGCGACCGCGACCGCCGCACGGGCGGTGAAGATCTCGGCCACGCGAAGGTCGGCGTCGGTGAAGCGCCCGTTCCCGCTGCGCTTGTCGTGGATCGCGATCACGCCCAGCGCGCGCCCGCGGGCGATCATCGGGACGTAGAGGCCGGTGCGGGCGCCGATCATCCGCGCCTCGTCCTGCGCTACGTCCGGATCGTCGAGCAGCGAGTCGACCCGGGCGCTCTGCCGCCGCTCGAGGACACGGCCGACCTTCGATGTATGCGTGTCGAGGCGACGGCCTACGAGCTCCTGCTCGACCTCGCCGTCGGCGCTCGCGGCGACGACGCGCAGCGTGTCCGCGTGCTCCGACGACAGCACGGCGAGGGCGACGCGCGCCTCCGTCAGCTCGCGAATGCGCGTGCAGACGAGGTGGAGCAGCTTCCCGACGTCGGTCTCGTCGACGACTGAGCGGACGACCTCGTGCAGCGTCTCGAGCTGGCGCGACCAACGCGTCGCCGACTCGTAGAGCCGGGCGTTCTCGATCGCGACCGCGGCCTGGGCGGCGAGCAGGGTGACGATCTCCTCGTCCTCGTCGGTGAACTCTGCGCCGCCGGCCTTCTCGGTGAGGTAGAGGTTGCCGTAGGCGACGCCGCGCATCATCACCGGGACACCGAGAAACGAGGCCATCGGGGGATGGTTCGGCGGGAACCCGACCGACCGCGGGTCGTCGCCCAGGCGTGCGAGCCGGAGCGGATGCGCGTCGCGAATGAGCACGCCGAGGATGCCGCGGCCGCGCGGCAGGTCTCCGATCGCTGCGTGCGTCTCGGCGTCGATGCCGGTGGTGATGAAACGCTCGAGCGCTTCGCCCGACTCGTCGATCACACCGAGCGCCGCGTAACGTGCCTCCGTCAGGCGCGCGGCAGTCTCGACGAGCTTCGTCAGCAGGCTGTCGAGCGACAGCTCTGAGCCGAGCGCGAGGCTCGCTTCGAACAACTCGCGCAGGCGGCTGTCGGCCGTGCGCGTCTCCACACGGACAAGGCTACCCGTCTGCGTCAGGCCGCAGTTGCGGCCGGCACCACCTTGTCTTCTTTCTTCTGCGGCTTGCCCTGCACGACGAGAACCGGTGTCGATGCGTGATGCAGCACGTAGGTCGACACGCTCCCGTGGATGAGGCGTCCGACGCTGTTCCAGCCATGTGCGCCGACCACGAGCAACCGCGCCTCCCGCGCGGCGGCGAGCTTGCAGATCTCCTCGCCCGGCACGCCGTGGGGGGCGAACGTCAGGCAGGAGACGCCGGCCTCGCCGGCCTTGCGCTCGACGGCGGCGAGCGCCCTTTCGATGTTCTCCTGCTGGATCTTGTGCAGGTCGGCGACGACCTCCGCGTATCCGTAGTAGCCGTACATGGGCGTCTGGTCGTGCTCGACGCAGACGACGGCCAGCGGCAGGCCGAGGCTCTTCGCCAGCGAGATCGCCTCGTCCGTCGCCGCTTCCGCCGAGGGAGAGCCGTCGGTTGCGAGCATGATCGGTCTCATCGTCATCCTCCTTGTCGCGGTACGCCTCCAGTGTCGAACCGCGAGCGAGCAGGGGAATCGGGGCCCGACCTCCGGCGGCTGCGTAGTTCCCCGCAACCCACGAGCGGGAGAGCGCCGATTTCGGCGACGCACGCCTGCCCGACCATGCAGCCCATGCAGCTCGAGCCGCTCGCCGAAGACGTCGTCCTTCCCGACGGCTCGACCATGCGCTTTCGCGTCCCGCAGCCTTGGGACGAGCCGGAGCTGATCGCGTTCTTCGCTTCGCTCTCGCCGGACAGCCGCTACCTGCGCTTCCACGGCGCGACCTCGGTCGGTCACGACACCGTCGCGCCCGCGCTCGAGACCGACTGGCAGACGCGTGGCTCGCTGCTCGGCGAGCTCGCGGACGCCGCGGGCGAGGTCCGGCCGGTCGCGCTCGCGACCTACGTTCGTCTCCACGACCCGCGCCGCGCGGAGATCGCCTTCGCGGTCGCCGACGCGCTGCAGGGCCACGGTCTCGGAACGAGGCTGCTCGAACGGCTCGCGGAGCACGCGGCGGAGGTCGGCATCGAAGAGCTCGTCGCCGAGGTGCTGCCGCACAACACCGCGATGCTCCATGTCTTCGAGCACGCGGGCTTCGAGCTCAAGCGGACGCTGCAGAGCGGCGTCGTGGAGGTCGTGCTCGCGCTCACCGCCGGCGAAGCCGCGGTCATCAGCCTGCGCGACCGGCGTGACCACCTCGCGGTCGCTGCGTCGCTGCGCTCGTTCTTCCAGCCGCGCTCGGTTGCGGTCGTGGGTGCGTCGCCGCGGCGGGGAACGATCGGCGGGGAGCTGTTCCGCAACGTGCTCGAGGCGGACTTCACCGGAGCGGCGTACCCCGTGAACCGTGGGGGCGTTCCGGTCGGAGGTGTCGCCGGCTACGCCGAGATCGCCGACGTTCCGGAGACGGTCGACCTCGCGGTCATCTGCGTCCCGGGCGCCGGCGTGATCGACGCGGCGCGCGCGGCGCTCGCGACGGGCGTCAAGGCACTGTGCGTCGTCTCGGCCGGATTCGCCGAGACGGGCGCGGAAGGCGAGGCGCGTCAGGAGGAGCTGCTCGCGCTCGTCCGCGCTCACGGCGCGCGGCTTGTCGGCCCGAACTGCCTCGGCATCGCCTCGAGCGCGACGCGGCTGAACGCGACGTTTGCGCGCCGCGGCCTGCCGCCGGGCCGCATCGGCTTCTCGTCACAGAGCGGCGCGCTCGGTCTTGCGTTCTTGGAAGAAGCCGACGCGCGCGGGCTCGGACTGTCGAGCTTCCTCTCGATCGGCAACAAGGCGGACGTTTCGTCCAACGATCTGCTCGAGTTCTGGGAGGACGACCAGAACACGGACCTCGTCCTGCTCTATCTCGAGTCGTTCGGCAATCCGCGCAAGTTCGCGCGCGTCGCCGGCAGAGTGGCGCGCAGGAAGCCGGTGCTCGCGATGCGCAGCGGCACGAGCCGCGCGGGCGCGCGGGCGGCGAGCTCGCACACCGCTGCGCTCGCAGGCTCCGATCTCGCGGTCGACGCGCTCTTCTGGCAGGCGGGTGTGCTGCGGGCGCGGACGCTCGAGGAGCTTCTCGACGTGAGCGTTCTCCTCTCGACGCAGCCCCTGCCGCGCGGCAACCGCGTCGCCGTGCTCACGAACGCGGGCGGTCTCGGCATTCTCTGCGCGGACGCGTGCGAGACCGCCGGCCTGACGCTGCCGTCCCTCGCAGCCGAGACGGTGACCCGCCTACGGGCGGTGCTCCCGGCCGAGGCGAGCGTCGCGAACCCGGTCGACGCACTCGGATCTGCGACGGCGGAGACCTACGAGGCGACGCTGCCGATCCTCCTCGCCGACCCCGGCGTCGACGCCGTGATCGTGCTCTTCGTGCCGCCGGTCGTTGCGACCACGGCCGAGGTGGTGGAGGCGCTGGGCCGCGCGTCGGCAGGCGCCGACAAGCCGGTGCTCTCCGTCGTGATGAGCGCCGACGGGACGCCGGCCGGAAGCTTCACCTACCCGGAATCGGCGGCGCGCGCGCTCGGGCTCGCAGCGCGGCGCGCCGCGTGGCTGCGCCGCCCGGACTCGACGCCGCCCGTCCTCGACGGGATCGACGCCGCCGCCGCGGAGGCCGTCGTGCAGAACACGCTCGCGAAGAGCGACGACTCGTGGCTCGAGCCGGGGCAGGTGCGCGAGCTTCTGGCCGCCTACGGGCTGCCGCTCGTCGGCGAGCGCATCGCCGCGAGCGTCGAGGAGGCCGTCGCCGCCGCAGCGGAGCTCGGGTACCCGGTCGTCGTCAAGACCGCGGCGGCGGGCGCGCACAAGACGGAGAGCGGCGGCGTGCACGTCGACCTGCGCGACGAGGACAGCGTCCGGCGCGCGTGCGCCGCGATCGGCGGGCCGGTCGTCGTCCAGCAGTTCGTCAGCGGCGGTGTCGAGCTGCTCGCGGGCGCGATGCAGGATCCGGTCTTCGGGCCGCTCGTCGCGTTCGGCCCCGGCGGCGTCTATGCCGAGCTGATCGGCTCGGTGCGACTGGCGCTCGCGCCTGCGAGCGACGTCGACGTCGACGAGCTGCTCGACAGCGGCAAGGCGGGAAAGCTCGTCGCGGGCTGGCGTGGCGCGCCCGCGCCCGATCGCGCGGCGATCGCAGACGTCCTGCACCGGTTGGGGCGGCTCGTCGACGACCGCCCCGAGGTCGCCGAGCTCGACCTGAACCCGGTGATCGCGCGTCCCGACGGCTGCGTGGCCGTCGACGCGCGCATCCGCATCGGCCGGCCGGCGGGCCGCGCGACGGCGAAGACCTGGTGACGCCGCCGCGCGTTCCGCGCACCGTTCAGACGGGCGCTCCCTCGGTCTCGAGGGGATCCGCGTGCAGCGGCGCGTGGGCCGGAACGACGATCACCGGCACGCTCGCATGACGCAGCACGCGGGCTGCCGAGCGTCCGTTCAGGAAGCCGACGACGCCGTGGAGGCCGCGCGTGCCGCAGACGATCGCGTCGACGTGAGCCGTCTCCGCGGCCGCGGCGATCTCCGACGCGGCGTCGCGGCTCGTGGAGTCGAAGACGAGGTCGACGTCGACTCCGTCCGCCCGAAGCTCCTCGACCCGCTCCTCGATCCGCCGCTGCCGGTCGGTCTCGTCCGGGTACACCGGCAGGCCGCCGATCCTTCCCCCGGTGAAGCGCTGGTCGCAGTGGAACGCGATCAGCCGTCCGCCCGGCTCGAGCAGCCGAAGCGCCTCGTGCAGGGCCACATCCGCCTCGTGGGAACCGTCGGTCGCCCACAGGATGGTCGGATACATGACTCCTCCTTTCGTCAGGGTCATCCTCCGGCCGGCGGCGCCGAACCGCCTCGGCCGCGGCGCTGATCGCCGCTGCGGGTTTCGCGCGATTCCCGATCGGGGCCGACCCCGATGAGCCTCGAACTGCGCGCAGCGACGCTGACGGCATGGCAGTGCTCGAACGATTCCCGGAGCTTCGCCGGCCCCTCTCCCCGGACGCGGCGCTTCTGGAAGCGGACCGCTGCCTCGACTGCGCCGGGCCTTTCACGTCGCCTCCCTGCACGGAGGCGTGCCCGGCGCAGGTCGACGTGCCGCGCTTCATTCGCGAGCTCGCGGCGGGTGCGACGCTCGATGCCGCCCACACGATCTACCGGGAGAACCTGCTTGCCGGCACGTGCGCGCGCGTCTGCCCGGTCGAGGTGCTCTGCCAGGGCGCCTGCGTGCTCGCGCACGAGGGGCAGAAGCCGATCGAGATCGCTGCGCTCCAGCGCTTTGCGACGGACGCCGCTCGTGCTGCGGGCGAGCCGCTCCGGCAGCGCGGCCCGCACGCGGACGCGCGCGTTGCCGTCATCGGCGCCGGCCCGGCGGGGCTCGCGTGCGCAGGTGAGCTCGCGGCGCACGGAATCGAGGTCACCGTCTTCGACGAGCACAGCGAGATCGGCGGCACCGTGCGGACGGCGATCGCGCCGTACCGCCAGGTCGTCGACCCGCTGCCCGCCGAGCGCGAGGCGCTCGAGCAGCTCGGGGTGCGGTTCAGGCTCCGGACGCGGCTCGCCTCTCGCGACGAGATCGAGGCATTCACCGCGGACGCGGACGCCGTGTTCGTCGCGGTCGGACTCGGGGAGGACCGCGCGCTCGACTGTCCCGGCGCCGACCTCGCCGGGTGCTGGCCGTCGCTCGAGTTCATCGCCGAGCTGAAGCACGACCGTGACGTGGAGGTCGGCGAGTACGTCGTTGTGCTCGGCGGCGGCAACACCGCGATCGACGTCGCGCGCGAAGCGATTCGCCTCGGCGCTCGCCACGTCACGCTCGCGTACCGCCGCACGCGCGACGAGATGCCCGCCTACGGGTTCGAGGTCGACGAGGCAGCGGCGGAGGGCGTGCGGTTCGAATGGCTCGCCGCTCCGGTAGCGCTCGAAGGCGACGGTCATGTCGAGCGCGTCGTGTTCCAGCAGATGGCGCTCGGAGAGCCCGGCGGCGACGGCCGGCGCTCGATCGAGCCTGTGCCGTGCTCGTACTTCCGCGTTCCGGCAGACACCGTGGTCGCCGCGCTCGGCCAGCGGCCGCGCACGGAGGTTGCCGAGTGGTTCGAAGGGCTGACGCTCGAGCGCGGCAGGATCGTCGCCGACCCGCGGACCGGGCGTGCCGGCCCATTCGTCTACGCAGGCGGCGACGCCGTGAACGGCGGCTCGAGCGTGGTGCAGGCAGTCGCGGAAGGGAAGCGCGCCGCACGCGCGATCGAGGAGGCGCTGTGCGCGAGCTGACCGAGATTCGCTGGCACGCGCGTGCCGGCCAGGGCGCCAAGTCCGCGGCCCAGATCCTCGCGCTGGCGCTCCTTCGCTCCGGGAAGAGCGTTCAGGCGTTCCCGGAATACGGGCCCGAGCGCCGCGGTGCGC
>Ga0070741_10002726_pt1 | contig 46279 bp, 49 predicted proteins | sample Coa_R1_4_FD_66440 | JGI IMG/M metagenome (GOLD analysis project Ga0070741, IMG submission 66440) | Surface soil microbial communities from Centralia Pennsylvania, which are recovering from an underground coalmine fire - Coalmine... | ecosystem: Environmental > Terrestrial > Soil > Unclassified ... | reverse complement strand
CCGCCCACTTGCCTCTCACGCCGCCACCAACCTCGCCGCGTGCACGGTCGCCTTCACGTCGTGCACCCGCACCATCGAGGCCCCGTGCATGAGGGCCCAGGTCGCGGCGGCCAAGGACGCCTCGGCCCGATCGTCCACGCCCGCCGGCACCGCCTCGTGCCCGGCCTCCGGCGGGCGGGCAGTCAGCGCGCCCAGGAACGATTTGCGGCTCGACCCCACCAGCACGGGAAAGCCCAGCGTGGTCAGCTCCCGGAGATGCCGGAGCAGCGACAGGTTGTGCTCGGCCGTCTTGGCGAAACCTATGCCGGGGTCGATCCACAGCTCGGGCACACCGGCCTCCACCGCGACGGTGGCCCGGTCGAGCAGAAAGGCCCGCACCTCGGCCACCACGTCGTCGTACGACGCCAGCGACTGCATGGTGGCGGGCGTTCCTCGCATGTGCATGGCGACCCACGCCACCCCGGCCTCGGCCGCCACCGGCCAGAGGGAGGCGGACACGTCGTTGACCATGCGGGCGCCGGCGGCCACCCCGGCCTCGGCCACGCCCCGCTTCACCGTGTCGATGGACACCCGCACGTGGGAGGCCAGGGCCTCGATGACGGGCAGGACCCGGCGCCGCTCCTCGGCCTCGGGCACGGGCTCGGCCCCCGGGCGGCTGGACTCGCCCCCCACGTCCACCACGTCCGCCCCCTCGGCCACCATGGCCAGGCCGTGGGCGATGGCCGCGTCGGTATCGAGGTAACGGCCTCCGTCGGAGAAGGAGTCGGGGGTGACGTTGAGCACGCCCATCACAAGCATCGGGCGTGCAGGATAACCGGGGGTTCGCTACCGGCGGCCGTGGATGAAAGCCATGGCCTCCGCCCGGGTGGCCACCGAGTCCCGGAACAGGCCCCGCACGGCCGACGTCACCGTCACGGCTCCGGGCTTGCGCACGCCCCGCATGGACATGCACAGGTGTTCGGCTTCGACCACCACGAGCACACCCTTGGGCTGGAGAACGTCTTCCATGGCGTCGGCGATCTGGGTGGTGAGCCGCTCCTGGACCTGGGGCCGGCGGGAGAACCCATCCACCAGGCGGGCCATCTTGGACAGCCCGGTGATCCGGCCGTCCTCGTTGGGGATGTAGGCCAGGTGGGCCCGGCCGATGAACGGGACCAGGTGGTGCTCGCAGACGGAGTGGAAGGGGATGTCCCGCTCCAGGACCATCTCGTCGTGGCCCGCCTCGAACGTCACCTGGAGGACGTCACCGGGGTTGCCGTCGAGCCCCGAGAAGATCTCGGCAAACATGGCCGCAACCCGCTCAGGGGTGCGCTGCAGGCCGTCCCGGTCCGGGTCCTCGCCGATGGCTTCGAGGATCTCCCGGACGGCTTTTTCGATCCGTCCGCTGTCGATCACGCAGGAGACGTCCTGCTCGTCCGGGTCCGCCGCCGGGCGGCCCCGTTGCCGTTGCCGTTCCCGTTGATGCCCACGCCCGGCCAGGGTGGGAGCTCGCCCAGAATGACCATGAGCTCGGGGGTGTCCAGGGTTTCCTTCTCGATGAGGGCGGCGGCCAGCTTGTCGAGGGTGGCCCGGTGGGTGGTGAGGATGGCTCGGGCCTCGGCGTGGGCGCCCTCGACGATGAGGCGCACCTCGGAGTCGATGCGAGCGGCCACCTCGTCGGAGTAGTTGGCCTGGTGGCCGAAGTCCCGGCCCAGGAACACCTCGCCCTGGCTGTGGCCCAGGCGCAGCGGTCCGAGGGCGTCGCTCATGCCGTACTCCATGACCATGGCCCGGGCGATCTCGGTGGCCTTCTCGATGTCGTTGGCCGCGCCGGTGGTGAAGTCCTCGAAGATCAGCTCCTCGGCCGTGCGCCCGCCCATGAGCACGGCGATGCGGTCGCGCAGCTCGGAGCGGGTGAAGCTGTAGCGGTCCTCGACGGGCAACGACAGCGTCCAGCCCAGGGCCCGGCCCCGGGCCACGATCGAGACCTTGTGCACGGGGTCGGCGTGGGGCATCACGTGACCCACCAGGGCGTGCCCGCCCTCGTGGTAGGCCGTGACCAGCTTCTCCTTCTCGGACATGACCCGGCTGCGGCGCTCGGGGCCGGCGATCACCCGGTCGATGGCCTCCTCCAGCTCGTTCATGCCGATGGTCCTGCGGTCCGTTCGGGCGCTGAGGAGGGCGGCTTCGTTCATGAGGTTGGCCAGGTCGGCGCCGGTGAAGCCGGGCGTACGCCGGGCCAGGACCTCGAGGTTGACGGCCTCCTCGAGGGGCTTGCCCTTGGCGTGCACCTCGAGGATCTTCTTGCGCCCTTCGAGGTCGGGCTGGTCGACCACGATCTGGCGGTCGAAGCGGCCGGGCCGGAGCAGGGCGGGGTCGAGGATGTCGGGCCGGTTGGTGGCGGCGATGAGGATGACGCCGGTCTTGGCGTCGAAGCCGTCCATCTCCACGAGGAGCTGGTTCAGGGTCTGCTCCCGCTCGTCGTGCCCACCGCCCAGGCCCGCGCCCCGGTGACGGCCGACGGCGTCGATCTCGTCCATGAAGATGATGGCGGGGGCCGAGGCCTTGGCCTGCTCGAACAGGTCGCGCACCCGGCTGGCGCCCACACCCACGAACATCTCCACGAAGTCCGAGCCGGAGATGGAGAAGAAGGGGACGCCTGCCTCCCCCGCCACCGCTCGGGCGAGCAGGGTCTTGCCCGTGCCGGGCGGGCCGTACAGCAGCACGCCCTTCGGGATCTTGGCGCCGATGGCCTGGAACTTGCCCGGCGACTCCAGGAACTCCTTGATCTCCTGGAGCTCGGCCACGGCCTCGTCGGCGCCGGCCACGTCGCCGAAGGTGACCTTGGGCTGGTCCTTGTTCACCACCTTGGGCTTGGCCTTGCCGAACTGCATGACCCGGTTGCCGCCGCCCTGCATGGAGTTGATGAAGAACAGCATCACGCCGAAGAGCAGCACGAAGGGCAGGAAGTTGAGGATCAACGAGAGCAGCACGTTGTCCTTCTGTTTCTTCGTGTCGTACGAAACGCCGGCGTTCTTCAGCTCGGTGGTGAGGTCGTCGGAGTACTCGGCCGGGTAGTGGGCCTCGTACTTCTTGCCCGACGACAGCTGGCCGGTGACCTTGTCGCTCCCGTCGACGAGCACGGCCGTCTTGACGTCGCCCTTGGCGACGAGCTTCTCGAACTGCCCCAGTTCGAGCTTCTCGGGACCCCGGCCGCCACCGAGGAAACTGCTGGCGATGGCCAGCGCGACCAAGGCGAGGACGACGTAGAAACCGGCGCTGCGAAAGACCTTCTTCATGGGCGCACCCAGGGTACTGCCCGGCCCGCGACTACGAATCGCCGTCTGGGCGAAAGGTGCAGATGTACGGAAGGTTCCGGTACCGCTCGTCCACGTCCAGCCCGTAGCCGATGACGAACTCGGGCGGGATGCGGAAACCCACGTAGCGCAGGTCGGGGTCGGTCTTCTGGAGGCCCTCCTTCACCAGGAGGGCGCACACCTCGACGCTGGCCGGGTTGCGGGCCAGCAGGTTCTTGCGCAGGTAGGCGAGCGTGAGGCCGCTGTCGACGATGTCCTCGACCACCAGCACGTGGCGCCCGGACAGGTCGAGGTCGAGGTCCTTCACGATGCGGACGACGCCGCTCGTCTTGGTGGCGCTGCCGTACGACGACACGGCCATGAAGTCGAACTCCACGGGCAGCGAGATGGACCGAGCCAGGTCGCTCATGAAGACGAACGCACCCTTCAGCACCCCGACCAGGAGGGGGGCCCGGCCCTGGTAGTCGGCGCTGATCTGGTTGCCCAGCTCGGCGATGCGGGCCTGGAGTTCGTCCTCGCCGACGACGATGGGCCCGACGTGCGGATCGTCCACGGCGGCGAACGTTATGCCTTGGGCCGGGCCGACTGACAAACGCCCGCGCCGGCGCGCCACCCGGCGGCCGGGTGCCACCTCGCAGGCCGTCGCCTGGCCCCGGGCCACGGCCAGCACCCGCTCGACGGCGGCCGCATCCGGTGGGTGGGCCTGGCCGGCGGTGAGGAGGCGGCGGACGGCCCGGCGAGCGAGGGGCGGGGGTGCGGCGGCCAGGGCCTTGGCGTCGGTGGGGTCGAGGAGGGAGGCGAGCTCGTCGAGGAGGGTGGCCTCGTCGGTGAGGAGGCCGGCCTGGCGGGCCAGCACGGCGGCCACGTCGCGCTCGGCAATGTCGTCCAGGAGCGGGAGCAGCTCGTGGCGGACCCGGTTGCGGCGGAAGGCGGGGTCGGCGTTGGTGGGATCGGTGAGGGGCTGGAGGCCGAGCTCCTGGCACAGGGCGTGGGTCTGCTGGCGGCGCAGGCCGAGGATGGGGCGCCGGCGCGTGCCGGCCTCGCCGCCGTTGCCCATGCCCGTGAGGCCGTCCAGGCCCGCGCCCCGCAGGAGGTTGAGCAGGACGGTCTCGGCCTGGTCGTCGGCCGTGTGGCCCGTGGCCACGTCGGGCGGGAGCGCGGCGTAGCGGGCGTCCCGGGCCCGGGCTTCGAGGTTGGGGCCGGGCTCGATCCGCACGGTTCGGGCCTCGAAGGCCGCGCCCAGGCGGCGGGCGATGTCGGCCACCACGTCCGCCTCGTCGGCCGAGCCGGGACGCAGCCCATGGTCGACGTGGATGGCGGTCGCGTCACACCCGGCCGCCACCGCCAGAGCCAGGAGGGCCAGCGAGTCGGCCCCGCCCGACACGGCGCAGGCCAGCGGCGCCCCCGGGGGCGGGAAGGTGCAGCTAGCGAGGAGTTTCGGTCGGGAGTCCGCCCTGCCGGGCAATGGTCACCAGCTCGGGGACGGTCTTGACGCCCAGCTTCCGGGCGATGCGCCGGAGGCTGGCGTACACGTTGGAGCGGCTGACGCCCAGCTGCTCGGCCGCGGTGCGCACGGTGAGCGTGCCGGCCACCGCCCGGAGGAGCTCGTACTGCTTGGGCGAGAGGGCGGTGAGCTGCGAGGGCTGGAGCCGGGCCGGGCGGTTGGCCGCCACCTTGCCCTCGGGCGAGGACTCCAGCTTGGTGAGCCGGGGCCGGGGCGAGTGGGCCGAGGCTGGGCCCTGCTGGGCCGACTCCCCCTTCTCCAGGCGGGCCAGCTGCTCCAGGGCGCCGTGCTGGGCCCTGCGCCGCTTGACCGGCTCGGGCTCGCCCTCGAGCGCCTTGTTGACCTCGTCGCGAAGGACGGACAGGGAGAACGGCTTGGTGATGTACCGGATCGCGCCCTCGATACCACCCCGGATGCGGTCCATGTCGTCGGTGCGGGCGGTGAGCATGAGGACCGGCACCTGGGCCAGGTCGGCCGTGCCGTCCGACTTGATCTTGGCCAGGACCTCCCAGCCGTCCATGCCGGGCATCATCACGTCGAGGACGACGACGTCGGGCACGCGCGTCCGGAGGTGGGCCAGCGCGTCCGTCCCGGTGTTGGCGGTCTCGACGGAGTGGCCGTCGAGTTCCAGGTTGATGCGGACCAGCTCCCGGATGTCCTCTTCGTCGTCCACCACCAGCACGGAAGCCATCGTGAGACAAGGCTACCGAGTCGTTGCCGCCTGAGTCGTCACCCGCGTCACCCACTCGGCCGGGTCCCGGATCTCATCGAGCGTGGGAAGGTTGGCGGGGTCGTCCCAGACCTGGTTGAGAAGGGCGGGCCCGCCGCGTGTCTCGATGGCATGGATGAACCGCTCGCCCTGCTCGTACTGCTTGAGCTTGGCCTCCAAGCCGATGAACTGCTGGAGCAGGCGGGCGGGGGCGCTCACGGTGGAGCGGCGCTCCCGCAGGACTCGGCTGAAGCGGTCGGCGCTGGGCACGCGGTCGATGGCGGCCCGGTCCATGGTGACGTCGCCGTGGCCTTCGAGCAGGCTCATCAGGCCCTGGATCTGCTGGAGGACGGCTCGCTGCTCGGGGCCGGCGAGGAGGGCGACGATGCCGCCCTCGGCCAGCGGGTTGCGGCCCTTGCGCAACTCGTCGGCGGCCCGGCGCAGGGCGTTGAGGAAACGGCGGGGGTCGGGGTCGATGCCCGTGAGGCCCTGGTCCACCAGGCCGAGGAAGTAGGGACGCAGCCAGGGCACGCCCGTGAACTGGGCCCGGTGGGTGACCTCGTGGAGGGCCAGCCACAGCCGGAACTCGCGGGGCGGGAACGCGAAGCGCTTCTCCAGGGCGATGACGTTGGGGCCCACGTAGTAGACGAGGTCCTGGTCGTCGGGGTCCTCGTCCTCCACCAGCAGGAGGTCGTACTGGCCCAGGACCCGCGTGGACATCCAGCCCAGCATGGTGCCCAGCTCGGCGCCCGTGACCGTGCGGGCGGCGGCGGTGAGGGGGCTGCGGCCGGCGGCGTCGAGGCGCTCGCCCAGGCGGTCGGTGAGGGGACGGAGCAGGCGGCGGAAGGAGGCCAGGTTGGCTCGCACCCAGCCGGCCCGGTCGGTGACCCGGGCCCGGGCCGGGCCGCTGAGGGAACGCAGCCCGGTGGCCTCGGCGACCAGCTCCTCGGCCTCGGCCGTCAGCTCGTCGAAGTCGGGCTGGAGGGAGGCGTAGTGGTACGAGTGCTCGAACGGGTCCCGCCCCGCCACCCGGACGGCGACCCGCTCGGCCACCTCCCAGGAGACAGGGCTGGTCACGAGGCGGGCGCTACCGCTTGGGGTAGCGGTTGCTGGTGACCTTGACCAGATAGCCGACCCCGAGGGCGACGAGGGTCAGCACGACGAGGCCGAACACAACGAACGACAGCCAGTAGTGCCAGACCTTGGCGGCGAGCAGGAGCGGCATGGGTCGATGGTATGCCGCCGGGGACCGCACCCGACAACGCGACCAGCAGGGGCGACCAGCAGGGGCGACCAGCCGGGGCGACCGAACACGCGATCCGGGGTCAGGCGATCTTCTTGCCCCGGGTGCGGGGCACGCTCATGGGCTCGTGGGCCGAACAGAACTTGCCCTGGTTGTACATCGACAACCGGGTCTCACACCCCGGCTCCTTGCACACCCGGCCCTTCCCGAACGAGCGAGAGGGCCGATCGGAACCGCCGAACGGGGTGCCCTGTACCGAACGATCGCTCATGGCCAGCACCAACAGCGCAGGCCGGGCACGGTATTCCGGCCCTAGAGCTCGAAGGACGGCAGCTCGGGAGCGCCGACGGATGGGAACCCCTGCTGCAGGGCCTGGGCGATGCGCTCGCGCAGCCCTTCCGGCACCTGCTCCCGGCAGCGCATGGCGATCACCTGGCGCAGCTCCGCCTCGAAGTCGAACGCCTCCAGACAGGGCATGCACTCGTCCAGGTGGTGCTGGATGTCGGACCGGCGAGCGTCGTCCAGCTCACCGTCCAGGAACGAGTAGAGCCTCCGGACGGCGTCCTCGCAATCGCCCATTCAGCGCTCTCCCACCAGTCCGTGCTCCATACCGAATTCGAACAACGCCCGTTGCAGCGCCCTTCTTCCCCGATGCAGCCGGCTCATGACCGTCCCGATGGGGACGTCCACGATCTCGGCGATCTCCTTATACGAGAAACCCTCGACGTCGGCAAGCAGCACGGCCAGCCGGAACTGCTCCGGGAGGGACTCGAGGGCGGCCTTCACGTCGTCGTCCGTGATGTGGTCGAGCACCTCCTCCTCGGCGCTGCGCCCGGCCGCGGCCGCCTCCAGGCCGCCCAGGCGGCGGTAGAGGTACAGGTCCTCCACGTCGTCCATCTCGGTCTGCTCCGGGCGCCGCTTCTTGGCCCGGTACGAGTTGATGAACGTGTTGGTGAGGATGCGGTACAGCCAGGCTTTGAGGTTGGTGCCCTGCTGGAACCCGGCGAAGCCCCGGTAGGCCTTGAGGTAGGTCTCCTGGACGAGGTCCTCGGCGTCGGCCGGGTTGCGCGTCATCCGGAGGGCGGCGGTGTACAGCGACGGCATGAACTCCATCGCTTGGTCCGCAAACGTTTCCGGATCAGCCATGAGGGTGACCCTACCCCTCGGGTGTGACACGCCTACCGAGTGTCGTGCCTGACTGTTACTCCGATTCTGTTTACCCAAAGTCCTCGGTCGCGTGGCATGTCCGCCCGTGTCCGGTACCAGCAAGGGGAAAACACCCCGCCAGCGCGAGCTGGGCCGCCGCATCCGGGAGATGCGAGACGACCGGAGCATGTCGCAGGAGGCCCTGGCCCTCAGCGCCGACGTGCACCGGACCTACATCGCCCAGTTGGAATCGGGCATGCGCAACCCCAGCCTGGAGACCACGGCCAAGCTGGCGCTGGCCTTGGGCGTGGACGTGGCCGACCTGGTGGGTGGCCTCCAGTCCTGGCCCGGTCGAGAGTGAGCGGGGCGGTTCAGCCCATGCAGCGCGCGCAGCCCGTTCAGCCCGGCAGCTGGGCCTCGATGGCCTCGACCACCTCGGGTGCCTCGGGGAGTGTCTTGGGCCGGAAGCGGGCCACGACCTCGCCCTCCGGTGACACCAGGAACTTCTCGAAGTTCCACGTGATGTCGCCGGCCTCACCGGCGGCATCGGGATGGGCGGTGAGCTCGGCGTAGATGGGGTGGCGACCCTCGCCGTTCACGTCGATCTTCTCGTAGAGCGGGAAGCTGACCGAATAGTTCAGCGAGCAGAACTCGGCGATCTCCTCGGGCGTGCCCGGCTCCTGGCCCATGAACTGGTTGCACGGGAAGCCGAGGACGGAGAAGCCCCGGTCGGCGTAGCGGTCCTGCAGGTGCTGCAGCCCCTCGTACTGGGGCGTGAGCCCGCATTTGGAGGCCACGTTGACCACCAGGAGGGCCTTGCCCTTGTGCTCGGCCAAGCTGGTGTCGTCGCCGGACAGCGTGCGGACGGGGATGCTGTGTATGGACATGGAGCCCGAGAGGGGAATCGAACCCCTGACCTACGCATTACGAGTGCGTTGCTCTGCCGGCTGAGCTACCCGGGCGGGGACTGACAGGCTAGCGAAACGCCAGAAGGGCTTCAGGGGGGTGAGGCACTTCCGTCGGATCGCCGAGAAGACGGCAGAGTAACGAAGACGGCGAGAACGAAGACGGCAGAGAATCAGGCGGCGGGGCGAGCGGCGTCGCTGAGGCGGACGAGCAGCGCTTGCACCAGCAGGGTCTCGTTGGGGTTGCGCTGGAGGGCCTCGGCGGCGCCGTCGATGGCCTCCAAGGCCCGCACCGCGCCGGCCCACCCGGCCACCAGCCGGTCGCGGTACGCCGCGGCCAGGGCAGCCAACCCGGCCCGCAGCTCGTCCATGCGCACCCGGCGCTGCTCCCGCTTGTGCCGGTCGGCCAGGTCCCGCCGACCACCGGCGCCCCGCTCGCCGTACCGGGCGGCCCGCTCCTCCAGGTCCTCCAACTCCCGGGCCTGCCGCTGGCGCAACGGCTCGAGCAGCTCGTCGGCGCTGGCCAGTAGCTCGTCGGCCAGGCCGGCCACCGCCGAGCCGGTGCCGTCCAGCCGGTCGGGCACCGACGACCACAGCGCCCGCCGGGCGGCGAAGCCGGGGTCCGACGCCAGCAGCCGGGCCCGGGCCAGCGACCCGCCCGACGCCTCGGCCACGGCGGTGGCGTCGGCCGGGGCCAGGCCCTCGGCGACCAGTGCGTCCCGCACGACTGCCAACGGGATGGGGCCGAAGTCGATGCGCACGCACCGGCTGGCGATGGTGACGAGCTCGGCCGGCACGTGCTCGGCCATCCCCACGAACACGGTGCCGGGCGGGGGCTCCTCCAGCGTCTTGAGGAGGGCGGGAGCGATCTGGGCGGCCAGGTCGAGCTCGGGGATGAGAAGGACCTTGCGCGACCCCTCCACCGGCGAACGCAGGGCCAACCGGGTGATCTCCCGGGCGTCGCCCACGGACAGGCGGGCGCCCTCCCGCTCGTACTCCAACACGTCGGGGTGGACGCCGGCCATGACCCGCTCGGGGTCGTCGAGCAACGACGCCGCAAAGGCCCGGGCCGCGGTGCGCTTCCCGACACCGGGCGGGCCCACCAACAGGTAGGCGTGCACCGGCCCGCGGGCCGCGGCCTGCAGCGCCCGCACGGCCTGCTCCTGGCCGACGACGCCGGCCCACACATCAATCACGAGCGGACAGTCTGTCCTCGACGGCGGACCACACGCGCTGCGCCACCTCATCGGGCGAACCGGCGCCGTCGATCACCACCCACCGCTCGGGCTCGGCCGACGCCAGTGACCGGAACCCCTCGATCACGCGGGTGTGGAAGGCCACGCCCTCGATCTCGAAGCGGTCGAGCCCCAGCGTGCCCAGGCGGGCCCGGGCCACGTCGTCGGGGACGTCGAGCAACACCGCCAGGTCGGGCCACAGCCCGCCCGTGGCCCACTGGGACAGGTGGCGCACCTCGTCCAGCGGGAGGCCCCGGCCGAAGCCCTGGTAGGCCAGCGACGAGTGGCTGTACCGGTCGGTGACCACGTCGACGCCGGCCGACAGCGCCGGCTCCACCACCTCGGCCACGTGCTGGGCCCGGGCCGCGGCCATGAGCAGCGCCTCGGCCCGGGGATCGAGGTACGACAAGCCGGCGTCGAGCAAGAGGTCGCGAACCCGCTCTCCCACGGCCGTGCCCCCGGGCTCTCGCGTCAGCACCGCGCCCAGCCGGGACGCGAGCCGGGCCGCCTGGGTGGACTTCCCCGACGCCTCACCGCCCTCGAAGGCGATCAGGCGCCCTCGGCGCGTCATTCGGTCTCGCTGCGCAACGACGACCGGGCCAGCATCCCGGCCGCGATGATGATGAGCCCGCCCAGCCACAGCGTGAGGCGCACGCCGGGCAAGTTGATCGACAGCCCGAACACCGTGACCCGGTGATCGAAGAGCGCCCGGGACAGCTTGTCGAGCAGCGACGAGAGGATGGGTGCCAAGGCGAAGGCGAGCAGCAGGCAGAAGCGGATGAGGGTGTAGAGGGTGGCGAAGATGCGGCCCCGCAGGTTGTCCTCCACGTTGGTCTGGAGGATGGTGAACCCGAGGATGTAGACGGCCCCGGCGCACAGGCCGAGGATGCCGACGAACACCATGGCCGGGAACAGCGTGGACATGGACGCCCCGGCGATCTGGCAGATGCCCGCGCCGAACACGGCCAGCACGAAGATGCGCTCGTGGGGCAGGCGCTTCTGCACCACGGACAGGCCGAGGATGCCCACGGCCACGCCCGTGCCCAGGGCGGTGAGCAACAGCCCGAACCCTGCCGAACCCCCGCCCAGCACCTCGCGGGACATGACCACGCCGAGAGGCACCATCATCCCGCCGCCCACCAGCCCGGTGGCGATGCCCACGATGACGGCCCGCACGCGGCCGCTCTCGCCGATGAACCGCCAGCCCTCGGCCAACTCCCGGAACGTGCGGCCCAGGTCCAGGCGCCCCTTCCCGGCCGGGCGCCGCTCGGCGGGCGCCCGCTTGGGCAGCGCCAGCGTCGAGATCATGAGGGCCGACAAGAAGAAGGTGGCCACGTCGAACCAGATGGCCACCGACTCGGGGCCCACCTTCAGGCTGTGCAGCGCGTCGTACTGTCCCAGCCACTTGCCCACCCCGGCCAGCACGGCGAAGAGGGCCGACCCGATGGGGAAGGTGCCGTAGGCGGCCACCAAAGACAGCGAGTTGGCGTTGGCCAGGAAGCTGGGCGGGACCAGGTTGGGAACGGATGCTTCCTTGGCGGGCGACCACAGGAGGGTGAGCACCTCGAGCAGGAACGACACCACCAGCAACCCGGGGATGGTGGTGATGAACGGGAGGGTGGCCAGCACCAGGCCCCGCCCGATGTCGCACGCCACCATGACCCGCTTGCGGTCCCAGCGGTCGAGCAGCACGCCGGCCGCGGGGGCCAGGAAGAAGCCGGGCACGAGGCGGGCCGACAGCACCAGGCCGACGGCGGCGTCGGCCGACTTGTTGCCGATGCGAGCGGCGATGGCGGTGACGGCCACGAGCCCGATCCAGTCGCCCAGCGAGGACACGACCTGGGCCAGCCACAGCCGGAAGAACGAGTGGCTCCCGAAGATGCGGACGGTGGGATGACCATCCGGAGGGACGACGGGGGGTGAGCCCATGGGGGGTGTGGCCATCGACTCGGCAGGCGCTTGGGAATGGGACAAGTTGCGCTCCGCCATCGGTTCCACGCTAGGGGAGCGCCGCGGTCAAGACGAGGAGCGCGCCGCTTTCTTCCCCCCTGCGCCGGCCTTCTGGGCACTGGTCTTCTGGGCACTGGTCTTCTGGGCACTGGCCTTCTTGGCCTTGGGCGGACCGGCTGCGCGCTTGTCGGCCAGCAGCTCGGCCGCCCGCTCCAGCGACAGCTCCTCGACCGTGTCGCCCTTGCGCAGCGAGGCGTTGTACTCGCCGTCGGTGACATAGGGGCCGAAACGCCCGTCCTTGACCACGATGGGCTTGCCCGTGGACGGGTCCTCGCCCATCTCCCGCAACGGACTGGCGGCCGACCCACCCTGGCTCCGGCGCCGCTTGGGCTCGGCGAGCACGGCCAGGGCCTCGTCCAGCGTGATGGTGAGCAGCTGTTCCTCGCTGGCGATGCTGCGGGTGTCGGTGCCCTTCTTGATGTAGGGCCCGTAGCGCCCGTTGGTGGCCACGATCTCCTGGCCGTCGGCCGGGTCGTTGCCCACCACCCGCGGCAGCGACAGGAGGCGCAGGGCGTCCTCCAGCGTGACCGTGTCGAGGCTCATGTCCTTGAACAGCGAGGCCGTGTGGGGCTTCTTCGCCTTGCCCTTTGCACCGGGGCCGGGCTCGACATCGCCCAGTTGTACATAGGGCCCGTAGCGGCCGGCCTTGGCGATGACGGGCAGGCCCGTGGCCGGGTCCTCGCCCAGCACCTTGTCGCCCGCCGGTTGGGACAGCAGCTCCAGGGCCCGGTCGACGGTGAGCTCGTCGGGCGCCAGCTCGTCGGGGATGGACGCCCGCTCCTCGCCCCGCTGGACATAGGGCCCGAAGCGGCCCACCCGCACCACCACGTCGTCGCCGATCAGGAAGGAGTTGACCTCGCGGGCGTCGATCTCGTCGAGGTGGTCGGACACCAGCGCCTTCAACCCGGGCTTGCCGTTCCCGAAGTAGAACTGCCGCAGCCACGGCACCCGCTCCTTCTCGCGGCGGGCGATGGCGTCGAGGTCGTCCTCCAGGGCGGCGGTGAAGCCGTAGTCCACCAGGTCGGGGAAGTGGCCTTCGAGGAGCGACACCACCGCGAACGCGGTCCACGTGGGCACCAGGGACGAACCCTTCTTCCACACGTAGCCGCGGTCCTGGATGGTGCTCATGATCGACGCGTAGGTCGACGGCCGGCCCACGCCCTTTTCCTCCAGGGCCTTCACCAGCGATGCCTCGGTGTACCGGTTGGGGGGGCTGGTCTCGTGGGCCTGCGCCTCCAGGCCGGCCAGGAACAGGACATCGCCCACGGCCATGGCGGGGAGGCGGCGCTCGTCCTCGGCGTCCGTGCCCTCCACCTCGTCGGCGCCCTCGCCGTAGGCCCGGCGGAAGCCGGCGAAGGTGATGACGGTGCCGCTGGTGGCGAACTCGGCGTCCTCGCCGGCCGACGACGTACCGCCGATGCGCACGGTGGTGCGCTGGCCCTGGGCGTCCTTCATCTGCGAGGCGATGGTGCGGCGCCAGATGAGGTCGTACAGGCGGGCCTCGTCCGAGCCCACCTCGGCGGCCACGGCCTCGGGCGTGCGGAAGCGGTCGCCCGCCGGGCGGATGGCCTCGTGGGCCTCCTGGGCGTTCTTCACCTTGCGGGCGTAGATGCGGGGAGCGTCGGCCGCGTATTCGGCGCCGTAGAGCCCGGTGATCTCGGTGCGGGCGGCGGCCAGCGCCGTCTCCGACAGCGTGGTGCTGTCGGTGCGCATGTAGGTGATGTAGCCGTTCTCGTACAGGCGCTGGGCCACCTGCATGGTGCGCGACGCCGAGAAGCGCATCTTGCTGGCCGCCGCCTGTTGGAGGGTCGACGTCATGAACGGCGCCTTGGGCCGCTCGGTGTGGGGGCGCTGCTCCACCGAGCGCACGGCCATGTCCGCGCCCGTGAGGCGATCGGCCAAGCCCCGGGCCGCGGCCTCGTCGAGGACGACCACGTCGTCACGCTTGAGGGCGCCCTGCTCGTCGAAGCTGTTGCGGTCGGCCACCCGGCGGCCGTCGACGGCGGCCAGCCCGGCGATGAAGGCCTGGCCCTGCTTGTCGAACGTGCCCTCCAGGTCCCACCACGATGCCGAGCGGAACCGCATGCGCTCCCGCTCCCTCTCCACCACCAGGCGGGTGGCCACGCTCTGGACGCGGCCGGCCGACAGCTTGGGGAGCACCTTCTTCCAGAGGACGGGCGAGACCTCGTAGCCGTACAGGCGGTCGAGCAGGCGGCGGGTCTCCTGGGCATCGACCAGCGGGTGGTTGAGGTCGCGCCACTCGTCCACCGACCGGCGGATGGCCTGGGGGGTGATCTCGTGGAAGACCATGCGCTTGACGGGCACGCGGGGGGCGAGCACCTCCAGCAGGTGCCAGGCGATGGACTCGCCCTCGCGGTCCTCGTCAGTGGCGAGGTAGACCTCGCTGGCGTCCTTGAGGAGGGCCTTGAGCTTCTTCACCTGCTCCTTGGCCCGGCCCGCGGGGACGATGTAGAGCGGCTTGAAGTCGTTGTCCACGTCCACGCCCAGCCGGGCCCAGGGCTCGCCCTTGTAGGCGGCAGGGACGTCGGCCGCGTTGCGCGGGAGGTCGCGGATGTGGCCGATGGAGGACTCCACAACGAAGTCCTGGCCAAGGTAACCGGCGATGGTCTTGGCCTTGGCCGGGGATTCGACGATGACGAGGGGCTTGGGCATCTCTTTTTCCACGCTTGGCAGACGCGAGCCCGGATGTCAAACGGCCCGAGCCGCCCGAGTGTCTCACGAAGCCACCTGTAGCCTCCCCGGCCGTGGATCCCAGACCCCTCATCGAAGCCTTCGGGACGTTCGGCATCTTCGCCATCGTCTTTGCGGAGACCGGCCTGCTGATCGGTTTCTTCCTACCCGGCGACTCGCTGCTCTTCACCGCCGGCCTGCTGAGCGCGCCGGGCGTGTCCGATCCCGTCCACCTGAACCTGGCAATCGTGCTGCCGGGGGTGTTCCTCGCCGCCGTGGCCGGGGCCCAGACCGGGTGGTGGATCGGCTACCGGGCCGGGCCGGCGCTGGTGCGCCGGCCCGACTCGCGGTTCTTCAAGCAGGAGTACGTGAAGCGGGCCGAGGAGTTCTTCGAGAAGCGGGGCCTGTGGGCGGTGGTGCTGGCCCGCTTCGTGCCCATCGTGCGCACGTTCCTGAACCCGATGGCCGGCATCGCCCGCATGCCCGCGCGCACGTTCTTCGTGGCCAACCTGCTCGGCGCCCTGCTGTGGAGCGTGGGGGTGACCCTGGCCGGCTACGTGCTGGGCAAGACCGTGCCCAACGTCGACCGGTACCTCCTCCCCATCATCGGGATCATCGTGTTGTTCTCGCTGGTGCCCGTCGGCCTGGAGTACCTGCGAGGCCGGGCCCGGCAACGGACCTGACCCGCTGTGGCCGCCAAAGACGGCTCGGGGGCTAGCCGCCGACCGAGGCCTGCAACTGCACCTTGGCCTCTCGCAACTGCTCGATGAGGTCGGCGGCGTCGTCGTTGAGGTCGTAGATCCAGCGGTCGATGGCCTCGATGGCCAGCTTGGTGGGATCGTCGCCCGGCTGCACGGTGTGCTCGCCGTCAGCGGCGGCGGCGGGCGCGGCGGCCTCGACGGCGGCGTCGAACCCGCCCGTCTTGCGCTTGGAGAAGGCGATGGCACCGCCCAGCACCACCAGGGCGACGCCGGCGATGGTCAGCCGGGCGCCGGTGTTGTGGCGCAAGCTGATGACGGCCGGGAGGATGAGCAGCGACACCAGGTTCATCACCTTGATGAGCGGGTTCAGGGCCGGGCCGGCCGTGTCCTTGAAGGGGTCACCCACGGTGTCGCCGATGACCGCGGCCTTGTGGGCCTCGGAACCCTTGCCGCCCTCGTGCCCGTCCTCGATGTACTTCTTGGCGTTGTCCCACGCGCCACCGGCGTTGGACAAGAAGTTGGCCATCAGCTGGCCGGTGAGGATGACGGCGGCGAGGAAGGCGCCCAACGCCAGGTAGTTGATGCCGAACCCGATGATCACCGGCGTGAGCACGGCGAGCAGGGCGGGCGTGGCCAGCTCCCGCAGCGAGGCGGCCGTGCAGATGTCGATGACGGGGCCGTAGTCGGGGCGCTTGGTCCCGGCCATGATCTTCCCGTCGGCGAACTGACGGCGCACCTCCTGGACCACCGTCCCTGCCGTGCGGCCCACGGCCCGGATGGCCAGGGCGCTGAACAGGAAGGCCACCGAGCCGCCGATCAGGAGGCCGATGAAGGTCTTGGGGTCGGCCACGTTGATCTGCGTGAGGGGGTGGTGGAACAGGGCCGAGCCCGTCTCCTTGATGCCGAACTCGGAGCCGATCGTCTCGATGAAGGAGGCGAACAGGGCCACGGCGGCGATGACCGCCGAGCCGATGGCGAAGCCCTTGGTGACGGCCTTGGTGGTGTTGCCCACGGCGTCGAGGCTCACCATGATGCGCTCGGCCTCGCCGCTGAACTCGCCCGACATCTCCGCGATGCCGGCGGCGTTGTCCGCCACCGGTCCGAAGGTGTCCTCGGACACGACCACGCCGGTGGTGGCGAGCATGCCCATGCCGGTGAGGGCCACCAGGTAGAGCGAGAACTGCAGGTTGCCGCCGCCCATGGCGATGGCCACACCCAGGGCACCGGCGATGGCGACGATGGCCCACACCGACGACTCCAGGCCCGACGAGATGCCGGACAGCACCGTGGTGGCGGGGCCGGTGCGGGCCGCCTCGGCGATCTCCCGCACGGGCGCGGTCTCGGTGGACGTGAAGTACTCGGTGAGGCGGCTGGCCACCTGAGCGAGGATGAGGCCGGTGACGACGGCGCCGAACACCCGCCAGCCCACGTTGGACACGGTGCCGGGGTCGTTGCCCACGTAGAGCAGGGCCACGAGCAGCGTGCCGATGACGGTGAGCACGCCGGCGGTGAGGAAGCCCCGGTTGATGGGGGCCATGGCGCTCTTGTCCTTCTCGGTGGCTCGCACCGCGAACACGCCGACGATGGAGGCGAGCACGCCGACGGCTCGGGCGATCACCGGGAAGATCAGGCCCAGGGCCCACTTCTTGGGGTCGTTGGGGTAGATCGAGTGGAAGGCGGCAACGCCCAGGATGATCGACGCCACCAGGGTCACTTCGTAGGACTCGAACAGGTCGGCGGCCATGCCCGCGCAGTCGCCCACGTTGTCGCCCACGTTGTCGGCGATGGTGGCCGGGTTGCGGGGGTCGTCCTCGGGAATGCCGGCCTCGACCTTGCCCACCAGGTCGGCGCCCACGTCGGCCGCCTTGGTGAAGATGCCGCCGCCCACTCGCAGGAAGAGGGCGAGGAGCGAGCCACCGAAGCCGAAGCCGATGAGGATGGCCGACGACGTGTTCTGGAACAGCATGATGATGATCGACGCGCCCAGCAGGCCCAGGCCGACGGTGAACATGCCGGCGACGCCGCCGGTGCGGAAAGCGACCTTCAGGGCCGCGGGCAGCGAGCCGCTCCGGGCCGCGGCAGCGGTGCGCACGTTGCCGCGAACCGCCAGGCCCATGCCGATGTAGCCGGTGAGCCCGGACATCAGGCAGCCGGCCAGGAAGGCGAGCGTCCGGAACACGCCCGACTGGGCCAGCGAGAGGGCCTCGGTCCCGTCGGGCTTGGCCACCTTGGTGGCGGTGAAGAACACCACGACGACCAGGGGGATGAGGATGATCCCGATGGTCTTGAACTGGCGCTTCAGGTAGGCGAGGGCGCCTTCCTGGATGGCCTTGGCGATCTCCATCATCTTCGGCGTGCCCTGGTCCGCTTCGAGCACACCGCGCATGAGGGTGAAGCCGACGAGGAGCGCGAGTACCGCGGTGCCGGCCGAGAAGACCAGCCAGAACCACTCGGCCCCCCCGAGCGTGAACACCTGGTACCCCCCTTCGGCGGCGAGGAGGTGGGTCATGCCGATTCCTTTCTCTCTTCCTTGCGCACGTAGATCTGACGGGCGACCTTCTCGCCCACCGTTCGGTCGTTGCCCTCCACCAGCAGGACGAGCGGACCGTCGAACGGGTGCTTCTCACGCACCTCCACCCGCACGCCCGGGCGCAGGCCCAGGGTGTCGAGGAAGGCGACGACATCGGGTTCGGTGGACCCGGGCACGGCCACGACGGCCACGTCGCCCGGCTCCAGGTCGTACAGGGGCGGGAGGGAGGGGATCTCCCCCATCTCCGGCTCCGGGATGGGGAAGCCGTGCGGGCACGTGGCCGGCCGGTGGAGGGCGACGAACAGCCGGTCCTCCACCTCCTGCGGCAGCTCGTGCTCGAAGCTGGCGGCGAAGCGGTCGGCCTCGTTCCAGGGGTAGCCGAGCATGTCGGACAGGAAGCGCTCGACGATGCGGTGGCGGCGGATGGCGGCCACCGCCGCCTGGCGCCCGCCCCCGGTGAGGACGACGCCCCGGTAGGGACGGTGGTCGGCCAAGCCCCGGTCGGCCAGGCGCTTCACGGTGGCCGTGACCGTGCCCGGGCTCACGCCCAGGGCCTCGGCCAGATCGCCGGTGTGCGCGTCCTCGCCCCCGCCCCGGGGACCAGTCAGCCGGTAGATGGCCTTCAGCGTCTCGCGCTCGGACTTCGACAGGGTGAGGTCCATGTTTCGCCGGGCGAGAAGATAGGTTTTGTCGAGGCAAAACGTCAAAAGCGAGCCGAGATGAACCCGGCGAGGGCGGCGATGGTCGAGCCCAGGAGGATGCCCACCCGAGCCTCGGACGGGTCGGCGAAGGCCAGGTTGGCCACGAACAGGCTCACGGTGAAGCCCACGCCCGCGGCCAGACCGACCGTGGGGATGTGGCGGAACCGCACCCCCGGCGGCAGGGAGGCGAGGCGCAGCCTGGTGGCGGCGTACACGGCGCCGGTGACGCCGAGGAGCTTGCCGGCGACCAGGCCGACGGCGGTGGCCAGGGCGGTCCGGGACAGGAAGGCGTCGGCGTGGAAGCGCACGCCGGCGTTGGCCAGGGCGAAGGCGGGGAGCACGAAGAGCGTGGCGACGGGGTTGAAGAGCTGCTCGACCCTCGGGGTGCGCTCGACGGGGACGAGCAGCCCGATGGCCACGCCCGCCAGGGTGGGGTGCACGCCCGCGTGGTGGAGGGCGAACCAGAGGGCGACACCGGCGGCGGCAAGGAGGAAGGGCCGGTTGCGGGCGAGGGCGGCGAGGGCGAGGGCGGCGGCCGCGGCCAGCAACCAGGCGGCGTCGACCGACCCGCTGTAGAAGACGGCGATGATCACGATGGCGCCGATGTCGTCGACCACCGCGAGGGTGAGGAGGAAGACCTTGAGGGCCTGGGGAACGCGGTCGCCGGCCAGGGCGAGGACGCCGACGGCGAAGGCGATGTCGGTGGCCATGGGCACGCCCCAGCCGTGGTCGCCGGCGATGGCGAAGTACAGGAGGGCGGGGACCACCATGCCGCCCAGGGCGGCGACGGCCGGCAGCGTGGCGTCGCGCCACCCGCCCGACTCCCGCTTGATCTCGGCCCCGGCCACCAGGAAGAAGACGACCATGAGGCCGTCGTTGACCACGCCGTGCACGTCGTGGGCGGCCGATTCGTAGCCGTGCCGCCAGGCCGAGTTGGCCCACACCAGGGCGATGGCGGTGGCGACGAGCAGGAGGCCGGCGCCGGCCGCGTCCTGAGCGAGCAGGCGGACCACGAACCGGGGGTCGGGGCGGGCGTCGCGGGGGCGTCGGGGCATGGTCGGTAGGCGCCGACCAGGCTTCCCGGCACACCCTGGCTCTGCACCCTACCCGGCGCCGACTGGGCCGGAGGTGCGTGGCACAGGAGGTTCTCGCCGGGCTCCCGGCCCTGCCCGCGCCTTTGTGCACAAGACGGACGCGCGCACGGGGACGGCCTCCCGTTCGGGCCGGGTGCCGAGCGACTGTCAGTCGGGAGAGAGCAGCCAGTAGTCGGGGTTGAGCAGGGCCAGGCGCCCGCCCGACTCGCCGACCATGCCCTCGGCCACCAGCTCCGTCCCGCACTGGATGCCGGCCACGTGTCGCCGGCCGAGGAACACGAGCACGATGCCGCCGGTGGCGTCGACCAGCGTGCACTCCAGCGTGGCCACGCCCGCCCAGGGCTGGATGCGCATGGACCGCACCCGCCCGGCCACCCGGGACCGGGTGCGGTAGCCCACCTCGGCCACGGGCACGGCGGCGTCGGCCGGGCTGGGGGCGACCGAGGGCCGAACGTCGATGTCCGGGGTGACGGGACGGCGCTTCAGCTTCAGGTTCATTTCGACCCCAGGTGGTAGGGCACGAACGTGACGTTGGCGTGCGGGAGCTGGGACACGGCCCGGGCGATGGCGTCGGCCGTGTGGTCGTGCAGCAGCTTGTGCCACACGTGCAGGTACTCACGCCGGGGCACGAGCACGCTCACCTCGGTCTGGCCGTCGGCCAGGGCCTCGGCCACCACCTCCATGGCCGCCCGGGCCACCCGCCGGTCGGGGCACTCGACCAGCTCGAGCGGCAGCCGGGACAGGGCCAGGCGGCTCCACTCCTGGGCCAGCTCCTCGGCTCGAGGCCAGTCGTCGGCGATGTGCACGGCCCGCAGCTCGTCGGGCATGAGCGAGCGGGCGTACTGGATGGCCCGGGCCGCGCTGCGGTCCAGCCGGTCGATCAGCACGAGGACGACGTGGCGCTTGAGGATGGGCGACTCGGCCGCGGCCCGGGCGTCGTCCTCCAGCTCGGACGCCTCGGACTCGTATTGCCGGTTCAGGCGCATGAGCCCGGCCACCATGATCGGCACCAGCAGCACGATGACCCAGGCCCCATGGGCGAACTTGGTGATGAGGATGATGATGTCGACGACCAGCGACAGCACCGCGCCCATGCCGTTGACGAACAGGCCCTTGCGCCAGCCCGGCTCCTTCCGGGTGACGTGGTGCTTGGCCATGCCCGCCTGGCTCATGGTGAAGCTGGTGAACACGCCGATGGCGTAGAGCGGGATCAGCCGGTCGACCTTGGCCTCGGTGGCGAACAGCAGCACGACGGCCGCGGTCGCCAAGGCGATGATCCCGTTGGAGAACACCAGCCGGTGCCCCCGCTTGGTGAGCTGCTTGGGCATGAAGTTGTCGCCCGCGTGGAAGCTGGCCAACCGGGGGAAGTCGGCGAAGCTGGTGTTGGCCGCGAGCACCAGGATGAGCATGGTGCCGGCCTGCAGTGCGTAGAACAGCCCGTGCCCCAGGGGCCCGCCGCCGAACACGAGCTTGCCGATCTGGGAGATGACGGTCGGCGTCCCCTTCTCGTAGGGGATGGGGTGGACCTTGGTGGACAGGGCCGAGAGCCCGAAGAACATGGTGCCGAGGGTGGCGCCCATGATGATCAGCGTGACCCGAGCGTTCTTCCACTCGGGCTTGCGGAAGGCGGTCACGCCGTTGGAGATGGCCTCCACGCCGGTGACGGCGGCACCACCGGACGCGAAGGCGTGAAGCACGATGAAGAGGCTGGCCCCGTAGAACAGCCCCTGGTCGAGCGGGTTGCGCTTCAACGGGATGGCGCCCTTCAGGTTGCCGAGCGCCTGCGGGTGCAGCCCACCGCCCATGGCCTTCACCACGCCCGTGACCAGGAGCACGCCCATGATGGTGATGAAGAAGTACGTGGGGACGGCGAACAGCTTCCCGCTCTCCTTCACCCCCTTCAGGTTGCCGAGGGCGATGAGGCCCACGAAGAACACGGCGATGAGGACGTGGAACGGCGCCAGGGCGGGCACGGCCGACGTGAGGGCGTCGGTGCCGGCCGCGGTGGACACGGCCACGGTCAGGACGTAGTCGGTGAGGAGCGACACGCCCGCGACCTGGGCGGGCAGCAGGCCGAAGTTGTCGCGGGTGACCATGTAGGCGCCACCCGCCGTCGGGTACTCCTTGATCGTCTCCCGGTAGGAGAGGATCAGGAAGAACAGCACGATCAGCATGGCCGTGGTGATCGGGACCACCAGGCTGAAGGCGAACACGCCCACGGCGGGGATGAGGACCCGCAGGATCTCCTCGGTGGCGTAGGCCGACGACGAGATGCAGTCGGACGAGAAGACGGCCAGGGCGGTGGGGATGCCCAGTCGCTCGTGGGCCAGCTGTTCGGTGTGCAGGGGCGGGCCCAGGACCCGGTTCTTCAGCCGGTAGAGCCGTCCCTCGGGCAGGTCGATCTGGACGGTGGGCGGCAGGGGCTGCGGCTGTTTCGTCGTCTGCGGTTCGGTTCGCGTCAGCACCACGAGCGATTGTCGGCGGGCCCGCGTCAAGGACTCGTCAAGGCCACTGGGGGCAGCCGTCAAGAACGCGCAAAGATTGCGGCGTGCAGCGTCCGGTGCGGCCCGGGGGGTCCTCCGGGCTCGGTCTCCTCCTCGGCGTGGTCTTCGTGGTCGCGGTGACCGCCGTGCTGGTACCGCTGCGGGCCCACACCGGCCAGGCCGGTCCCGCCCTGCTCCTCGTCCTCCCCGTGGTGGCAGCCGGGCTGGTGGGCGGCGAGCGGGCAGCCGTGCCCAGCGCCATCGTCAGCGCCATCGCCTTCAACCTCGGCTTCATCCCGCCCTACTGGACGGTGAAGGTCAACGCCCTGGCCGACGCCATCGCCCTGGGCGTGTTCCTCGCCGTGGCCCTGGTGGTCGGCCACCTGGTGTCGGCCGAGGCCGACCGCCGGCGGGCGGCCGAGTTCCGGGCCACCGAACTGCAGGAGCTGTGGGAGCGGCACGAGGCCCTCACCGCCGAGCGGGAACGGCTGGCCGCCGAGGCCGCCCGGGCCGCCGCCCTGGAGCGGGTGGACGAGCAGCGGGCCGCCCTCCTGCGCTCGGTGTCCCACGACCTGCGCACGCCGCTTGCCACCATCAGGGCCGTGGCCAGCGACCTGCGCGACGGCATCGCCTACGACCCCGAGACCGAGAAGGAGCTGCTCGCCACCGTGTGCGACGAGGCCGAACGCCTCGACCGGCTGGTGGGCAACCTGTTGAGCATGAGCCGCATCGAAGCGGGCGCCCTGCGGCCCGACCGCCAAGCGGTGGACATGGAGGAGCTGCTGCACGACCGCCTGCGCCGGCTCACCCGGCTGTTTCGCGACGTGCGCATCCAGTTCGAGTGCGACGCCGAGCTGGCGCTGGTCGACGGCGACTACTCGCAGCTCGACCAGGTGGTCACCAACCTGCTGGAGAACGCGTCCCGCTACGCCCCGCCGGCCAGCACCGTGCGCGTCGCCTTGCGAACACGGGGAACGACGGTCGAACTGTCCGTGGCCGACGAGGGCATCGGCGTTCCCGACTACGAGCGGGAGCGCATCTTCGAGCCGTTCCGCCGGGGCGAGGGCAGCAAGTCGAGCGGCGTGGGGCTGGCCATCTGCAAGGCCGTGGTGGAGGCCCACGGCGGGACGATCGGCGTGGAGCGCACGGCGGGCGGTGGCGCCACCTTCGTCGTACGGCTGCCGGCGCGGGCATGACCACCGTGCTGGTGGTCGACGACGAAGCCGCCATCCTGCGCACCCTGAAGGCAGGGCTGTCGGCGCGCGGGTACCGGGTGGTGACGGCGGCCACCGGGCAGGCCGCCATCGACAGCACCGCCCTCGAACAGCCCGACGTGGTGGTGCTCGACCTGGGCCTGCCCGACATCGACGGAGTCGACGTGTGCCGGCGCATCCGGGAGTGGTCGGACGTGCCCGTGATCGTGCTGTCGGCCGAGGGCTCGGACGAGCGAAAGGTGCGGGCCCTGGACGAGGGCGCCGACGACTATGTCACCAAGCCGTTCTCCATGCCCGAGCTGTTGGCTCGGGTGCGCGTGGCCCTGCGCCACCGCACTGACGGCGACGGCCAGGTCGAGCCCGCCGTCCTCACCGTGGGCGACATCACCGTGGACCTGGCTCGACACCGCGTGAGCGTGCGGGAGCAGGACGTCGACCTCACTCCCAAGGAGTTCGCCTTCCTCGCCGTCCTGGCCCGCCACCCCGGCCGCGTCCTCACCCACCGCACCATCCTCCAGGAGGTGTGGGGGCCCGAGTACGGCACGGAGACGCAGTACCTGCGGGTGTACGCCAGCCAGTTGCGCCGCAAGCTGGGCGACGACCCGGCCCACCCCCGGCTGGTGACGGAGCCGGGCGTGGGCTACCGGTTGGTGGATCCCTCGGAGGACACGGCCCCGCCCACGTGGTAGGGCACTGACGTCACCACCACGCCCTCCCGGTTGAGGAGGGCGGCCTTCAGGGCCAGCGCCGTCTGGCCGTGCAGCAGGTTGCGGGGGTCCATGAGGCGGCCGAGCACGAACTCGGGGATGACGACGGTGACGGTGTCGTTGTTCCAGCGGCTGTCCAACTCGGTGAGGTAGCGCTCGACGGGCTCGACCAGCTCGCGGTAGGGCGAGTGGATGATCTCGAGCGGCATGTCGAAGCCGAACTCCTCCCACTGCCGCTCCATCTCCGCCTGGTCCTCGTCGTCAAAGGCGACGTAGACGGCGAACAGGTGGTTGGGCCGGAGCGAGCGGGCGTACTGGATGGCCTTGACCACGCCCTTGTGGATGCGTCCCACCAGAACGATCACCGTGTGGTTGAGGGGCTCGGGCCTGACCTCGGCCGGGGTGATGGCCAGCTCGCGGGCGAGGGTGTCGTAGTGGCGCTTGATGGCCACGAACACGGCGATGATGAGCGGCACCACTACGAGCGGCACCCACGCACCGGACGTGAACTTGGTGGTGGCCACGATGAGCAGGACGATGAACGTGGCCACCGAGCCCACCGCGTTGATGGCCACGCCCCGGCGCCAGTGGGGCTCGCGGATCTTCTGGTGGTGGCGGACCATGCCCAGCTGCGAGAGGGTGAAGGACGTGAACACGCCCACCGCGTAGAGCGGGATCAGGGCGTTGGTGAGGCCGCCGAAGGCCACCAGCAGGCCGGCCGCCGCCAGGGCGAGGAACACGATGCCGTTGCTGAACACCAGCCGGTCGCCCCGGTTGGCGAACTGGCGGGGCAGGTACCCGTCCCTGGCGATGATGGACGACAGCCTGGGGAAGTCGGCGTAGGCGGTGTTGGCCGCCAGGGTGAGGATGGCGGCGGTGGCGAACTGGAGCACGACGTAGAGGGCGCCCTCGCCGAAGACGGCCCGTCCCATCTGGGAGAACACCGTCTCCTCGTGGCTCGGGTACGGGTGCAGGTGGTGGGCCAGGATCGACACGCCGAGGAACAACACCCCCAGGATGGTCCCCATCCAGACGAGGGTGGTCGCCGCGTTCTTGGACTCGGGGCGGCGGAAGGCGGGCACGCCGTTGGAGATGGCCTCCACGCCGGTGAGGGCCACGGCGCCGGACGAGAAGCCCTTGAGGATGATGAAGAGGGTGAGGGTGCCGCCCGCCACCCGGGTGCCGTCGAACTTGTGGGGGTCGAAGGGCACGGGCGAGAGGTGCCCGAAGAACGACCGGCTGAGGCCCCACGCCACCAGCATGGTGAGGATGATGATGTAGATGTAGGTGGGCACGGCGAAGATGCGGCCGGACTCCTTCACGCCCCGCAGGTTGGCGATGGTGATCATGGCGATGAGCAGGAGGCCGAGCGCCACCCGCTGGTTGGCCAGGCCGCTGAAGGCGGGGATGGAGATGATGGCGGCCACCCCGGCGGAGATGGACACGGCCACCGTGAGGATGTAGTCGACCAGCAACGAGGCGCCGGCCATGAGGGACGGGTACTCGCCCAGGTTCTCGCGGCTCACCACGTAGGACCCGCCGCCGCTGGGGTAGGCGAAGATCGTCTGCCGGTAGGACGTCACCACGATGGTGAGGAGGATGCAGACGGCGATGGCGATGGGGACCAGGACGGACAGGCCCTTGTCCAGGCTCGAGGCCCCCAGGGCGGTGACGAAGAGGATCTCCTCCGTGGCGTAGGCCGTGGAGGAGATGGCGTCCGACGAGAAGACGGCCAGGGCGATGGACTTGGGGAGACGCTGGTGTTCCTGCTCCGTCGTCGCCAGGGGCCGGCCCACCAGGACCCGCTTCAGGAACGTCAACATTGGCGGGGACGATATGCGCCCGGCAACGGGCGCGGGCCACACGGTTGGCGTTCGGTCCAGGCGGGTGCTCCAATGACGGCCCATGCACGTGATCGTGGTCGGCTGCGGCCGGGTGGGATCGGAGCTGGCGGTCGCCCTGGACGAGGCGGGCCACTCCGTCGCCATCATCGACAAGAACCGCAACGCCTTCCGGCGCTTACCCGACCGGTGGAGCGGCCGGGCCGTGCTCGGCTTCGGATTCGACCGGGACCACCTGGAGCAGGCCGGCGTGCGCGAAGCCGAGGCGGTGGCCGCCGTCACCAGCGGCGACAACACCAACATCCTCACGGCCCGGATCGCTCGGGAGACCTACCAGATCGAGAACGTGGTCGCCCGGATCTACGACCCCCGGCGGGCGGTGATCTACCAGCGCCTCGGCATCCCCACCGTTGCCACCGTCACGTGGACCACCGACCAGGTGCTGCGCCGCTTGTTCAGGAACACATCAGTCGACTGGACCGACCCGTCGGGCCAAGTCACCCTGGTCGAGCGCCAGCTCCCCGACGCCTGGGCCGGGCGCAAGCTCGCCACCCTGGCCGAAGCGGGCCGCTTCCAGATCGTCGCCGTCAGCCGGGCGGGCGAGGCCCGCCTGTTCACGCCCGACCTCGTCGGCCAAGAGGGCGACATCCTCCACGCCATGGCGGCCAAGGCCGACCTGGACGGCCTGGACGCCCGTCTGGCCGAAGGGGCCGGCGCCCACCACGGAGGTCACTGATGAAGGTCGCCATCGCCGGCGGCGGCAATGTGGGCACGTACATCGCCTCGGACCTGAAACAGGCCGGCCACGACGTGCTGATCATCGAGCAGGACCCCGACCTGGTCGCCAAGCTGCGGTCCACCGTCGACGTGGAGTGGTACGTGGGCGACGCCTGCGAGGTCCACCACCTGCAGCAGGCGGGCCTGGCCGACGCCGACGTGGTGGTGGCCGCCACCGGCGACGACGAGGACAACCTGGTCGTGTCGCTGCTGGCCAAGCAGGAGTTCGCCGTGCCCCGCGTGGTGGCCCGGGTGAACCACCCCAAGAACTACTGGCTGTTCAACGAGACGTGGGGTGTCGACGTCTCCGTGTCCACCCCGCACCTGCTCACGTCCCTCGTGGAAGAAGCGGTGTCGGTGGGTTCGCTGGTGCGGCTCCTGCAGTTCGGCGGCGAGGGCGGCCAAGCCCGGTTGGTGGAGATCACCCTGGCCGAGGACTCTCCCGCGGTGAACAAGCCCATCGCCGAGTTGGGCATGCCCCGGGACGGCACGGTGGTGGCGGTGGTGCGCAGCAACCACGTGATCGTGCCCCGGGGCGACACGGTGTTCCAGGCCGGCGACGAGGTGCTGGCCCTGGTGACGCCCGAGGCCGAGGAACCGGTCAAGGCCATCTTCATCGGCCACTGACCCCTCGCCCCACGCTTCTCGTTGCGTTTGCGCTCGCCGACCGGCAGAAGACGCAACGAGAACGGAAAGCCCCCCGGGGGGGGTTGGCTAGCCCAGGAGTTCGTAGCGGGGGTTGTAGATCACCAGGCGCCCGCCCGGCCCAGTGGGCGACCCCCGACCGATGAGCACCAGCCGCTGCCCGGGCCGGATGCCGGCGATGCGCTTGCGCCCGGTCCACATGGCGACCAACGACCCGGTGCCGTCGGTGAGCGTGGCCTCCAGCCACGGCGACCCGTCCACCCGGGGCACGATCCGTACCGAGCTGATCTCCCCCACCACCTTGACCTCGTCGCGGGGGTGGGCGTCGCCGATGGGCACGGCCCCCGGCACGGCCAAGCAGAACGTCCGCAGGTTCTCGCGGTCCAACTCGCTGACCGTTGCCGTGAACCGCTGGAGCATCTTCTTGAGCGCCATCGGTACGACTATCCCAGGTCTGGTTCGGCCAGGTCGTCCAGGGTGAGGTCGATCTCGTCGTCGAACGAGACGGGCTCGCAGAACATCACCAAGCGAACCGACGTGCCCGCGCTGGACGAGTCGAACGACACCTCGTCCACCAACGTGCGGATGAGGGGGATGCCCAGGCCCCGCTCGAAGTTGAGGCGGTCGGGGTCGGTGACGGGCGGGTGTTCGGGCAGGCTGTCGGGGTCGAAGCCCGGGCCCTTGTCCCGGATGCTGACCACCAGCCGGTCGTCGGCCTCGGCGCAGCGGACGAGGACCCGCTCGTCGGCGTCCACGTCATGGTGGGCCTCGATGGCGTTGGTGCACGCCTCGGACACGGCCAGCTTGAGGTCGTCGATGCGCTCTTCGGCCAGGGCACGCCGACCGGACGCGAGCGACGAGACGACCAGGCGCACGAGGCCGACGTATTCGGCCCGCGCCGGGATCTCGAGCTCGATGACCGGTTCGATGCTCATGCGTCGGGGCTAGCCCGCAACCGCAGCTTCCACGGTGTCGTGGATGGCGAAGACCTTGGTGAGGCCGGTGATCTCGAACACCTTCAAGATGCGGGGCTGCGTGCAGACGAGCGTGAGGTCGCCGTCGTGGCTGCGAAGGCGCTTGAGACCGCCGACGAGCACGCCCAGGCCGGTGGAGTCGAGGAAGTCGACGCCCTCCAGGTTCACGACGATCTTGTACTTGCCCTGGCTGACGAGTTCCACCAACTTCTCGCGCAGGCGGGGAGCCGTATAGACGTCCACCTCGCCGCGCACGGCGAGGACCGTCGTGCCGTCTTGCTCCTCTACATCGAGACCAAGCTCCATCGACAGGGTTCCTCCTGGTCGGCCGTTGGCTGCAAACCTACCCAACCGATCGTATGGTCAGCACATGGGCTCGTTCGAGGCGGTGCTGGACGAGTTGGCGGGCGACGGGCAGCTGGTGCACATCGAGCAGTTGGCGCCTCGACCGGCCCGATTCGCGGCCTTGGCCCGGCCCCTCCCGGAACCGGTCGCCGCCGCCGTGCCCGCCGGTGGCCTGTGGGTGCACCAGGCCCGGGCCATCGACCTGGCCCGGGCGGGCCGATCGGTGGCCGTGGCCACGGGCACGGCGTCGGGCAAGTCGCTCTGCTACCAGCTGCCCATCGCCGAAGCCGCCCTCGACCACCCCGCGGGCACGGCCCTCTTGCTGTACCCGACCAAGGCGTTGGCCCAGGACCAGTTGCGAGCGCTGGGCGATCTCGGGATCGACGGCCTGGTGCCGGCCGTGTACGACGGCGACACGCCGTCGGCCTCACGGTCGTGGGCCCGCCGCCATGCGACAGCCATCCTCACCAATCCGGACATGCTGCACGTCGGCATCCTCCCCAACCACGGGCGCTGGGCCACGTTCCTCATGCGCCTGCGCTATGTCGTGGTCGACGAGCTCCACGTCCTCCGGGGCATCTTCGGGACCCACGTCGGCCACGTCCTGCGCCGGTTGCGACGGCTGTGCGCCCACTACGGGTCGTCGCCCACCTTCGTCTTCGGATCGGCCACCATCGGGAGCCCGGCCAAGCTGGCGGCGGCCTTGTGCGGGCTGCCCGTGGAGGAGGTGAGCGACGACGGTTCGCCGCGCGGCGAGCGGGTCTTCGCCCTGTGGGAGCCGCCGCTCGTGGACGACGCGTCCGGCGCCCGGGCGTCGTCCAACGGGGAGACGGCCGCCCTCCTGGCCGCCCTGGTGGAGCACGACTGGCGGGCCATCGCCTTCACCCGCAGCCGCAAGGGCGCCGAGCTGGTGGCCCGCTATGCGCGGGGTCGGCTGCCCGCCGAGCTGGCCGGGTCGGTGCGGCCCTACCGGGGCGGCTACCTGGCCCAGGAGCGGCGGGAGATCGAGGCCGCCCTGTTCGGCGGCCGGCTGCGGGGGGTGGCCGCCACCAACGCCTTGGAACTGGGCATCGATGTCGGCGGTTTGGACGCGTGCCTGCTCAACGGGTTCCCGGGCACCATCGCCTCCATGTGGCAGCAGGCGGGCCGGGCCGGACGGGCCCAGCAGCGATCGCTGGCCGTACTCGTCGCCGGCGAGGACGCCCTCGACCACTGGCTCATGACCCACCCCGAGGAGGTGTTCACCCGCTCGCCCGAGCCCGCGGTGGTGAACCCGTCCAACCCGTTCGTGCTCGACCCCCACGTCGCGTGCGCGGCGTACGAGTTGCCGCTGGTGCCCGACGACGCCGACTACTTCCCCGACATCGACGAGGCCGTGGCCCGGCTGGTCCAGGGCGACCGGCTGGTGGTGCGGGACGGGCGGGCCGTGCACGCCGGGCGGGGGTCGCCCGCCTCGGCGGTCAGCCTGCGCACGGGGTCGGCCCGGGAGTACCGCATCGTGGACGGGTCCGCCGAGGGCTTGCGGCTGGTGGGAACGGTGGAGGAGGCCCGGGCCTTCACGTCCGTGCACGAGGGCGCCATCTACCTCCACCAGGGCCAGCACTACCGGGTCGAGCGGCTCGACCTGGACGACCTGGCCGCGTGGGCCGCGCCCGCCGATCCCGACTACTACACCCAGGCCCGGTCGGAGACGGAGATCCGGGTGCTGTCCACGGAACGGTCGGTTGCGGTGGGGCGGGCGACGCTGTCGCTGGGCGCGGTGGAGGTCACCGAGCAGGTGACGGGCTACCGGCGCAAGGCCCTGGGCACGGGTGAGGTGTTGGGCGACGAGGACCTCGACCTGCCGCCCACCACGCTCACGACCCGGGCGTTCTGGTACACGATCGACCCGGCCGTGCTGGCCGCCGCCCGCCTGGTGCCCGCCGCCGTGCCCGGCACCCTCCATGCGGCCGAGCACGCCGGCATCGGCATGCTGCCCCTGTTCACCATCTGCGACCGGTGGGACGTGGGCGGGGTGTCGACCGCCTTCCAGGTCGACACCGGCCTGCCCACCATCGTGATCTACGACGGCTACCCGGGCGGGGCCGGCATCGCCGAGCTGGGCTTCGCCGCCGGCCGCCGCCACCTGGCGGCGACGCTGGACGCCATCGCATCGTGCCCGTGCGAGGCGGGCTGCCCGTCGTGCGTGCAGTCGCCCAAGTGCGGCAACCTCAACGAGCCGCTGGACAAGGCCGGCGCCATCGCCCTCCTCCACACCGTTCTCGTAACGCCCAGGAGCACATAGGCGGCGCCAGCGTTACGAGAACGGGGAAGGCGGGTCAGGCGGCGGGGTCGAAGCGGGGGCGGCGGCCCAGGGTGAGGCGCCAGGCGCCCCACCCGAGCAGCCCGAGCAGGGCCAGCGGGAGGAGCCAGCCGAGCACGATCAGGGTCCCGCCCGTGACCACCGCGGCCCCGTGGACGGCCAGGCGCGCCGACCGGGCCAGGGCGTTCACCGGCTCGGGCTTGGGCTTCGGAGCCGGCGCGGCGCCCACCTCGCCCAGCGACACCCGGATGGTGGCCAGGTCGGCGGCGTCGTTGACCCGGGCCTTCTCGCCCGCGAGCTGCTCGATCTGCTGGCGCACCTGGGTGAGCTGGGTCTGCACGGTGATGGTGTCGCCAATGGTGTTGGCCTTGCTCATCAGCGCCCGCAGAGCCGCCTCCTGCGTCTGAAGGCTGGTGATGCGGGCATCCAGGTCCACCAGCTGGCTGCTCACGTCCTCACCGCTCAGCTGCTCGTTCTTCACGGTTCCCAACTGGCCCAGCTCGGTACGCACCGCGTCGAAGGCGGCCACGGGCACCCGGATGACGAGCGAGCCCACCGACAGCGTCCCCCGGTCCTGGGTGCTGTCCGACGACACGACGAAGCCGCCGTGACCCTCGGCCACCGACGCGGCCCGGTCGAAGGCGGCGCGAAAGCCGTTGCGCTTGACCTCGACGGTGAGGGTGGCGTTCTTCACGATCTTCTGGTTGTGGGCCACCACGGGGGCGGGAGGCACGGGCACCGGGGCACCGGCCGACGTGCTGGCCGCGCCACCGGAGGCGACGCTGGCGGCGCTGTCAACTTGCGTCCGGCCGGTGGCAAGCCCTTGCCCGACGGGCTCGGGTGCGGGCGCGATCGTCGTCGAGAGCTGCGGCAGCGCGCCGCCCACGCTGCTCGCCTTGCTCGCGGTGCTGTCCCGGCTGCTTCCCCCGTTGCCTGTGGCCAACCCGGCGATGGTCCCTGCCACCAACAGCAGGCCAGCACCGACACCCAACCAACGCCGCATCGCACCCATCTCACGCATGGCAGCCTCCTTTGGCCGCTTGGACGGGCGGTCGGTCGTTACTGGTTCCCGGGTTTCTCCTCGGCGGGCACAAGGGCGGTCAGGGGCACTCGGTCGACCTCACGCTTCAGCCAGAGCAGGTGCATCAGCACCACCGTGGCCAGGAGGCTGGCGGCCACGAAGGCGATGGGCGCCCGGGTGCCCTGCTCCGAGCTCCCGCCCAGCGCGGTGCCGTCCTGCCCCACGGCGGCCTCGTCGGAGCCGCCGCTGCTCCCCTTCTTCTTGAACGGCAGGTTCTGCTGGAAGCCGGTGTCGGGGCCCTCACCCTCACCGCCGGCCGGCTTGGCCCCGGCCGAGGCCAGGGCCGCGCCCCGCTGCTGCTCGAGGAGGGCGGAGAAGTTCGAGAGGTCGACGCTGCCGGCGGTGGCGATGCGGGGCGAGCTGCCCCCGCCCGAGCCGGTGGACCCCCGGCCGCTGCCGGCGCCGGCGGTCGACCCGGCCGAGGCACCGCCACTCGCCACCTGCGAGCTGCCGGTGCTGCCGCCACCCCCGGCCCCGCTCTCGCCCGAGCCCCCCGAGGACGGCGAGGTGGTCGTGGTGGGCGGTGAAGCGACGGTCACGCTCTGGGTGGTGGACGGGTCCGATGCCACGCCCTGGTCGGAGGTGGCCCCACTGCGCACGGCCACGACCCGGTAGTCGTACACGCCACCGGCCGAGGCCGTAGCGCTGTCCTGGTAGGTGGTGCCGGTGGTGTTTCCCACGGCTGACCAGTCCGCGTCCTTGGGCGCCGAGCCCGTGGCCCGCTGGACCTGGTAGCCGAGCAGGTCGGGCTCGTGGTTGGCGTCCCAGGTGAGGTTGGCGGCGCGGTTGGCATCGACGGTGACGGCCAGCCCGGTGGGGGGCGCCGGCTTCACCGCCACCGCGAAGGTGACGAGAGCGGAGCCCGTCTCCACGCCATTGGTGTCGACCGGGCCGTCCTGACCCTGGGCCGTGGCCCGGGCCTGATAGGTGCCGTTGTACGGGAGGGTCACGCTGCCGCCGCCCGGCCAGGCGAAGGACTGCGAGCGGGAGCCGGAGGCGGGCACGTCGGCCCCCTGGGTGCCACGGCCGTTGAGGGACAGCACGTCCATGTGGATGTTGTTCACCAGCGCGCCGCCGCTGGGCATGGTGGCCGTCCCCGCGATGCGCACCACCGGGCTGGTGTAGGTGGTGTTGGCCGCGGGCGACTGCAACTGCACGGTGGGCGCGGCCGCCTGGGCCGCGGGCGCGGCAACCACCAGCGCGCCACCGGCGACCGCCGCCGCGACCAGGGAACGGACGAGCCCGAGGCGGCGCCGGGTCAAGCGGGCGTCGCCCCCTGCTTCACGAGAGTGGCCCGGATGACGATGCGCTTGGCTGCCGACCCCTTGGGGTGGCAGGACGTGAGGGTGAGCGACCGGGCGCCGGGCGTGTCCGACACGACCGTGCGGTCGTTCGGGGCGACGACGAAGGCGGCGCCGCCCTCGTTGGCCAGGACCCGCCCGGCCGGGGCGCGCTCGACCTGGTAGGTGCAACTGCCCACGGGCGTGTCGAGGATGATCGTGTCCCCCGGGTTGAGGCGGTCGATGTTGGCGAAGGGCTTGCCGTAGGTGGTGCGGTGGCCGGCGACGCCCACGTTGCCGTCCTCACACGGCAGCGGCGTGTCCGGGTAGTGGCCGGCGCCCGCTCGCAGCGCACTGGCGGACGTGCCTTCCACGACAACCACATCGACGCCGATCTTCGGGATCTTGATGCGGGTGAGGCTGTCGCCGACCTGCAGGCTCTTGTTGCGGTAGCGCTGCTGGAGCTCGGGGCTGGCCAGCTGGTGGGTGAGCCGGTTCTGGACGCGGCTCTGGTAGAGGTTCGTGTAGAAGGGGTAGCCGAGGAGGCCCAGGGCGGCGACGAGCAGGGCGACGGACGCACCCGAAAGGCTGCGGCGGGCCCAGCGATGACGGCGGAGGTACTGGATCAGGGCGTCCACGAGCGTGCTTCTCCTCAACTGGCCGGTCGACTCAGGCTAAACGAAGGCCCCGGGGTGGCAACCCCGGGGCCCCCATTCGGTGAAGAGGTGGTTCAGTGCGCCCGGGCGACGGCGCGACGCACCAGGACGGCCAGGCCGAGCACGGCGCCGCCGATGACCGGGAGCCAGGGGCCGGGGCCACCCGTGCGGGGCAGCTGGCCGCGGGCCAGGTCGGGCACGGCGGGGACGATCGGCGCCTCCGCCTTGGGCGGGACGCCCACGGGAGCAGCACCACCAACGGCGGCTTCGGCGTGGGCCAGGCTGAGGACGATGCCACCGTCGTGGGCACCCGGGGTCGACTCGCCGACCATGGTCAGCAGCTTGAGGGTGACGCCGTCGGCGACAGCCTTCTTGCCACCGGCGGGCGTATCGGACGTGCTGCCACCGGCCACGATGACCTGCGAAGCGAGCGGCGTGGCGTCCAGCACGCCGAGAGGCAGGGCGTCCGCCTTGACGGCGATGCCGTCGGCCGGGACGTTGAGGGCCTTGCTGAGGGCGCTGTTGAACTTCACCCGCACGACGGCCGGGTCGAAGGAGGCGGCGCTCACACCCTTGATGCGGTCGTAGGTGGCAGTGGCCTTGGCCGAGCTCACCTCGATGGTGGCGACGGGCTCGCTGGACACCAGGCCGGTGGCGTCGGGCAGGGGGAGCAGCTTGACGACCGCACCGGCGGCCGTCGACGTCGAGGTGATGGCGTCGGCCGTGGTGACCACCGACGAGGTGGCCGGGGCGATGCTCACGTCGAGGGTGCGGGTCTTCAGCACCTCGGTCACCAGGGTCTTGACCGTGGTGGTGGCATCGCAGGCCTGGGCCAGGGTCTGGCACACGGTGTCGAGCGCACCGCCCAGGGTGGAGCCCAGCTGGCCGGGCACGCCGTCCAGGCCGAGCGTGGTGAGGGCGGTCTGGCCGTCGAGGTTCAGGCCGGCGACCGACGCCTCGCTGAGGGCCACCGGCAGGTTGTTGGCAGCCGACGCCGACGCCTTGCCGCACGCGATGCCCACGTTCAACACCTGGGGTGCGCCGTCGGGGAGCACGACGGTCTTGTCGCACCCATTGGTGGACGGGGCATTCGGATTGGAGGCGTCGGCGCTGGCCGTCTTCGAGGCGATGACCTGGGGCAGCAGCTCGCCCGTGCCCTTGGCCACGGCCTTCAACGTGGAGTCGGCGGTCGCTTCGGTGACGCCCAGGGTGGCCTGGAAGTCGAGTTGCGGGTTGGTGTGGTTGATGACGTGGACATCAAGGGCGCGTGCCGCCGCGCTGCCGGCGAACACCTCGGGCGTGTCAGCCGAGGCAGGCCCCCCCACGAAGGCGCTGGCAAGGGCCGCTACCCCTACAACCGCCGCAAGCCGTCGGATCCTGAGCATTGACGTTGTTGTCCTTCCTGATCTTCACCGAACCACCCGGGCCGGTTGGCCGGGCTCAGCAACTTCGTCACCTACTCAGACGACCCAACGCCCCGGCGATGACGCTGTTCGTGGTCGGAATCTCGAGAAAGAAGCTTGAGTGCAATCCCTCGATGTGACTAGTTCTTTTCGCTGGTCATCGCCACATTCCCGACTAATACGACATCCCGAACGACGCCCGAGAGGACGGGCGCCACCACCCGTGACCGGTACCGGACATTGGCCCGGATCCGGGCTCCTTCGGTGGTGACGCGCACTTCGAGGCGATCCGGGTCCAGGCCCGAGCCGGCCAGCGCTGCCCGCCTGGCGGCCGTTGCGCCCGTCGATGCGCCGGTCGATGTGGTCCCCGCCGTGCCGGCGACGGCCGCGGCCCGGGCTGCTTCCCGGGCCGCGTGGACGACGAGGACCTGGTCCCGGACCACCAGGCCGGCCTGCACCACGGCCACCAGGAGGGCGACCACGAGGGGCAGGCTGAGGGCGAGCTCGACCGCGGCCTGCCCGGCATCCCGATTCGGATCCCGCCGCCGGCCGGTCACTGCACCCGGCCGAGCAGGTGCTTGAGGACGGCGTCGAGCAGGTTGCCCACGGCATCGGTGTGGGTGGCCCACGCGGTGACGAGCAGGGCGACGGCGGCCGCGCCCAGCAGGACGAGGGCGTACTCGGCCGACGCCTGGCCGGTGTCGTCGCCTCGGGTGCGGGTGCGAGCGGCTGCGAGCGGCGTGAGGATGCAGTTCTGCATGGGTGACTCCTTGGTGGTGGTTGCGCGTCAGAGGCGCAGCGCCCGCAGGGCGCCGGCGAGCAGGGGCGCCACCGTGAGCAGCGCGAAGGCGGGGAGGATGCAGAGCACCAAGGGAAAGAGCAGGAGCACGGGCACGCGCCGGGCCGCTTCCTCGGCCCGGCGGCGCTGGCGGTCGCGGCACTCGGTGGCCAGCCGCTCCAGAGCGGGCCCGATGGCGTGGCCGTAGCGCTCGCACCCGGCCAAGGCGCCGGCCAGCGACCGGGTGGCCTCGCCGGCGCAGGTGGGCAGGTCGTCGAGGGCGTCGGCCAGGCGGCGGCCGCGGGTGGTGTCCTCCACGGCGCGGGCCAGGGCCGTGCCCACGGGTCCGGGTGCCCGGCGGCTGACTGCCCGCACGGCCAGGGGGACGGTGAGGCCGGCCCCGACGGCCAGGCGCAGGAGGTCGACCACCTCGGGCAGTTCCTGCTCGACGGCCGCGGCCGGGCTGGCCCGGCCCCGCGTGAGCCGGACCATCCACACGGCACCGGCGCCGTCGAGCGCCAAGCCGGCCAAGAGGACGGCCAGGCCCGCGGGCGTGCGGAACAAGAACGCGGCGTTGCGGGCGTCGGCCACCGACGTGAGGAGGCCGAAGCCGAGCGGGGCGGCCGCGATGAGCCAGGCCGACAGGCGCGCCTGAGCGGCCAGCGCCGCGGCCTCGTCCTGGGCCGCGGCGCGCTGGCGCAGCGTGGTCGCCACGCCGTCGACAGCGGCGGCCTGGGCGCCCCCCGCCTCCGCGCCCAGGCAGAGCGCGGCCACACACAGGCGCACGCCCGGCAGCGGCCGCCATCGCGCCCAGGCCTCCAGCGCGCTGACGAGCGGTGGGCCGTGGGCCATGACCGCCCGCACCTCCTCGGCCAGGCGCCCGCCCGACAGGCCGCCGGCCTCGGCCAACGCCATGCGAAGGGACGCGCCCGACCGCAGCCCGCGGGCCACGGCTTCGAGGAACGGGGCCAACGCCCGTTCGAGCAGGCGGTCGCCCCGGTCCCTGGTGGCCCACCACGCCAGCCCCGGGCCACCGGCAGCCAACCCGGCCACCAGCACGCCGGCGCCGGGCCCGGCCGTGAGCCAGGCCAGGGGCGGGCCCACCACGGCCACCGCTACCCAGATCGCCCAAGCCAGGTCGGCGTCGAGCGGGCCGCCGGCATCGTGCCAGCGCCGCCGCACCGCCTGCGGCGCTCGCAACATCCGTCGCACCGCAGGGGTGGGCAGGCGGGCCCGCACCCGCCGGGACCGGCTCGCGCCCAGCGCCGCCCGACCGGCCAGGGCGGTGGCCACGAGGAGGAGGGCGGCGGTCATGGCGCGCGGGGTGGGCGTTCGGGGGCGGCGAGCACGGTGTCGGCGTCGGCCAGGACGCGCACGGCCGGCGGGTCGGCAGTGACCTCGGCGACCTGCACGACGCGGCGTGTCCCGTCCGACCGGCGGGCCACCTGGACCACGAGGTCGAGCGCGGCGCCGATCTGCTGGCGCACGGCCACGAGGGGCAGCGCCACCTTGGCCATGAGGACCATGGTCTCCAGGCGGCGCAGCGCGTCGGGCGGGCTGTTGGCGTGGCAGGTGGACAGCGACCCGTCGTGCCCGGTGTTCATGGCCTGCAGGAGGTCGAACGCCTCGGGACCGCGGGCCTCGCCGACCAGCAACCGATCGGGCCGCATACGCAGGGCGTTGCGCACCAGCTCCCGCACGCGCACCGCGCCCACGCCTTCGGCGTTGGCCGGCCTGGCCTCCAGGCGGACCACGTGCTCCTGGGGCAGGCGCAGCTCGGCCGCCTCCTCGACGGTGACGATGCGCTGGCCCGGGGGGATCTCGGCCGCCAGGGCGTTGAGCAGGCTGGTCTTGCCCGAGGACGTGGCGCCGGCCACCAGCACGTTGCGCCGCTCTCGCACGGCCACACGGAGCAGGGCGGCCACGGGCGGCGGGCAGAAGTCGGACAGCTCCAGGGCGCGCACCGTGAAGCGGCGGATGGTGAGGCAGGGCCCGTCGATGGCGAGCGGCGGCAGCACGGCGTGCACGCGGGAGCCGTCGGGAAGGCGAGCGTCGACCAACGGGCTGGCACGGTCGGCCCGGAGGCCGAGCGGGGCCACGACCTTCTCGATGACGTGCTCGACCGTGCCCACGTCGAGCAGGAGCGGCGTGCGCTCCAGCCGGCCCTGCCGCTCCACCCACACGCGGCCGCCCCCGTTGACCATCACCTCGTTCACCTCGGGGTCGGCGAGGAGCGGTTCCAGCGGGCCGAGGCCGCGGGCATGGGCCAGCACCTGGTCGACGGCGGCGTCGACCCCCGGATCGGCCAGCAGGGGCGCCTCCTGCCGGGCGGCGGCGGCCAGCCACTCCCGGGTGACGGGGAGCCCGGGGCGCAGGTCGGCCACCAGGCGGTGGCGCAGGCGGGCCACCAGGGCGGCGACGGTCATGCCACCGCTCGCAGCGGCCGGGCCAGGGCGCGAGGCAGGCCGCGGGTGAGCAGGCCGGCATCGACGGCCCGGGCCACGCCCTGATGCCACGGGATGGTGGCGCGCACGGGCACCCCCAAGGCAGCCTCGACGTCGGCTCCGTCGAGCGAGCGGCCGGGCTCCTCGACGAGCACGACCCCGGAAGGGCGCACGGGCGCGGCCACGGCTCGGCGAAGGGCGAGGTAACAGGGCCGGAGCACGAGCAGCGACGTGGTGGCGGCCCCGGCCAGGGCAGTGGCGAACGGCGATTCCGTGGACCCGCAGTCGACCACCGCGGGCCGGGGATCGTCGGCCAGGGCCAGCGTCACGGCCAGGCGGTGCCCGTCGGCCGCGGTGGGCGGCACCCGCTCGGGGATGCCGTAGGGGACGAGCCGGAGGCCGGGAGCAGCATCGAGCTCCAAGCGCCCGAGCGCACCGGGCGGGACCTCGTCACCCGCCTCGCACCACTGGGCCAAGCCGGGTGCCGGCGGCTCGGGGAGACCCAACACAGCAGGCAGGTCGCCCCCGCCGGCGTCGAGCAACAACACGCCCGCAGGCGCGGAACTGGCCAACACCAAGGCCAACGAGGCAGCGACAACAGACGTGCCACTGCCGCCCTTCACGGACCAACAGGAAAACAGCACGGGACCTCCCCGAGCGCGCGGAACGAGCGGCTGAGAGGGAAGGTGGCTCACACCATACGCCGGGGGTGTGACATCGACAAACGGGGGGAAACGGTGGAGGTGATGCCGTACGTGGTGCTCGCCAGCGTCTTCCTCACCCCGCTGCTGCTGGCCACGCTCCTGTTCCTGTCCTGCCGGGCCGAGGCGTGGCTGCTGTCGCCCCGGGCGCTGGTGCTGTCGACCGTGCGCGCTCGGCGCAGCTCGCCGGAGTACACCGAGGCCATGGTGGCCCGGCAGTTCGCCGACATGCTGGCCCGGCAGGAGCGCCGGGAGCGGGACCGGGCCAGGGCCTGATGCCCAGCCCCTAACGTCGCGACCGATGGAAGCGGCGTTCTTCGACCTCGACAAGACGGTCATCGCCAAGGCGTCGATGGTCGCCTTCGGCCGCCACTTCTACGACGAGGGCCTCATCTCCCGCCGCCACGTGGTGCGGGCCCTGTGGGGCCAGCTCGTCTTCATGCACCTGGGGGCGAGTGAGCAGAAGCTGGCCCGCATCCGGGAGTCGGTGCTGCGCCTGACCCGGGGGTGGGACCAGGACCGGGTGCGGCGCATCGTGCGGGAGACGCTCGAGTCGGTGGTCGAGCCCATCATCTACGCCGAGGCCCAGGAGCTGATCGCCGCCCACCAGGCCGAGGGTCGGCGGGTGTACCTCATCTCGGCGTCGCCCGAGGAGATCGTGGTCCCGCTGGGGGAGTACCTGGGGGTGGACCGCACGGTGGCCAGCCAGGCCCACATCGACGAGGACGGCCGGTACACGGGCGAGATGGCGTTCTACGCCTACGGGCCGTACAAGGCCGAGGCCATCCGCGCGCTGGCGGAGACGGAGGGGATCGACCTGGCGGGGTCGTACGCGTACTCGGACTCGTACACGGACGTGCCCATGCTCGAGGTGGTCGGCCATCCCGTCGTGGTCAACCCCGACCGGGTGCTGCGCAAGCTGGCCGACGAGCGGGGGTGGGAGGTGCGCACCTTCACCCGGCCCGTGCCCCTGCGGACGCGGCGGGTGCCGGCGGTGACCGCTCGCAACGGGGCCGCGGCCGCGCTGGGAGGCGTGGTGCTGGCGGCGGCGGGAGCGGGAGTCGTGTGGTGGTGGCGGCTGCGGGCCGGGAGCGCTGGTGCTACTCGACGCGCAGCTTCCGGGCCGCCACGACGCCGAGGCCGATCAGGATGGCGAGCAGGAGCAGCTTCTTCATGGCGGGGACGCTAGCCGAGGGGACCGGCGGGCGGAACGGGCCCTCGGCGTGCACGACGGCGGGATGCGGTCGAGCCGGTCCAGGTGGACCCGATGGGTGATGCTGTCGACGCCCGCCGGGGCCGGGCCGCGGCCGCCGGGGGCCCAGGGCTTCCTCGGGTCCTCGCCGAGCGCCACGGAAAACGCCTTCGCCGCTTCGCGGAGGTGGACGGGAATCGAACCCGCCGTCACAGGATCGCTGCGACCACCCGCTTTGAAGGCGGGGGAGCCCACCAGGTGCCCGGACACCTCCGGGGCGGACGTTAGACGGTGAGGAGGTCGCGGGCGCCGGTGTCGGACGAGGGGTGCCGGAGCTTGGACATGGCCCGGGCCTCGATCTGGCGGATGCGCTCGCGGGTGAGGTTGAAGTGCTCGCCCACCTCTTCCAACGTGCGGGGCTCGCCCCGGTCCAGGCCGAACCGCAACCGCAGGATCTCCCGCTCCCGCTCGTCGAGCGGGCCCAGCAGCCGGGCGATCTCGTCCGGCAACAACGACGTGGCCGCCACCTCGAAGGGCGACTCGGCCGAACGGTCCTCGACCACGTCGCCCAACTCGGCGTCGCCGTCCTCCCGCAGGGGCTCCGACAGCGACAGGGGCTCGGCCGCGAACCGCAGCGCCTCGGTGACCTTGTCCTCGGGCATCTCCACCTCGGCCGACAGCTCGGACAGGGTGGCGGGCCGGCCCAGCTTGAGCTCCAGGCGGGCCCGGGCCTTCTGGAGCCGAGCCAGCGTGTCGCCGGCGTGGACGGGCAGGCGGATGGTGCGGCCGGTGTTGGCGATGCCCCGGGTGATGGCCTGGCGGATCCACCAGGTGGCATAGGTGGAGAACTTGAAGCCCTTGCGCCAGTCGAACTTCTCGACGGCGTGCATGAGGCCCAGGTTCCCCTCTTGGATCAGGTCCAGCAGGGGCAATCCCGACGCTTGGTACTTCTTGGCAATCGACACCACCAGGCGCAGGTTGGACTGCACGAACGTGCGCTGGGCGTCCTCGCCCGCCTGGATCAGGCGGCGCAGCTCCCGGCGACGGGCCGCGGGCAGGTCCTTGCCCTTCTTTTCCAGATCGGCTCGCGCCGCAGCACCCGCCTCGATGGCCTGCGCCAGGCGGACCTCGTCATCCTTGGTGAGCAGCGGGTACTGCCCGATGTCCGTGAGGTACAAGCGGACGAGATCTTCCTCATCCCGCTCGACTCGCTCCTTGGGCAAATGCGTGGGACCCTTCACTGAACGGCTTGGGGTTGGGAAGTTGTCAACGCTCGGGGCCGGAACGCCATTCCCTGGAGAGCAAACGACAGCGGCGCCGCGTTCTCACCATACCGGGGGCGTCAAGGTCCCTTGATCGTCCGAATCGTCCCGATCCCCGTACCTGTGTCTGGTGTGGATAATTCGACGGACTGGGCAAGCCCCCCTCTCCCTTTGCCCCAGTAGCGTCGGTCAGGTGGTCGATGACCTGAAGCTGACAATCGTCACCCTCGTGTTCGACGCCGCCCCGGGCACGGCCGCCGAGCTCCTGGCCGTCCTGGCTCGCTACGTGGTGCTGGCCCGCCAGGAGGACGGCTGCCGCAACATCGACCTGGTCCAATCCGTCACCCGGCACGACCGGTACCTGGTGATCGAGAAGTGGGAGTCACCTGAGGCCCAGCGGGCCCATTTCGACGCCGACGCCATGATGACCATGGCTCGTTCGTGCGACGGTCTGCTGGCCGGTCCGCCCGAGATCGACCTGTTCGCCGGATTGTCCGCTCACGACCTCAACTGACGGCGCTCAGACGGGCAGCCAGCGCTTGCCCGTGCCCGGCAGCACCCGGCCGAAGGCCAGGCCCGGGAAGTGGGCGGCGCCCACCACCGTCGCCGTCCCCTCCAACTCCCGCCACAGGGCCTCGCGCGTGCGGCGGGACAGGGTCGGGTCCACGTCGGACATGGCGTAGAAGTCGGGCTCGTCCAACTGGAGGGGGCACTCCACGGCGTCACCCAACACGTAGGCCCGGTCCTGCCCGGACGACACCACCAGCCCGTAGTGCCCGGGCGTGTGGCCCGGCGTGTGCAATGCCGTCAGGCCCGGCGCCAGCGCGACCTGGTCGCCCTCGATGGGGTCGAGCCGGCCCTCGTGGGAGAGCACGAGCATGGCCTCGACGGTGCGGGGCTCGGCGTCGGCCGATTCCACGAACTGGTGCCAGTCGCCGTGCCCGTAGCGCACGGTGGCGTTGGCGAAGAAGGGCCGGCCCTGGTGCACCAGCCAGCCCACGTGGTCGATGTGCAGGTGGGTGCACACGACGAGGTCCACGTCCTCGGGCTGCACGCCCAAGGCGGCCAGTTCGGACGGCAGCGCCCCGCCGCTCCCCCACGGCGTGTCGTGGGCGCCCAGGCCCGCATCGATCAGCACCACCTGGTCGCCGGTGCGGACGAGGAAACAGCCGATGGGCATGGCGATCATGCCCTTGGCGTCGAGCAGGTCCCCGTGGGTCGACCAGTCGAGGCCGGCCCAGAACGACGGCGGCAGGCGGATGTCCCCGTCGTTGACGGGCACGACCTCGATGTCGCCGACCTTCACCTCACACCCGGATGGCGGCCGTCTGGTCGCACATGGCCTGGATGTCGGCCCACGACAGCGAGCCCGCGGGTGCCGACCACAGGCGCTCGAACGCCTGGTCGGCCACGTCGGTGAAGCCGTGCCGGTTGCGGAAGTGGTACAACCGCCGGGGCTTGGACGGGTGGTAGCCCAGCCGCTCGCACCGGCCCACCGCGTAGGTGTCCCACGCCGTGGCCTGGGCCAGGGTGAGGTCCCCGTCGGCGGGGGCATCGGCGAAACGGGGGTCGAGGCGGTCCTTCACCCGGTGGAAGAGGCGGCCGAGCACGTCGACCGCCGAGCGCTCGGACAGCTGGCGCAACCGCTTGGCGTCCTCGAAGGCACCGCTCTGGACGTTGACCACCACCGGGTCCACGGACACGACGCGCGTGCGGCCGAGGGGCGTGGTCTGGTCAACCTCGATGGTGATGTCGCCGGTGAGGCCGACCTTGGACGCCACCTCCGCGGCCAGCGCGGCGATGCGGTCCGGGTCGAAGTCGACCAGCGTGAAGGTGTCGGGCGTGACCGTGACGCGGAGCGAGGCCATGGGGCTCAGCCCTCGGCCGCGGCCTGGCGAGACAGCTCGGCGATGTCGTCGATCTCGTCGGTGGTGAAGCCGGCCAGCTCCCGGAAGCGGCGGGCCAGCTGCACCGGGCTCTCGTCGTCCTCGCCCCGGAACCCGCCGTAGGAGAACAGCTTGTCGACCACCCGCTGGAACTCGAGGGCCCGCTCCCTGCGGTCGGGATCGTTCTCGGTGAGGCGGCGCAGCCAGTCCGAGCCCATCTTCACGTGGGTGACCTCGTCGGCCAGCATCCAGTCCTCGCAGAAGTCGAGCACGGGGTCGCCCGACGCCTGCCCGAACTCGCGCATGGTGTTGAACACGTCGATGGCCAACCCTTCGAGGGCCCGGTTCACGCCCGCGAGCCGCAACACCGCGTCGCGGTTGCATGCCGCCTCGAAGAGGATGGTGTTCTCCGCGTACTCACCGATCTCGGTGCCCATCCACTCGCCCAGCTTCACGCTGATCTCGCAATGGCGGGACTCGTCCCAGCACTGGCGGGCCATGTCCAGCTTCAGGGCGAACGGCACCTCGTCCCGGTCGGAACCGGCATCGAAGTCCCAGCACGTGCGCCCCGCTCCTTCGAGGGCCTGGATCTCGCCCACGAAGATGCCGTGCATCATGCTGCGGGCGATGTCGGGCGCGGCCGGTGTCTCCGGGGTGATACGGCCCCGGCGAGCCGGGCCCGTGCGCCGCTCCTGGCGCCGGTCCTCGAAGCGGGCCTCGCGGTCGAAGCGCACGAAGCGCTCGTCGCGAGCCAGCTCGCCCGGGGGCATGTGCTTCTTCACGCCGGCACCTCCGCCGCCTCGGCGACCGCACCCAGCGAGCCGGGGCCGGCGATCCCTCCGGCCTTGGTGATCATGGCCTCCAGCTTGGCCTGGTGGTCGGCCGCCCGCCGGACCTCGTCCTCGGTGTCGATGAGCGACTGCAGCAGCATCTCGCCGTCCCGCCAGTCGTCCAACTCGTCCTGGAGGATGAACTTGAGCGACCGGATGGTGGGCGCGTCGGTGATGGTCGACGTGTTGTTGAGGTGGTACGTGTACGCGGCGATCTTGCGGGGGATCAGCACCCGGTACACACCCACCAGCTTCTCGATGGTCTGGTCGGGCGACTCGGGCTCGGCCACCGCGTCCATGAAGGCGACAACGTCGTCGTTGGCCGGGGCGGTGAGGCGATCGGGGTTCATCTCCCGCAGTTCGGGCAGGCGCTTGGTCCAGAGGTCGGCATGCCACGCGTGCTTGTAGGTGTGGGCCCCCAGGCGGATCTTCACGTCGAGCTCGGGGACGGTGGCCACCCACCCGCCCAGGACCTCGAACAGGCGCATCTCGATCCAGCGGTAGTGGCCCGCTCGGCGAGCGGTCTCCTCGACGCTGAAGGCGCCGGGCAGCTCGCGGCGGTCCCAAGGGGCAAAGGCGGGTCGGGGGCTGCGGGGATCGGCCATTGGGGCCAGCTTCGGCCAAACTTGACGGGTCGGTCAAGCGTTCTCGACCCTGGGCGCCAGCAGCACCGGCGCCTCGGCCAGGAGGATGCCGCCGAGGATGAGCGCCGCTCCCAGCGCCCCCTCCCACCCCAGGTGGTCGCCCAGGGCCGCGCCCAGGATGGCAGCGGACACCGGTTCGACCATCAACAGCAGCGACGTGCGGTTGGCCCCCACCCGTCGCTGGCCCCACACCTGGAGGCCCATGGCCCCGGCCGACACCGCCGCGCCCGTGTAGATCGCCGCCAGCCAAGCCTTCAGCGGGAAACCGAAGCCGCCGGTGAACAAGCCGACCACCAGGCACACGGCGCCCACCACGCCGACTTGCACGGCGTTGAGGGCCGCCGTCGGGAAGCGGGGCGCCGCCTCGGCCAGCAGGAGGATGTGCACGGCGAAGGCGAAGGCGCACCCGAGGGTGAGCAGCTCCCCCTTGCCGATGTGCGACACGCCGCCCGACAGCAGCACGAGACCCAGGGTGGACAGCAGCACGCCGGCCGCCACGGCCCGGTCGGGAGCCCGCCGCAGCACCACGGCGGACAGCACGGGGACGAGCACGACCAACAGGTAGGTGATGAAGGCGGACACCGAGCTGCTCGTGTACTGGAGCCCGATGGTCTGGAACAGGTAGCCGGCCAGGAGGGCGGCGCCGCACAGCACGCCGGCCCGGACCACGCCGGGGTCGGCCCGGTGCGACTGCCCCCGGCTGAAGGGGACGAACAGGACGGCGCCCACCAGGAAGCGCACGGCGAGGAAGGGGATGGGGTGGGCCAGGGCGATGGCGTCCTTCACCACCACGAACGTGGTCCCGAACAGGACGGCCGCGGCGACGACGGCCAGATGGGCTCGGAGCAAGAGGTCAGCCGCGGTAGCGGTTGGTGATGGGCAGCCGCCGGTCCTTGCCGAAGGCCTTGGGCGTCACCCGCACTCCCGGCGGGGTCTGCCGGCGCTTGTACTCGGCCAGGTCGACCAGGCGCACGACCCGGCGCACGATCTCCGGATCGAACCCGGCGTCCACCAGCTCACCGGCGGTGGCGTCGCCCTCGACGTAGGCCTCGAGGATGGGGTCGAGCAC
>Ga0070741_10002725_pt1 | contig 46297 bp, 47 predicted proteins | sample Coa_R1_4_FD_66440 | JGI IMG/M metagenome (GOLD analysis project Ga0070741, IMG submission 66440) | Surface soil microbial communities from Centralia Pennsylvania, which are recovering from an underground coalmine fire - Coalmine... | ecosystem: Environmental > Terrestrial > Soil > Unclassified ... | reverse complement strand
CCTGCCGCCGGTGTCGATCATCCTGATGACCGCGCCGATCATCCTGCCGCCGCTGCGGGCGGCCCATTTCGACATCATCTGGTTCGGCGTCGTCATGACCATCGTGATGGAGATGGGGCTGATCCATCCGCCGGTCGGCCTCAACATCTTCGTGATCCGCAACGTCGCGCCCGATATCCCCCTGAGCGAGGTGATCTGGGGCACGTTGCCCTTCGTGCTCTTGATGATGCTCGCCGTGCTGATCCTGTGCATCGTGCCGGAGATTTCCACCTGGTTGCCGAACCAGATCATGGGACCGGACGGGAGCAGGTGAACGGCGAATAGGGAGTAGCGAGTGGCGAGTAGTAAATGGCAGAATCGCTACTCGCTACTCGCTACTCCCTATTCGCCATTCGCCGCTTCGCATTCATCGCATTCGCCACCCGGCTCGCGGGATTGCGCCCGATCAGCGCCGTGATCTCGTTGGTCGCGGCGAGCAGTTTTGACATGTCGACGCCGGTTCTGATGCCCATGCCCTCGAGCATGTAGACGACGTCTTCGGTCGCGACATTGCCGGTGGCGCCGGGCGCGAACGGGCAGCCGCCGAGGCCGCCGGCCGCAGAGTCGATGACGCGCACACCCTCTTCCATGCCGGCGTAAAGATTCGCCAGCGCCTGGCCGTAAGTGTCGTGGAAGTGCATGGCGAGGTTGGCCTTCGGCACGTGCACCGCCACCGCGCGCAGCATCGCCTTGGCTTTGACGGGCGTGCCGACGCCGATGGTGTCGCCGAGGGAGATTTCATAGCAGCCGAGATCCCACAGTGTTTTCGCGACATCGGCGACTGCGTTCGGCGCGACGTCTCCGTCGAAGGGACAGCCGAGCACGGTCGAGACATAACCGCGCACGCGGATACCGTCCGCCTTGGCGCGCTCCATCACCGGCTTGAAGCGCTCGATCGATTCCGCAATCGAACAGTTGATATTGGCACGGCAAAAGCCTTCCGAGGCTGCCGTGAACACCGAGATCACTTTGGCGCCGCAGGCGCGCGCGGTCTCATAGCCCTTTTCGTTCGGCACCAGCACGTGAAATTCGCCGGGCAGATCGTTCACGCCGCGCAGCACCTCGTCCGAGCCGACCATCTGCGGGATCGCCCGCGGCGAGACGAAGGCGCCGACTTCGATGGTGGAGAGGCCGGCGTCGAGCAACTTCTTGATGAAGGCGATGCGCTCGGCCGGGCTGACGGGCGTCTTCTCGTTCTGCAGCCCGTCGCGCGCACCCATCTCGACGATACGAACAGTGTCGCTCATGGACACCTCACGCGGCCGGTTCGACTTCGGCGAGCTCGACGCCTTCCTGCACGATGTCGCCGACCTTGCACTTGATCGCCTTCAACGTACCTGCAAACGGCGCGCGCAAGGTCTGCTCCATCTTCATCACTTCCAGGGTGAGGATCGGCGCGCCCTTCTCCAGTTTCGCGCCCTCCTCCGCCAGAATGGCGACGACGGTGCCCGGCAATGGCGCCACGATCTTGTCCTCGCCGGTCTGCTCCTCGGTCTCGCCGCCGAACGGATCGACCCAGTGCAGCTCGAAGCGGCCGTTGCGTGTGCGCAAGTATAGCTCGTGGCCCTCGACAACGGCCGATATCCGCGACTTGACGCCGTCCAGCGTCACATCGATGCCCTCGCCGGCTGAGATCGAGGCAAACGCGATCTCGCGCTTGCCGATGGTGAGCGTCGCCGGGCCGTTGCCATAGCGCAAGGTTACCTTGTGTTCGCCGCTGGCGCGAAACACAAAGACCCGCGTTCGCCGGCCGACCGGCATCCAGCCAAACGTCTGCCAGGGCGAGTGCGCCTCGGCTTTCGCGGCAGCGGTCTCCACGTTCAGGATCGCCGCGACCGCGGCGGCCAGTTCGAGATCGCCGGGCGCGGGGGCCTCGCCTGTCAGCGCCTTCAACTCGCGATCGATGAAGCCGGTGTCGATCCTGTTGGCGCGCACGTCCTTGTGCGTCACCAAAGCCGCCAGGAACGGAATGTTGGTGACGATGCCCCGGACGTCGGTCTCTTCCAGGCCGCGGTTGAGCCGGTCGATCGCTCCCTCGCGCGTGGGCGACCAGGCGATCACCTTGGCGAGCATCGCGTCATAATAGGGCGAGACCGTATCTCCACCGCGATAGCCGGCGTCGATGCGCAGGCCGTCGGTTTCATCGGGCAGGCGCCACGTCCTGATCCTGCCGACCGACGGCATGAAATTCTTGTTGGGATTCTCGGCATAGACCCGCGCCTCGATGGCGTGGCCGTTGAGCTTGATCTGGTCCTGCGTCAGCGGCAGCTTCTCGCCGAAGGCCACGCGCAATTGCCACTCGACGAGGTCGATGCCCGTGATCAGCTCGGTCACGGGATGCTCGACCTGCAGCCGTGTGTTCATTTCGATGAAGAACACGTCCTTGCCGTCGGAGACGAATTCGATAGTGCCGGCGCCGACGTAGTTCACCGCTGCAGCGGCCTTCCGCGCCGCGGCGCAGACCGCCTCACGCTGCTTCGCGTCGAGCGTCGGCGACGGCGCTTCCTCGATCACCTTCTGGTGCCGGCGCTGCAGCGTGCACTCGCGCTCGAACAGCGACAGCAGATTGCCGTGGCTATCGCCGATCACCTGCACCTCGATGTGGCGGGGATTGTCGACATATTTCTCGATCAGCATGCGGTCGTCGCCGAACGCCGCCTTGGCCTCGCGCTTGGCGCTGACGATCGCCGGCCCGAGCTCGCTGGCCTGCCGCACGACCCGCATACCGCGGCCGCCGCCGCCGGCCGAGGCCTTCACCAGCACGGGGAAACCGATCCTGTCGGCGGCCTTTGCGAGCGTCGCTCCGTCCTGCGCCTCGCCGTGATAGCCCGGGACCAGCGGGACGCCCGCCTTCTCCATCAGCGCCTTCGAGCCTGATTTCGAACCCATCGCCGTCATCATCGCTCCGGTCGGGCCGACAAAGACGATGCCGGCCTTGGCGCAGGCGTCAGCGAATTCGGCATTCTCCGACAGGAAGCCGTAACCGGGATGGATCGCCTCGGCGCCGGTTTGGCGCGCCGCTTCGAGCACGCGCTCGATATTGAGATAGCTGTCGCGCGCTCGCGCCGGCCCGAGCAGCACCGCTTCGTCGGCTTCCGCGACATGCATCGCGCCGGAGTCGGCCTCGGAATAGACCGCGACGGTGCGTAAACCCATCGCGCGCGCGGTGCGGATGACGCGGCAGGCGATCTCGCCGCGATTGGCGATCAGGAGCGTGCGGAACCGCCGATACATTTTCGCCCTGTCCATCGTCACATCCTGAACAGGCCGAACCTGGTGGGCTCGATCGGCGCGTTCGACGCCGCCGACAAACCCAGCCCGAGCACCAGCCGCGTGTCGGCCGGGTCGATCACGCCGTCATCCCAGAGCCGTGCGGTGGCGTAATAGGGATTGCCCTGCTTTTCATACTGCGCGCGGATGGGCGCGCGAAATTCGTCCTCCTCCTCCGCCGACCAGCTCTTGCCCCGCGCCTCGATGCCGTCGCGGCGGACCTGGCTCAGCACCATCGAGGCCTGCTCGCCGCCCATGACAGAGATGCGCGCGTTCGGCCACATCCATAGGAAGCGGGGCCCATAGGCGCGACCGCACATGCCGTAATTGCCGGCGCCGTAGGAGCCGCCGATCACGACGGTGAATTTCGGCACGCCCGCGGTCGCAACCGCCGTCACCAGCTTGGCGCCGTCGCGGGCGATGCCGCCGGCCTCGTATTTCCGGCCGACCATGAAGCCCGTGATGTTCTGCAGGAACACCAGCGGGATCTGGCGCTGGCAGCACAGCTCGATGAAATGCGCGCCCTTCAGCGAGCTCTCGCTGAACAGGATGCCGTTGTTGGCGATGATGCCGACCGGATAGCCCCAGATATGCGCGAAGCCGCAGACCAGCGTCTGGCCGTAGAGCTTCTTGAACTCGTCGAACTCGGAACCGTCAACAAGGCGCGCGATGATGTCGCGCACGTCGAAAGGTATGCGACCGTCGACCGGCACCACGCCGTAGATTTCTTCCGCCGCAAACAGCGGCTCGCGCATCTCGCGCATGTTCAGCACCGGCCGGGTCGGCGGCTTCAAGGTCGCGACGATGCGCCGCGCGATCCCGATCGCATGCGCATCGTTCTGCGCGTAATGGTCGGTCACGCCCGACTGCCGCGAATGCACGTCGGCGCCGCCGAGTTCTTCCGCGGTCACGACCTCGCCGGTGGCGGCTTTGACCAGCGGCGGTCCGCCGAGGAAGATGGTGCCCTGGTTGCGCACGATGATGCTCTCGTCGGACATCGCCGGAACATAGGCGCCGCCGGCCGTGCACGAGCCCATCACGATCGCGATCTGGGGAATGCCGAGCGACGACATCTGCGCCTGATTGTAGAAGATGCGGCCGAAATGCCGCTCGTCCGGAAAGATCTCGTCCTGCATCGGCAGGAAGGCGCCGCCGGAATCCACCATGTAGACGCACGGCAGATTGTTCTGCCGCGCGACATCCTGCGCGCGCAGATGCTTCTTCACCGTCATCGGATAATAGGTGCCGCCCTTGATGGTGGCGTCATTGGCGACGACGACGCATTCGCGGCCCGAGATCCGTCCCACCCCGGTGACGATGCTCGCCGAATGCACGTCGCCGCCGTAAAGGCCGTGGGCGGCGAGCGGAGATAGTTCGAGGAACGCGGTGCCGGGATCGACCAGCAGGTCGACCCGCTCCCGCGCCAGCATCTTGCCGCGCGAGGTGTGGCGGGTGCGCGAGGCCTCTCCGCCGCCGCCCGCGACCTCGTCGAGCTTGTCCTTGAGGTCGGCGACCAGCGCACGCATGGCTTCGGCGTTGCGCGCGAAATCGGAAGACTTGGGATCGATGCTGGAATGAAGCGGCATGGCTTTCGGTGGTTAGGATGCGCCGCAATCGGCCGGGCGCCATGGTGTCACCGCGCCGTGGTCTAGCGCAACATCAACTTTTGAAATGTCGCATTGCCGACAATTCGGGGCTCGCCCGAACCGCCGCTCAATGCGTCCAGGGCTCGCCGCGCCGGAAGGCGAAATTGTCGGCATAGGCGATCTGGCGATGCGCCGACGCCTTCGGCTCGATCAGCTGATAGGGAATGCCCTTCCGCTCGCAATAGGCAATCGCCTCTTCCTTGCTGTCGAACTGCAACGTGAGTTGCTGCTTCATGTCGCCGGACGACGTCCAGCCCATCAGCGGCTCGACCGCGCGCGGCTGCTCCGGCTCGTATTCGAGCCGCCATTCCCTGGTTGAAGCCCTGCCCGATTGCATGGCATTCTTGGCAGGCTTGAAGATGCGAGCGGTCATGGATGGTCCCGTGGAAAACTGCGTTATTTCAGCGCGCGTCCGTACGTCCAAGATAGGATAGCCAACTCGCTGGACTTTATTGGCGATTCCCGATCCGGATGCTACGTTCCCGAACGGTATAATCATTATGCCGCAGTGTGACAATCGCGTTGCGGCACTGTGACTTCCGGGCGGTCGGGCTGGCTCCGGTTGACATCCGCGCAGGCATCATCTCGAAACGGCAGCCATGAAAATCAACGCCACCCTCCCCGAAAAAGGACGCGACCTCCGGCTCGACCTGTTTCGCGGGATCGCCAACTGGGCCATCTTCCTCGACCATATCCCCGACAACGTGGTGAACTGGATCACGACCAGGAACTACGGCTTTTCCGACGCCGCCGACCTGTTCGTGTTCATCTCCGGCTATACCGCGTCCTTTGTCTATGCGCGGTTGATGATCGAGCGTGGCTTCATCGTCGGCGCCACGCGGCTCACCAAGCGCGTCTGGCAGCTTTACGTCGCCCACATCATCCTGTTCGTCATCTATATCGTCGCGATCAGCTATCTGGCGCGGCGCTTTGCCGATTCCGAGCTGATCAACGAGTTCAATGTCGCAGGGCTCGTCGATCACGCTACGGAAACCCTGGGCCAGGGCCTGCTGCTCAAGTTCAAGCCGGTGAACCTCGACGTGCTGCCGCTCTACATCGTGCTGATGGGATTCTTCCCGCCGGTCCTGTGGATGATGCTGCGACAACCCGATCTGACGATGGCTGGCTCCATCGTGCTGTGGCTGGTGGCGCGCCATATGGGCTGGAACTTCGCCGCCTATCCCGCCGGCGCCTGGTATTTCGATCCCTATTGCTGGCAGGTGATGTTCATCTTCGGATCGTGGTGCGCGCTTGGCGGCGCCAAGAAGGCGCATGCCATCATCAACTCGAAGGCCGCGCTCTATTTCGGCATCGCCTATCTGATCTTCGCGATGATCATGACCTTTGCCGGCCGCTTCACCGATTTCGGCGCGCTGTTGCCGAACTGGCTGTATTCGGCCTTCAATCCCAACGACAAGACCTTCATGGCGCCCTATCGTTTCATCCACTTCGCGGTGGTCGCGATGCTGGTGGTGCGCTTCATTCCGAAAGACTGGCCGGCCCTGGAGTGGAAGGGGTTCGATCCGGCCATCGTCTGCGGCCAGCAATCGCTCGCCGTGTTCTGCGTCGGCGTGTTTCTTTCTTTCGTCGCGCATTTCACCCTGACGCTGAGCTCGGGCTCGTTCCTCGCCCAGGTGCTGGTCTCGATCGCCGGCATCGCGATCATGACCACGGTCGCCTATTACATCTCCTGGTCGAAGCGGCAGGACAAGCCGGCTGCGAAAGCGCCGAAACCCGCGACCGGCCCTAGTGCCGCCGATCTGAAGTCCCTGACTCCCTCGCGGTGAAATCGGGTTCAGGGACTTCAGATCGAAAGCGGCACTAGAATAATTATGGATTTGTTGGTGCCCATGACTTTCCGAGGTTCGTGAACGGTAGGGCGGCAATGAAGCACGAACTTCGGAAAGTGGGCACTAGCGCGGGCGCACCGGCGGAGTAACCGCGCTTCACCTCTTGAGTTTGGTCTTCGGCTTGCTGACCGATTGGAGGACCTTGCCGCGCGAGGCAAAGCCGCCCCATTCCGCGGTCCAGGTCAGTTGGCCGGCGTCGGGCGACTCCTTTGCGCCCTGACGACGTTTGCCCTGCAGCGCAAACATCGCGCCCTGCGGATCGATGCAGCGGCTGATCCAGTGTCCTTCCATCAGCTCGAACGGGCCCTGGACGACCTTGCCGCCGCCGGCGTTGACCGCCGCGAGCGCCGCGTCCATGTCGCCGACATTGACATAATAGAGCCAGAACGGGACCGGCGCCCGCGGCAGCTTGTTGAAGACGCCGCCGACGGTGCGGCCGTCCACGGCGAACGGCTGGTAGGATTCCAGCGGATCCTTCTGCGTGCCGGCGGGCTGCCAATCGAACAGCGCGCGGTAGAAGGCAAAGGCCCTGCCGGCATCCTCCGCCAACAATTCATGCCAGCCGATCCGCCCGGGCTCGTCGGGCCGGTCGGGCCCACCGCCGCGCTTGAGGCGGCCGACCATTCCGAGCGTTGCGGTTTGCGGGTCGGCGACAATGGAGACCCGACCGATATTGCTGTCGGTGGGCGGCACATAGATGCGTCCGCCCAGCTGCTTCAAGCGCTCGGCGGCACCGTCGACATCATCGACCGAGACGTAGCCCACCCAGCGCGGGGTCGCGCCCATCCTGCGCGCGTCCGGCGGCAGGTCCATCAAGCCACCGACTTCGTTTGCCCCTGATGTGAAGACGCTATAGGAAAGAGCCGCGGTTGAAGCGTCCCGTGCACTCCACCCAACCACCTTCTTGTAGAAGGCGCTGGCTGCCGCAACGTCGGTCGTCAACAGTTCGTACCAGGCAAAACATCCGTGACTGCGGCTCAAACCGTCTTCTCCGTTGAAATCGCGCTGCAGCATTCTGTGATGCGCGCGGCAGGGGATCACAGGAGCACATCCGGTGGACCGGACAAAGACACAATCACATTCATCAATATGAATGGAAACTGAATACAGCTCAACGCGTTAGTGAGATCGATGGCCTTGCACGATGTGCGCCTTGCGCGTAGGATCGATCGGGCTGGAATCGAAAAACAGGTCTTACAGGTTGGAGGATGCGACTATGCCAGTGAAGCAAGCTTCTAAGCGGAAGCGTGTGACCAAAGCCGCAGTCCCGGCGCTGGGCGCTGCCGGATTGACATTCTCGCTCGCTGGAGGTGCATCGGCAGCGACCATGCCGACGGCCGACGCAGCGCAGAAACTGAATTTCTCGCCGACCCAGGGCGTCCTGCTCGGTGAAGAAGAAATCGCCGACGTCAGTCTCTCCACTTTCCATCTCTTCGACAAGGAGCACGGCACTGCCGGTGCGCAGCAGATGGCGTGGGGCTGCCGTTGCGGCGGCTGCCGCGGTTGCCGTGGTTGCGGTGGTTGCCGCGCCTGTCGTTGCGGCGGATGCGGCGGTTGCGGTCCGTGCTGTGCATCCTGGGGTTACTGCCGCCTCTGCTGAGCGGCGCTCCCGATTGCACGATACAGGCGACGATTTCATTGGCCGGGCTCGATTGTCGACCCGGCCAATTCTTGTGTCTGCATCTCTCCCGCGCCGTGCGCGCCAGACAATTTCCGCAACCTTCGAAAGATGCTAACGCGCTGAGCGGCGTGCGGTGCCGGACGACTGCGCGCGACACGTCAGCGTAAAACAGGAAGCGTTCGCCGATCCGATGAAAGCCAAACGCAAGACCCGCACGACACGCGCCACGGCCAGGGACGTGCTGCAATTCGCGCCGAATTTCACCGTCTATATCTTGCCGCCGGAGAGCATTTGCCTCTACTCCGAGCATCGCAAGTTCTTCCTGCACGGCACGCTTTACTGCGCGATCGCCGCCAGCGTCGGCAAGACCGGCAAGAGCCGCGCCGCGCTGGTGCGCGAACTCTCCAGGAATTTTCCGCTCGACATGATCGAGCAGGCGCTGCGCCGCCTGACCGAGCGCAATTACCTGGTCGAGGCCTCGCCGACCACGACCGGCCCGGTCGCCGGATTCTGGGCGAGCATCGGCCTGCCGCCCGAGATCGCCAGGCAAAATCTCGACGCCTGCCGCGTCAAGGTCGAGGCTTTCGATGTCAACGGCGCGAAGCAATTGACCGCGGCTCTGAAACATCTCGGCGTCCGCATCGTCGATCGCGCGCCCGATCTGACGGTGACGCTCGCCAACGACTATCTCGAGCCGCGCCTCGCCGAGCTCAACAAGGCGCGCGTCAAGAGCAGGACGCCGTGGCTCCTGGTGCAGCCCTCCGGCCCGTTCCCGCTGGTCGGCCCGGTGTTCCGGCCCACCGAAAGCGCCTGCTGGACCTGCCTGTTCGACCGCATGATCCGCAACCGCGAGATCAAGGGCTTTCTCGATCGCGAGGGGGGACAGATCGTAACCCTATCGCCGCTGGTGCGGAATCCGTTCGGGGAGACCGCGATCCAGTTCGCCGCGGTGGAGATCGCGAAGGCGATCGCGTCGGGTTTCCGCACCGATCTGCGCGATCATATCGCGAGCTTCGACCTGATGGGCGCCACTGTCGCGAAGCACTTCGTGGCGCACCGGCCGCAATGCCCGACCTGCGGCAACAGGAAGCTCTGGAATCCGAAGCGCGAGCCGCAACCTATCGAGGTCAGCGCCGGCACACGGCTGATCATGACCAGCGGCGGCTATCGTTCGGTGTCATCGCGCACCACGGTGGCGCGCAACCGCAAGCACGTCTCGCCGCTGACCGGCGTCGTCAGCAAGCTCGAGAAGATGGACGGCGAGCTCCCGCTCAACACCAATTTCTTCGCACAGCACAATTTCTCCGCGCCGGCGATGAGTGTCGACCAGCTTCGCTCGGGCCTGAGCGGCGGCAGTTTCGGCAAGGGCTCGACCGCCGAGCAGGCCGAAGCCAGCGCCTTGATGGAGGCAATCGAGCGCTATTCGGGCATTTTTCAGGGCGACGAGATCAGGGTGACGAAGCGCTTCAGCGATTTCGCGCCGGGCGAGGCCATCCTCTCCAACGACGTGCAGCTCTTCAGCGAGGCGCAGTTCGCCTCACGCCATCAGCCGGCGCCCGACGGCGAGCACCCCGTGCCCAATCCAATCGACGTCAACGAGAGACTGGAATGGTCGCCGGTATGGTCGCTGCGCGACCGGACATTCCGGCATCTGCCGACCGGCCTGCTGTACTTCTTCCATGGCGGCGATCATACCGACTCCAACGGCTGCGCCGCCGGCAACACCCGCGAGGAAGCCATCGTCCAGGGTTTTCTCGAGCTGGTCGAGCGCGATGCCTATGCGATCTGGTGGTACAACCGCCTGCAACGCAGCGAAGTCGATCTCACCGCCTTCGACGATTCCTATATTCGCGACATCAAGACCCAGTTCACCGATTTCGGCCGCAAGATCTGGGTGCTCGATGTCACCAGCGATCTGGGCGTGCCGACCTATGTCGCGATCATGCACTGGATGCAGGACGGCAAGGAGAACATCGAATTCGGCTCCGGCGCGCATTTCGACCGGCGCATCGCGCTGTTGCGATCCCTGACCGAGCTCAGCCAGTTCCTTTCGATCGGCGTGGAGGGCGGCGGCGGCGGGCGCGGCGACAAGTCGACGCTCGATGGCCTCACGCCGCTCAGAATAGAGAACTATCCGTTCCTGCTGCCCTCGACATCCCCGATTGCTGTGCCGCCGCTTGGTCTCGACGTGCCGCTCGACAGCGTGCGCGAGCAGGTCGAGGCCTGCGTCGAGGTGGCGAGCCGCGCCGGGCATGATTTCCTCGTGCTCGACCAGACCCGGCCCGACGTCGGCGTGCCCGTGGTGCGCGTGTTGGCGCCGGGCCTGCGGCATTTCTACAAGCGCTTTGCGCCGGGCCGGCTCTACGATGTGCCGGTGCGGATGGGCCTGCTCGACAAGCCGCTCAGGGAAGACGAGCTGACGCCTTTCCTGCCGCACACCTAGTGCGGCGACTTTGAAGTTCCGATCAGCTTGTTCTGCATACTCTCCATCGGAACTTCAAAGTCAAAGCCGCACTCGAATTAAGGATTGCTAGTGCTCCTCCGATTCCGAAGTTCGCAAAACGAGGGGGGCCGCGATATGATGCGAACTTCGGAATCGGAGCACTAGGGTTTCCTTGCGCAGGCCGGCAAAAAAGCGAAAGCGGAAAGCGTCGGCGGCGCCGGCCGTGTCGGCCCGCCTCAATGCGCGCGTGCATCTGCAAGCGCAGGGCGACGGCAACGTCACGGCGAGTTTCGACGACTTCGCGCTGCCGCTCGGACAATACAGCATCGACGCGTTGAAGCGGGCGCAGGGCATCGGCGCGGGCTTGCCGCTCGCCTCATTCTCATCTGCGCGCAAGGCGGTCGACAAGGAGGTGGCGCTTCTGGTCGAGCGCCTCGCGCGAACCGGCCTGCTGGAATATCGCTTCGGAACGGCGAACAAGAACCTCGCGATCATCGAGCCGCAGATCGCCGGCTATTGGCCGCAAATCACGAAGTGCGGCGCGTCCGACACCGTGGTGTTGTCGCGCTTCGCCTACCTGCGCCGCCGCGGCAATGACATGGTGCTGGAATCGCCGCGCTCGGCGGCGCTGTTCCACATTTGCGATGCCAAAATCGCGGGCCTGCTCGCCACGCTGTCATCGCCGCAAAAGATCGCACAGCTGCGGCGACAACCCGGATTTCCCGGGCTCGAGTTCATCGGCCTGCTGCTCGACTGCGATATCCTGTTCAGGATCGGCAAGGACAGCGACGGCCTGCGTCCCTCCGAAGGCGACGACAAGCTCGTGGTCTGGGACTTCCACGATCTGCTGTTTCACGCCCGCTCCACCGAGGGACGGCAGTCCAGCCCGATCGGCGGGCGCTACGCCCATATCGACAGTATTGCGCCGCCGCCGGCCTTGCGCCCGCGCTGGGACGGAGAAGCGATCGATCTGCAGAAGTTCTCAGAACCGGGCGAGCCGTCTTCGTTTGTGAAGCTTCTGCGCGAGCGGCATTCCACCCGCGATTTCGACGAGGCACGGCCGATCACGCTGGCGGAGCTGGCGCGCTTCCTCGAAAGCGCCGCGCGGGTGCAATGGACCTGGAGCGAACCGCTCGACTTCGGCGGCGACGATATCGGTCCCGAAATTTCATACACGCGGCGGCCCTACCCGTCCGCCGGCAGCGCCTATGAGCTCGAGCTTTATCTCGCGGTCAATGCCTGCGAGGGCCTGCCGCGCGGCTTCTATCATTATGACGCCGACCGTCATGCGCTGGTGCCGATCCCGGCGGACGCGCAGGCCATCGCATTGCAGTTCGAAGCCGCGCAATTTGCGATGGACGCGCCGATGGCGCCGCAAGTCCTGTTCACCATCGCCGCGCGCTTTCCCCGCGTATCGTGGAAATACAGCGCGATCGCCTATTCGCTGATCCTCAAAGACGTCGGCGTGCTCTTGCAGACGCTCTACCTCACCGCAACCGACATGAACCTCGGCGGCTGCGCCATCGGCACCGGCAATATCGAGCTGTTCGCGCGCATGACCGGGCAGGATTTCCATCACGAAGGCCCGGTCGGCCAGTTCGCGCTCGGCCGCGGCGCCAAGGTCGGCGACAGCTGATCAACTGCGGCGCCGTGCGAAGTGGGCAAAACCGCCGCACTTGTCTCGATGGGAACGCCGGGCGCAACGCGTCATCTTCGCGGAGGGTCGTCCTACTCAGTCCAGCGCCACATAGGCGGCGAGCGCGGCCATGATCAGCACCAGCGACAGGATCAGTTCGGACCGGATGTTGACTGCCGAATGGGTCTGCTCGTCGTCGAGCAAGCGGCCGGTGCGGACAAAGCGAAAGGCGGCCATTGCGATCAAGGCGATGCCGATCAAGATCAGCGCGGAACCGTCATATTGGCCGAGCAGGCCCGAGAGCTTGCCGAGCAGCCGATGCTCGCTGCGCGTGACCTGGTTGGCCTTTTCCATCGCCAGCACGAACAGGTTGAACTTCTCGACCACGAAGCCGAAGGCGATGGTGGCAATGCCGGTGCGGACCCAGGCGAGAAACGTCCGTTCATTGGCGGCGTGATCGGAATATCTGGAAATCACGGGTCACCTCCTGCTCGCCGCGGTGCGGGATCGGCGCGCCGTGGTCTGTGAAGATTAAGCAGAAGGTAGCCAAACCGGAACGTCTTTGGGGCAACAATTAAAGCATCCTTAATCGGGCCCCTTTAAACTGTTCAACCCGGAGTTGACGCATGTTCGGAACAGGACGCTCGGGCGATCGTCGCCCGTTGGCTTTCGTACTCGACGACGAGCCAGCCGTGGCAACGGTCATCAGCAAGCAGCTTGCAATGCTGGGCATGGAGGCCTGGCAATTCAACGAACCTGTCAAATTCTTCGCATCGCTGCGAGTGGCTCGGCCGAAACTGGTCGTGCTCGATCTCGGGCTCGGCAGATCCGATGCCGTGGAGGTTCTCCAGCAACTGGATGGAGTCAAATTTCAGGGACGGATTCTGCTCATCAGCGGACGCGATCAGGACACTCTCGATGAGATCGAAAAAATCGGCCGTTCCCGCGGACTGCAAATGCTTCCGGCGCTTCAGAAACCCTTCCGAGCGATCGATTTAAAGCACAGGTGCGAGCAGCAGCCGGAGCCGGCGCCAGCGCCGCCCTCCACGAAGCCTGCGCCGGTCCGCACGAAGCCATCCATCGATCTTGCGGAAGCGATACGGGAAGGTTGGCTTGAAGTGTGGTATCAGGCCAAAATCAATCTCAAGACGCTGACTGTCGGCGGTGCCGAAGCATTGATCCGCGCCAATCATCCAGTGCACGGGCTGATCGCGCCGATAGACTTGCTGCCTTTTCCCGGTGACCCGCTCTATCGGCCGCTGACCTCATTTGTCCTTCGCCGCACGATGGAAGACTGGCGGCTATTCGCGCAGCGAGGATATCCACTCAGACTGGCCATCAACGTCCCGGCGTCAGTTCTCGGTGCGCCCGGCTTTGTCGAGGAAGTTCGCGGTTCCATCCCGCATGATCAAGGCTTTCCCGGTCTGCTGATAGAAATGACGGAAGACGAAATCATCGCAAATCCCCGAGGAATAGCCGAAGTCATGGCGCGGTTGATGATTTACAATACAAGCATTTCAATCGATGATTTTGGAACGGCGCATGCCTCCCTCTCACGCGTAAAGGACTTGCCCTTCAGCGAGATCAAGCTCGATCGAAGCTTTGTGACGGGCTGTGCCACGGATCCTGTCAAGTATGGACTTTGTCAAACCGTGGCGGATCTGGCCCATCGCTTTGAAGCCTCGACATGCGCGGAGGGGATCGAGACGATCGACGATCTGAAATGCATCGCAAATCTCGGCTTCGACACCGGACAAGGATTCCTGTTCGCGAAGCCGATGCCCCGGGCGGATTTCTTCAACTCCCTTCTTTCCAGAAAATTCGAGCCTTTGCCGTCATTCCAGCGGAGACAAGCAAAAGGATGAGTTGCCTGGCCGAGGCCGGCTGCATCGCCACGTCGGCATGTCGCAACAGAACATGGCGCAACCGAGCCATCGACATCGCGAACGCGCTGGTGTCGGTGCTGATCGCAGCTACGGGTGCGAAGCATGCGATCGGATCAAAGCCGATATCCCAGTGTGACGCCTTGCCGTTTTATTGATCCGCCTTGCCGAGAACCTGCACGCCGGCGTGCGGCAGCAAGACATCCACGGTCGCGCCCTCTGCAAAGCGGAACCCGGTTGCCGGATCGGACTGCACGATCCGCAAGATTTGATCGCCGACGCGCACGACATAGTCGACCTTCGATCCCAGATAGGTCGCCGACACGATTTGCCCCGCAAGTCCCCTACCCGTCGTCGCCAGCTTGATGGCCTCGGGACGCACCACGGCCTCGACACAAGCTCCGACCGAGCCCCGTGCCGCGGTGGAAATGGCCCAGCGCGCATCGCCGATGCCGAGGGTCATGAGGTCCATCGCCACCTCGACGATCCTGCACTTGATCAGATTGGCCTCGCCAAGGAATGTCGCGGCAAAGGCCGAACTCGGCCGCTGATAGAGTTCTTCCGCGGTCCCGATCTGGATGATCCGACCGGCATTCATGATGGCGATGCGATCCGAGATCGCCATCGCCTCCTCCTGATCGTGCGTCACGTAGACGGTGGTGATCTTCAATTCCCGCTGCAGTCGCCTGATCTCGCTGCGCATCTGCACGCGCAGCTGCGCATCCAGATTTGACAGCGGCTCGTCGAAAAGCAGCACCCGGGGCTGGATTACGATCGCGCGCGCCAGCGCAACGCGTTGCTGCTGGCCGCCGGACAATTCCGAGATCATGCGGTCACTGAGGCCGGCAAGGCCGACCTGCCGTAATCCCGCCTCGACGGAGGATTGGATGTCCGCGCCCGACAGCCGCTTGACCCGCAGGCCGTAGGCCACGTTCTCGAATACGGACAGATGCGGGAACAGCGCGTAATTCTGGAACACGAACCCGACGTCGCGCCGGTTGGCAGCCTCCCCAGTCACGTCGCGCTCGCCGAACAGCACCCGGCCCGCGCTCGGCTGCTGGAAGCCCGCGATCATCCGCAGCACCGTGGTCTTGCCGCAGCCCGAGGCCCCCAACAGCGTGAGAAATTCGCCGGGGCGGATCTCGAGATCGAGATCGCGCACCGCCGTCACATCGGCGCGGCGCGCATGCCGAAATACGGCGGACACGCCGTCGAGCCGGATACCGAGCGAAGATGTGTCCATGCGTCAGGTTCCGATACGGCCGATGCGCAGGCTCGGCGCAGTCAGGTAAAACAACAGGCGGTTGAGCAATTCGGTCACGACCAGGACGACGACGATTACGAACACCGAGAACGCGGCAGCTGGTCCCAATGCCACCTCCGTCATGTTCTCCAGGATTTTCACCGTGATCAGCGTCCAGTTCAGCGAAACCAGGAAAATCGTGGCGCTGATCGCCGTCATCGAGCGGATGAAGACCACGCCGAGGCCGGCGAAGAACGCCGGCATGACGAGCGGCAGCATCACATGCCGGAACGTGTAGATATTCCCCGCGCCAAGGCTGGCGGAGGCCTCTTCCATGCTTTTGTCGATCTGCTTCAACAGCGCGACGGTGGTGCGGATGCCAGTCGGGCTATAGCGGAAGACGTAGCAGGCGATCAGGATCGTCGCCGTCCCCGTCAGCGCGATCGGCTTGTCGTTGAAGGCAACGAGATAGGCGATGCCGACGATGGTACCGGGCAAGGCATAGTTGAGCATGCTCACCAGCTCCATCGCCTTGCGGCCGAGGAACGCGCCGCGGCCAACCAGATATCCGACGACGACACCGTACAATCCGCCGAGAGGCATGCCGATCAGCGCGATGATGAGCGTATCCTCGATGGCGGGCAGTCCTTCGCTGAAGATGACGCGGTAATGGTCGAAAGTCAGCGTGTGATTGGCGCCGAAGGCCTGAACGATCGAGGCGTAGAACAGCAGGCCGTAGAAGTAGACGATGACGGCGCAGATGAACGCGCAGAACAACAGCAAACCCGCCGCTGCGATGGTTGACACCGAGTCGCGCGGCGCGTTCGCGGAGGCCTTGCCGGTCACTGTTGTGTAGGAGCGCCCCGACACCAGCCATTCCTGGGCAAAGAACACGAGGCCGGCGGGCACCAGCAGCAGCAGCGACAGGATCGCGCCGCTCCTGAGATCGAACATGCCCGTGATCTGCAGATAGGCCTCGGTAGGCAGCACCGGAAAATCGCTGCCGGCGAGGATCAGGGGCGTGGCGAAGTCGGCGAGCGATGAGCCGAACAGCAGCAGGAAGGCGTTGGCGAGCGCCGGCATCGCGAGCGGCAGCGTCACCGTGCGAAACACCCGCCAGCGCGAGGCGCCCAGGCTGAAGGACGCCTCCTCCAGCGAGTTGCTGATCGAGGCCAGCATCGGCCGCAGGGCGAGATAGGCGATCGGAAAATACGTCAGCGTCTCGGCCGCGAAGGTACTCGCCAGTCCGTAGACCTTGACGTTCTGCAAGCCGAACAGGTCGTAGGTGATCAGGCCGCGCGGGCCGAACGAGAACACGATCGCAATCGAAGTCGTGAACGGTGGCGAGATCAGCGGCAGGAACGTCGCGCGGTCGACCAGCCAGCGCAACGGCTCCGCGAGCCTGACCCGCTCGACCGTGAACGCAAAGACGAAACCGATTGCGGTCCCGGCTAGTCCGACCAGCGCGGCAAGCTCCAGGCTGTTGCGCAGCGCCCGCAAGTTGCTCGAAGATTTCAGCGCGGCGCTGAACGCCCCGAGCACGAGCGTGCCGTTGTCGAACGCCGCACGCTGCAGCAGCATCGCAAGCGGATAGACGACGAAGAGCAGCAACAACAGCCAGATCACAAGCAGGCCGCCCTCCCTCACCGCCCAGTCGGGAAGCGCGAGGCGCCGTCGAGCGGAGGGAAGCCCCGGCATCCGTGAGCTACTAGCCGGCGTTGAGCACTTCGGCCACCCAACGATCGACAATGCGCTTGCGGTTCTCGCCCGCCCATTTGTCGTCGATCTCGATGATCTTGGCGTTCTTCAGGACCTCCGCCAGATCGGGATCGGGCGCGACCTTTGGGTGGGCCGGCAGGAAATTGATCTTGGCCGGCGCGAGCAGGGACTGCATGTCCGGGCTTGTCGCCCAATCGATCAGCTTCTTCGCCTCGGCGGTGTTCTTGTTGCCCTTGACCAGCGCGATGCATTCGGCGGCCGAGCCGATCCCCTCCTTGGGGAAGGAAATCTGCACGTCGTAGCCCTTCTGTCGCGTGAACAGCGCATCGACGATGAAGAAGATACCGCCCGCGGCCTGTCCGAGCCCGACCGGCACCGTGCCGCCGCCGCCGCTCTTGGTATAGGCCTGAATGTTCTGACGCAGCTTCTTCATATAGGCGAACGCCGCGTCTTCGTTGCGATTGTTGACCTGAAGGATCGAGAAAATGCGCGTGACCGCGGTGCCCGACGTGCGCGCGTCGGCCATCTGGAGCTGGCCCTTGTAGGCCGGGTCGAGCAGATCGCCCCAGGACGCCGGCGGCTTCAAACTATGTTCGGCGAGGAATTTGCTGTTGGTCATGAACACCAGCGGATCGTCGGCGATCGCGGTCCACATCCCCTTCGCACTCTTGAAACGCTGCGGCAGATCGGCTGCGCTCGGCGGCGAATAGGTGTCGAAAATGCCCTGATCCTCTCCGGCCGTAAATGTCTCGACGGGGCCACCGAAGAGCACGTCGACCTGCGGATTGCCCTTCTCCGCGATCAGGCGCGCCAGCGCTTCGCCCGACGAGAAGCGCACGAAGTTGACATGGATGCCCGTCGCCTTCTCGAAGGCCTCCAGCATCGGCCGCGCGTAATTCTCCGGCCAGATCGAATAGGCGCGAACCGCTTCGGCGGCGGCCGCGCGGCGCAGCAGGAACGGCGCAGCGATTGCGCCCGCCACCACACTGCGCCGATCGATCGTCTGCGATGTGCGAATTGCCTTGCCTTCATCCCTGGCGTGCATGAGACCTCCCGTGCCGACCCTTGGTCCGCTTGGTGTTATTGTTGCGCAGTCAGCGCGCATTGCTGATCGACAGCGCAGCCGCACTGTCATAAAACTGTCATATAACTTGCCGGGCTGGCGGTCGACCTCATTGTCCAACTTTCCAAGTCCTTGATCAGGACTGGAAAGCAGAGCGACGTTGATCGACGCGTGCGGCGCACAATAGACACGTTGGGAAGGAACCGACATGACGCCTCTGACGCGTTCGCTCAGCTACGCAGTCCTCGCCCTTGGCTTGCTTTTCCCTTCAATCGCATCAGCGCAGTCCTGCGCCAATCGCGGCCAACTCGATGAAGCCTATTGTGACGCCGACGGCGATCTCGTTGCCGACGTTCCTGCCAAGACGCGCGATCCCAGCGTGATCGTGTTTGCCTATACGCCGGTCGAGGACCCCGCCGTTTATGAGAACGCGTTTCGCCCCTTCACCGAATATCTGGGCAAATGTACCGGCAAGCGCGTGGTCTATTACCCCGTACAGTCGAACTCCGCCGAGATCGAAGCGATGCGCTCGGGCCGCCTGACGGTCGCGGGCTTCTCGACCGGTCCGGTCGGCTTTGCCGTCAACATGGCCGGCGCCGTTCCCTTTGCCGCGAAAGGCACCGAGAAAGGCGTCGAAGGCTACAACCTCATCGTCATCGTCAAGGCATCGAGCCCCTATCGGAAGCTGAGCGACCTCAAGGGCAAGAAGCTCGCGCATACGGCGCCTTCGTCAAATTCCGGCAACTTGGCGCCCAAGGCCCTCTTCCCCGAACAGGGCCTCAAGCCCGGCGACGACTATCCAATCGTGTTCTCCGGCGGTCACGACAAGTCGGTGCTTGGCGTCGATTCCGGCGACTACGACGCGGCGGCCGTCGCATCCGACGTGTTCGAGCGAATGGCGGCGCGCGGCACTGTCAAACACGACGATTTCCGCATCATTTATCGCAGCGAAACCTTTCCGAGCTCGGGCTTTGCCTATGCGCACGACCTGAAGCCGGAACTCGCCGACAAGATCAAGCAATGCTTCTACGATTTCCGCTTCCCGCCGGAGATGCAGAAGGATTTCGAAGGCGACGACCGTTTCTTTCCGATCACCTACAAGAAGGACTGGGCGATCATCCGCAAGGTCGCTGAAGATTCCGGCACGCCATACAACAAGGCGGCCTATGAGAAGGAAAGCGCGCGCGAAGCGGAAGCCGCCAAGAAGAAGGCGGAGCAATCCAAGAAGCCATGATGCCCGCAGCGGCGCCGAGAACGGCCGACACGGCATCGCCCGTGCCAGGCGAAGATCGCGCGCTCGTGGTGCGCAATCTCACCAAGGAATACCGGAAGGGTCAGCCGGTGCTGCGCGGCATCGACCTGACCTTTCCGGGCTCAGGCCTCACCGCCATCATCGGCCCCTCCGGCACCGGCAAGAGCACGCTGATCCGCTGCGTCAACCGGCTGGTCGCTCCGACGTCGGGCGAGATCCTGTTTCGCGGACAGGATCTGGCGAAACTGTCAGGGCGCGGGCTTCGGGCGGCCCGACGCAGGATCGGCATGGTGTTCCAGGAATACAATCTGGTCGAACGTCTGACCGTGATGGAGAACCTGCTATGCGGCCGGCTCGGCTACGTTCCGGTGTGGCGGGCCTGGCTACGCAAATTTCCCGAACGGGACATCGCGCGCGCCTTCGACCTCCTGGATTCCGTGGGCCTTCCGGGCTTCGCGCAACAGCGCGCCGATGCCCTGTCCGGCGGCCAGCGCCAGCGCGTCGGCATTGCGCGCGCCATCATGCAGGAACCTGACATCATCCTTGCGGATGAGCCGACGTCGTCACTCGATCCCAAGACGTCGGTCGAGATCATGGACATCCTGCAAGGCGTCGCGCGCCAACGCGCGATCCCTGTCATCGTCAACATCCACAATGTCGAGCTGGCGCGGCGTTTTGCATCGCGTATCGTCGGCATGACCGGCGGCCACGTCGTCTACAACGGCCCGCCAGACGGACTGACGGACGCGGACCTGAAAGCCATTTACGGCGGCGAAAGCTGGATGGAATGACGGATCAACCCTCCCCCGTACCGCGCGTCGCATTTGCGCCGAACTGGACCGCCCGCATCGGATGGCTGCTGCTGCTGCTCTATGTCGGCTATGCTGGCTCGCAACTCGGCTTCAGCGCGGAGCGCTTCTCCGGCGGCCTGGAGCACGGTCATCGCTTCCTCGTCCGCATGTTTCCACCGAATTTCGGCCGCTGGGAGCTGATCGCCGGCGGCATTCTCGAGAGCCTGCAGATCGCGGTCATCGCGACCTTCTTCGGCATCCTGCTGTCGCTCCCTGTCGGGCTCCTTGCTGCGCGTAATCTCACTCCGGCCTGGATCAGCTGGCCGGCCCGCGGCTTCATCGCGCTTTGCCGGTCGTTCCACCCGATCATCGTCGCCATCCTGTTCGTGAAGGCGATTGGATTCGGCGCCTTGGCGGGCGTGATGGCCCTGATTGTCGCCTCGATCGGCTTCATCTCGAAACTGTTTGCCGAAGCCATCGAGGAAATTTCGCTCAAGCAGGTCGAGGCCGTGCGCGCGACCGGCGCGGGCTTTCTCGGCACATTGATCATGGGCGTCCAGCCGCAGGTGCTGCCGCGTTTCATCGGCTTTGCCACCTATCAGCTCGATTCCAACCTGCGAAACTCCACCATGGTCGGCATTGTCGGCGGCGGCGGTATCGGCGCGGCCTTGTTCACGGCCTATCAGCGTTTCGATTTCGACGTCGTGCTTGCCATCCTCATCATCATCGTCAGTCTGATCATGATCGCGGAGATCGTATCCGGCTGGGCGCGGCGAGTTTTCCAATGACCGTCGCCGACAGTCTGCATCGCAACTGGCAACGGTTCACGCCGCTGCAACGGATCTCGCGGTTCGGCTTCTACCTGTTTGCCGTCGCCGCACTCGTCGTCTCGCTGCGCACGATCGACGTCATTCCCGAATTCCTCTATGACGCGCCGGACCAGATGGTCGACCTGGTGCGCCGGATGTGGCCGCCAGACCTGTCCTATATCGGGCCGACGATCAAAGGCCTGATCGAGACCCTCCACATCGCCACCCTCGGCACCATCATCGCCATTGTGATGGCGCTGCCATTCGGCCTCCTTGCGGCACGCAATGTGACGCCAAGTCCTCCACTCAATCTGTTCGCCAAGTTCGTGTTCGTGACCTCGCGCTCGATCAACTCGCTGGTGTGGGCGTTACTGTTCGTCGCCGTCTTCGGTCCTGGTCCGCTCGCGGGCACGCTCGCCATCGCCTTCCGCTCGATCGGCTTCACCGGAAAGCTGTTTGCCGAGGCGCTGGAGGAATCCGGCAGGGGCTCGATCGAAGCGCTAACGGCGAGCGGCGCTTCCAGGTTTGCGACACTCCTCTGGGGTTACTGGCCGCAGGTCCGTCCCGCCTTCTGGTCCATCGCGCTGTTTCGCTGGGACATCAACATCCGCGAGTCCGCGGTGCTCGGCATCGTCGGCGCCGGCGGCGTCGGCGTTGTGCTCGATACGGCGCTGAACCTGCTCTACTGGGACCAGGTCGCCGTCGTGCTGATCGCGATCTTTGCTGTCGTGATCCTTGCGGAGATCGTGGTGACTGTCGTCCGGTCGCGGATATTGTGATCCCGACGACGGGTGGAACAGCCGGAGCGGTTAACCTGCCGTCAAGGCGGCTCTGGCAGGCTGGCCAACGCGTTTCGTGAGTTTTATCCAGCGATGCAGCAAGCGGGCCCCAGCGTCATCCGGTCGATCAGCCAGCGCGGCTTGCTGACGGATTGGCGTCGCGCGAGCGAGGGCCGGTGCATTCCGGATTTTGGCTCGTTCACGCTCACCGACCACGATCACGCTCGTCACCAGCTCCTGTTCTGGCATGTCGTCGGATCCGGCTATGATCGCGTCTTCAGGTCGCTGTTTCAGGGCGATCACGTGGTCGAAGGACTGGGTGAGACCTGGCTCGAGTTGAGCAAGACCAGCATCGGCCCATTCCAGCAATACGCCTTCGCGACCTTGTCGGACTGCGCCGACCGGCGTGTGCCGGTCTATTCGGTGATCTCGACCGAGGAGCCGGCGGGCCAGCGTATCGATTGCGAGCGATTGCTGTTGCCGTTCGGTCGAGACCCCGAAGCCGTCGACCTCGTGCTTGCTTCAATCCAGCTCGTGAGCAACGGCGGATGGTTCGACCGGCGTTCCGTGATGGCGCGCTTCGTGGCCCGGTGCGAATTCACCTACACCGCCGCCATTTCGGTGGATAGCGCCGACAACGCGGCCCTGCCGGCCTGAGGCGCCGCACGGCCTGCGCAAAACGTTGGTCGAACGGCGGGCTGTTTGACAGGTCAATCGCGCACGCATCGCGGACCACGCGTCACCGCGGCCACTTCGACACAGTGAGAGGTTCGCCGAGATCAGCAGTTGCCCATTCGGCATCGCGCGCGGTCGCCGGGGCTCTTGTAAAGCTTGCCTTTCGGCTTGTCCGTGTTGGCCGTGGCGGTTCCCTTCTTGCCCTTGGCGGCTTGTCCATTGGTATTGGTCATTTGCGCGAATGCCTTCGCCGACAAGACCGGAGACGGAGTCGACAGACCGGCGATTGCCAACGCGAAGGCAGCGGCGACGGCGAGAAACGATTTGGTTTTCATTGTTTCCTCCTCAAAAAGCGAACAACCACCGAGCATATCTTGGTCCGCGAGCTGGGCGAGGCGTACTGAGGAAAAATTTGCGAGACCGGCGGGCGGAAATCAGGTGCCGCGAGCGAACGTCCTCGGAAGCTCGCGTCAGAATCACATCGAAAACGTCAGTATCGTCGTGAGCAAGATCAACGACTTAGGTGGTCGGGGCAGCTGGATTCGAACCAACGACCTGCAGTACCCAAAACTGCCGCGCTACCAGGCTGCGCTATACCCCGATGCTGGGAATATGGTGTCGATACACGCTCGGGCCGAGAGCAGCAAGGCACCGGCACGCCCATCAATGCCCTCGCAGGTGCGGATTTGATGGCAAAACCGGCGAAGAATCCCGGCCGTCAGTGGGACGACAGCGCGGACGGCCCGGTCTCGGGATGGATCTCGGCCGCCATCATGCCCTTGGAACCCGGCCCATAGCGGACCAGCACATATTGACCCGGCCGGAGCTCGGTCATGCCGAAGCGACGGAGAGTCTCCATGTGGACGAAAATGTCGGGCGTCCCCTCCCCGCAGGTCAGGAAGCCGAAGCCGCGCAGGCGGTTGAACCATTTGACCTGGGCGCGCTCGAGCCCGCTGGTCGGGGTCACCGTGACATGGGTGCGCGGCGGGAGCATCTGCGCCGGATGGATCGCGGTCGATTCGTCCATCGAGACGATGCGGAAGGCCTGGTATCCCTTGGCGCGTTGCACGCATTCGCACACCACGCGCGCGCCTTCATAGGCGGTCTGGTAGCCGTCGCGTCTGAGCACTGTGACATGCAGCAGCACATCCGGCCAGCCATTGTCCGGCACGATGAAGCCGTAGCCCTTTGATGCATCGAACCATTTGATCACGCCGGCAATTTCGACGAGGTTCGCGGCCTCGCCCAGACCCGACACATCGATGGTTGGATCGCGTCCCGCGCTCGCAGGATAGTCGCCTGTCCCGAGCCTCTGAGGTGCTGCCCCGCCTGGTCCCGGCACCCCCAGCTTCTTGGACTCAAATCCGTCCGACCCCATAAACCCGGACCTCACACATCGCCTTAAGCGGCCCGCCGCGCTGGCAACGGCACCGGAACACGCGTGCTCACCAGCATTTGCTTGTTGATGACGCGCGAATCTCCACGAATCAAAAGATAACACTCCCGCTTCCGGCGCATAGACAAAAATCAGATTTGCCGGAACCTATGAACAGTCTTGCACAGAAACGAATCAACTCGGCGCTAATTGCCGACGAATGGACCGAGTGTTTCCCCGATATCGTGGCGGATCACGAGGTCGGCGATGTCGTCCTGGTCGGTCGGCTCGCGGTTGATGATGACGAGTTTCGCGCCACAGTTCCTCGCCATCATGGGGAAACCGGCGGCCGGCCACACCACCAGTGACGATCCGATCGCAATGAACAGGTCGCAATGCTGCGCAAGCTCGGTGGCGCGGGCCATCTCCTGTTCCGGCATTGCCTGTCCGAACGAAATGGTTGCGGTCTTGATCGGCTCGTCGCATTCCGTGCAGTCCGGCGCGCCGTCGGCGTCAAAGCGCTTTTTCACCCAAGGCAGATCATAGGCTTGGCCGCAACCGATGCAGCGGGCGTAGGTGGTGTTGCCATGCAGCTCGATGACGTGCTCGGGGGCAAAGCCCGACGCCTGGTGCAGGTTGTCGATGTTCTGGGTGATGATGGCGGGCACCTTGCCGGCACGGTAGAGCGAGGCCAGCGCGCGGTGGCCGCGGCCGGGTTTGGCGGCGGCAAACGTCGCCTCCATCGCAAAGCGGCGACGCCAGGACTCGTCCCGGGCGTCCCGGCTGGCGACGAACTCGTCGAAGGGAATCGGACGGTTGCGGGTCCACAAGCCGCCGGGTGAGCGGAAATCGGGAATGCCGCATTCGGTGGAAATACCGGCGCCGGTGAAGGGAACGATGATGGAGGAGCGGGCGATCAAGTCGCCGAGCTGCTCCACCCCGCTTTGAAGATCCGATGCAATCATCGCTGCGATATCCGCGTGTCCAGAAGGCCGCCCTCTATAGCACGGCGGTCGCGGATGTCGCTCGCGCCGGGCCTATGCGGCGTCGGCGGCCGGTGCTGCCTCCTCGCCGCGCGGCTCCTCGGTCCGAGGCTCCTCGGTCCTCCTCGCCTTCGGCGCCGGTGCCGCGGCCTTCTTCGCCGGCTTGCCGAACTCTGACAGCCTTTGCAGCTCGGCTTCCAGCTCGAGCTGACGGTGAGCTACTTTCTCCTGCAGCTTGGCGTTGACGGTCTCGCGCAGCTTCACGAGCTCGTCGATGCCAAGCGAATCCAAATGGGAATCCAGATCGATCTTTGCCATGTGGCCCTCCACCACTACCCCTTCGCCTCTGCTATTCCGCTCACCGACCGCTCACAACAACATGGCGCAGGTTTTCCACCACGCGCACAGGAGGCGAAAAATTTTCGCGGCGATGCAAATTCTCCACAGCGCAAATCCTCAAAGCCGATGTGCACATCACAATCCCGCACCATCAGTTCCGCAATCGCGCCCCAATCCGCGACGCCAATGCTCACGGGACGGTTCGAAGATTCGCGGGAGACAGAGGATGGGCATGACGGAGCAGCAGCAGGAGAGGCTGGCGAAAGAGCGCGCGGAGATTGCGGCGCGGGTGGCGAGCTTCAAGGCGACGCAGGCGAAATTCGAGCGCGAGCGCGACGAATATTTCGTCACCACCTTGCGCAATGCCTGTGCCAGTGGGCCGCTGCCGTTCTGGTCGTAAAAGGCAAAAAGGAAAAGCCCGGAGCGCGGCGCTCCGGGCTTCGTCTCACAAGGGTAACGTGCGTTACCAGTGACGATAGTAGTGGTGGCGATAGTACGGATACGGCCCGCCATAATAGGCATAGGGGCCAGGCGCATAGTAGACGCCCGGACCGTAGTAGGTGTAGCCGTACGGCCCGTAATAATAAGGATGCGACGCCGCGATCGCGCCCGCGGTCAACGCGCCGGCCGCCAGACCAAACGCCAGGCCCGGGCCGATGCCGCGCGCCTCGGCGGGCGCCGGAACCGTCACCGCGGCCGCGCCAACGGCCGCAACCGTCGCCAGAACTGCCAATGTCTTCCTCATGTCCTTCCTCCATCAAGCACGGCGGGACAACGCCTCGCCTCTGATGATGGTTGCCCGGGAACCCGCCCGGTAGCGGAAAAACGCCTTAAATTTCAGTCATGAAAAAATCTTAAGGCGCGGAACGAAATCGCCGCTGCTACGTTGAGCCGGCGTTGGAGAGGCAAGAGCACAAGCCCCGTCGATGTCCTTCGCAAAGAGGGATGTCGGCGGGGTGTTCGCCTGCGCTGTCCGAACGATTGAGGCGCGACATGCCACCGTGGCTGGAAGTGCTGCTCGATGTTCTCGGCTTCGCCGGTTTCATTGGCGTCGCCACCTACATGAAGTCGCCCGGCGACAAGAAGCGGGGCGGACCGCTGGATATCTAGATGTCTTGAAGGCGCTTGAGCGTGGCGCGAAAACTCAGGCTGCGATTGCCGACGAAGGTGGTTCCGAATATTTCGGCGCCATCATCGGTGTAGGTGCCGGAGAATCCGCTGGTCGCCTCCCGTCCGCCCAGCACCGAACGCACCAGGGGATCGCTGAACTTGCTGTGCTGGTTGGTGGTGAACTCGCCCTTCCACGTTCCATTGGCCGCAGTGTAGGAGCCGATCGACCAGAAATACGGCCCGCCGCTGATCAAATGCCCGTCGCGCAGGATGGTGACGCCGCTGTCACGCCCCCTGACGTCATCGAGCATGTTGACGTGGATGGAAAAAAGCCCGTTCTTCATCTTAAGAGGACGCCGTCCTCCCCCGACCCCGGCAACCACTATAGCGTCGCCCACGGCCGCGAGAAGCGGTTTCGGCGCCTCAATTGGCGGGACGGGCCTCTCAGGCGGTGCGCACCAGACGGTCCGCCTTCACCAGGACGCGGGTTTCCCCGGTTTGCGGCCGCAGCGAGAAGCTGATCGCGACGAAGGCGAGGCAAAACAGCGCACCGACGATGGCGACGCGCCGGTAGGTCTGCCGGACGGCGTGGCGGAAGGAAGGGCCCATGCGCCCTCCGTAGCGCAACGCGCGTCCACGGCAACGCCAAACCGGTCTTAACGTAACCGAACAGGGTTATCCGCTTCGAGGTAAACCATCGTTAGCCACGCGCCGCCGCTCATAATGTCAGATTGACCAGCTGGTAGAGTGCGTAAGCCACCTCCGCGCCCAGAATGACGAGCGCCGCAATCATCAGATAAAAGCTGAAATGCATGCTCTAACCAAAAAAGCCTTGCAACAGCCCGGCGCTGAATACGCAGGACCGACGGACCGAACGCGTTTACTCGGTTGGTGATCCTGGTGCCGCCGATCTGAAGTCCCTGCACCACATGCCGCGAGTCCGCTCAGGGACTTCAGATCGAAAAGCGGCACTAGAATCGTAAATTGGCTAGTGCCCATGACTTTCCGAAGTTCGTGAAAGTGCTTGCGGCGATGGAGCACGAACTTCGGAAAGTGGGCACTAGCGTGTTTTTGATCTGCGCCGGACTCGTCGTCAACGGCTTTCGGCAATCGCGCTCATCGTCGTCGCGACCTGACTCATTTCTGCAACGGTCTCGTGAAAGAACGTCAGCGCGCAGCAATCGACTTTGGTAGATGTCGAGATGTCGCTCGTGAAGGAAAACCGCAGGCTTCCGCCGCCGCGGAAGGGATTCTGCCGAAAGCCTCGTTGCGAGCGAGGTCTTGTTTCGACTGTTTCCTGCAGGTCCTACACGCCGTAGAGAATCTTGAGGCTCCACAGCACGACGACGACGGCCGAAACCAGGGTGGCAACGGCCAATACACTTTCCAAGGAAGCCACTCTCATGACACACTCCGCTTCCCTACCCCGTGAATCCTCTAGTTGATTCGCGGAATCGGCGGCAATCGGCCGCCACATCGCGGGCAACGTTATCCTCCGCTTGTGGTTTGCCGGGCACAGCGGCCGCACGCAGCAAAAAGACCCCGCGAGCCCGCGGGTCTTTGTTCCGAAACGGCTCAGTGGTCCGCCCTCCCCGATGAAGCGTCCCAACGCCGGGAGGCCGGCGCGGTTCCCCGCATCCGGAACATCTCGTCCGCGCCGGTATGGTCAGCGCCGCGATCACGGCGAGATCGATATCCGGCAATGTTCTGCATCTGATTCATTTTCGTTCGCAAAGAACGAATCGGAATCGCGGAATTCGGTGCGGAGCAAATCCTAACAATGTGCTTTCACGCGTCCCGCAACGTTCCATCCATGCGCGGCAGGGCATGCGCCCCCGGTCGGCCAAGGGCTGCACTCTCGTTCAATTTGCTGCTATTGATGCCGCCTCACGCCGAACCCGGCTCAAGATCACAAGCGTCCTCAAGGGAGAGAGAAAATGCGTTTCCTCCACACCATGCTGCGCGTGCGCAAGCTCGATACCGCGCTGAAATTCTACCAGGATGCGCTGGGGCTGAAGGAAGTCCGCCGCATCGACAACGACAAGGGCCGCTTCACGCTGGTGTTCTTGTGCGCGCCCGAGGACGTCGATGCGCTGAAGAAGCAGCCGCAAACGCGCGGCGCACCGTTGGTCGAGCTGACCTACAACTGGGACGAGGAGAAATACGGCGAGGACCGCTATTTCGGCCATCTCGCCTACGAGGTCGACGACATCTACGCGACCTGCGACAGGCTGATGAAGATGGGCATCACCATCAACCGTCCGCCGCGCGACGGCAACATGGCGTTCGTGCGCTCGCCCGATCTGCATTCGATCGAGCTGTTGCAGAAGGGCGAACCCAAGGCTCCGGCCGAGCCGTGGTCGTCGATGCCGAATACCGGACACTGGTAAATCGAGCGCGGAACCATCCATCCGTCTCCACGTTGTCTCCCCAACAGAGGAATGGAGGAGGCTTCGATGGGAAGAGGAATTCTGCTTTGGCTTTTGGGAGTGCCGATCCCCGTGATCATTCTGCTGTGGCTGTTCTTCGGCCACTGATCGCTTGATCTCCAGGTTGCTGCGTAAGGTAGTGGTCCGATTCCAACATTCGCACGCCTTCTCAGCAGCCACTTTTGCGAATGTTGGAATCAAGGACCACTACAAAATGTTGAATCTTGTGGAGCCTTGGATTTGACGTTCGCTTTGAGAGATTGCGGTTAACAGGGGACGTCAAATCCGCTCCACAAGCCCCGCCGATGGCGGGGCTTTTTTTGCGCGCGCGCTCCATTTCCGATAAGACGCTCCGACAAAACAGCGGGAGCAAAACGTGGGATTGACGATCTGGGGCCGGCCCAACTCGGTGAACGTGCAGAAAGTGCTTTGGTGTCTTGCCGAGCTCGACGTCGCCTTTGAGCGGATCGATGCCGGCATGCAGTTCGGCCGCAACAACGAGGCCGAGTATCTGGCGATGAATCCGAACGGGCGGGTGCCGACGCTGGTCGACGGCGACTTCGTGCTGTGGGAATCCAATTCGATCATGCGCTATCTGTGCCTCGCCTATGGCAAGGGCACGCCGATCTATCCGGAAGCGCCGAAGCAGCGCGCCGGCATCGACCGCTGGCTCGACTGGACGCTCTCGACCGTACAGCCAGTCGATCGCCCGGTGTTCTGGGCATTGATCCGCACCCCGCCCGAGAAGCAGGACATGGCGCAGATCCAGAAAGATGCGGACGCGGAAGCGCCGATCTGGGCGATCGCGGACCGCCAGCTCTCGACGCGGCGCTTCATGGAAGGCGATGCGTTCAGCATCGCCGACATCGCGGTCGGCGCTTACGCGAGGCGCTGGCTCGGCTTCAGAGGGATGATCAAGCAGCCGAGATTGGCCCATGTCGAGCGCTGGTTCGCAGAGGTTGCGGCGCGGCCCGCATTCGCAAAACACCTCGGCGGCGCGATGAGCTAGGGCATGATCCGGACCCGCAGGGCCGCGTTAGCGCAAAGTGTGCAGCGGTTTTCCGAAAAGATCATGCCCCAAACATGAATCCAGAGCGCGACAGCGCTCTAGAACCCGCGCTCGACTGCAAGCACGACGATGATGAGCGCCAGCGTGACCGCTGATATCGCAAGCAGCCGCGTCCAGCTCATGCGCCGCGACAGCCACCACAGCATGGCGCAGTACATGATGACGGGCACGACGATATCGAACGGCGTGCGCGTCATGGCTAGCGCCCCGCGCCCGCGCCGACGCTGATCGAGCCGCCGACCTGCACGCAGGTGTCGGTGCCCTCGATCTTGACGAAGCCGGGGCCATAGGCCGCGCAGGCGCTCGACGAAGCCTTGCCTTTCAATGGCGCCGGCTTGTCGATGGCTGCAGGCGTATCGAGCTTGAGCGGGCGCGCGGACTCGGCGAGCGCGGGAGAGATGCAGAGCGTCGCGACGATGATAAGGAAGCTTCGCATTCCGCTTTCTAACGCGGAAACTGCGTTCAAACTAGCGCACGAATTTGAGACCGGCGGACCTGCCGCGCCGCCAGACCACCCGGCATTTGTGCCCGGTGCGCGCATCGCGCGAGAATGCGAGCCGCAGCGTTCCCGGCAATGTCGCGGCGTCGTCGATCGCGATCTTGGCGCCTGCGGTGGAAATGTCCTGCACCACGCATTGGCGCGCGGCAAAGCCGCCCTCCAGCGTGACCCACGCGGATTGCCCCAGTCGCTTGCGGGCTTCCCGCTTCTTCGCAGCCGGCATCGTCATCCCTCCGAAGCATCAGCCTTACTTCGGATGGGCTTTAGAAACCGTTGATTTGAATGCAGAAGGCGCGTCACCCGCGGCGACCAAAAAGCATTGCCGCCTCGGCCAAACGCCACTATACGTTCGCCCGCTGCGCTCTGCGGTGCGGGCTTCCGCCCTTCTCGAACGCGGTCAAATCCTCGCTTCAAGGCATTGAGTTTACGAGGATTTTGCTCCCTTCGTCTATCGGTCAGGACGCCACCCTTTCACGGTGGAGAGAGCGGTTCGATTCCGCTAGGGAGCGCCAGTAGCAACAGAAGCTCTGATAGTTCCGTAACTTAGCGCAATCATTGACGTTTTCGGCTGCGAGCTGGTAGTAAACGCTGGTAGCTTTGAATGCGCGGAATGGCCTACCTCATCAAGCTCAAGAGCGGGTACTACGCTCAGCGTAAAATACCTGAGAAGCCTGAGGGCCTGCGCGCCGCCGTTGCCCGTGTGGTGAACCACGACAAGCCTCAGCTATCGCATCTCAAGAAGTCACTCGGGACCGACAACCGGCACGAAGCGAATATACGTGTCAAACCTGTCCTGATGGAGTTCGACCGCATCCTGAAGCGGGCCACTGAGCTTGTTGCGAAAGACGCTACCAAGCCAGTCAAACGTCAGAGCCTCAATCCAACAGAAATCGCGCGAATGACCGAAGCGTTTTTCGGCCAGATGCTCGCTGATGATGAAGCATGGCGCTTCGGTGGCCGAGCGCACGTCGCGCGTTCTGTAGAATGGATAAAGCGCAACGAAGACCCGGAGTATGAGCCGCCGTATCCGCTTGAGAGCGTGCCTGAGTACGGCTGGGGCTCAGAACAACTCGCGCGGCAAAAAGAATATTTGGCGGATGACCTCGCGTCGGCACGCGAATATCTCGCGATGGGGGACATCAGCGCTGTCCAAGAGCAGGTCGCCCTCCTCCTCTGGCAGTTTGACATTAATCTGGATACCGGCAGTCCATCCTATCGTGAACTCGCGATGAACGTGCTCCGCGCCTATGTTCGTGCCCTCGAAGCTCTCGACAAGCGCAATGCTGGCGTACCTATCGAGACACCTAAGTTCACTTTAGGAACCACAGATGCTTCCCGAGGCTCTTCGCTGCGCGCGGCGGTGGACGGCTGGAAAAAGGAGCGCACACGACCAGAAGACACCGTTTCCGAGTATGCGCGCGCGGTGGCGATGTTCATTGACCTTCACGGTGATCTTCCGTTAGCCGACATCAGGCGAAGCCACGCCAGCCAGTTTCGTGAGGCACTTATGCAGGTGCCAAGAGTTCGCAGTGGTACGCTGCTTAAGTCGGGGTTGCGCGAGCTGAGCCAATGGGGCCACGAGCATCCCGAAGCACCCAAGGTGTCCGCAGGGACCGTCAACAAGCAGCTCGGCGCAGTGCAGGCCATCGGGCTCTGGGGTTTCCGACACGGGCTCGTGCCAGACGACGTACCGTGGTCTGATCCGTTCAAAGATATGAGGCTACCTGAAGAGCGCTCTACCCGTGGCCCTTTCGATGTTCATGGGCTCAAGGTGATCTTCAGCGCCCCCTTGTTCACGAGCCAACAGATACCGGAGGCAGGCAGAGGCCCCGCTGCGTTTTGGCTACCCCTACTCGCCTTGTTCACAGGAGGACGCCAAGCAGAGTTTGCAGGGCTCCGAGCGTCCGACGTTCAAGAAGATGCCGACACAGCCATCCCGTTGTTGTGGATAGTAACGGATAGAAGAGTGGGCCGAAGCGTCAAGAACAAGACATCAGAGCGGGTAATACCGATCCACAGTCAGCTGTGCAAACTCGGTTTCATGGAGTTCGTTGCTGAGCGCCGACGCGAGAGCCCGAAGGCATGGCTGTTTCCGCTTATAGCGCCTGATCAGCGAGGCCGGTTGAAGGCTTGGAGTAAATGGTGGTCGCATTATCTGAGAGACCACATCGGGATCGAAGACAGAGACCTCGTGTTCCATTCTTTTCGTCACGGCTTCACTGACCGTGCGCGTGCTGGGGGGGTGTCTGAGGAAGTGCGCAAGGCGCTCATGGGGCACTCAGATGCGTCCACCGTCAGTGGCGGGTATGGGGCAAAGAACATGCTTGGGCGTTGGGGCGTGAATGTCCTCAAGGAGGCCATTGAGAAGATCACCTATCCCGGCTTGGACCTGTCGCGGGTCAAGCCTATGGGCACCTCAGTCGCTATCCCCCGTCGTAAAAGATCATGACTTCCACGACCATCAACGAAGAAGAACTGCGAGCAGCCCGCTACGCCAGCCTGCGGGCACACCCCATCTCGCATGCCGCCGAGGCCCTCGTGGGCACCTTGGCCTCCATGGTGGAAGAGCACGAGCTTGCAACAGGGACACGGAAGAACAAGCGCAAGAGCAAAGCTGACACGCTGAAGTATGCGACGGGAGCGTTCCTTGCTGACCTCCTGAGCCCTTATGGTGACGATGAGCCCACACCGAACCCGTGGGTCTATCGGAGCCTGCAGGGAGGCAAGTTCGCTCCTGCGGTGCCACGCCGAACTTTCGTGCCACTCGTAGAGAGCTTGAAGGGCCTTGGGTTTCTTTGGCAGGTCGAGAGCCATAAGGTCTCTCAGAAGCCGGGCGAGTTTGCTTCTCGCTTTCGAGCTACACCAGCCCTCTTAGCCTTTTGCGGAGAACGTGGTGTCAATCCGGCTCAAGTGCATGACCACTTTGAGTTTGAGTACGATTTACCCGAGGAGGTTCTCCAAAAGCGGGCCACGAAGGAAGGCGGCTATTGGATAAAGACGAAACCTCCGGGTAAACCGATGAACTTTGACAAGGGCGGCATCGCCCAGTCTATCGCAGATGTTGTGAGGGAGCTGAACGAATTCTTCGCGCGACAAAAGCTGCGCGGTGGCTCTCACCACGGATACGTCCGCATCTTTCACAACGGTGATGATCCTACTTTCTCGTGGAACTTGGGAGGGCGGCTCTACAGTCAGCACCCACACAGTTATCAGTCCATGAGCGCGGAAAAGCGATTGAAGATGACGATCAACGACAAACCGGTCGCCGAAATTGACATCAAAGCGAGTTATCTGACGATTTTCCTCGCTCTGAACGGCATTCAGCTCGACATAGATGCTGATCCTTATGAGCTTCCCGGACTTGGAGCTGAACACAGGCCAGCGGTAAAGTCATGGATGGTCGCCACCTTCGGCAGTTCCAAGCCCGCAGTGAGATGGCCATCACGCATGCTGAAGGACAATCCTGAGCTGAGAAGCTATCGGGTGAAGATAATCACCGAGGCTGCTCTGAATAAGTATCCAGCCTTGAGGGGATGGGGTGAACTCAAGAAAGACGGACACGCCTGTAGCTGGGCCGACCTCATGTATGAGGAAAGTGTAGTGATGATAGGCACGATGTTGGACTTGAAGAACAAGCACAATACGCCGAGCCTGAGCGTCCATGACAGCTTGATAGTACCTGCGCATAGGGCGGATGTGGCGATAGATGCTTTGGAGGCCCGGTTTCGAGCAAACCTTGGTGCGACACCTCTGCTGAGCCGAAAAGTGGCAAAAAATGTATGACCTATACAAGAGACCTAAGGGAACTAGAGACTACTAAGGGGAACAAGAGAGACTGAGAGAACAAGGAACCAAGGGAGAAGAGAAGGTGGTCGTGGTTGTGCTACGCCAGAGCAGACAGAAAGACAGACAAACAGCGCACTCAGGTACACTGGGACCAATTTGTTCATGGCCGAATAGAGGGCTGCTCTCCGATCCGGCTAATCAACCTCGCTAGACGCTCTGGACCATTCAGGAAGCTGTTTCGTCCAATTCGACGTAACACCGTAGGCCCCTGAGAGCCCCAGAGGAGCCTCAGGAATTCGTGGCCCTCAGCCTGAGTGGTAACCCCTCCGCGTCACGAAACCGCATCAGTGAATTCCCTAACGGCTCCTGTGGGCATGGGGTGCCCCCGTGTCGTCACAGTCGTGCGGGGGGCCATCCGGGCCTTGGGAAACCAATGGCACCACAGTGCTCTTGTGGCCCCTCTCGCCACCACCGCGAGACCTAGCGGCTTCCCTCGGTCCTTGTTCGGCGCGATCATGGGATGTGGCGGCGACGTAGTTGGAGGCGCGCCTATGGTTCAACCCGGTAATCGTTTCGAAATGCGCAAGCTCCCCAACGGCTGGGCCGTGTGGGACACGACGACGAACACCCCTGCAGCCGTCAAGGGCCAGTGGCAGACGGGAATGACGTTAGAAGATGCGGACGACATGACGGACCTCCTCAATCATCTCGATGCGTCGCAGGGGAGCTTGATCCCGCGCTGAGGATCATCCACATCCACGATCCACAGTGGCTTGCCGGTGCCCGCCCTCAAACCCTAGCGGCTTCACTCCTCAAGCATTCGGCGCGATCATGGGGAGATGTCCACCAAGTCCCGCACCTACCTCTACGGCACAATGATCCGCGTGTCGGCTGAGCGAGCCAAGGAAGCCCGCAAGCAGGCCGACCGGCTGGCATGTGAGGCGTGGAATTACCGGATGTTGGGTTACAAGGGGCCAGCGCAACCCTCACCGACGCTAGGTGACGCGCTCAATGCAGGGTATGGCTATCTGGAGGTCCGCTGCCTCGGATGCGTCACGCATCAAACCGTTGCGTTGGACATCGTCAGGCGTCCGAAGGCCACACCGATCCACGAGCTGGAGCGCTACATGCGGTGCAAGGATTGCAGCCAGGTACGGGGCTATGCGTTCAAGAGGAGCCACTTGGTGGCCCTGAGGTCCACGAAGATTTCCGTCAGCAACCCACCATCCACATGGCGGCCGGGGGAACGATGAAGCAACCGAAGCAGGAGCGTAGATCGGGCCATCGCACCCAATGGACCGCCCAATTCGCAGTCGCTAGCGAGCTATGCAAGCTCGGATATGAAGTAGCTTTCACGATGGGCAATCATCCGTCTGTCGACCTGATGGTGCATAGCCCACACCAGAAAGCGTTCTTGATTGATGTGAAGGGTCTGTACAAGAAGAACTATTGGGCGATCAAAGCTAAAATAGCCAAAGAGAACCTATTCTACGTCCTCGCGTTCGTGCCTGACAACGATCACAACAGGTATTTCATTCTAACGCAGGCTCAGGTCAATGAGGAGATTGAAGCTGACCGTGCCGTCGCGAGGGCGAGAGGCGTCTCAGAAACGGTGACGGGCATCCCTTGGAGGCGTGCTGAAAGCTATGAGGGCGCTTGGAAGGTGTTGCCGAAATAATGTATGTGTAATCTCTACTCCATCACCACCAATCAAGCCGCCATCATCGCGCTCTTCCGCGTGATCAACCGCTATGTCGGCAATCTGCCGCCGATGCCCGGTGTGTTTCCCGACTATCCCGCACCGGTCATTCGGAACACCGACAACGGCACCGAGCTAGTCACCATGCGTTGGGGAATGCCGCCGCCACCACGTTCGCTTTGGCCACCTGTGACCAACATTCGGAACATGTCGTCACCCCACTGGCGTATGTGGTCAAAGCCTGAGAGCCGGTGTCTCGTGCCCGCGAACAGCTTCGCTGAGTACGCACCGGAGCCTAACCCCGAGACTAAAAAGAAGGATGTGGTGTGGTTCGCTCTTAATGAGAGCCGCCCGCTGTTCTCCTTTGCGGGTATCTGGACAACCTTCAACGGCGACCGGGGCACGAAGTCCAAGCCGATACCGGGGCCACACAACGTCTACGGCTTCCTGACGACGGCTCCCAATGCCGTGGTGGCACCGATCCATCCCAAGGCGATGCCTGTGATCCTGACGACCGAGGAAGAGCGTGACGTGTGGCTGCGGGCTCCGTGGGAGGAGGCGAAAGCGCTGCAAAGGCCCTTGGCGGACGGCGCGATCAAAATCGTCATGCGGGGAGCCGACAAGGAAGATAAGGCGGCGGCATAGAAGGGTGTAAGGAAGAGCCCTGTTAGCCCAACAGTAGCCGCCCACACGGTGCTTCGCACTTGCCCACTTGATCCGGTTGCGAAATGATCCTCCCTGCAACTTCGGGGCTTTGGGAATGCAGTGGGTGGTTATCGGTGTCAGCCTGCTGGCACTGATCGTCTATGCAATCGTTTATCTGCTTCAACTCTTGGGGCGGGGCGTCGATGCTGTTTCCAAAAACCTGGATGAGCAAAAGAAGGCTCGCCAACTGCGGACTGCCGAGCGGAAGGCAAGTGCCGAAAGAGCCCACATTGACGCCTATCGTTCTCAAAATCCCGTCAAGATGATGGGTCTCCCTAATCCCGAGGCCTACCGACGCAGCTTTGCCGTGCTCGATGAGTTCACGAAAGCTGCAAACGCGTACCGCCCCGGGTTACCGAAAGATCTGGATCGGAGATTTCGAGCGTACAAATTCCCGGCGCATCTATTTGAGATGGCTCGCCCTCACCCAAAGTCGTTGTCAGACCCGGAGCCGCGAAAGATAACGATCACGGCAGACAATACGGTAATGCGCGATGGTGCTGACATCGCAGCGGTCTATGCTCGCGCCAAAAACGCTTGTGAGTTTCCATGTGACGCTCCCGCGTTGCGTTATGGGTCCGAAGGAGCGCCGCCACCCAAACCCCGTTTCCCAGATGTTAAGCTGCCTCCGAAGGTGCGCGTGAGGCTGGTCGCTGTCGATGGCAGGGAAATTGTTGGCGACGAAGAGCCCCACGGAAGGGCTTACATGTACGAACTGGATAAGGTCGCATCGTTAAACTCGCAGACGGAACTACTTCAACAGACTTTCGAACAAAAATACGCCGAGGCGACAGAGGCGTATGAGCTATTGGAAATCTATCTCGCCGACTTGGCACTGAAGTGGAGAGACGCAGAAGGAGCATTGCTACGCGAGTTCGAGACCACCAAAGCAGCATACGAGCGTGAATGTCAGAGCGTTACCCAGCCAATTAGAGCCGTATTCGAAAGGTATCGCCAACGCACCTCAGAGGGCCTGCAGTCACACTTTGAATTTGCCCTCTGCAACCTTTCTCTTCCGATACCCAACGACTACCCTTGGCAGGTGCTTTGTGATCCTGCCGAACGGTTGCTACAAGTAAACCAGTGCGTACCCTCGCTCGCCGATGTCACAGTCGTGCGGCAGGACAGTAAGCGGCCCCCTGCTAAACGAGATACGGAGGCCGCACTCCGGCGCTTTGTGCCTGCAATCGCGTTACAGCTAGCCCACCATGTAGCCGTCAATGACATTCAAGGAGACATTGACAAGATAGTCGTAAATTGCTGGTCGAGGTTCTTTGAACCTTCAACGGGCCAGATCAAAAGCGCGTTCGTAGCTTCGTTGATTGCGGAGAAACGGGCACTGGCAGAAATAAACCTGCAGCGTGCAGATGCGTTAGAAGCCTTTCGAGCACTGCGTGGCAGCTACGTCTTCAACACAGAAGAAGTCGTCCCGATTGAGCCAGCAATACGTCTGGACAAGGAAGATGATCGGTTTGTCGCTGGGCGCGATGTTCTGGATGGAATGGCCCAAGGGCAGAACCTCGCTGCAATGGATTGGCAGGATTTCGAGCACTTGATCCGCGAGCTACTTGCAAAGGAGTACGCTCACGCCAACGCGGAGGTGAAGATCACGAGAGCCAGCCGTGATCGAGGAGTAGACGCAGTCGTCTTCAATTCAGACCCGTTGCATGGTGGCAAGTTCGTGGTTCAGGCGAAGCGCTATTCCAATACGGTGGACGTGGCGGCAGTCCGCGAACTCTACGGTACTGTGCTGAACGAGGGTGCAAACCGGGGAATACTGGTTACCACGAGCCACTTCGGGCGAGATGCTCACGAATGGGCAGCCAACAAACCGCTCACGCTGATAGATGGCCAGAACCTTCTCGCGCTCCTGACCAAGCACGGGTACAATTTTAAGATCAAGGACGTTCGTGAAGCGAAACTCTGACTGAGAAACTGCGCAGCTATGCCGCAAGACCAACCCACTCGCGTCGGACGCCGCCTCGCAGCAATCGTCGCTGCCGATGTCGCTGGCTACTCGCGATTAATGGGGCTGGACGAGGTCGGCACCGCGCGCACTCTCCGCGAACACCGCAAGGTGACCGATGCACTCGTGGAGAAGCACGGGGGAAGACTTGTGAAGAGCACCGGGGACGGTGTGCTACTTGAGTTTCCTTCGGTGGTCGATGCGGTCGAGTGTGCGGTCGCTGTGCAGGCGGTGATGGCCGAGAGGAACCAAGGGGTGCCTGAGGACCGGCGCATGCTCTTTAGGATCGGGGTCAATCTCGGTGACATCCTGATCGAAGGCGACGACATTCTCGGAGATGGTGTCAACGTAGCTGCGCGACTTGAGGGCGTCGCAGAGCCGGGCGGTATCTGCATCTCGGCGTCCGCCTATGATCAGGTGCGCGGGAAGGTGACAGTGGAGTTCACCGACTTGGGCGAGCATAAGCTGAAGAACATCGAACGTCCGATCCGCGCCTATGCTGTCGCGCTGAGCAAGAGCGCTCGCCAAATCCCCCCTCAGCTGTCAACAGCTCCTCGTCTATCAATAGTGGTGTTGCCGTTTGCGAATATCGGTGGTGATCCCGAACAGGAGTACTTCGTGGACGGGGTGACCGAGAGCTTGACTACGGACCTGTCGCGCATCAGCGGGGCGTTCGTGATTGCGCGCAATACCGCGTTCACCTTCAAGGGCAAGGCAGTGGACGTGAAGAAGCTGGGGCGCGAGCTGAATGTCCGTTACCTGCTCGAAGGATCAGTGCAGCGTGGGGGCAACCGTCTCCGCATAAATGTGCAGTTGATTGACGCCGAAACTGGCAACCACCTCTGGGCCGAGCGTTTTGACAAGCCTGTTGCCGACCTTTTTGACATGCAGGACGAAATCGTGGCAAGGCTTGCCAACGTGCTCGACGCTCAACTTGTTGCTGCGGAGGCGCGGCGCGCTGAGCGTTCGGCAAATCCCGACTGTATGGATTTGGTGTTCCAAGGCAGGGCTTGGTTGAATAAGGGGTTGACCGCCGAAAGCCTCGTACAGGCACGGCGCTTTTTCGAGCAGGCTGCGTCCATCGACCCCGGAAATGTCGAAGCAATGGCCGGCTTGGGCATGGTCGATGCGTCAGTCGCAGCTGTCCTTACGACAGACGACTTCTCGGCACGGTGCAGAGCAGCCGAGGCGACTTTAACCAAAGCGCTATCTATTGCACCGGACCACGCTGTTGCACGCGCGTATCTTGGCCTCGTTTACATGTACACGAAACGCATGGCTCAGGGCATCGCCGAATGCGAACGGGCCGTGGCCCTCGACCGCAATATGGCGGCTGCTCATGGTCTCATCGGTTACGCAAAGTACATTTCTGGCCGAGGTACAGAGACCGAGGCGCACATCCAGGAAGCATTTCGACTTTCTCCTCGCGACACCCAAGCGCACCGATGGCTGGTGTGGATTGGTTACGCGAAAGCGCAGCTCAATGCCGACGCGGAAGCGGCCGTATGGATACGCCGAGGCCTCGACGTGAACGGAAATTATTCCTTAGCGCATTTCTTCTTGGCGGCTGCGCTCGCGCGGATGGGCGAGCTGGATCAGGCGCGAGCGGCAGCTCAAGCTGGACTTGCGCTCGATCCCTCCTTCACTGTCCGGCGCTTCATTGATGCCACTGATGCCCGAGGGCTGTGTGATCCAGTCTTTCTTGCAGGTCGGAAACGTGACATTGAGGGGATGCGGTTAGCCGGGGTGCCCGAGGGATGAGTTCGGTTTTGTAGCCGTAAGCTCGATGGCGGCCATGTGTCCGACCCGACGCGTCTCCTACGTTCCGCCTTGGCACCAACCAGAAGGCCCGCCGAGCATCGCTGGTAAGAGACAGACTGTTTCCATGAGCTGGAACCCAGCCGCGCTCTGCCCGTTTGCTCTGCTTCTCGCATCTCGTCGGGGCTCCTCATGAGAACATCAGCGGTCAGCTTGGTAGTTGCGCTATCGCTTTCACTCGCTGCATGTGGAAAAAGCCCCGGCCCTAAAGGCGACCCCGGTCCACAAGGCCCCGCAGGACCACAGGGCGCACAGGGGGTCCAAGGCGTACCCGGTGCGCAGGGCCAAGCTGGAGCGCAAGGTCCACAGGGGCCACAGGGTGCTCCGGGTGAGAAGGGGCCGAAGGGTGACAAGGGTGACAAGGGTGATCCCGGCACCTCCAATGTTCGCGCGGTTCAAGCCGATGGCCCGGTCACCTGTGAGGCTGATGAGACCTTGGTATCCGTGTTCTGCCCCAGCGGTGGCGCTGCTGATGGGGCCAAGTGCGGTACAACGCCGAGCGTCGGGTTATGTTTGAAGAAGTAAGCACTGCTGCAGTAACCCCGGCAACGTTTGAGGCTTTAGGCCGAGATTCTTGAAATCGGGGGTGGCCTTTTTCGTAGGAATGATGGGCGAATATGGGACCCTAATTTTCCCTGACCCTCCCCGGCTTCCAGCCTGCGCTTATAGGCCTTCCCTGTCACTTCGTTGCTGCAAGCCGGGTGAGTAGGCGCGCTACCGCAGTCGGATGCCACGTGTCACCACGGGGAGCCCTGATGCCCCTCACGTGCAACTCCTCGCTAATCCCGCGCACCGTGGTGATCCCTGTGCGCTTGATGTCATCCACGATGCCTTTGAGGTCCGCCGCGCGCTGAACCGCATTCTGCTTGATCTTAGCCACGGCATCCGCGTTGCCTACCTGCTTGCCCCGAAGCGCTCGCGCCCCATTGGGGTTCCCGAGGCGCTTTATATCCGGCCTGCCCCTCTGTCCCGTTTTCTGGATGCGCTTTCTAGCAGCGGCCAAAGCGTTCTTCGTGCGCTCGCCAATCAGGCCTGCCTCCAACTCAGCCACAGCGGCCATCTGAGTAAGCAGGAAGCGACCCATAGGCCCCGGCGGCACCGATGGAAGGTCACAGAACACGAGGTCAACGCCGCTGGCCACGAGGGACCTCAGGAGGTCTACGTTGCGGGTGAGACGGTCGAGCTTGGCGAATACGAGCTTGGCTCCGATGGCTTTGGCGTGCGAGAGGGCTGCTGCCAGCTTAGGACGGTCGGAGCGTCTGCCGCTCTCCGTTTCCACATACTCAGCTGAGAGTGTCCATCGGCCACCATTGAGGTAGTTCACAACCGCTTCACGCTGCGCTTCGATGCCAAGGCCACTCCTACCCTGTTTGTCGGTGGAAACCCGTAGATACGAGACGAACTTGCCCTCAGCCATGGTCCAACCCTCTCTCACGAACTGATGTAACGAGCGTTAGATCAATTTGTAACAGAGCGCCGTGTTAGTCAGTAGAGGCGTTTTGGAATCCCAGCGATTCGGTTTTGCATAGCTGAGGACGTAACCTTAGCGGGTGATTCGAAGGACCCGACATGTCGAACTTGAATGAGCTGTTCAGACTTCCGTTGGAAGAATTTGGCGAACGTTTAAACGCCGTTCTATCTCCCGCGCACGCAATCAAGTCACCTGAGTTCCTTCAGGGCCGTGACACACAGCTCATGGATGTCCGTCAGTCGCTTGCAATGAAGGGGCGGCACGTCTTCATCCATGGGTTTCGTGGCGTCGGCAAGACTTCCCTAGCGTACACTGCCGCGAACCTCATTCAATCGCCGGAGAAACAGCCGATCTATGTTCAATGTAGTCCTGATGGCACGATCACCAGTCTGGTGCATGACATAGTCAAGCAGGCGCTCCCTTCCGATCCCACTCAGGCGAAGGTGATCAACGAAAGCAGCAAGAGCGGCGGATTGGGGTTGTGGAAGTTCAATCTGTCGGCTGGCATGCGGAGCACTATTGAGCAAGGGAAACTCCCGAAGCCCGATTCGATCAACGATGCCGTCGAACTCCTATGCTTCGCTATGGAGAGGCACAGTAAACGTCCTGTGGTGATTATCGACGAGTTTGATCACATGCCGAAGAGTGAGCATATCCACGTTGATCTTTTGATCAAGAAGCTAGCTGAAGTAGACAATTTGCCACTGAAGATCATCATGTGCGGCATCGGAGAAACCCTTGAGAGTCTTTTCGCCGCGCATCTCTCGACTTATCGATACTTCCACACCATCAAGCTCGACCGCCTCGATCTGGGTAGCTGTGGTTTGATTGTGCTGAAGGCGCTAGAAGCGCTGGATGTTAAGATTGATAGCACGACAGGTTGGCGCATCACGCGCATAAGCGATGGTTTCCCACACTTCGTACACCTGCTCTGTGAGAAGATACTCTGGGCAATGTACAATGATCCCAAGAGGGGGTTTTTGAATACGGGCTTCGTGGAACTGGAGCACTACCGGACCGGCACGAGCACGGCCGTTCATTCAGCTAGCGAAGAGCTTCGAAAGGGCTACGATGACGCGGTGAGGAAGTATTCGAAGAATGCGGAGGTGATCCTTTGGGCCGCAGCGGATGATCACGAGCTGCGACGTAAATCGGCAGACATGTACGGTTCGTACCGACGTATAATGAAGGCCAATGGTCAAGACCCCGCGACCAGTAATCTACCAGCAAACGATTGGAGGTGCCGCACTTTGACGGAATCCCAGTTCCGGGCACGAATTTACAATCTATGCAAAGACAAATACGGCCAAATCCTCTCGGGAAACGGGCGCGGCTGGTACGAGTATACAGAGAAGATGATGCGCGGTTATGCGCGCCTGAAGGCGGAGTCAGAAGGCATCGAGCTTTACCCGGATCATCCCTTGGAGCCGAAGCGGGCCAACGCCTTACTGGAGTATATGACGCGCGAACGCTTGGGCTCCTAAGCGGGCCGCGCCGAAGCCGTGCGCTGACTTGAACGCAGACCAAATCACCATGCATGAGGGGCGTTGCCTCAGCCATGATGTGCTAGTTGATTCGACGCTGGGTTGGGGATCATCATGTCAGACCACTTGAAAGTCCTTTGTGCAGCTCTCGGGCTTCTTGCTGCGGGCGCTGCGTATGGCCAATCGAATTTAGACAAGGCCGTATCAACCAAGCCAACCGTTCGCACAGAGATTGCCCGAGGGCAGGACGCGGCTTTCCAGTGTGGTTTGCATAGCACCGGACGCTTCAGGCAAATTGAGGCGTGTGTGTCCCGGATCAGGGAGGAAAACGTCCAGCAACAGAAAGCTAGCAACGCTTTCAGACTGGGACTGTACTTATCGGCTCTGGCCGAATGGGAGGCGGTCGGCCCCAACAATCTTCACCCTGAGGATAACCAGCCAGCGGCGATAGAGCTTGGAGTGAACGTGTGGCGGAACGAGGTGAAGAACAATCGGGCGGCATTGAAGCTCACGGAGAAGGACATCTGTGCGGCAATCACGATGAAATGCGAGGCCGTCCGAAACTCGCTGGCCGCGATCAAATAGAATAACTCGCCAGAGGACTGTGCCGCTCACAGTGGTTCGTTGGGGAAGCCTCCGAGGGATGGCTTGCTGCTGGTAGCCCCTCGTGGTAGCAGTGAGCCCGCAGCGAAGCTGATTTGTGCTGATTTTACAGGGTCTTCAGGAAGCCCCCGTTCCTTCCGCTAGGGAGCGCCAAAATTTCCAAGACATCTTTGAATTGATTTTTGCTTTTTGCGCGGTTTAGCAAACCGGAAGATGACGGGAACCCCCCTCCTCGACTCAGACGCGGTCTTGGATGGTCCTCAGGCCCGGCTCCGTATCATTTGCGAACGCGAGAAGCAGATCGTACCGTCGCATAGGTTAGTTCCTTTAGAGTCTCTCCTTCTTCGCTTGACGCATTCTGGCTCAATCGACCAAGCAATCTAAGGCAGTCTTCATGGTTCAACCTCGGCAATCGCCATGAGAATATTTGGGACTGCCCGCATATCCAGCCTGCATCGATGTCATCAAAGCAGTTTGGAGAAATATTTCCGACAAACCATTCGCGGGTCTCTTTTTCTCTCTCCGGGAATTGGTCAAAAGTCGCCTGGGTAAGACCTACAGCATTCCATTCCAGTTCCCGTTCAAGCAGCCAATCCGCGGCGTTCTGGCAAGTGCAAAAGGAATCTTCCTGACGATGTTCGAATTCAAACCCAATCAGATCCTCCACCGCGCCTACGAACAAAGCTTTGTTGGGTACCGCGCATCTGTCTTCTAAATTCGCGCGTAGGTCTTCTATTATTTTCCCCTCGGCCCGCAGCTCACCGTTCTCACCGGCCAAAGCGTCACGATGTTCTTGGGTGAGCATGATCGCGCGCGACGCGGCAGTGTACGCAGCCGAATAGTCGCCCCATAGCTGGCTGGGTAGTACCTTGCTTCGCAGACACTCAATGGCAAGTGCGATTTGGCCTGCCTTCAGGCACCGCGCCGTCAGGATGTCATATTGTTCGAGAACTAAGTCAACCTGTTCAGCGGTTTTGACCTGTTCTGCTACCGCGCGGAGATAGACCAAGAATGCGTCCGCGACGAGCCTTGTAGCTCGTGAGCCTTCGACGCCCCAATAGCGATCTACGATACCACGGGCCAATTCCACAGCTTTCGCGCCCTTGTCCGCAAGCCAGCTTTCTCTAGCTTGCGTCACCAACGCCTGCGCCAGCTTGGCTTCAGCATTTGGCGTGTCACGCCCCGTATGTTTCATGACCATTTTTCGCAGTTCCTAACGAACACCAATTTTGCGTTCGGCCTGCTGCAAAGACGATGAAGAGCGGTGAGAAGTTTTCCAGATATCCTTAACGAGCTGCTAGCTAAGTATCCCTCGGCAAAGCCGAGGGCTTTAGGAATTGGGCCGCTCAAAGCGGCCGTAGGGACGTTAACGCGTCCCCGATTTTGTTGACCGCCTAAAGGCGGCCTTAGCGCCACATGTTCATTTGGTCGAGCCGGGTATCCTCGGCCTCCTGCTTGCGGATGTATTCCCTGATCACCGCTTCGTCTCGACCGACGGTCCAGAAGTGCTGCGCTACGAAGTTGCGCTTCCTCTCTCCATAGACCCGCGCCAGGTGGATAGCGCTCTTGCCCTTGATTTACCCGATCACTTGCGACACCGCATACTTGGGCGGGATCGATATCATCATGTGAACATGATCCGGCATCAAATGCCCCTCTTCGACCCCACACTCCTTCTGCATTTGCCAATCTGCGAAACACCTCCCCGAGATGCTGCCTCAACTCCCCGTACAGCGTCTTCCTGCGGCACTTGGGAATGAAGACCACATGATATTTGCACTCCCACTTGCTGTAGCTTAGGCTCTCGTAATCGTCCATCGCGAAACTCCTTCTCGTGCGCGTGGTGGCTCACGAGTCGCGAGTTTCGTCGATGGACGACTGCCTGAAATGTCAAACTTCTGCTGCCGCCCCCGGCAGAGCCGGGGGGCCTCCCTTGGTAGGCTAGGCCTTCTTTATCGCCTTGATAGTTCGCCATTGGCCGTCACGATCTTTGATCAGATCCCAATCGACACGCGGATGCCGCTTGCGCATTTCTATCACGGCATTCTCATAGCGCTCCTTCGCATCGTCCGGCAAATCCCCAGCCGCAACCACCCAATTCGGCTCATCATTTGCCGTTGGCGTTGTTTCGCGCAAAACAACAGCGTTGCCTACCGGAAGCCCAATGGCTTGTATGATATCTTCAAATAGCTGGTCGGCAGTTTTCATTTTCTACTCCCCATTGATGCGACATCATGAGAGT
>Ga0070741_10002723_pt1 | contig 46310 bp, 34 predicted proteins | sample Coa_R1_4_FD_66440 | JGI IMG/M metagenome (GOLD analysis project Ga0070741, IMG submission 66440) | Surface soil microbial communities from Centralia Pennsylvania, which are recovering from an underground coalmine fire - Coalmine... | ecosystem: Environmental > Terrestrial > Soil > Unclassified ... | reverse complement strand
GTTCCAGCTCGGTTTTGCGTCGCATCAGGACGCTTTGCATTTGCTTGGCCGCCTTAAATTCAAAATTCTCGCTCAAGTCGCCATACGATCTGGCGAGCGCGATTTCTTTGGTGTTCGCCGGAATCTTTACTTTTACGAGCTCTTCGTATTCAGCCTTGCGTTTTTCCAGGCTGCTCCACGAAACAATTAGGGACGCGGTTTTCTCCTGCGTTTGCGCCCCGGTGATCATGCTTTCCAGCTCTGGATAAACTTTGACGATCCGGGCAAGAAGCGAGCGTTTCGTCAACTCGTCGAAGAGCGGGCTAAGTTGCAGCCGCCGGATGGCATCACGCGCATTAGCGATATCGCATTTCTTGAAGATGTCCCCAAGCAATTGCCGATCGTCCATCAGCACGCGGTGTAACTTGCTGCCGCGGCTGAGAGCACTGTGTTGCTCGCGTTCCAACGCCGCCAAAATCGCGCCAAGCAATTCAGGGGTGACCAATTCGCTCCAGCTTTCTCGTTCGCCACAAAGCCATGCGAGCATCTCGCTGGTGGCTGAGTGTTCGCGAATGCTTCGCTCCAGCGTTATCCGAAGCTCTTCGTGCTTCCCAGCCTCGCTCAAGATGCGGGGGATTTGCGCAACCATGCGACCATGGCTTTCCTGCATCAAATACAAGGCGCGGTCTGTCCACGAAGAACCGAGCGCGGAAGGCAACGCTTGCAGAATTTTTTTCTCTTTCGCTGCTGGTAGTTTCGGCAGAATCGATATGAGGCGCTTCTCTTCTTCGAGAATCAGTTTGGAAAGGGTCAACCCGACATGGGTCGAGTGCAATGATGGGTTGCGTGCGAGCAAATCGTCGCGCGCGATGATGAGTTCAAATGCGAACTCAGGATGCATCTTTTGGTTGCGCACCGTCATGTTCTCGATCGTCGCGATGACCGGCTGAAGTTGGTCTTCCTTGAATTGCTGGTGCGATTTCGCGATCTGCTCGAGCACTGCGATTTGCTCCTTTGGCTGTCGTGCCTTGGTGAAAATGTCGAGCAGCTCGTCGGCCTGCGATACGCCTTCGCCGCGCATTTGAATTGGATCGTTCTTTTTCGCAGGAACGGAAAAAACGCTGCTTGCTTTAAGGGCCTTCTTCGTTGATTCCCACCAGCGTTTCCATTCTGTTTCGGTGAAAACATCGCCTATCAGCCATTCACCGATCTGCTGCGCCGTGGCTTTGCCGTCCAGACTTTCGAGAATATTTTGCACCAGCGCAGTCGGATTTTCTCTTGCCAATTTTTTGATCGACGCCAGGTCGGTCGCTTTGCGAGCGAGGAAATGCTCTGGCGCCAGCGGCGTGACATTCTCGGCCGCGTACTGGGCCTGCATCGGATGCGACTTTTTGCCTGCAAAATCAATTACGATCTGGTTGAGCAGCAGGTTCCATTCGCTCACGCGACCGAATCCCCAGCTTTTGTGCAAACAGAATGTGCCCGGTTTTAGTTTTTCCAGTTGCTCTGCGGCGTTTGGTGTGAGTTTGCCGGCTTCCACCAGTTTTTCTAATTCGGTATCCATCGATGAAGCAGAATGAGTCCTGTGTGACCTATAAGTCGCATGGGTCGGGCGCGCAATTTACGTTTGCCGTGTGCGCCGCTGCGTGAAAGTCTCCCCGCCGTGACGACGAGTATCTGGTTTTGGATCGCCTTTCACCTCGGCGTGTTCGTTGCGATTGGGATCGACCTCTTCACGTTCCACCGGCGCGACCGGGAATTAAGCATGACTGCGGCGGCTCGACGCAGCGTGCTATGGGTGCTGGTGTCACTTGGATTTAACGCGCTGGTGTGGCGCATCAAGGGACCGCATCACGGCCTGGATTTTTTCACTGCTTACCTGGTCGAGTATTCACTGAGCGCCGACAACATTTTCTTGTTCGTATTGATTTTTGCGCATTTTCGCGTTCCGCCAAAGGCGCAACATCGTGTTCTGGTCTGGGGAGTGCTGGGTGCGCTGATTATGCGCGGCACCATGATTATCTGCGGCATCGCATTAGTGCGCCGGTTTCATTTCGTCCTTTATCTCTTTGGCTTGTTCCTCGTGCTCACCGCAATACGAATGCTGTTTCGGAAACATCAGCCCCACGATTTTGCAGAAAGTTGGGTGATCCGCGCGTGCCGCCGGATCTTTCCCATTACCCGCGAATTTCATAACGAACATTTTAAGGTGCATTTGGACGGTCGCTGGATGTTGACTCCGCTCGCCTTGACCATGCTCGTGATAGAGCTGACGGACCTGCTCTTTGCCGTCGATTCGATTCCGGCAGTCTTCGCTATCACGCAGGATCCATTTATTGCGTATACGTCCAATATTTGCGCGATTCTCGGCTTACGGTCGCTTTACTTCCTGCTGGCTCGTTTGATGGACCGTTTTATTTACTTGCGAACCGGGCTTGCCTTCGTGCTCGGATTTGTCGGTATTAAAATGATCGTCGCTGACTATGTGCCGCTGCCGAGAGCCGTTTCGCTGGGAGTCATTGTACTCATTCTCGTTATTACGATCGCCGTTTCGATGGCTAAAACAAAGAAGGATTCCGCAGCCGGAGGTCGAAAATAAGTATTGCATTCGTTCCCCTGTATTTGTTTAACTGGCAACGAGCCATATGAAGCCCCTCATTCTCTTCTCATTGGTGTTTGGCCTTGCCGGAATTTGTCTCGGAGATATTCAGGACCCGCCCGCGAATGATTACGGGCCCACGCGCAAACTCGGCCGCGGTCTTTCGAATTTTTTCATCGCTCCGACTGAGTTTTTTGTGACTGTCAACCAGGTCAACCAAACCGAAGGTAATTCCGCCGGCGCTGGTTATGGCGTTTGGCGCGGGCTGGGACGTGCAGGCGCACGTCACGTGGCGGGTCTTATTGAGATCTTGACCTTTCCATTTCCAAGATGGCACGAAAGCTATTACCCCTTGCTGCCGCCGGACATTCCTTACATTCATGCCGGCTACCCGGAATTTCCGCCTGAGGTCGGTAACGAATCGAAATATCCCTACGTGCGCGATTCGCACCAGGATTTCAACTAGCACCATTGAGAAGACTTCTTGCGCGCGCGGACTATTGAGGTACGGCGCCATGCTCTGCTTGTTTCGCTATAGCCGCTTTCTGGGGCTGTTACTGACCTGGTCGGTTATTCAATCCTACGCCGGCGTCGAAAATGGTTGGCACACCTTACCGTTCGGGGGTGCCGGCGTGGGGGACATCGGTGCTTGGCCTCGCGAAACATACACAACCAAGGAAGGGATCGTATTCGTTCATGCGCCTGGTCCAAAGTATCCTCCTGGTGCGAACCACCTGAAAGGGCGCGGGGTTGTTCGGCTACAACTCGATCGAAAGACGGGACGCGTGGTTTCCGCTGCTCTGCGTCAAAGCACTGGACAGCCCGTCTTGGCTCGTGCTGCTCTTGATGCGCTTAAAGAATGGCGAACAAGACCGGATGTGAAAGTAGATTCGGTCGACATCCCGGTCGTGTTCGCAGAACCACGCCGCCACTGGCGGTATGGCGGCTGATTCCGTTAGCCGAAAGGCCGTGCCCCATGACGGAAGCGGAACGCACGCGCTACTTTTTGAGCAGCGCTGCGATCAGCGCGACCGCAGCTCCTTGATCAATTCCAACACCTCTTCGCGGATCGCAAAAAGCTCGCTCTGATAGTCAGCGAGCCGCTCTGCCGGAAGAAAGTCCTTTCCTCGCACAGAATCCGCGGCTGCGATCGTCTTGTTCAAAATCTCCAGGATACGTTTGAGCCACGCGATGACCATGCCCGCCTCAAAAAAGTCATCGCCGCGTGCAATTCCGCCTAAAGCGCCGGCAAGCTTTGCGCTGAGCGTCATAAAACCGCTGACGAAATCGGCGACCTGCTCGTCTTCCTCTTCGGGAAAACGTTCTGCTGCCTTTAACTCATCGAGCAGGGCGTGCAAAGCATCATGGGCGCGTTTCTCGATGGGATGCACAATGTGCCCGCGCTCATCCTTCACCCAATCAATTCCCTCGCGCATGGGGTCGGGCGGCGGCAATTCATAATCCTGAACATTGTCCTGGAACACATCCTTCCCTTCCTGGTCCGCCTTTGGTTCCAAATCCCCGGGTTCGTTCTCTCGTTTGTTCTCTTTTTCGTCTTCTTGATCGAGGGCCTCCTCTAGCCACGACCATCCCATCTCGCGGGCAATGATCCGCTCGCTGTCGGGATTATCCGCATATTTCTCCAGGAGCCGGCCGTATTTTTCTGTCAGCGCATCGCTTTCGCGGAGAAATTGCTCATAACGAACTTCGTCCCATTCTTGCGTCTCGCCGTCCTGGGTGATGGCAATAGCAAAGGGCGTTTCTTCTTCTGCCATGCGGCGGTCGCGCTCAATGACTTCTTCTTTTGTGTAACGCCACGCTGGCTCGGAGATTTGGAGGCGATAATCAGCGCTTTCAATCACCACCCGACCGCTGCGCTCGCTGAACCACTCCAGATACACCGAATTCGCCATGTGCTCGGGTGGCTTCTCCCCGCGTCTGGAGATGGCCAATGCTTCTTCAATGGGAACATCGAACACGCGCACTTTGCGCGCCGCCGTAATATCGCCGGCAGGACCACGCTGCTGAGGAGCAGGCGGTTTTGTTGTCAATGGAATCGGCGCCGGATTTTCAAAGCTCAACTCGCAGCCGGCGAGGTCGGGCGCACAATCGCCGGTTAGTTCCAACATCAGGGGCTGATCGATGCCGGCCAGCCAAATCTGACCGGTCACGCGACCGCGCGTGCGGTTATCGATTTTGCCACGCAAAAGGTGTTCCTGAAGTCGCCAGGCCATAATGAGAAGGACGAAGCACGAATGACGAATGACGAAGGAATGTCAAAACGATTTAGCGATTCAGCGATTTAACGGTTTATTCTTCCCGTGCGCGTTGTCGGTTTGAAAATCGAGGACATTGCCTTTGGTGGGAAAGGCGTCGGTCGGGAACAAGGGAAGGCTGTTTTTGTTCCTTATACGATAGAGGGTGAAACAGTCTCCGCCGAGATTTTGCGCGAGAAAAAACAATTCGCCGAGGCCGAGTTGGTAGAAGTTAAGGAAAGCTCCCCGCATCGGGTCACACCGGAGTGTCCGTATTTTGGCCATTGCGGCGGATGCGCATACCAGCACATCGACTACGAACATCAGCTGGCGATCAAATGGCGGCAGGTACGCAATGTTCTTCAGCGAATCGGCAAGCTCAAAGATATTCCTCTGCGACCGATTACCCCGTCACCGAAGCAATACGAATATCGCAATCGCATCACGGTTCATGTGGAGAATGGGGTAATCGGATTTTTTCGGCGCGATTCACATCGTCTAATCGACATCGAGCAGTGCCCGATTTCGTGCGACGAAGTAAACCGGGCGCTGACGGAATTGCGGAGCCGAAACCCGCGCGATGGACATTACACCTTGCGCACGTCCGCGAGCGGACGCGTCTTTTCTCAAACCAATGATGAGGTGGCGACTGCCCTGCGCGATTTGATTGTCGATCTTGTGCCGCCGGAACAGGATCTCCTTATCGATGCTTACTGTGGTGCCGGATTCTTCGCCAAAGCGTTGCTTACCAAGTTTAAACATGTTGTAGGAATCGATTGGGACAGGTTCGCAATCGCAGTCGCAAAAGAAAACGCGACCGAGAAAGAAACATACATCGCCGGTGATGTGGAAGAAGAACTAAATCGCGTGAACTTGACTGCTTTAAGCAGTGGAGTTTCGAGGCCTCGAGGCGTGCTAGTCGTCGATCCTCCGGCAACCGGGCTCAGCGCCAACGCTTGCAAAGCGATTGCTACTCTTGCTCCCACAACCCTGATTTACGTTTCCTGCAATCCCGCCACACTGGCTCGTGACTTAAAAGAGTTACAAGTGAGATTCACGATCAATTCGGTTACGCCGCTCGATATGTTTCCGCAGACTGCGGAAATCGAAGCCGTGGTACACCTGCACCACAAACAGGAGCGTCAATAACGTCCAAAAAATCAACTTAATGCGTGGCTCTTAACAGGTGCCAAATCATCAAGCCTCCAATTGGCAGACCGATCAGCGTCTTCGGATTGTGCCGGAGCAAGGCATTAAGCATCGCCAATCACGTTAATAATTAAAACCGCGAGCGTGAGTCCTCGCCCCCATCCTTCTCGAGATTTCACGGGTGGCTCGCGAGGCGATTTCGGTTGCGACCGGGTACGACGGACGTTAATGCGACTGCGTGATGTCTCTTTTGTCCAACGTCGCCAACTTTCCTGTGCCGATCGAGTTCGTACTTTTCGGGCTCACTTTAATCGGAGTTGCGGTTTTCAATCATCGCACACTTCGCGTTTCGCTCATTGGCCTCGGTGCGATCGTTCTCTACAAGCTTTTTTTTACGGGTTTTCCGTTTGGGCCGGGTCTAGGCGGGTTGGTCGTATTCTTCGCGCATGAGTGGGTGATTCTGACGAATTTGCTCTGCTTACTCACGGGCTTCGCGTTATTGGCCGATTTTTTCGAGAGCAGCCATTTGCCGAGGGTGCTGCCTAAGTACTTGCCGCATAATTGGAAAGGTGGATTTATGTTGCTTGCGTTGGTTTGGGTTCTCTCAAGCTTTCTCGACAACATCGCCGGCGCATTGATCGGTGGCGCAATCGCACACCAAGTTTTCCGGGCCAAAGTCCACATTGCATTCATCGCCGCAATCGTGGCCGCATCCAATGCTGGCGGCGCATGGAGCGTGGTCGGGGATACGACGACGACAATGATGTGGGTTGCCGGCATTCCGCCGTCGCACGTTTTCCATGCGATCATTGCCGCCACGGTTTCGCTTTTCATTTTCGGGGTACCGGCAGCGATTGTGCAGCAAAAATATTCGCCACTGATGGCGCGAAGCGAGTCGCTTCATCGTGTTGATTGGGCTCGCGTGGGCGTCGTTGCGTTCATTTTGCTGTTTGCTGTCGCGACGAACGTTTTTGTGAATTTCAACTGTCCGGGAAAAGCACGCCATTTCCCGTTCATTGGCGCGGCTGTGTGGGTGGCGCTAACGCTATCCATGTTCGTGCGACCCCCAAAATGGAAGCTTTTGCCGCGTGCGTTTACGGGCTCACTGTTTTTGCTCGCTTTGGTAATGGCGGCGGCGCTGATGCCGGCGGAGCGACTGCCCCCCGCATCGTGGCAAACGGCGTTCGGCCTCGGCTTTTTGTCCGCCGTCTTTGACAATATCCCGCTGACTGCTCTGGCCCTGAAGCAGGATGGTTACGATTGGGGAATGCTGGCATTCACCGTGGGTTTCGGTGGATCCATGATCTGGTTTGGCTCTTCCTCGGGCGTGGCTGTTTGCAACATGTTCCCGGAAGCGCGCACGGTCGGTTTGTGGCTCCGGCACGGTTGGGCTGTCCCGGTGTCGTATCTCATCAGTTTTTTCATCATGCTTGCAGTCTGGGGCTGGCACCCGAAAACGCCACGGCCCGTACCCGAACCGGCGAATGTCGAAATGCAAACTCCCTGCAGTAGAACTCACGAGGCGCGGATGCGTTGTGCAATTGGATTCCCAGCGTCGTAGCGATGTACGTTCACGCGTAAACCAGCAGATCGATGTCTTCCGGCAATGAACAGGAAACTTCGCGAATGACGTTCCCTCGAAGGAGATTTATTAGGGCGCTACGTTGCGGCGCCCCGAGAATAACGCGTGAGGCGCCGAGCGTGGCAGCAACATCGACAATTGTTTCCGCTGCTGATGGACTGACGGCGTAGCAGAACAGAGGAGGCTGATCCTCGGCTTTTTGTTTCGCGTCGGCAAAAACCATGCTCGCCTCAGGATCTTCTTGCCATTTGCGTTTTGCGTCCTGCTCAGTCATGAATGGCTGTTCGCGCACGAAGAGCAGATATAGTCGCCTGCCAGTGTCGCGTGCTTCGTGCAAGGCGAAATCGAGTGTGCGGCCCGTCCCGCGGATCGCGCACAGAATTGACTCAGCGGCCATAACGTTTTGCGGAGCGGCTACCACCGGTTTCGTCGTCGCCGCCTCAATCGGCACTTCCTTAGGGATTGCTTCCTTTTTCATCCGGCGTTCCAAAACGAGCCCGCGCAGAATTAGTCCAACCGCCAGAATTGTGACCGCGAAGTAGCGCGCGCTCGGTTTGTCGATGAGCAACGACATCTCGATTGCGGCCATAACGACGAACGTCGAGAACATGAGCGTGCGTTCCCAAGACTTGATTGATAGTTTCCGGTCAGTCGCAGTTGCTCCGAGATTTGTAGCAATCGCGCCGACAACCCCGACTGCGTAAAGATCAGCGAGGCCAGCCATGTCTTTGACGAGCAACACAAGCAGCATCGGCACAATGGTGGCCAGCAACATGCCTGCGCTTGGCACGCCCCATTTGTTAAGCCGATGGAAAATGGCCGGCACCTCGCGATCACGCGACATAAGAAATTGAATCATGATTAGATCGACAATCGCTGTATTGACCGCTGACAATAAAAGCATCGCGAACACGATGCTCACAACGAAACCAAAGGCGTGCCCAAGGGCTGGGCCTAACGCTCCGCCGACAAAGACTTGGCCCATGTAACGCAGCATGTAATCGCGCACCCCGTCGCCCCCCGGGGCATTCACGTCTCCGCTTACAACCTGCAATCCGGTCAGGGCATGCATGGCGAGCCCCAGCAGTGCAGTAAAAACGCAGACTTCAATCATCACCATCAGGATCGCCGGCGTGGATGTCTTGACGACCGATGGGTGCTTGTCTGTGCTGCCGGGATCGAGCTTCATTACGCCGGTGGCGTTAGCTATTGCCTCGACCCCGGAAAGCGCGAGCACGATGCCGACGAAGCAGGCCCAGTTTTGCCCGAGTGTTCCGTGCAGCGGTTGCAAATTGGCGAATGCTTGACCGAGATGCGGCAGGCTAAACAGACCCAGAACGATCACGACGAACACGGTGGGAATCGATACAAGAAATGCGAGCCCGCCAGTTTGTTTTGGTCCGAGAAGGTTGAGTAATCCGATGACGAGGATCGATGCGGCGGCGAATTTTTCGGGGTGCGGCACGCCGAGATATTGAAAGGCAGAAAGCGCGCTGATAGCTGCGGTTACCAAATAATCGGCGATGAGCAAAAACGCGCCGACGATGGAGATCACCTCGCTGCGATGCCGCACACTGGCATAAACGCCGCCGCCATCTGGATAAAGACGGCAAATAATCATGTAGTTAATCCCGACAAGCGCCGTGAGCACGCACATCGCTGCAATCAGCCAGAACGATGAATAACCGGAGACAGCAAATGCGAGTCCGATGACGTACGCTTTGCTTGTGCCCCAGTCGCCGTACAAGATCGCGGCCGCACGCGGCACATCGACATTGCGCGGTCGCTTAATGTTAGTCGGGATCAATTTCTACTCCGAAACGAGACTGGCTCGCGCGACGAGCGGTCTCACTTCAGCAAGCACGGTTTTATACCGCAGCTCTTGCACTTTAATGATGCTGACGAGGTTAGCTGTCGGGCTGGAGCCATTAAATGCTCTCGATGCCGCGCATCGTTCGCCCCGATCCGCGTGCTTTCGCGTGCGGAATTCGGTTCCCCCGTTGGGCTGGCCACTCGCCGACCCATTGAGCGAAACAAAGAACTAGTGGAATGATCTGATCGAGTCGATTCAGAGTCAAGTCAGACGCGAATGAGAAACAACTTGCCAGCGAACAAGCCCGCAATGGAGAGTCACACGAACAGGCAATGGCACAGCTGATAGAGGATGTTGTTCTCGACGCGAGCGCGGGCGTGCATCGGCCGCGTAACCTGGACTGGAAACGCGCCGCCGCATTGCTCTATGGCGATTGGGGCACCAGCAAGGCATACGTCATCGGCCTGGCGTTTGTCGCGGCGGGATTCTCGTCGTTGCCGATCATTCTGGCCGTTTGCGCGCTGACCGGTTTGGTCGGCATCAATTACGCGGTCATCTGTCGTCATTTTCCCGATGGCGGCGGCGTTTATTCCGCAGCCCGATCGCAGGGTCGATTGCTCGCGGTGGTCGGCGCGCTGTTGTTGCTGGCTGATCTAACGGTTACCGCCGCGTTGAGCGGCTGGTCGGCTCTTACGTACATCACCTCGGGCGCGGAGAACATCGAATGGATCAGGATCGCACGCGACCATATCGCGCTTACGACGATTGGCGTGCTGCTGCTCATGGGTCTGATCAATTTTTTCGGGCCAAAACATTCAGGGAGTTTCGCTGTGGCGCTGGCGTTACCAACTGCGGTGATCGTGATTCTGTTGATCGCCCTCAGTGCGCCGCATTTCACCACCCACTTTCTGGAACCACGACACCAAAGCTTGGGCACAGTGTGGGTGCAATTCGTTGGTGTGATCCTGGCGTTGTCGGGCGCGGAATCGATCGCCAATCTCACTGGCGTGATGAAACTCGATCCAGGATCGACAATGGATCACCCCAGCGTCGCGCGGGAATCGGTCAAGGCAATTACCCCTGTGGCGATTGAGGTTGTCTTCGGCACAGCGCTGCTCGGCTGGGCGATGCTTTCATTACCGTCGATCCTCGGCAAAACGCTGCATTTGACCAATCGCGACGAAATCTCAACGGTTTTGGGACAACGCAGCGAAGACATGTTGCGTTTCATCGGCGAACAATTTGCAACCGCCGCATTTTCGCCTGCAGTCGGGCAGATTTTTGGCTGGATCGTTGGAATTGTTTTCTTCTTCCTTCTCCTGAGCGCCGCTAATACCGCCATCGTCGCGATGATTGGTCTGCTTTACATGATGGCGCGGGACCGGGAGATGCCGCGACAATTCAAACGCCTCAATCGCCATGGCGTTCCGACGTGGCCGCTCGCCATCGCCATTGGCCTGCCGGTCATCGTGCTGTTTTTCGCCGCTAACTTTACTGCCCTGGCTGGTCTTTACGCCATTGGTGTAGTCGGTGCCATCACGGTTAATCTCGGTTCTTGCACATTCAATCGCACCATGGGTTTCACCTGGTATGATCACGTGCTGTTTGGAATCACATTCGTGATTTTGGCGTTTGTCGAATTAACGCTGGCTCACACGAAACTCGATGCCCTTCAATTTGTGCTTGCGGTTTTGGTCGGCGGGCTGGCGCTGCGCGCTTACACATTAAAGCTTCAGGGCCTCACTACTCTGACCGTGTCGCGCGAAGTTGCCAGGATGGTCACGCCAGATCTGGTGGCCAACATGCGAACGCATTTAGAAGAAGGTCAAAAAATCATGGTGGCAGCGCGCGGGATCACCCCGGTGCTCAGCTTTGCGATGGACGAAGCGCAGTTGCGCAAGGCCACGCTGTTTGTGCTCTACGTGAAGGAGGTGGCTGTTTATTTCACCGCAGCCGGCACGCCGCTTGGCCGTTCCAAATGGCAGGATGACCCCGAAGCGAACGCCATCATGTGTTCGATGCTTAAACTCGGAAGCGAGCGCGGCGTCAACATCGTCCCGCTATATGCTGTCAGCCAGGACGCTTCGGCGACCATTGTTGATCTCGCCGCAACCATGGGAATGGATTTCCTTGTGATCGGCGCGTCGCAACGGCCAGCCATGGCCAAGTTGCTTCGCGGCAGCGTCGCGACCAACGTGGCCCAGCATCTGCCCGATTCGATTCAATTGCTCATCTTCGGATAACCGAATAGTTTTGCATTCATAGGGTGGTCGCTTGGGCAGGCGGGTTTATTTATGGACTCCCAAAAACGCTTCCAGCGCGCGGGTGCCCAGGGCCTTCCAAATCTTGATCACTTCATAGGTGATGAGGGTGGTAAAGGTCACGGCCAGCCAGACGCAGACAGCTTCGATTGGCAGGCGGGACCATGCTCCGATCTGCAGTCCGATCAGGATATTGTGGCGATATTCCCACCAGCCATATGGCAAAGCGAGCGTCACTTCCCAAAGCAGGCTGATCAGGAGAAGCAGAAAAAATGTGAAACTGAACGCGCGCCAATTAATTAACCGTTGTGCGGTGAAAAAAAAGCCGACTGACGGAATGAGCGAAGCGCAGACGAGATAAATAAAGTACAGCGGGAAGCCGTTCCGATGCGTGAGATTATCCGAACTGGCTTTCAAATGGCTAGATGAATAACGGTTCGCAACGCGATATCAGGCGGAATGATTAGCGCCGCCGCGATGGCGAATATGACGTAGAAAGATTTTTTGCGCTCCTGCATGATTACCAAGAGCGTAAACAGAACAGTTTTAAGTTTTAAGATTTAAGTTTTAAGCTTGGACTTGTCGTGACTCCGCCAAAGGTTCTAATCGCCGACAGCATTTCGCAGCGAGGAGTGAATGAGCTTTCTCGTGACCGCGCAATCGAGACGGTAGTCAAAACCGGGCTAAGTGAGAGGGAACTCGTCGATCTTATTCCACAATTCAGCGGACTTGTCGTACGCAGCCAGACGAAAGTCACAGCCGATGTTTTGAACGCAGGCGCGAGCTTGCGCGTTGTCGGGCGCGCCGGGGTGGGGGTGGACAACGTCGACGTTGAGGCGGCCACGCGTCGCGGCATCATTGTGTTAAATGCTCCCGGCGGAAATACGGTTTCCACGGCCGAGCATACGTTTTCGTTGTTGCTTTCCGCAGCGCGAAAGATCCCGCAGGCCGATGCAAACGTTCGGAGCAAGAAATGGGAGAAAAAGAATTTCGAAGGGGTTGAACTTTACAATAAAACACTGGGCGTAATTGGAATGGGCCGGATCGGCAGCGAATTGAGCCGGCGGGCGATTGCTTTTGGAATGCGCGTGATGGCTTACGATCCATATCTTTCTGCAACGCGCGCTCGCAGTCTGCAGGTGGAACTGGTGGACGAACTCGATGATCTGCTTGCGAGCGCGGATTTCATCTCACTGCACACGCCGCTTACCGCAGAAACGCGTCACATTCTCGATGCAGCGCGGTTACAGAAAACCAAACGCGGCGTCCGCATCATCAATTGCGCGCGAGGCGGGTTGATCGACGAAAACGCGCTCGTTAAAGCGTTGCAGGACGGGCGTGTCGCCGCTGCGGCGCTGGATGTTTTTGAGGTCGAACCGCTCCCGGCCGAATCGCCATTGCGTGACGCCCCCAATATTGTTCTTACGCCGCATCTCGGGGCGTCCACCGCGGAGGCACAGGAAAGCGTTGGGATTGAGATCGCGCATTCGATTCGTGCCGCGCTGCTCGAAGGGACCATTCGCAACGCAGTGAACATGCCCAGTCTCGACGCGAAAACCCTCGCAATCGTTGGGCCACATCTGCGTTTTGGTGAAAAATTGGGCCGGTTTCTATCGCAGCTTGCACCAAAGCGCGTGGAAACTCTCAACATTAATTACAGCGGCAAAGTCAACGAAGTCGATACGACGGCAATCACGCGTTCAATTTTGAAGGGCTTCCTGCAAATAGCCGGCGGCAGCGAAGTCAACGAAGTCAACGCGCCCAGTTTCGCAGAAGCTCTTGGTTTGAAAGTGAGCGAATCGCGTCTGAGCGCACCGGGAGATTATACTGACATGCTCGAATTATCCGCTGTCGGCGAAGGAAAGACCGTATCTGTCGGCGGCGCGTTTTTCGGTGCCACTCCACGAATCATAAGCATTAACAGTCGTCCGGTAGAAGCGCGTCCGCATGGAGTCGTACTGGTATTGGAAAACACAGACCGTCCTGGAATGGTTGGACGGATTGGCACGTTGCTCGGCGGTCATGGCGTGAACATCGCGACCATGTCGCTCAGTCGGAATCAGGCAGGCGGCACGGCGCTCACCGTTTTGAACCTGGACACTGCACCGGGCGAAGAGTTGCTGAAGGAAATTCGTGCGAGCGAAGACATTCTCTCCGCGCAAGTGATTCAGCTGTAGTCACGGCCCCTGCGGGCCGTTTCTCGCGAGCGCACAATCGGCGACGCGCCGCAGGCGCGTGGCTACTCCAAACCAATTTTCTTGCGTGCTGCTGATGAAGTCGATAGAACTCGGCTCATTATGGACTTTAGCGCTCATTCTATTCTTTGGGTTCTGGTGATCGGCCTTGTTGTCGGCGCCATTGCGAAATTGTTGATGCCAGGAAAAGACCCCGGTGGCTGCATCGTTACGATTCTGCTCGGCATTGCCGGCGCGTTCGTCGGCACGTGGATCGGTCGCATCTTTGCCGGAGAAAATTACATCGCGGGTTGGATCATGTCGGTCGTTGGCGCCATGATCCTGTTGTTGCTGTATCGATTCATTTTCAAGCGCGGCGCATAGCGACACACGCGTGCTGTAGCGGTTGCGTGTGTAAAGCAGCCAATCCACTGAACAGACATTTGACACGAACGCCTCTACAACGCTTCAACGATTGAGCGTGGCGCGTTTGCTCTGCCGTGTGATTGGCAGATTGTGCTCGCTTCGTGGCTGCGCCTACAAAGATCCGAATCATCATTGCCTTCGCCGCGCTCTATCTCGTGTGGGGCTCGACTTATCTCGGTATTCGCTTCGCCATCGAGAGTATTCCGCCGTTTCTAATGGCTGGGGCGCGGTTTCTGCTGGCAGGAGTGATTATGTTCGCAATCGCGTGGTCCCAAGGCGCGTATAAATCGAGCTGGGCGAACTGGCGAGTATCGCTGGTCGTTGGCGCGTGTCTGCTGCTTGCAGGCAATGGCGGTGTTACAATTTCTGAGCAATATATCGCAACAGGATTGGCGGCGCTGATTGTCGCGATTGTCCCGATCTACATTGTGATTCTCGGGTCGGCGACGGGCATCACGTCCAGACCGGCACCAATAATCTGGCTTGGTCTGGTGGGAGGTTTCATTGGCGTCGGCGTTTTGCTCGGGCCAGCTCTGCGTTTCCATTCAAACGATGGACGACATCCTGCAACCGGAATATTGATCCTGCTCGTCTCCTCCTTCATCTGGTCGGCAGGATCGCTTTATTCGCGCACAGCGAAACACGCTGCCTCGCCATTTCTCACTGCCGCCCAACAGATGCTTTGCGGCGGCCTGCTTCTTTTACTTGCCGGCGTTATGACCGGCGAGACGCGGCGTTTTCATCCTGGCTCAGTCTCGATCTTATCGCTCGCTTCGTTTATTTATTTGGTAATTATCGGAGCTGTGGTTGGGTACACCGCCTACATCTGGCTGTTGCGTCACTGTGATCCCGCGAAAGTCGCAACCTACGCGTATGTGAACCCGATTGTAGCGGTCCTGTTAGGCGCCGCTTTTGCAGGGGAGAAAATAACAGTGCGTGTCCTGGTTGCTGCCGCGCTGATTATTGGTTCAGTCGCGATTGTAATTACAGCCCAGCAACTAAAAGCCAGAGCAGAGACGGCAGTTGGCGCCGCGATGGAGCCGGCTGATTAAACGCAAATGAGCAGCGAAAATCCATCTCGTGACTCGAACGATCAGCCACTCCGATCTCCCGCAGGTGGATCGCGGCCGGAGCAAACGATCGAAGTCGTCAAGCGTAATTGGCGCGCAGAAGTCGAGACGGCACGAACTTATCGCGATCTGGCCGAACGCGAGCCGGACGAAAGACGCAAAGGCGTTCTTTTGCGCATGGCCGAAGCAGAAGAACGGCATGCACAACGCTGGGAAAAAAAACTCCGAGATCTCGGCGCAGAACCACCCGTTCTGAAAAACACAATCGGACGACGTCTTAGCCGCTGGTGGAACAAAATTGCTGGAGCCGAAATCGCCATTCGTCGGATGGAAGCAACCGAAGAACGGCAGGAAGCGGAATTTCACGAACAGGCCCAGCGCGCCTTGGCGGGTGAAGAAGATGTGCAGGAATTTCTGCGGAAAAGCGCGCTCGAGGAAAAAGCGCATGCGCGAGCGCTCAGCGCCATGGCGCCTCCGGTTAGCCCGCGTACCGCGCTGGACAAAATCCTGAAGCGCGAACGCTGGCATGGGCGAGGCGGCAGTTGGGTCGCTGACGCGATCTACGGCGCGAACGATGGATTGGGCGCGGTATTTGGAATCGTCTCAGGCGTAGCCGGCGCGACAAATAATCAGCAGCATTACATTTTAATCTCGGGACTTGCAGGCATGCTCGCGTCCACTCTCTCAATGGGCGCGGGCGCATATCTCGCCGCAAAGAGCGAAGCCGAAGTCTACGAGGCGGAGATTTCGCGCGAGCGGGCGGAGGTCGAAGAAAATCCCGAAGAAGAAATCGAAGAGATGTCGCTCTTCTATCAATTGCAGGGTTTCACTCCGGAAGAGTCACAGAAAATGGCGGAACGTCTCGCCGAGCAACCCGAACAGTTTGTGCAGGCCATGGCGCAGAGTGAGCTCGGCTTGTCCGAGCACCGGTTTCCCAATCAATGGACAGCTGCAACCTCCGCTGCGATCTCTACCGCGATCGGCGCTTTTGTTCCCATTGTTCCGTTCTTTTTCTCGGGCGGACTAACTGCGGTGATTATCTCTTTCGGCATCAGTTTGGTTGCTCATTTTCTCGTGGGGGCGTTGAAATCGCTGATCACCATCCGCTCGTGGTGGGCGTCGGGACTCGAGATGACATGGATTGGCATCATCGTTGCTGTAGTGACTTACGGGCTTGGGCTTGCGTTCGGTTCGTTAGGCTAATCTTCTCGATTTGTAGCTGCATTATCACAGTCGTGAACAGAGCGTGGAGTTGTCCCAAAAATGGAACGGATGGTTCCCAGTCCCGGAACGCCGACAGCGAATGTTTGAATGCATCGTGCCTTGTATCATTTTCATGATGAGTAGATTACGTGATAGCGAGTTTTGTGGCACGCCGCTTGCATTACCAAATTACATGAACCACGAAACGCTTATGAACGATCAATTCGAATCTACTTATGCTCTTTTGGTCCGCTCGGAAGAGAAAGGGCGCGGAGTTCTTGAAACAGTCCTTTACGTCGCTTTCATCTTGAGCGCCGTGCTGTTAATCTGGGAATTTGCACAGATCTCTGTCAGCATACCACCGGCCGGGCGTGAGCAAGGCATTGTTAGCCGAGCGGCAAAGACTCAGATTGTCTCACGAAGTTAATAGCGACGAAGTTATTGCTCTGCATCCACGAATAACCTTCGCGACGTGAAACAGGATATTCGATACGCTTTCCGTGTGCTGCAGAAGCAGCCGGGTTTCAGTGCGATCGCAATCCTAACGCTGGCGCTCGCCATTGGCGCGAACACGGCAATTTTCAGCGTCGTCAATGCAATTCTGCTGCGCCCCCTGCCTTATCCACAACCGGATCGTCTGGTGCTCCTTCGCGAGCGCGCAAATATCTTCGAATCCGGTTCGGTTAGCCTGCCGAATTATCTCGATTGGCGCGCCAGCCAGCGCGGATTCACTGATCTTGCCCTTTTCCGGCGCGAGGACGCGAATCTTTCCGGCGCCACCAGTGATGTCGAAGCAGAGCGCGTTGGTTCCGCGCGTGTTACTTACAATTTTCTTTCCGTCCTCGGCGTGCCACCGGAGATGGGACGGGATTTTCTGGAATCAGATGATGTGCCGCATTGTAAAAAGGTCGCGCTCATTTCCGATGGATTATGGAAGCGCCGTTTCGGTGGTTCGCGCGGCGTCATTGGCCAACCCATCATGCTCGATGGCGTGCAACACGAAATCGTCGGGGTGGTCCCAGCAAACGTTCAGTTGGCAAGAAAGGCGCAGGTTTATATTCCGCTGCAGGATTTGCGCGCGGACAAGGATTACCTGGATCGCGCGAATCATCCTGGATTCTCCGGGCTCGGGCGGCTGAAATCCGGTGTGACGCTCGCGCAGGCGACAGCCGATTTGAACAATATCGCGGCGGAGCTCGAACGCCGCTATCCGGATTCCAACGCTAAACGTCGTGTCACTGCGCTCATCCTGCTCGATTCCGCAGTGAAGGATTACAAACAGGGTGTTACTTTGCTTCTCGCCGCGGTCGGCTGCGTGCTTCTCATCGCCTGTGCTAATGTCGCAAACCTGCAACTTGCACGCGCGCTCGGGCGTGAGCGCGAACTGGCTGTGCGCGCCGCTCTTGGCGCAAGCCGCGGCCAACTCGCCAAGCAGATTTTCGTCGAAAGCGCAATCCTGGCTGTCTTCGGTGCCGTCGCTGGCGTTCTTCTCGCGCTTTGGGGACTCGATTTGATCAAGGCAATCGCGCCGGGCAGTTCCGCGAGTTTTGCTCCGTCTGATGCCACTCGTTTTCAGGAAGCGAATCTCGATTTCACAGTGCTCGCGTTTACAGCTGCAGTGGCGATCGGCACCGGCCTGTTGGTTGGCGTGTGGCCGGCGTTGCGAGTCTCGCGCATCGCCTCGCTCACGCTTTCTCTACACGAAGGTGGCCGCGGAACCAGCGATGGCGTACAACGTCAACGTGTGCGATCGGGATTGGTCGTCGCGCAAGTCGCTCTGGCCCTGCTTCTACTCGCCGGCGCGGGATTGACCCTGAAAAGTTTTCGCAACGCACAAAATGTACCGCTCGGATTCAATCCGGAAAACATTCTGGTGGCCGACGTTTTATTGCCAAAGGCGCGCTATGACACGGACGAAAAGGTCGCGCGCTTTAATGATCAGCTCGTCGAACGAATTCGGGCGCTTCCCGGCGTTGAAGCCGCCGCGCTCGGCTCGAACATTCCCTTTGATGACAACGAATGGGACAGTTCCTTTCATCTCACCGGCACGCCCCCTTATCCGCCCGGCGAAAGACCGGAGGCCGAAATAAACGTCGTTACACCCGATTATTTTCGTCTGATGGGAATGCCGCTACTGCATGGACGCACCTTTACCGCGGATGATCGCGCCGGACGTCCCCGATCGGTCATCATCGATGAAACGCTGGCGCAAAAATATTTTCCCGGCAAAGACCCGATTGGGCGGCAGATCGATGACAATCGATCGGACGAAAAAAACCCGCCTCCATTGACCATTGTGGGCGTGGTTCCGCGCACGCGCAACGAAGCGCCCGGCGAGGACAATGTTGAGCAATATCACTGGCCGCAAATGACCTTCGCCGCCGATCAGGTGCCGAACCGCGGCAATATGCTGCTGGTGCGGGTGAAATCTGGTAACCCGCTTGCGCTAGTCCCGGTAATCAAACGCGAGCTCCAGGCGCTCGATCCTGACCAAGCCTTTGCCCACATCTCGACGATGGAAGACAACATCGATAAAAGTCTCGGCTCGCGGCGGATGATGATGTCGCTTCTGGCTGCATTTGCCGGCATCGCGCTGCTGCTCGCCAGCGTAGGGTTGTATGGAGTGATGGCCCTCACGGTGACCCAGCGCACACGCGAACTTGGCATTCGGCTCGCCCTCGGCGCTCAACGCACCGATGTCTTTCGTCTCGTTCTCGGGCAGGGAATGCTTCTCGTTCTTGCCGGGCTGATCATCGGATTGCTCGGCTTCGTCGGGGCAGGTCGCGGATTGCAAAGTGTGCTCTATGGCGTGGGCGGGTTCGATGCGCCGGCCTTAAGCTTGGCTTTGTTCGCGTTGACGGTGGTCGCTCTCATCGCCTGTTGGCTACCAGCGCTCCGCGCTACTCGGGTCGATCCAATTACCGCGATACGTACAGAGTAGCGGTTACTTTGCCCTCACGCGATTGACATACCGCCGGAAACACGGTTGAGAGTTAGCTGGTGACAAGGAATTTCAATCATGGCTGGAATGGCCGCTTCGCTGTGAGGAAATGAGCCGGATTCTGATTGCGGATGATCAGCGCGACGTGCTGGAAGCACTCCGCATCTTGCTTAAGGGCGAAGGGTATCAGACGGAGGCGGCTACGTCTCTGGCCGGCATCTTCAACTCGCTGGAAAAGAAGGAGTATGCCCTGTTGCTGATGGATCTGAATTACGCTCGCGATACGACGTCCGGCCAGGAGGGCTTATCAGCTATTCCTAGAATCCGGCAGATCGATAACACCCTGCCGATTGTTGTGATGACTGCCTGGGCCACGGTTGAGTTGGCCGTTGAAGCGATGAAGCGCGGCGCGCGCGATTTTGTGACTAAACCATGGGACAACCAGCGGTTATTGACAATCGTGAGGACGCAGATTGAGCTCGCGTCGGCACTCCGTCGAGGACGAAAGCTCGAGGCAGAAAACGAACTTCTGCGTGGCACCATGCCAAATCTGATCGCGCAGTCTCCTTCGATGCGATCTGTCGTGACAATGATTTCACGCGTCGCGCCTTCTGATGCCAACATTCTGATCACCGGCGAAAACGGCACTGGGAAAAGCCTGCTTGCTCGGGCGATCCATGTTGTTTCCCCGCGAGCGTCGCATGCAATGATCACCGTAAATATGGGCGGCTTATCGGAGACGCTCTTCGAGAGCGAACTTTTCGGCCACGTCAAAGGGGCCTTCACCGATGCAAAGACGGATCGCACAGGGAGATTCGAACTTGCAGATGAGAGCACGCTTTTCATGGACGAAATCGCAAACATCCCGCTAGCTCAACAGGCGAAGTTGTTGCGAGTCATCGAAACGGGAGACTTTGAACGCGTCGGTTCGTCGAAAACTCTGCGCGCGAACGTGCGGATCATCTCGGCGACAAACTCAAATCTTGAGAACGAAGTGACGGCGGGCCGGTTCAGGCAGGATCTATTGTTTCGGCTGAATACGGTCCAGATAGCGTTGCCACCCTTGCGAGACCGGCGGGAAGACATCATGCCGCTGGCCAATAGTTTCCTTGCTCAACACGCGGAGCGTTATCGAAAACAAATAGCCGGTTTCGATGAGACAGCCCGGGAACGTCTGCTACGGCATCGCTTTCCGGGAAATGTTCGAGAGCTTGATCATATCGTCGAACGCGCCGTGCTTATGACGCAAGATCAACAAATCGGCGCGGGCGATCTGGGGTTGACGAATGGCGGCGGTGAATCGCGCAATCTCGAGGAAATGAGTCTTGAAGAAGTAGAGGCATCCCTCATCAAGAAAGCTCTGGCTCGAAATGATGGCAATGCGCGAAAGGCCGCGGAAGCGCTCGGCTTGAGTAGAAGTGCATTCTATCGTCGTCTGCAGCAATATGGACTCTGACAATCTCGAACCTCGAATCTCGAATTTCGAATTTTCTTCATCATGAGACGCGGGCCGAAAGATCGGCATCGATTTTCCTACGAAGGAAAAATTACCTGGCTCACATTTGCCGCAGCTGTTCCAGCAATTCTTGTTGCGCTCGCTCTTCTTTGGTTTGGTGATTACAGCGCTAAACTGCAGTGGACGCTGACGATTCTCATCGTTGGCTGGTTGCTGGCATTCATTTCCAGTACCCGCGAACACACCATCCGGCCCTTGCAAACCATGTCCAATTTGCTCGCGGCATTACGCGAGGGCGATTACTCGATCCGTGCGAGGGGAGCCCGCGCGGGCAATGCATTGGGCGAAGTCCTCCTCGAAATTAATTCGCTTGGTGAAACATTGCGCCTGCAACGTCTGGGCGCCTTTGAAGCGACGGCGCTGTTGCGCACGATCATGAGCGAAATTGACGTCGCAGTTTTCACCTTTGACCCCAACCGACGGTTGCGGCTTGTCAATCGCGCCGGCGAAACCTTACTGGGCCAACCGATGGACAAATTGTTAGGCAGAATGGCAGGCGAATTGTCTCTCAGCCCGTGTCTTGAAGCGAACCAGGACGAACCGCTTACATTGAATTTTCCCGGAGGATCAGGCCGTTGGGGTATCCGGCGAAGCACATTTCGTGAGGAGGGGTTACCCCATGAATTGCTGGTGTTGACTGACCTTAGTCGCACGCTGCGCGAAGAGGAGCGTCGTGCCTGGCAGCGGCTTGTGCGTGTCCTCGGTCATGAAATGAATAACTCGCTGGCGCCAATCAAATCACTCGCCGCCAGCTTGGAGTCGCTCCTGCGACGTGACCCTCTTCCACCGGATTGGAAAGATGATGCAGGTGCTGGATTGAACTCTATTGCGTCCCGTGCCGATTCACTCAGCCGTTTTCTGCAAGCCTATACGCGCCTGACAAAGCTTCCGCCGCCCCAAAAACAAGGTGTCGATCTTGGCAAGCTGGTGCAGCGGGTCGTGGACCTGGAACCGAGATTTAACGTGAAAGTGATGCCGGGCCCTCAAACAGCGATTTGTGCAGACGCAGCGCAGATTGAACAGGTATTAATCAACCTTGTGCACAACGCCGTTGATGCCGCGCTCGAAACGCACGGCGGAGTGATCATCGGTTGGCGCGAGAAAGAAGATGCAGTCGAGATCTTTGTTCAAGACGAAGGCCCCGGGATTATGAATCCAGCGAACCTTTTCGTGCCGTTTTTCACCACAAAACCCGAAGGCTCTGGAATTGGTCTGCCGCTAAGTCGTCAGATTGCCGAGGCCCATGGAGGATCGTTGGTGCTAATGAATCGGGAAGGCGGCAAAGGCGCGGAAGCCTTGCTGCGCCTGCCGCGTTAACAGATTGTCATCGCGAGTCGCGCAGACGATGAGGAACCTCACTATCGCAGCGCGGCGTTGCAAGGTAAGCACGTGTTACAAGCGCTCATATAACATCCTTGGCTTCGCTCATGATCATATGCGAACGGCGACAGCGTTTTGCCCACGTCTTTGCGCGCAGAATTTCCGCGATAGTGCTGGGCTTCTTCGAGGTTCCGAAGGACGGACTGCTCTATGCAATGGATCGATGCCAGCTGCCACCGGCGCGCTGCTCCACGTGCCGAAAACTAGCCAGGGCTGCAGTGTTCTCGGCTTGATTGGGAGCCAAATTGCTGGCGGTAGCGATTGGGACTTGTGCCGGCGACTAGCCGGAAATGGCGCCGGAAGGACTCCTCGGTGCCGAAGCCTGCGCTTTCGGCTACTTTCCACAACGGCGCGTTCGTGGTCTCAAGCGCGTCTTTTGCAAACGCCACGCGCTCGCGTACGAGCCACTGATGCGGTGAGAATCCAGTCGCCTCGCGAAAGTGGCGCTGAAGTGTGCGCGGGCTCATGCCAGCACGTCGTGCCAGGGAACACAAATCGTGAGCTGGCTTTAGATTTGTCCGCACATATTGCATAAGCTGCCCGAGCGGACTGGCCTCGTCGCGTGGCAGCGGGCGTGGCAGGAATTGCGCCTGTCCACCCTCGCGGTGTGGCGCGATTACGAGGCGTTGCGCGACCAGATTGGCCACGCGTGCGCCGTAGTCGCGCCGCACCAGGTGCAGCAACATATCAAGTCCCGCGGCGGAACCGGCGGAGGTGACGATTTGGCCTTCGTCGACATACAGTTCGTTCGACCGCACCTCGATTTTTGGGTAATGCCGACGGAGCTTTTCCGCATAGCGCCAGTGCGTTGTCGCGGCCTTCCCATCCAGCAGGCCGGTAGCGGCCAGGACGAACGCGCCAGAGCAAATCGAACTCAGGCATGCACCTCGCGCATAGGCATTGCGGAGCTTGCGCAGGAGAAGGGGCGGAGGCGGCTCGTCGGTGTCGCGCCAGCCTGGGATTACGATGATGTCGGCGCGATCAAGCAGATGCAAGGAGCGGCGCGGAATATTAATCGTAAATTCGCCCGTTGCCCGCAGCGGGCCGCGCTCGACGGAGCAAATCCCAAATCGATACCAATTCACCCCGAGTTCCGGACGTTGTAACGAGAAGAGCTCAACTACACAGCCGAACTCGAAAGTGCAAAGACCGTTGTAGGCAACGGCGGCAACGAATCGTGACATGGCGCGAATTTACCGATGATTGTCGTTTGTGACACTTCAAAAATCGACGTCGGCGACTAAATTCGCGGCGGAACTTTTAAGTATGTCCGTTATGGAAACCGTCATTAAACCCTCACTTGTTACTGAAATCCCGCCGGCGGATTCGGCTGCGGCGCTGGCACATTTCTCCGCCGCGTTGCGCTTCGAGACGGATTGCTGGGACGTTCACGCGGCGCTTACCACCAGGACGGCGGACTTCGTGCTGCTTGACGTGCGCAGTCCAGAGGCCTTCGCGCGTGCGCATGTAGATGGCGCCACCAATGTGCCGCACCGCAAGATCGTCGCTGGCTACATGAACGCACGATGGCCGCAGGACACGGTGTTTGTGGTTCATTGTGCAGGGCCGCACTGCAACGGCGCCCACCGCGCGGCTATACGGCTAGCAGGCTTAAATCGACCGGTGAAGATCATGATTGGCGGGATCACCGGTTGGCTCGATGAAGGTTTTTCACTCGTTGCGGGCCCAGGCGCAGCGTGAATACGACGACTACAAGCGTTCGGCCAGCATGCCCGGCAGATGTGCCTGAGTTGCTGCAGATGATGCGGAAACTGGCGGCCTTCGAGGGATACCTTGGCGACTTTGCGGTTACTGAGGCGGACTTACTGCAGCGCGGTTTCCCAGAGACAGGCTCGCCAGAGTTTTTCGCCTTTGTCGCGACCGATGCAACCGGGTCACTCTCCGGATATGCCGTGTGTTACACGATTCCGTTTACGTATGATTTAAGGCCGACGCTCGTCGTGAAGGAGCTGTTCGTACGAGAGGCGTACCGTGGAAAGGGGGTTGGGCGCAGATTGCTAGCGGAAGTCGAGCGCGCCGCGCGCGAGCGTGGCTGTGGGTTGATTAAATGGGCGGTGCTTCCCGGAAACGAGCGCGCAGAAAGGGTCTACCGCGCATGGGGCGGTGAGCCGGATATGCAGTGGCGTTATTGGCGGCGAGAAGTTGCCGGCGAGGAGCCAACGCTAAGTCGAAGATCCACTATGTCTAATGCACTTTGCACGCTTTTCCTTGGTTCGATCTTCGTCGTCATAGTGGCGTTGAATGAATCGGTGTTTGCGGATGAGGGAATGTGGCTTTTCAACGCGCCGCCGCTTAAGCAACTGAAAGAAAGATACCACTTCGAGCCGACCCAAAAAACTGTTTGGGTGTTACGGCAAACACGGGAGCCGTAACTGTTGTGAAAACATCCTTGGTTCTCTTGAAGAGATGGGAATGGAAAAACAAGGAAGGAAGCAACAAATTATGGAAAGCAAAATCATCACGCGAATTTGGCATGGCGTGACCAGACGGCAACACGCCGACGAATATCTGGAATATGTCATCAAAACGGGAGTCGCCGGATACAAAAAAACGCCCGGGAATTTAGGCGTGGAGATTCTTCGACGAATTGATGGAGATCGGTGCCATTTTTGGACTGTCACGAAGTGGGACAGTTACGAGAACATCAAGAAATTTGCGAGCGAAGACTACGAAAGAGCGCGCTACTACCCGAAAGACAAGAAATACCTGTTGGAGTTCGAGCCTAGTGTCATCCATTGCGAGACATTTGACTTTTAAGGCACGGCAAACCCATCAGCGATTGTGTTTGAAGAGGCATAAAATCACAAAACTCAGGCCATGAGGGAGCGCATTCATGATGTTGAAGCAAACAGATCAACGGTGCCTGGAATTGAAGTGATGACGTTAAATACGAATCATCATTTTCCGCGCCACTCTCACGACCAGTTCACTGTGGGTGTAATAGATTCCGGCGCTCAACGGTCATGGAGCCGCCTTGGAACTGTTTATGCCTCAGCCGGTGATGTGATCGCGGCGAATCCTGGTGAAATCCACGGTGGGGTCCCCATAGACCGCACACCGCGGCGATTGCGCATGATTTATCTCGATCCTTGGCTCGTGTATCGCGAGATGGAACAGGAGGGCATCAATGCAGTCGAGATCCTCCCCCCGGTAGTGCGCGATCCAATTTTGACCGGAACTTTTACGCGGCTGTTTACGTATCTCACAGACGTTAACTCGGACCATCTTGGGACAGAGGAAAGTTTGCTTCGTTGCTTGATCCGCCTTCTGCGAAAGCACAGAACAGCCCGCCCTTCAATGCATAGTTGCACACCGCGCATAGCCAAGGCCGTCCTTTGTTTGAATGCATCTCCCGAGAAGGCAATATCTCTCACCGAACTCGCTGCTCTGTGCGGTGTAAGCCGCTTCCAACTTTTACGGGCCTTCGCTCGCGAGATGGGGATAACGCCACATGCCTACCTTATACAGAGACGAGTGTTGCTTGCCCGGCGGCTCTTGGCTTGCGGGCAAACATCTGCAGAGGCAGCTACACAAGCTGGCTTCGCCGATCAGAGCCACATGACCCGCGCTTTTGTCCGCCAAATGGGTATAACACCGAGTCGCTATCGGGCCTTAACAGCGTGATCCCATCTACACTGCAATTTTGTTCAAGACGCAGCAGCTCTTGTCATACAATCTCTAACAATGAAAACATTGTTGCCAATGCTTCTTACTGTGATGCTGGCATGGGCCAGTTCGGCCGATGCACAAACTTCACAACCGATACACAAACCAAGCTCGGAACTGCAAAAGGAGGGCGATTATTACGTTGGGAATTGGAAGCTTACCGGAGAGACGAAAACAAGCCCATTTGGTCCCGGCGGACAGAAGTTCGAGTCTTCCGAGCGCCTGGAGTGGATGCCTGGCGGTTTCTTTCTCCTTGCACGCTCTTACGAGGGCGATAAGTGGACTCAACTCACCATCATCGGATACGACGAAAAAAAGAGAATCCTTACTCACACGGCCTACAACGCCAGGGGAGAGATTGAAGTCATGGAAGGGACGGAACAAGGCGACACCGAGATTTGGTCGGGGGAGAGCAAAGTCGGCAGTAAACCGGTCAAACAGCGACTGAGCATCAAGAGGGTCTCCTCGACGCTTTACACATTTAAGTTCCAGATGGCGCCTCGAGGCGGTGATTGGTCTTTGGTGTACGAAGGTCAGGGGACGAAAGAACGATGAGCGCTTATAAACGCATTGCTAACCTCGACCTAAGCCAGCCGATAGAACGAAGAATCAGTTATGAAAAAACAATTCACTGTCCGTTGCGTGATCTTGATTGCGGCTGCTCCCATTTGCTTCAGTCAAGCGAGCCCGGCGAAACCGACGAAGACCGCTGGAGATGAGGCGGTGATCACTAATTTGGAAAAGTCCGCTTGGGAAGCATACAAGAACAAACAGTCCGAGGAGCTCAAAAAGCTTCTCTCAAAGGAGTATGTGGGCGTTGACGCCGAGGGAATTAAGAACCTAGACGCGGAAGTTGGAGACATGATGAAGAATGATCTGCGCAGTTACTCATTGGCGGATGTAAAAGTCGTATTCCCGAGGGCGAAAATCGCGGTGATTACCTACAAAGCTACCACGCAAGGCACTTCTAGCGGGCATGAGTCTTCAGGGACGTACAACAGCGCAAGTCTATGGAGTAAGCAGAGCGGGAAATGGCGTGTCATTTTTCACGCGGAAATCCAGTCTCAGTAAAGTCAGCTACCTTCGCCAATCCAGCCTTCGCAAAGCTAAGAACCATGACTGACTGCATAACGCAGCAGAAGGACACCAGTATCACTCACGATGAGATGGCAGCGTTTGCTCCCTTCGCAATCGCGGACCTAAAGCAAGCTGCGGCGTCGGTTCTCGATGAATACAAGAATTTCGTCGCGCTTAGCGTAAATGATCACTGTGTTCGCCTGGCAGTGATGCAGAGAGAGTTTCGTTGGCATCGTCACCCGCAGTCTGACGAATGTGTCCTCGTTTTAGAAGGTGAGCTGGAGATCGATCTCGCGGTTGGGCAAACATTTCGATTGAGTCCGGGTGAGGCCTTCACCATCTCTGCAAGAGTGGTTCATCGGACACGCTCGCGCACGCGAGTGTGAACCTCTGCTTCGAACATCGCGGAGCATACACAGATGTTGTGTTCGATGATTAGTGAGCGAACTCAGGCCATCAACTCAGGGGACAGGCGTCAAGGCCGCAGGAACGGCCAAACAGCCACAGTTTTTTCCGGTGAAACCAAGATAGAGTCCACATCTCGAACCAACGACTCCCATCATCAGCTGCTAGCAGCTTGTTCTGCGTCGTCCCGTTCGGATTGGTGCAGTGCAATATTATGCCGGTGAAAATTTTGGGACAGACTAATCGCGCTTATTGCCACTCTCGTCATGCAGCCCTAAATCGTGTTAAAGGAGATAAAAAATGACCGAATACCGAACACAACCCGACGATAGCGTGGTGCACTGCGAAAAGGCGGAATTTCCGAGTCTCACGACTGTCAACCTGAGCCGCGAAGCAGCATCGGTAGCACAGGCATACAGGAATTCTGTGATATTCAATGTGAACGATCACTGTGTGCGCCTGGCTGTTATGGAAGGAGAATTCCGCTGGCATCAGCACCCACATTCCGATGAGTGCTTTTTGGTATTGGAAGGAGAACTAGAAATTGATCTCGCGGGGGGCAAGACCTTTCGGTTGAAGCCAGGTGAAGCATTCATAATTCCGGCAGGTGCCGTTCATCGCACTGGCTCGCGCACCCGCGCTGTTAGTTTGTGCTTCGAAAATCAAAAGGCTTATACGGACGTTATTTTTGAGGAATCGGTTCCAGCCAAATGCGAATGAGTGGGTTGAGTCGGCCGAGAGATCCAAAGGCGAGCACAAAGTAGCAATTGTTTTGAGGAACAATAGGTCTCCGTTTTGCTCGTTGCTTCCCTTGTACTTGCCCCATGCGCCGAGCATCGGGGACGTAGAAGCCGACGGTAAACCGGGTAAACAGCGACTGACGATCAAAAGGGTGTTCCCTACGCGTTACAAATTGAAGTTTGAGCTGGCGCTCGAGGTGGCAAATGCTCAGAAAAAAGGTGGCGGCTCGCGTAAACGCATTTCTGACTTGCGTCACTGGTGAGATTTGGAACAACTATCCTGTGCTTGCGGCGGGGTTCTGACAGCTGACCGTCTCACAAAGGAATTGCGTCCCGAAGTTGGGACGACGCAATCCCAAAAGCGGATCGAGAAGGCAGCGCTGCGAGTCGTCAATAAAGCCGTAAGCTACTGATGGAGCGTGCGATGTGACGTTGTTTCGGCGATTGGCACGAACATTGCGACAACTGCTGCCAGATAAACCGAAAGGAAATATGAAGCCGATCTCAAAAATCGCTGGCAAGAGCAACAGGTCCCCGCTGATTGATTGCAATTATCGCCCGATGACTCTTGACGGGTTTCGGGCACGATGCGTCAGACCCGGCGCGCCGCGTTTCTGGAACATCAGCGGTCAGTATTTTCAGAATGAAGCGCGACACGAATTTCTCCTGGAAGCGGTTTGCTTCGCAATCGTTATCATCACCGCAGCCGTGCCGTTGGTAAGCGCGGCAAATGCAGTGGTCCAACTTTGTCGAGCATCTGCTCAACTTTGATACAGCCGTGGTCCCTCAACGAAAATCAAAGGAAGAAACGATTGTGCGGCCGGCCGGATTCACGTCCAATCTTTCCTCGATGGACGTGCCGCGCGTGGGCATAGCAGCGAAGAAACGCAAGCGCCGCATCATGATTATCGCTGCCTCCGCGCTTGGTTTGATTCTGGCGACGGTCGCCATCTCGCGGTTAAAACCAGCAGTGCCCAGCATCGATCGTTCCACCGTCTGGATCGATACCGTTAAACGTGGCCCAATGACGCGACAGGTACGCGGGCTCGGCACACTTGTGCCGGAGGATATTCGCTGGATCCCGGCAAACACGGAAGGGCGGGTAGAAAAGATAAATATCTGGCCTGGCACACCCGTAGAGCCGAACTCGGTGATTTTGGAATTGAGCAGCCCTGAGTTAGAGCAAGCCGCTCATGACGCGGAATCAAAAGCGGCCGCAGCGGAGGCGGACCTGACGAGCGTTCGCGCAACTTTGCAACGCGAATTACTCGATCAGGAATCGAAAACAACCGCCGCGCACGCCGCGTACGAGCAGGCGACGATGGAGCGCCAAACGAACGATCGATTGGCAAAGAACGGTTTGATTGCCGAGCTCGATTACAAGAAGTCGAAGATTAAGGAAGAGGAATCCCAGAAAAGCGATGAGATCGAGCAAAAGCGCCTGGCATTTGAGCGCGATTCGATCGAGCCGCAACTCGCCTCGAAACAAGCCGCGGTCGATCAAGCGAAGCAACTGGCGAAACTGAAGCTCGATCAGGTCGAAGCGTTGCATGTGAAAGCCGGAATGTCTGGCGTGTTGCAGCAATTGCCGGTGCAAATCGGCCAGCGACTCAAGGTCGGCGACAATCTCGCCCGCGTCGCGGACCCAACGAAGCTGAAGGCGCAGGTCAAAATCGCTGAAACCCAGGCGAAGGATATTCAGACCAAACAGAAAGCGGTGATCGATACACGCAACGGCGTGGTGAACGGCCACGTCACCAGGGTCGATCCGGCGGTGGAGCAGGGAACTGTGACAGTGGATGTCGCGTTTGATGAGCCGCTGCCGAAGGGTGCGCGGCCCGATCTCAGCGTCGATGGTACCATCGAGCTCGAACACCTCGATGACGTGATTTATGTGGGACGGCCAGCATTCGGCCAGGAGAACAACACCGTCGGAATGTTCAAGCTCATCAAGGGCGGCTCGGAAGCTGTCCGAACGCCGGTCAAGCTCGGAAAGAGCTCGGTGAACACGATTGAGATTCTAAGCGGCCTTCAACCGGGAGATCAGGTGATTCTCTCCGATACCAGCGCCTGGGATGGGCACGACCACATCCGGCTCAACTAACCAGCAATCAGCAACCAGAAATCAGTAATTCGATCATGAACAACGGATCAGATCCTCTAATACGACTAAGCAGCGTCACGAAGGTCTTTCTCACTGACGAAGTAGAAACCCATGCGCTATCCGGAATCCACCTCGACATTCGACCGGGCGAATATGTTTCCATCGCTGGACCATCGGGCTGCGGCAAGACGACCTTGCTTTCAATTCTCGGTCTACTCGATACTCCTTCCGAGGGCAGCTACTCGCTAAAGGGACACGAAGTTGCCAATCTATCCTTCGCAGACCGCGCGCGCATTCGGAATCGCGAGATCGGTTTCATCTTTCAAAGTTTCAATCTCATAGGGGATCTCAGCGTTTTTGAGAACGTTGAGTTGCCGTTGACTTATCGCGGGATGGCCGCCAGCGAGCGCAAGTCGTTTGTCACCGGAGCTCTAGAACGTGTGGGGATGGCGCATCGCGCAAAACACTTGCCAAGTCAGCTCTCCGGCGGTCAACAACAGCGCGTGGCCGTCGCCCGGGCGCTCGCGGGAAGGCCGGCAATTCTGCTGGCAGACGAACCGACGGGCAATCTTGATTCACGTAATGGCGAAGCGGTGATGCACCTGCTCAAGGAATTGCACGAGAGCGGGGCCACCATTTGCATGGTCACACATGATGAGCGCTTCGCTCAGCATGCCGATCGCACCGTGCATTTGTTTGACGGACGCGTGGTCGAAGACCGCATGGCGGCGTAGGGAGAGAGGAATGAATGATCTAAGATTTGCGCTTCGCCAACTCCGCAAATCGCCCGCGTTCACGTCGATTGCTGTCGCCACATTGGCACTCGGGATCGGGCTAAACACCACGATCTTTAGCCTGGTCAACGATCTTTTTCTGCGCGGGCTGCCGTTCAAGGAGCCGTCGCGCGTGGTTCACCTTTATGGCGGCGACAAAGCGCGCGACCTTACGGAGATAGGCATCTCCGCTCCGCGGTTTATGCATTACCGCGAAGGACAGACTTTGTTCGACGGACTCGCGGCGGAAAACTTCTTCGCCTTCACACTTACTGGTCTTGGCGATCCGGTCCAGATTTTTGGGGGTAGATTGACCTCAAATTATTTTGATCTTCTTGGCGTCCGGCCGATTCGCGGACGCAACTTTTTACCGCAGGAAGAAGAAGGCGCCGATGTTGCCCTCGTAACGGAAAACTTCTGGCAAAAACGGCTGGGCGGCGATCCGAATGTGATCGGGCGCAGCATCACGCTTGACGGTACCGCCCACACCATTGTCGGAGTTTTGCCGGACATGCCGGTCACCTGGTTCGGGTCGAACCCGATCGCCGAAGTATGGACCACAAAGCCCTTCCAGCTTCCGGGATTCAGTTACGAACGGATGATGCGCGGTACAAGTTTTCTCCGCGTGATCGGACGAATGAAGCCGGGCGTGACTGTGACGCAGGCCGTGGCAGCGCTGCCTTCACTCGATCAAAGTTATCGTGCTCAGTATCCGAACAAGATCGACAGCGTATTGACCACAACGCTGCGCCCACTTACCCAGGACGTGACCCAAAACTTTCGTGCCGGTTTCGCGACTCTTTTTGCCGCGGTCGCTTTCGTTCTGTTGATCGCCTGCAGCAACGTGGCCAACCTGTTACTGGTACGTTTCACCGGCCGGCGACGCGAGATCGCATTGCGCATGGCGATCGGCGCTTCCCGCACCAGCATCGTGCGGTTGTTCGTTCTCGAAAGCTTTCTCGTGAGCGTCATTGCTGGCGCAGTGGGCGCTTTCGTTGCCTGGTGTTTGGTCCCGTTGGTTCCACGGATGGCGTCAAATTTTCTACCCCTGGAAGCTAATACTGCCACCAGCTTGTCGGTTCCAGTACTCATCTTCACCATAGGGTTGTCGATTTTGACCGGTCCGCTGATGGGGATTTATCCGGCGCTTCAAGGTTCACGCACCGATTTAATCGACGGTTTGAAGGAAGGTGGACGCGGAACCAGCGGTAGTGTGCGGCAACAGCGCTTGCGCAGAATTCTGGTCGGCGCGCAAGTCGCGTTGTCGGTGACCCTGCTGGCCGGCGCGGCACTGCTCATCACGAGCTTCATCCGTCTGAGTCAGCAGAGCATTGGTTTCCGTTCCCAGAATCTTTGGACAGGCGCGATTACATTGCCAGTATCGCAATATCCCGACACTGCTTCGCGTCAGCGGTTCGCCCAACAAACTCTCAACAATTTGCGCAATGTTCGCGGTCTCGAGAGCGTCACGATAAGCGGCGACATTCCTTTGAATGGCGGAAATCGGACTCTTTACGCTCGCGCCGATCGCGACGTTCCGCCCATCGAGAATCGTGCTAGCGCACCAAGTCACGACATTGCGCCAGATTACTTTAAGACTTGGGGTGTTCCGCTTTTGGCCGGACGCGAGTTGAACGAACATGACACGGCTGATGGACAAAAGGTTTGCCTGATCAGTCAGGCGGGCGCGAAAAAGGTTTATCCGAACGAGAATCCGATCGGCAAGACGCTATTCGTGTCGGGTCTGAGCGTGCCGTACGAAATCGTTGGAATTGTCGGTGACGTTCGCTCTGTCAGAGTGAACGAAGCTCCGGGCATGGAATTTTATCTGCCGTGGGCCCAGGAAAATTTTCCGTTCGTTAATATCGCTGTTCGCAGCAATCTCAACGTTGATGCGGTCACGAAGCTCGTGCAAAACGCGTTGAGCAAAGTTAATCCAGGCTTGGCGATCGCGGTGCCTCAAAGCATGGACGAGGTTGTGGCTCGGGCTTTGGGCCAGGCGCGGTTGATGACTTGGCTGCTCGGGATCTTTGCCGGAGTCGCGTTGTTGCTCGCAAGCATCGGAATTTACGGCGCCGTTGCTTACAGTGTTGAACAGCGCACAGGCGAAATCGGTGTGCGCATGGCGCTGGGGGCACAAGCTGCGGATGTGCTGCGGCTTGTTGTTCGTCAGGGAATGGCGCCTGTCTTATTGGGGCTCACCATCGGAATGGCGGCCGCCCTTGCGGTGGGTCGTTTACTCACTACGCAGCTTTATCAGGTTTCGCCACACAATCCGGCGCTTCTTGCGACTGCAGCGCTCACTCTCGGGGTCGTGGCATTGTTTGCATGTTTCCTGCCTGCACGGCGCGCGACTTTTGTAAATCCAATCGAAGCGCTTCGGACAGAATGACACTTATCACTTCGCGCAATGGTCAACGATTTTCGCTTCGCGATCCGACAACTTTTTAAAAATCCGGGGTTTACCCTGATTGCCGTCCTCGTGCTTGCACTGGGTATCGGTGCGAACACTGCGATTTTTAGCGTTGTTAACGCGGTGTTGTTGCGGCCGCTGCCTTATCCGCATTCAGAGCAGCTGGTTTTGCTGCGCGAGAGATTGCTCGGGCCGTCCGGTTTCGAATCAGGCTCGGTGAGTTACATGAATTATCTCGACTGGCGGGCCGCGCAGAAAAGCTTCACTGATCTCGCACTGGCAAGGACGGAGGGTGTGAGCCTTTCTGCTTCGGACGGGACATCGTCCCCGGAAGCTGTTCGAGCTGGTCGCATCACCGCGAATTATTTGTCGATCTTGCAGGTCCCTCCGCTGATCGGTCGTGACCTTGTAGAGAGCGATGATGTTCCTGGCGCGGCGAAAGTAACGCTCATCAGCGAACGAGTCTGGCGGAAACAATTCGGGGGGTCGCCGACTGTAACAGGGCAACGATTGAACGTCGATGGCGTGCCACGTGAGATTGTCGGCGTTGTTTCGGAGCGCGTTCGTTTTCCGCAAAACTGCGACGTCTTTCTGCCGCTGGCCGATTTGCGTGCCGATCATGATTTCCTGTCGCGTGGAAATCACGACGCTTTTTCGTGTCTGGGCCGCTTAAAGCCAGGAGCGACATTGAAGCAGGCAATCGCGGAGCTCGACACCATCGCGGCCGATCTTTCCCGGCGCTATCCGGATTCGAACACCGGCCGGCAGATCTCCGCAAAGTTGCTTCTCGAATTTTCGGTGGGCCACTATCGATATCTTCTTTGCGTGCTGCTTGCGGCGGTCGGCTGCGTCCTGTTAATCGCGTGTGCGAATGTAGCAAACCTTCAACTCGCACGCGGTATTGCGCGCCGCAAAGAACTCGCGGTGCGCGCAGCGCTTGGCGCCAGCCGCTGGGATCTGGCGCGTCAGGTACTCGTGGAGAGCGGAGTCGTCGCGTTGCTGGGCGGTGTTTGTGCGGTGTTGATTGCTGTATGGAGCCTCGACGCAATTCGCTCGCTTGTTCCGGCTAATGTGCCGCGATTTCAAGAAACGAATATCGACGGTTTTGTCCTGGTGACTACTACCATCATTTCAGTGCTCGCTGGACTTCTCGTTGGAATGTGGCCCGCGTTACGCGTCTCGAACACGGCTTCGATGGCAGCCGAGTTACACGAAGACGGTGCGCGCGGCAGTAGCGGCGCTCAACGACAGCGGACCCGCGCGATCCTGGTGATTGCGCAAGTTGCGCTCGCGGTCCTGCTGCTCGCCGCGGCGGGCCTGACGCTGAAGAGTTTTTGGCGTTCGCAGCAGGTGCCGCTTGGATTCAATCCACGTGGAGTTTTGACCATGAGCGTTGCTCTGCCGCCATCGCGCTACGATTCACCGGAAAAGATTGTCCGCTTTTACGATCAACTACTTGAAAAGGTGAGACAACTCCCAGGCGTGAGCGCGGCGGCGATTGGCAATAACATGCCGTTCGATCATCACGAATGGGATAGTTCGTTCCACATCACAGGCACGCCGCCTGATCCCCCGGGTCAGGAGCCGACTAGCGAGATGGCGATTGTCTCACCAGATTACTTTCACGCGCTCGGGATGTCGATCCTGCGCGGCAGAGATTTCGGACCGGAAGATGTGAAGGGCCGCCTGGGAACGGTTGTGATCGATGAGCTTGCCGCGCAAAAATTCTTTCCCGGGATCGATCCAATCGGCAAACAGATCGACGACCCGGTTACAATCGGTTTGCCGACAGCGAATGGAATCCCGCTCACGATCAGTGGAGTCGTGCCGCACACCCGGAACAATGCCCCGGGCGAAAAAGAGGACGCGCGGAACTTGCCAATGATGTATTTCAGCGCGTCGCAATTTGCGAATCGCGAGCAGAACCTCGTAGTCCGCGCGAAAGCAGGTTTTAATCCGCATTCCCTGGTCGTCCCGATCAAAGAGCAAATCGCGACGCTGGACAGCGAGCAGGCTGTTTCTGATATCGCGACGATGGAGGAAAACATCGACGACAGCCTCGCTTCGCAACGTCTGACCATGACGTTACTCAGTGTGTTTGCCGGACTCGCGCTCGTTCTCGCCAGTATCGGGCTTTACGGCGTAATGGCATTAATTGTGACCCAACGCACACGCGAGATGGGCATTCGGTTTGCCCTCGGTGCCAGTCGGAGTGATGTCCTGCGGCTTGTTCTTGGCCAAGCGGCTGTTCTGGTTGGGATCGGACTGGCTGCGGGGCTGGTTGGGGCCTTTGTTGCCAGTCGCGCCTTAAGAAGCGTCCTCTATAACGTCGCTCCGTTAGATCCGGCAGCCCTCATCAGCGCTCTGGTGACGCTTTCATTGGTGGCGCTGATCGCCTGTTTTTTGCCCGCGCGGCGCGCCAGCCTGGTCGATCCCATCGAAGCACTTCGGATGGAATGAATTTGGGCAAATGACGAAGCTGGAATGACGAATAACAGAACAATGACGAAGTCCGAAGCACATTTGGCAATCAGCAAACAATAATCAGAAATCCATTCATGAACGATTTCCGGTACGCACTCCGCCAGCTTGCAAAATCTCCGGGCTTCACGGTGGTGGCGGTGCTGACACTCGCCCTTGGGATTGGCGCAAATGCGGCGGTGTTCAGTTTAATCAATGCGCTTCTGGTCCGGCCGCTTCCATATCAAAAGTCTTCTCAGCTCGTGCTGATCTGGGAGCGCTTTGCGAACATGGGACTCGAACGAATTCCAGTCTCCCCACCTGAGTATCTCGACTTGGAAAAGGGGTTCCGAAGCAGCAGCGGCCTGGCGGCGTTTGCTTTTGACCGATTCAATCTCGGCGGCGGCGACATTCCGGAGCGCATTTCCGGCGCGATCGTCTCGCCGTCCTTATTTCCCTTGTTGGGAGTCGAGCCAATCAAAGGCCGCACCTTTGCGCGTGAGGAACAGGGGCCCGGTCACGACGATATCATCGTAATCAGTGAACGGCTGTGGAAACGGCGGTTTAACTCCGATCCGGGACTCGTTGGCAAATCACTTCTTTTAAACGGACGCAACTACACGGTGATCGGGGTGATGCCTGCGAAGTTCGAATTTCCGATCCCGCTTTTTGGCGTTCAGGGAAATCAATTCGCCGAACGTGTGGACATTTGGAAACCGATCGCGTTCACGCCGCTCGAATTAAAAGAGCGTTCCTCCCGCAGGTATGCTCTAATTGCGCGGTTACGTCCAGACGTGTCAGTGGCCAAAGCGCAGGCGGAGCTTGACTCGATTATTTCGAATTGGATTCGAGCGTATCCAGACTTTTACAGCGGCGGAGGTTTCGGCGCCCGGGTCTATCCATTTCAGGATCAAGTCGTCGGTGGAATGCGAAGCGGTCTGGTGATCTTGCTGGGCGCGGTGATCTTCGTGCTGCTGATCGCGTGCGCAAATCTGGCGACCATGCTGCTCGCCCGGGCCAGCGCGCGCGAACGCGAGCTGGCTATTCGAGTCGCGCTCGGCGCTGCACGCTGGCGATTAATGCGACAAATGCTGATCGAAAGCGTGCTACTGGCTTTTGCCGGCGCATTTGCTGGAATCATCCTTTCGATTTGGGGGCTTGAACTGCTCAGACAAATAGGAGCTCGCACTGTTCCGAGGCTTGCCGAAGTGAACGTCGATCTTGTCGTTCTGGTTGTGACGGCTGTTGTGGCGGCTCTAACGGGAATTTTATTCGGCTTGGTTCCGGCATTCGCCACTGCGAAGCCGGAGCTGACCGAAGCGCTCAAAGAAGGAAGTCGTTCTTCAACGACCAGTGCAGAGCATAACCAGGTACGGAATTTCCTCGTCATTGCCGAAATTGCGCTGGCGCTGGTGTTACTCGTTGGAGCAGGGCTTTTGCTGAAAAGTTATGCGCGCATGCAAAACATCGATCCGGGATTCGATCGTCGCAATGTTTTGACAGCAGAGGTGAATCTTCCGGACACGAAATATCCTCAGCGCGAAAGTGCCGACTACCGGCAGGGCGAGGCAATGGTCAATTTCTGGAACGAAGCGCTGCGGCGCCTGCAGCAATTGCCCGGAGCCGAAGCGGCCGGTTTCACCAACATTCTGCCACTGAGCGGCTCGAATTCGGATTCGTCTTTTTCGATCGAAGGCCGTGTGCTTGCGAAGGACGAACCGGGACCCGACGAAGAAATTCGCATTGTCACACCGGATTATTTCAAAGTCCTGAAAGCGCCGCTGCTTGCAGGACGTTTCTTTAGTGAATCCGACAATGTCAAAGCGCCGGGAGTTGTGATCGTTAACGAAGCGCTGGCAAAAAAATATTGGCCGAATAACGACGCGCTGGGTAAGCGCATCACCTTAAGCGATCCGCGCAAGCCGGAGGCGAAATGGCTGACCATTGTTGGAATTGTTCGAAGCGTTCGACATCGCGGGCTCGATATCGATCCGGCACCGGAGTATTATCTGCCGCTCGCGCAGCGGGCTGAAAGCAGCATGATTTTGACGGTGCGGAGTACGCAGGATCCCCGCACACTCACATCGGCCATTCGACGCGAAATCCAGTCGCTCGATCCCGATCAGCCGATCGCGAATGTTCGCACACTCGAGAGCGTCACCGCCGATTCAATTGCTCCACGCCGAATATCGATCGTTTTGCTTGGTGCTTTTGCCGGGATCGCGTTGTTGCTTGCGAGCGTCGGGATTTACGGAGTGATCTCGTATCTGGTAGTCCAACGGACCCATGAGATCGGCGTTCGTATCGCCCTGGGCGCGCAACGCAGCGATATTCTTCGGCTCGTTGTTGGACACGCAGCAAAGCTGATTGGAATGGGTACCGTCATTGGATTGGTTCTGGCTTTTCTGTCGACCCGGTTGCTTTCCGTCTTGCTGTACAACGTTGGCCCGTTCGACGCCGCGACGTTCATGTTTGTGACGATCGCGCTCGCCGTAGTCGCTTTGCTTGCCAGTTACATCCCCGCCCTTCGCGCAGCGCGCGCCGATCCAGTGGTGGCGCTAGGCCATGACGTTTAACCATGATTCGTGATTTTAAATTTGCGTTTCGGCAGCTGTTCAAGGCGCCGGCGTTTATGATTTCAGCGGTAACCGTACTCGCGCTGGGCATTGGCGTGAATACCGCCGTATTTACCTTGGTAAACAGGCTTTTCTTTGCCCCGCCGGCTTATGCCAAGCCGCATGAAATGGTGCAGGTCTTTTCTCAAGACGAGAAGGATCCGAAGAAATTTCGCGGTTTTTCTTATCCCACTTATCTCGACATCCGCGAGCAGAACACGGTGTTCAGCGACGTAATGGCCTTCAATCTCGCGTTGATCGGCCTTGGCCAGACAGGCGATACGCGGCGGGCATTCAGTGCCATCGTCACCTCGAACTATTTCTCGGTGCTTGGCGTTCCGTTGGCGCGAGGCCGTGCATTTTTGCCGGAAGAGGAAACGCCCGGCCACAACACGCCGGTCGCGATCGTCAGTTACAGTTACTGGCAGAAGCACGGCCTCGATCCAAACGTGCTCGGCTCGCAATTACTGATCAACGGTCGCTCGTTCACCATAGTGGGAGTTACGCCAAAGGGTTTCGTCGGCACGATGCAAATTCTGTCGCCGGAAGTTTGGTTGCCGATGAGTGTTTACGATCAGGTCGCGAACGATTTTGAGTCGGGAAATAAGACCACGATTGAGGATCGAAAGGGAACCCAACTGCGCATCATGGGCCGGCTTAAAGCCGGGATGACGGCTGGCGCAGCCAAACCTGCGCTCGAAGGGCTCGCGGCCAATTTGGAAAAGGCCTATCCAGTCGAGCAGAAGAATCAAACGTTCATAGCGGCGTCGGTGTCGCGTAATTCGGTAAGTAACAACCCGGTGGCCGAGAGCGGGATAAAAGTCATCGCGCCATTGCTGCTCGGAATGGCGGTAGTGGTGCTGCTAGTGGCATGCCTTAACCTCGCTAACATGCTGCTCGCGCGCGGTACCGCGCGCCGCAAAGAGATCGCAATCCGTCTCGCGCTCGGTGGCAGCCGTTGGCGTATCGTTCGCCAGCTTCTTACCGAAGGCTTTGCGCTGGCCGTGCTCGGGGGCGTGGGTGGACTCATTCTTGGACTTTGGTCGTCTGATTTGCTGGTTGGTTCCATGCGCAAGCTGATGCCGCTCGACATTGTATGGTTGGCCGGACCGAACCCCGCAATCTTGGCGGCAACGTTCGGATTTTGCCTACTCGGCACGCTCGTGTTTGCGCTTGGGCCAGCCTTGAAAATTTCGCGGAGCGCGGTGGTGGCCGATCTGAAGGAACACTCAGGGGAAGACGTGGTACGCCGGCGTTGGAAATTTTTACCGCGCAACCCCCTGGTCGTCGTGCAGATCGCCTTTTCGCTCGCGCTCATTACCGCTGCGGCCTTATTCATTCGTGGTGCAGGCAAAGCCGCGTCGGTCGATACCGGATTAAAACCCGGTGCAAGCTACATTCTCGAAATCGATGCGAGCCTGGCTGGTTATGGACCGAAACGAGCGCAGGACCTTTATCGCAACTTGAATGAGAGACTGGCGTCGCTGCCAGGCGTGGAGCATGCGAGCATCTCTTCAATAGTTCCGTTCGGAATGTTTGAGTTAAGCAGAAAAGTCCAACGTGCGGGCCTCCGTCCCGGTCCAGATGCCAAGCCGGCGACCGCCGCCGAAGGCCTTGCCTTCGAGGTGGCTTGGAACAGCGTTGGCGCGGATTATTTTTCAACCGTTGGATTGCCAGTGGTTCGGGGTCGCGCGTTCACCGAAGCCGAGGCGACCCAGCCTGGTCCGAAGGTCGCGATTATCGACGAAGTTCTGGCAAAGAAGCTCTGGCCGGATGGTGATGCGCTTGGACAACGCATTCAATATGCGGGTGGAAATGCACCGTCGGCCCAGGGCGGAGGTGCCCACGTCGGACGGAGCGCGGATGTGAGTGAAGAGGAGAAGCAGGGCGAGACGATCGAAGTAGTCGGCATCGTGCCAGCAACGCGCCACGCGCTCTTCGAAAAGGAGCCGATCGGCGGAATTTATTTGCCGTTCGCGCGTGGATTTCAAAGTGACGTTTCCTTTTTTGTTCGGTTCCGTTCGCTGCCTTCCGGAAACGAAGCGATCACGGCCGATTTGCTGCGACGCACCGTGCGCGACGTCGATCCTTCAATCCCGGTCATTTCGTTGAGAACATTCGCGCAACACCTTAATGCGAACTTGGATCTCTGGCTCGTTCGCGCGGGCGCGGCGTTGTTCTCCATCTTTGGGGCACTTGCGCTCGGTCTCGCTGTCGTTGGTCTTTACGGAGTCAAAGCTTATTCAGTCGCTCGACGCACCCGAGAGATTGGAATCCGGATGGCGCTCGGCGCTCAGGCCGGAGCGGTGTTGCGAATGATCATGCGTGAAGGTTCCATCATGCTGGTCAGTGGAGTCACCATTGGCCTGCTACTTGCGATCGCGACGGCAAAAATTCTGAGCGGACTTCTTTATGGAGTTCGTGCGCTTGATCCGATCGCATTCACCGCCGCTACACTAGTACTCACTATCGCCGCACTGATTGCCACATGGTTACCCGCGAGACGCGCCACTCGGGTCGACCCAGTCCAAGCATTACGCGCTGAGTAAATGTATGATCAAACTCAAAAATCTCGAACGTTCTTATCCCCTGGCGAAGGAGAAATTTTTTTACGTCTTGCGCGACATCAACTTGGAGGTCGAGGAAGGCGACTTCGTTTCAGTGATGGGACCTTCCGGAGCAGGTAAATCCACGCTTCTGCACATCCTGGGAATGCACGATCACGGCTGGCGCGGTGAATATTTTTTAGGCGAAACCGCAGTGCATCATCTAAAGCCGAAGGAACGCGCCACCCTGCGGAACGAACAGATCGGATTCGTGTTTCAGCAGTATCATTTGCTCGATGACCTCACGGTTTACGAGAACCTCGATATCCCCCTGTCCTATCGCCATTACAAGAAGAGCGAACGCGCCGCGCTGGTCGCTGACATGCTCGATCGCTTCCAAATCGTCGGCAAAAAGGATTTGTATCCGAGTCAGCTTTCCGGCGGACAACAACAATTAGTAGGCGTTGCGCGCGCGATCATTGCTCAACCAAAGCTTCTCCTAGCCGACGAACCGACTGGGAACCTGCACTCCAGCCAGGGCGAAGAGATCATGGAGCTCTTCTGCAAGCTGAATGAGCAAGGAATGACGATCGTGCAGGTGACGCACTCCGAGAAGAATGCGTCGTACGGCAAGCGAGTCATTCAACTGCGAGATGGCTGGATCCTTGACAAATAACCAAAGGAAATTCGTATGATTCTAGATTCTTTTCTCCAAGACGTTCGAGTTGGGCTCCGTGTTTTGTTCAAAGACAAAACGTTTTGCTTTCTAGCCGTGCTTGTCCTCGCCCTCGGCATCGGGGGCGCCACGACTCAATTTACAGTCGTCAATGCAGTCGTGTTGCGCGGATTTTCATTTCCGCATCCGGAGCAGTTGGTGACCGTTGGGCTGATCGATCCGAAAGCGAGCGATCAAAACAACAATTTCGGAAACGGCGTAATTCCTACAGCGCAGGATTATGAAGATTTGAGAGCGGCCCAAAAGTCGTTCTCGTTGATGGCCGGTTATCTCAGTGGATCTACAATAAACGTCACTTACAAGAACAAACCGCAACGTTACAACGGCGGTTACGTCACAGAAGATTTTTTCAAGATCACCGGAGTATCGCCGATTATTGGACGCGATTTCACCGCTGCGGACAACAAGCCGGGTGCGGAAAGGGTCGTGATTCTCGGTCACGAAATTTGGAAACGGGATTTCAACGGCGATCCCAATGTCGTCGGACAGAACGTTCGGGTTAATGGAAAAGCTGCGACCATCATTGGCGTTATGCCGCCGAATTTTAAGTTCCCAGGTTTCGAGGAGCTCTGGACGCCGCTTTACAATCAATTTCCGCCGATCCCGCGCGGCCAGCTCGTGATCGGCGCGAACAACGCCGCACCGGTGGTGATGGGTCGGCTTAAACCAGGGGTCACTCTCGATCAGGCGAATGCGGAATTTATCGGTCTTGCTCGCGGGTTGGCGCGAGACAATCCAAAGACCAACCAAAATTTTACCTCGGCGACCGTGCAACCGCTCGCGAAGGCGATCATCGGCGTTCAATTTCGGCAGACCGTTTGGGCGATGCTGGCTGCGGTCATTCTCGTTTTATTGATCGCGTGCGTGAATGTCATGAACATGCAGTTCGGCCGGGCCGCATTGCGAGGAAAAGAACTGGCCATTCGGGGCGCGCTAGGTGCGACACGTTGGCGACTCGTCAGGCAGATGTTGACTGAAAGTCTGGTGGTCTCGGTATTCGGAGCAGCCATGGGAGTTCTCCTGGCCTACTGGGGCGTCGATCTGCTGACCCGCGCCATGGACGCGCTGCCGTCTGGGTTCGCATTGCCTTACTGGGTTCGATTTACGATCGACGGTCGGGTGCTCGCCTTCACCGTTGGGATGACGTTGGTCGCGACGATTGTTTCCGGCCTCGTGCCGGCCCTGATCAGTGCTCACAGCAATGCGGCGGATATGATGAAAGAAGGCGGGCGCGGCAACAGCAGTCGGTTAGTCAATATCATCACGCGGGTTCTCGTGATTGCGCAGATCGCACTCACAGCGGCGCTGTTGATTGCGACAACCCTCGAGATCAGGTCGATCAGAAACCAGCTCAAGCTTGACTATGGTTACGACGAGAACGCGATTTACACCGCCCGGATGGCGTTGATGGAAGGCGCGTATACCGAAGATGGCCGCCGCGATTTTTTCAAACGCGCCGTTCGGGAATTGCGTGCTAATCCTCAGTTTGATTCGGCAGCGCTAACTGATCGCTTTAGAATGACGTTTGCTGGCGGCGGTCAGTATGAAGTTGACGGCCAAAATTATCTGACAGACCGCGATCGGCCCCGTGGAAACTTTGAATCCGTGTCGGACAATTATTTTTCGACGCTCAGGCTAAAGATTTTGGAAGGGCGCGATTTCACGATCGACGACAGTGACGCGAAACAGCCCGTAGCGATCGTGAACGCCGCCTTTGCGCGGAAGCATTGGGGTAATCAAAGCGCGCTCGGACATCAGGTGCGAATTTTCAACCCGGGTCAACCGGAACCGTGGCGCACGATCGTTGGCGTGGTTCCCGATACTTTGATGCAGGGACCGTTCGATCAGCAGACGGACGCTGCCGGCTTTTACATGCCACTGCTCGGCGCATCGCCGCCTACTCAATTTTGCACGATCGTCGTTCGACCGCGCGCAGGCCAGCGTGCGGAAATGCTCGGCCCTGCGCTGACAAAAGCGGTTGCTCAGCTTGATTCGGACGTGCCGATTTATTTTCCCGGCACAGCCGCTCGATTGCACGATGAAAGTCTTTCCGGCAATCGCATCATCGTCAGTTTGTTCGCGATTTTCGGTGGTCTCGCATTCGTTCTCTCCGCGGTGGGTCTCTACGGCGTGATGAGTTTTTCGGTGAGCCAGCGCACACAGGAATTTGGGATTCGAATGGCGCTTGGAGCGGACGCTCGTCGGATTTTCCGAATGGTCATGACGCAGGGGGCGTGGCAGTTGGTTATCGGGCTTGTGCTCGGCGCCGGGGCCGCGGCTTTATTACTGGGGGTCCTGGTTGCAGCTGCTTTGCGGAACATCCTCTTCAAAGTCAATGCGCTTGATCCTTCCACTTATTTGGCAGTCGCCGGTCTGCTGACAATTGTTGCCGCGCTTTCCTGCTTCGTTCCCGCGCGTCGCGCCACCCGCGTCAATCCCGTGGAGGCGCTGCGTTACGAGTGATTGGTCTCGATTGTGAAGGGAGACTAATGATCGCTGATTTCAAGTTTGCGCTACGCCAGCTCCGTAAATCGCCAGGGTTCACGTTTGTCGCGGTCCTGACGCTGGCGCTCGGAATAGGCGCCAACACTGCGATTTTCAGCATCGTGAATGCTGTTCTACTACAGCCTCTTCCGTACCCGGATGCGGATCGGATCATGGTCTTGAACGAATCTTCCGGACCGGGCCAGGATTACTCTGTCGCGCTGCCGGATTATTTCGACTGGCGAAACGACAACACGGTGTTCGAACATCTCGCAGCTACGCACAAGGAATCTCGAAACCTGAGCGGGATTCCCGGCCGCGATCCGGAACGCGTTTCGTGCGCATCGGTCACTCGAAATTTCTTCGACATTGTGGGCCTGCCGCCCGAAATCGGTCGCACCTTCAGCGAGGACGAGGACAAAGTCGGCGCGCCGCCGGTCGTTGTCATCAGCGATCGTCTGTGGCGACGCGCGCTCAATGCCGACCCGGCCGTGATTGGCCGCTCAGTCAACCTGCACGATCAGAACTACACCGTTATCGGCGTGATGCCGCCCCAGGTGACCTCGCCGCAGGACACCGACCTCTGGTTGTCAATGATGCGACGCAGCAACAACCCGGTATGGATGGACCGGTCCCATCACCCGATGATCTACGTTTGGGGCAAGCTCAAACCCGGCGTTACCGTCACTCAAGCGCGCGCGCAAATGAAAGCGATCGCCGCGCGTTTGGAAAAGGCCTATCCTGAAACCAATGGCCAGGAGACTGCAGTCGTTAGCTCGTTGCTGGAAGACCTGGTCGGCAAGTACCGCACGAATCTCGGTCTGCTTCTCGGGGCCGTCGCGCTCGTGTTGCTGATTGCGTGTGCAAATTTGGCCAATTTGTTTGCCGCGCGCGGAGCGACGCGCGTAAGAGAATTGGCGATTTATGCCGCAGTAGGAGCCACCCGAGGCCAAATCATCAGGAAACTTCTGATCGAAAGTTTCCTGGTCGCGATCCTCGGCGGAACGTTGGGATTCTTGCTTGCCGTCTGGGTTCGTGACGGGTTGATCGCGCTGAGTCCGGGAGGCGTTGCCCGGTTCCAACAAGTGTCGTTCGATTTCCGGGTCCTGGCTTTCACTTTCCTCATCGCGTCCCTTACGACAGGGTTCTTTGGGTTGTGGCCGGCATGGCAGGCCTCGCACGCGGATGTTCAGCTCGCATTGAAAGAGGGATCGTCCAGCAGCGGCGATCCGCCATCCGCCAGACGCGTGCGCGACTGGCTGGTCATTAGCGAAATTGCGCTCACGCTTACGTTGTTGGTGGCGACCGGCCTGGTCTTGAAAAGTTTTTCGCGCTTACAATCGCTCTCGTTAGGCTACGAACCCCGCGCCCTTTTCACGGTCCGGTTCGAATTGCCGTGGCAAAAATATAACGACCGCGACAAGATCGACGGGTTCGCAAAGGCACTGCTCGACAAAGTGCGCGCGTTGCCAGGTGTGCAAAGCGCTGCTCTTAGCTCCAACGGACCGCTTATGGGCGGCTGGCAAACTGGTTTTTGGCGCGAAGAGAACCCACGACCGCAGCCCTCGGCGATGTTGAACAGCGATCTCGAAGTCGTTGACGGCGATTATTTTTCAACGCTCAAAGTGCCGTTGTTGCGCGGTCGTCTGTTTAACGAACGCGACACGAAAGACTCGCCGCGAGTCATCATTATCGATCAGGCGATGGCCGAACAGTATTTTCCTGGCGAAAATCCGATAGGCAAGCGCATGGGAGTTGATGCAGGTAATGACGAGGAAGGCTGGGTGATGAGCGAAATCGTAGGCGTGGTTGGGCGGATGCGGTTTCATGCCATAGACGAGATGGCGCCTTTGCCCGTGATTTACTGTTCGTTAGGCCAGGCCCAGCGAACCAGTCTCACGTTGTTCGTCAGATCGACGATG
>Ga0070741_10002722_pt1 | contig 46317 bp, 50 predicted proteins | sample Coa_R1_4_FD_66440 | JGI IMG/M metagenome (GOLD analysis project Ga0070741, IMG submission 66440) | Surface soil microbial communities from Centralia Pennsylvania, which are recovering from an underground coalmine fire - Coalmine... | ecosystem: Environmental > Terrestrial > Soil > Unclassified ... | reverse complement strand
CGCCGTGGCGGCGCGCCAGCGCGCCAAGAGCGCGGTGATGTAGAAGTCGGGGTTGTCGAGCCGCCGGATCGTTTCGTCCATCTGTGTCAGTGCGCTCGTGAGATCTTGGCCGCTGCGACGCGCTGCGCGCAGCGCACCGAGGGCGGCGGCGCCTAGGCCCGCCGCTGTAGGGCCGGTCCCGTTGGCGTCGGCTATCGCCAGCCAGGCCCCATCGCGATTCTCGACGAAGTCGAACCAGTCGCCGCCGACCTCGTAGCTGGGCAGCAGAACGCCGGCCAACTGTGCGCCTGCGATACGCGCGATTCGCGGTGGGAAGAGATGCTGCTGGACCTCGGCCGCCGGCGTAGTCGGTTTGTGGCGCTTGGCTGCCTCGATGTAGTCGGTGTAGTCGTTGGCCAGCTCGAGCGCGGCCGCGCCCTGCTTGGCGATATCGGAGAGGTCGCCGAGCGGCGTCCCCACGCAGACCAGCAGCCCGGTGACGCGGCCGCGCAGCCACAGCGGCTCGGCGACACAGCCGGGTAGGTCGCGTTGCATTCGGTCGTAGAACTCGGGAAGTCCTTCCGGCACGATCTCCGGGCCGAGCGCGGGCGGAGCGTCGAGCCTCTCGGGGAACTCTTCGGTGCCGGCGAGACGGAGCAGGTGGGAACCGTCGATGTCGACCACGTATAGAGCGACGGCAACGCCGGCGACGCGCCGCGCCTCGGCCACCAGCTGATCGGGGACCAGGTGCGGAGGCACTTCGTCGAGGATTCGCGTCACGTCGAGGGGCAGCGGGGTCTCGCGGCCCAGCTGGCCCGGTGCCTGGAACGGCATCGCGGCCACGCTCCCGCCGACGGGGTGCCGACCGGCTATTCCGAGATCTTTCGGCTCCGCTTCTGCCAGCGCCTCTTCGACAGCCTGCCGGGTCGGAAAGTGGCGGTAGAGCGTGGACCGTCCCACGTTTGCTGCCGCCGCAAGCTCGGTCATGGTGACGCGACGGTCGCCCACCAGGGCCTTTGCGGCCGCGAGTATGCGCTGTCGGCTGGCCAGCGCGTCGGAGCGGATCGGACTGCCGGACCCGCCGCCTCGAGCTCCGTCGTCCCGTGCCTCTGCGGAATCGGCCATCAATCACTTGTACCACTTCACGCTCGCGTCTCAGTAGATCTCCGCGAATCGGGACGAATGTACGGGATATTGCGGGACACAATCTGTCCTAATTGGGGGCTCAGTGGTGTTAGAAGGCGCCAAAGCGGGGGTAGTGTCCCAAAGGTCTCGGCATCTGAGACAAACTGACGCAACGAACTGGGGAGAACGTCGAATGGCAGATAGCTACGGAGAGGAACCCGGCGGCAGCACGAGTCTGCAGGAGCCTGCACAGAGCGATCGCTCAGTCGCTGAGCTCATGAAACAGCTCTCGGACCAGACCGCCACGCTGGTTCGCCAAGAGCTTGACCTGGCAAAGGCTGAGCTCACCGAGAAGGGGAAGAAGGCGGGACTCGGTGCCGGCATGTTCGGCGGCGCCTCGGTGTTCGGTCTCTACGCGCTCGGCGCGCTGACCGCGTGCGCAATCCTGGCGTTGGCGCTGGCGGTCACAGGCTGGTTGGCTGCGCTGATCGTCGCTGCAGTGCTGGGCGTCATCGCCGGCGTGCTGGCTCTCATGGGCACGCGGAATGTCAAGCAGGGGGTGCCTCCGACGCCGGAGCGCACCATCGAGAGCGTTAAAGAGGACGTGGAATGGACGAAGCGCAGCGCGCAGGAAGGTAGGCGATGAGCACCGCGGACAAGACAGAACAGCCTGGCGGGCAGAACAAATCTCCAGAAGAACTTCGCCAGAACATCGAAGAAACGCGGCAGGAGCTGGGCGAGACGGTCGAAGCGCTCGCCGAGAAAACCGACGTAAAGGCGCAGGCCAAGCGACGCATCGACTCCGTGAAGGAAACGGCTCGCCAGAAGCAGGAGCAGGCCAAAGCTAAGGCGCAGGCGGCCGCGCCGGAGAGCGCAAGCGCCGGGGCACAGCAGGTGGCAGGTGTGGCGAAACAAAACCCCGCTGCGCTCGCCACCGGCGGTGCCTTTCTGGCGGGTTTTCTGATCGGCCGATGGACCAAGTAATCGCCGGCGTATGAGCGACCAAACGCAACAGAGCAACGGTGCTGCACGAGACGGACGAGCCGCTCCCGAGGGTCCCACGAAGTTGGGCACCGGCGGGTGGCGTGGCGTGCTGAAACGCTCTGCCAAGGGGTTCAGCGCCGACAACCTGACCGACCGTGCAGCAGCCCTGACCTATTACGGGATCCAGGCGATCTTCCCAGCGATACTCGCGCTGGTCTCGATCCTGGGTCTGATCGGGCAATCCGCGACGCAGCCGCTGATCCAGAACCTGAGCAAGGTCGCGCCAGGTCCAGCCCAGAAGATCTTCAGCAACGCGATCCACAACCTGCAACACAGCCGCGGCGCGGCCGGAGTGCTGGTGATCGTCGGCATCGCGATCGCCTTATGGTCGGCCTCGGGCTACGTCGGTGCCTTCATGCGCGCGTCGAACGCGATCTACGGTGTCGAGGAAGGCCGTCCGTTCTGGATGAAGCGCCCGATCCAGATCGCGGTGACGCTCGTGCTCGTCCTGCTGCTCGCCGCGAGCGCGATCGCCGTCGTGCTGACGGGCGGGCTCGCCACCCAGGTGGGGAATGTGTTGGGCGTCGGCTCAAGCGCAGTCACTGTCTGGGATATCGCCAAATGGCCGGTGCTGCTGCTGGTGGTGGCAATCATGTTCTCAATCCTCTACTGGACGGCGCCGAATGTCCGCATGCAGGGTTTTCGCTGGATCACCCCCGGCGGGATCGTGGCCGTCGTGCTGTGGATAATCGCCTCGCTCGCCTTCGGCCTCTACGTGGCCAATTTCAGCCACTACAACAAGACCTACGGCAGCCTCGGCGGAATCATCGCCTTCCTGGGATGGCTTTGGATCTCGAACGTCGCGGTCCTGTTCGGCGCCGAGCTAAATGCAGAACTCGAACGTGGCCGGCAACTCCAGGCGGGTGAGCCGGCCGAAGAGGAGCTTCTGGTCACTCCGCGGGTGGCGAAGAGCAATTGACGGTTCTGTTTACACCGATCAGCATCCTCGCTGGGGTCTTGGCGGGGATCATCAGCAAGAAGCTCTTCTCGCTCGTGTGGAGCGCGATCGATGACGCCGAGCCGCCAGACCACAAGCAGCGCGTTGAGGATCACGTAACGCTGGCCGCAGCCCTGGTGCTCGAAGGCGCGATCGTGCGGCTGGTCCGGGGTGGCGTCGACCACGCCAGCCGCCACGGCTTTGCCCACCTCACCGGCTCGTGGCCGGGCGAGGAGTCGGAATAGTCGTCACCGGGTAGCTACCTGCGCACGGAATAGGCGTCACCGGGTAACTACCTGGGCAATCCTGCGCAACGGGAAATAGGAGCAAATATGCCTACATGGTTAATCATCGTAATAGTCGTAGTCGTCGTAGCGATTCTGCTCGCGGCCGTCTTCGTGCTCCCCCGGGCGCGGGAAAAGGCCCGGATTACGCGGCGTGAACGCGAACTGGGGCAGCGCCGCGACCAGGCGATCACCGAACATCGAGAAGTGGCTGAGAGCCGGGCGCGACGCGCCGACGAGGCGGAGCACCGTGCTCGGATCGCCGAACAGGAGGCGCGGCGCGAACGCGCTGAGGCTCAGCTCCGTGAGGAAAAGGCCGCTTTGCACGAGCGGGGAATGGCCGATGATGAGCTGATATCCGACGATGAGCGCGACCGGTTCGCTGGAACCTCCGCTGTGGCGGGAGAGCCCGAACGCGGGGAGGAGCTTTCGGACCGCCCGGGCACGGAGGAGCGCTAGTTGTAGGGGGCGCGTCCCGGCGGTCGGGCGCGTCCGCGCCCCGGTAGGTTGGCCTGTATATCAGCCGCCGGCACGCCGCGCCGGCTCGCCGGCGCGCGCGACGGGCTCGCCGGCGCGACCTAGACTCGCGGCCAATGCTGTTGCACCTCTTCGCGGGTCTGCGCGTGCGGGACTTCGGAGCGGCCCGACATTGGTACGAGCAGCTGCTCGGCAAGCCCTCGTTCTTCCCGCACGCCACGGAGGCCGTGTGGACGCTCGCGGATGACCGCTCGGTGTACGTCGTGGAGCATCGCGAGGCCCCCGGGAACGGCGTCGTGACGATCTTCGTCGACGACCTAGATGCGCGCGTGGCCGCGATTTCTGCGCGTGGTCTCGTGCCCGACGAGCAGCAGACCCTCTCCAACGGTGCACGCAAGGCGGCCTATCGCGACCCCGACGGCAACGAGGTGGCTTTCGCCGGCGCGCCGCTCGTGTAACAATCCTGCGGCGATGCGGGGGGCCATGTGGGAGGCGGGGCTATGAGCGCGTATTGGTTGCGACGCTTCATCGCCGCGGGGATCTGCGCTATCGCGTTGACCCTCGTCGGATGTGGCGCGGCCGACAAGAGCCACTCGAGCGCTGCTGGTTCGACTTCCACCCCGGCCCCGCGGACCGCGACGTCGTCGACCACGACAACGACCGCTGCATCCCTCAAAACGATCCGCTGCCCGCGCAGGCTCGCGCTGCCGGCCCGCGGCAAGTATGCCGGTCAGATGGCGACGGTCTTCATCGTCAATGCCGGCCCCAAGAAATCCGGCTGTGGGTTCGTCAGCGGCTGGATGGTCGACTGGATCAAGGCGGGCGCTTCTCCCGGCGGGTACGCGATCGGCCGCCTTGGCGGAATCCGGTGTGACGAGCCCGTGCTGCGCAACACCGGCCCGCTGGGTGAGAAATTCGGGCGCTACAGCGGTGTCATCCATTGCGACTCGATCAATGACGGTGTCGGGGATCCCCAGGCTCAGTTGGACGCAGACCCGGCAGGTATCTGGGGCTATTACGGCAGCGGCGGCGTCGCTGCGTCCCGTCGTCCTGCCGGGCCCGCTGCCGGACCGGCAATCCCGGGCAGCACGCTGAGCAAAGCCGTCACCAAGGAGCTGGGAAGGGACGGCGTGCAGCCGGACTCGGTCACCTGTCCCGCGCTCGCACGCAAGCGCGGCGCGACAGCGACGTGCAAGATCGGCGGCAAGGATCCGAGTGTTGGCTCGGCGAGGTTGCAGGGGACGGCACAAATCACTATTCAGGATCGCGCGGGCCACCGGGCGATAGACAGCTTCCAATTGAACGGACCTCATGGCCAAGAGGTTCACGGAACCGGGTACCCATTCGACCCCGAGACTGGAAGCGTGCTGTAGCGCCCCGAGCGCTCGGGTCGGCGCGGCGCTAGAGCGCGTGTATCAGCAGCGCCAGACCCGCGATGAAGGGCGCGGCCAGCAGCGAGACGCCAACGAGGGTCGTTACGACGACGAGCGTACGCCGGCTCCAGCGCCGTAGCCGAGTCCGCGCGACGAGTAGACCGCCGGCGGCGCGGACCGCTATCGGTGCACCGGGCTGCGAAAACATCGCATCCTGCACGCGGTGCTCCCAGCGGATGATCATCCTCATGGCCTCTCGCCGGGCGCGAACGCGGTACCAGGACAGGCGGCGGCGCCGCTCGTGCCAGTAGGTAAGCGAGCGAATTCCCTCGCTGAGATCCGGGGGTGCCTGCAACTGCGCAAGCAGGCGGTCATCGGCCGTCGCGAACGCTCTACGCATGACCTGCATTGTGGCAAAGCCGACCGTGGCCTAGCGCAGCCCACGGCGCCGTCTGACCGGCTAGCGAGGCCCGATCAGGTCAGTCCTCGGATGAACCGGGAGCAGCACGGGTTTGCGAGGCCCGTGCGAGAAGTCGAAGTCCTTGGCGAGCCTGCCCAGCTGGCGTGCGTTCTCGCGCACGTCGGGGCGAGGATCAGGGCGACCATCTGTCTTGGGGTTTAGCGTGGCGTTGCCCAGGAAATCGGCTTCGATGAACTTCGCGTAGGCGTCGAAGCTGAGCGTCTGGCTGTCGATGTAGCCCCTCTTGGCGTAGGGGCTGATCACCAGTCCCGGCACTCGCAGGCCATATCCGTCCCGGTCGATATGCGGCGGAACGACGTTGTCGTAGAACCCACCCCAGTCATCCCAGGTCAAAAAGATCGCGGTCGAATTCCAGTCGCGACTTTCCATGATCGTGTTTATCAGCCCTGTGACATAGGTCTGCCCCCGGCTGACAAGCGCCGTGTGCGGGTGCTCTGAGACGACGCTGCTGGGCACGATCCACGAGACGGCTGGGAGCCTCCCTCGGCGGGCGGCCGCGAAGAACCCGTTGAGTGACTGGATGTCCCGCAGTTGGTGATCGTTACGCACCGTGTCGAAGTAGAACAGCGGGTTCCAGATTGGATTCGTCCGGGGGCCCTGTGTGACCGGGGCGCATGACGCCCGAGTGTCGCTTTCACATTCGGGTTCGATGCCCTTGAAGATGTAGTAACGCCAGCTCACGTGGTGCTGGTGGAGCAGGTAGGTCAGGTCGGTCCAGGCATAGTCGGGTCTCTTTGGCGACGGGTGGGGGCCACCGGGAGGTTGCGCTGGGTGTGCCGGGGCGTTGCGGCAGCTCATCGGATCGTCGTGCCGGGTGCAGTAGGCCGACCATAGGGAGACCAGGTACAGATGTGAGGGCAGACTCCAGGACTTCACGGGCTCGAACATGCGGTCCTGTAGCACGAAGTCGTGCGCGTAGGCCCAGTAGTTGGGTATGTCCTTGCCGGTGTGGTAGCCCGCAACGTCGTCGTGGCCGATCTTGGGAAATATCTTCTCCTGCTCTCTGATGAACCCGTCCATCTTGCCGCCGTCAATTTCAGGACGGACGTTCGGGTAGCTGTAGAGGCCGCCCTGGTTGAGATCGTGGCGGTCGTGCCAGAGCCGCACGCAATGCTCGTGAGGGTCCGGAATGCAAGGCACCTTTCCGCGGTGCCCAGCGAGGCCGGGGATTCCATCAGCTCCCCGATAGGTGCCGAAGTAGTTATCGAACGAGCGGTTCTCCTGCATGATGATCACGACGTGGCGGATCTTGTGGATCCCCTTGCGGGGCGTCGGGCGCCGACCCACCGCAGCGTCAGTGTGATGTTGGGCGGCCGATTCGGGGCTGTTCGCCGCCTCCGAGGTGTTCAGCGCCGCGAGCACCAGCAATCCTGCCACTGCCAGCAGCGCCGCCAACCGGGCCACCTTCGTCTAAATCACCCCCAAGATCTGCGAACTATATGCCGCCCAAGCCCGGCCGTCGATCGGCTAGACGATGCCGGCGGGCGGTGTTGCGGCGTAAAGCGTCGGCTACCCTGAGGCAGCGGGGCCGCTCTTCGACGAAGCACTCCGACGATCGCACATGTCCATTTCCACCAACCAATTCCGCAACGGTAATCACATCGATGTGGACGGAACCGTGTTCAAGATTCTCGAGTTCCAGCACGTAAAGCCCGGCAAGGGCGGCGCGTTTGTACGCACCAAGCTGCGCCGGGCAAGCGATGGGGCGGTCATCGACCGCACCTTCCGCGCGGGCGAGAAGTTTCGTTCGGTGCGCACCGAGGTCCGTCGCATGCAGTTTCTATACCGGGACGGCAACGACGCCCACTTCATGGACTCGGAGACCTACGAGCAGCTAACGGTTCCGGAGTCGGCGATCTCCAGCGCGCTTCGCTTCATGAAGGATTCCGAAGAGGTCGATCTTCTCTACATCGACGAGCGGCCGGCCGACGTCCAGCTCCCGAGCGCAATTGAGCTGGATGTCTCGGAGACTGAACCCGGCGTACGGGGGGACACCGCTTCGGGAGGCGGGACCAAGCCGGCCGTGCTTGAGACGGGCGCCCGCATCCAGGTGCCGCTCTTCATAGACGTCGGCGACAGGGTGCGGGTCGACACGCGTTCGGGCGCATATATTTCCCGCGGATAGTCGCTCTCCGTGCGCAGATCAGAGCAGCGTAGGGCGGCGGTCTGGGGCGTTTATCAGAGCGACCTGCTGGGTCGCCCGCTGGAGGAGGTCTTTCCGCGCGAGACGCATCAGTTCACACGTGCGCTCGCCCAGCTCGTTCAGGACCGCCAGCCTGAGCTGGACGAGCTGATCGCCGCCCACGCGAGCGGATGGTCACTTGACCGCATAGCGCCGGTTGAGCGGGCCATCCTCCGCGTGGCCCTCGCTGAGCTGCTTTATCCGGACGAGGTCCCGGGGGAGCGCGGGATCCCCGCCGAGGGCGCGATCGACGAGGCGGTCCAGACCGCCAAGGAGTTCTGCGGAGCCGACGCGCCGGCCTTCGTCAACGGCATCCTCGGTTCCGTTCTCCGCGACGTGCGAGCGGCCAGCTCGTAGGCCGCGTCGTGTGATCGTTGCAGCGAAGGTGTATGCGCATCATTCAGCCATCACCCAGGACTCTGGCGGGAGTAAGCGAATCTCATAGAGATCACTGCCCGCCACTGGGCGCAGGACGGATTAAGCTGACAAGGAGGACGTCGGATGGGGGAGCACAGAGGAGCCGGTCGCACATTCTTCGCCGCTTTGCTGCTCGCGATCGGTGGCGTTTTGAATGTCGTCTGGGGGATCGCGGCGATTTCAAACTCACACTTCTTCGCCGCCCATCAGCACTATGTCTTCGGCAGTCTGAGGACCTGGGGGTGGGTGACGCTGATCCTCGGAATCATGGAGCTAGTCGCCGCCTCATCATTGTTCGCAGGCGGCGAATTCGGACGGTGGTTCGGCATCCTGGTCGGGTCGCTCGTGGCGCTCGACGCGCTGTTTGACATCCCAGCCCGTCCGTTTTGGTCGCTCGCTGTCTTCGCGCTCAGCCTGTGGATCGTGTATGGATTGGTGATCTACAGGGAGCCCCCCTCCGGCCTTGCGAAGGGATGAGGGCCTAGGGCCCACTCTGCGCTTGCGCACCCGAAGGCCTAGGGCCCACTCTGCGCGTGCGCACCATCCTCGTCGGCGAGATAGATGAGCGTCGCTTTCACGCGACGGCTCGTATCCTCAGTTTCCGGCAGATCGAGCTTGGAGAAGATCGAGTTCACGTGCTTTTCCACCGCCCGTTTCGTCAGCACGAGCTTTTCGGCGATGGCGCCGTTGCTCTTGCCCGTCGCGATCTCCGCCAAGACTTCGCGCTCGCGATGGGTCAGCTGCGATAACCGAGTGTCACGGGCCCTTGCCCGCGCCTCGATGAGGACGTCGACGACGCTGGGATCTATCACCGACCCGCCGGTCGCGACTGCCTCGATGGCTTCGATGAGGTCCTGCCTGCTTCGCACGCGCTCCTTGAGGAGGTAGGCGTGTCGGCTGGTGCCGTGCTCGAGCAAAGCCAGCGCGTAGGCCGGCTCGGCGTACTGGCTTAGCACCACGACACCGATGTCGGGATCGGTCTCCCGGAGGCGCGCGGCGACGCGGATCCCTTCGTTGTCACCCGAGGGAGGCATCCGGATATCAAGCACCACTACGTCCGGATGAGACCTCGCGACTGCCGCTAGGACTTCCTTGCCATTCGAGCAGGCCTCCACCAGCTCGACCTCTGGGGATGCGTCCAGCATCTGCGTCAAGAGCTCTCGGATCAGGAAGGAGTCCTCCGCCACGACGACGCGCAGCGGCCGGCGCTTGTCTTCCGGAAGCGCACTCATGCTCTCTCCGCCAGCAAATCGTAATCGTATCCGGGGACTGCCACATCAACGACGTCATGCCCGCGACCCCCGTATCGCCAGAGATTGATGTGTACGCGGTCAGACCGCCGGCGGAAGGCCGGCGGCGAGCCTGACCAGCGTCCCCGGGAGCTTTCGAGGTGCTTCAGGTTCAAGTGCTGATGGCGACCCGCCCGGATGGTGGTGAGCGATCCGGACCCGCAGTGCTCCGGGTCGCATCCGGAAGCGCAGCGGTGGGTCGAGGTGGACGGACTCCCCGTCGATACCGGCCGGCACGGGCCTGCCAGCCTCGATTTCGAAAGAGCTTGCGCTCCAGTACTGCGACGTCAGCCGGCGTAATGAACGACCGTCTGTGCTGCCGGTCGTCTGCCCGAGCACCGCAATGCCGAGCAGGCCCTGATCCAGGCGAGGCCGTGTGCCTGACCCCAGTGCCCGTCCGAGGCGATACGGATTGTTGGAAATCAGGATCGCAACCGGCTGCCGTGTCCCGTCGGCCCCCGACCACTGCAGATCCAGCGGCGTTGCCTCCGGGCCGAGGACATCCGGCACGGTCTCGAGCAAGGTGTGGAGCTTTGCCTCTCGATATCCGGGACGGTCAACCGCCTCTGCGTAGAGGCCAAGCGAGACGTTGTTGACAAACACTCGGCCGTTCACCTCCGCGAGATCGACGCGGCGCTCGCCACCGTCGGAGAACGCCTCCAGCGCGCCGACGACATCGTCCCGGTCGACGCCCAGATCCAGTGCAAAGTGGTTGCGCGTCCCTGACGGTATGCAGGCATATGGAAGGTCGTGCTCGGCGGCGACCATGGCCACAATGGCCTGCGAGCCGTCCCCGCCCGCCATCGCGAGCGCGTCGGCGCCGCGCTCGACCGCGTCGCGTACGAGCGTCTCCAGGTCGTCTCCGCGCCTGAGCTCTATCGGCTCAATTCCGCGGCGTCGCGCCTCGGCCGCCAGGTGAAAGCGTTCGGCCTTCCCTCCTCCCGAGAGGGGGTTGTAGAAAAGAACTGGGTTGGCCGGCGCTTTGGCTGGCGGCCACCGGACGTGAGGCACAAACGTTAAGCGCGCCGCCGCGAGCGTGGCGAAGACACCGCCCGCCACGAGCAGATCCTTCAGTAGTCGCTGCTCAACGACCACGATCACCACGGCCCCAGCGACCAGTAGCACGGCCAGCGCCACCCCGATGAGCCGTTCGGCGCCGCGTCGCGTTGCGCCAAACCAGGCCGCGCACAGCGCCAACGCAAGGCAGGCCAAGACCGCCAGGCCTGTGGGAAAGTGCTCGATCGAAACAACGATCGCGAAGACGATCGTCGCCACGGTGAGCAGCAGGGCCAAAGCTGCCCAGAGCCTTTGACCGGTCGCCGGCCGGCTCCGGCGCGTATCCGGACGGCTCCGGCGCGTGACCGTCGCCTGTTCCTCCATTGACGGAATCCTCTGCGGCGATTCGCTTTACTGCATCACCTATTTCGGGTGAGGACCGTCCCCTCCGACAGCAACGGCTGCCGCGCGATGCGCGGCAGCCGCACTTGATCGGCTGGTTTGACTCTTACTGCGCGGTCTGCGCGGCCTGCGCGGCCTGCTCGGTCGCGGGATTAAGAGCCTCCTGGAGGCGCTTGGTGTCCTCATCGGAAAGCGAAGTCCGGATGACCGTCCCGCCGTACTGTTGCAACGCCGCAACTGCCTTATCCGGCGTGGCCTTCTCGATGACCATAAAAAGGGCCGAGGTCCCGGGCTGGACGTAGTCCCGGACCTGCTCCTGGAAGGCCTTGTCGATCCCCTTCTCGCCGAAGTGGCCGAACAGCGCGCCCATTCCAGCGCCGAGCGCGAGGCCGGCGAACGGAATGAAGAACAGCAGTCCGAAAAGCATGCCCCAGAACCCGCCCCACAGAGCGCCGCCGCCGGCGGATGCGCCGCCGTGGCTAGTGTGAACATGGTACTTGCCCTCTGGGTCACGCTCGATGGCGGCCACCTGGTCGGCCTGGATGATGAGATCAGCCTCCAGCTGGTGAACCGTCCGCTGGGCCCGCTCGGCGGTTCCCTGCTCTGGGTAGCCGATTGCAACGAGTGTTGCCATAACTCACTCCTGTTGTCGATGTGGACGGTGAAGCATTTAGGCGGGTGTGAGCCCGGTCATCACCCAAATAGGATTAGAGCGGTCCGGCGAAAACGATGTGGGCCGCACGTCGGCCAGCGCGTCCGAAGCCCAGGGAACCCCTCATGGGGGTGCACATCCTCTTCACACACTGGCTTGCCCCATTGCCGAGCGACAATCGGCGTGTTTCAGTGGTCTCGTGGCCGTTGAGGAGGTTCCCTCAGGTGCGCCGTCGCCCCAGACGACGCTCGAGTTGCAGCTCGATGTGCTTTCAGGCCTCGACACCGTTGCCGAACAGATCGACCGAGTCGTTGCCGTCCTGCGCCCCGATAGAAAGCCGGACACAGACGAGCCGGTTGCATTCGAGGAGCGTCTGGCGGCGCGTCGGCAGACGCTTCACGACCGCGTGCTTTCGCGCCTGGGCGACGACGCCGCGAGCCCGCGAGATCTGCCGCTTATGGCGGCCCTGCTGCAAGTCACCCCAAGCATTGGAAGGATGGGCGACCAGTGTCAGATCCTGAATCGGCTGACGCCGCGACTCTCCCGGGAGCTGTCCGCCCACGACGATGGTCGCGTGCAACTCGCGCTGATGGCTCAGTTGGCGCACTCGCAGCTGCTTGGGGCCAAGAAGGCTTTTCTCACGCGCAACATGAGCCAGGTCGACAGGCTCGTTCGCCGGGACGCCGAGATCAAGCGGGCCGGCCGCAAGGTGTTCGAGAGGACCATCGGCAGTGGCCATCGGTCTGGGGTCCAAAAATCAGCGATGATGATGCTGATCGCCTCGCGCTGCCTCGAATCAATTGCGGACGAGGCGATCGAGATCGGCGAGCAGGCAGCGTTCATCTCGGGCGAGCTCTTCAGGGAGTTCGCCGATGCGGGTACCTACGCCTAGGTAACGATTCGCTCGAGCACAGTCTCGAGTGTGGGGTTGCGCCAGTCACCGCGGGGGCGTTCGATCCGGAGTCGGGAGTGGCGGCCATCGAGTGCAAGCGTCGCCACCTGGTTGTCGAAATTGGGCCGGTCCGCTTTCCAGCGTGGCTCGGGATCTGTGACTCCGGCGGTGCGTGCCAGCGCGCGAGCGACCGCGGTTGCGGGAGCCGACATGGCCGCGCGGACCGCGATCTGCTCGCGTCGCGCGAGGGGGTGGCGGAAGGGGGAGCACACGGCCTGATAGACGGTGCTCTGGACTCGCCACGAATCAGGGAATACGACCTTTGCGACGTATCCGTGATGGACGTCACCCGACAGGCCGCCTATCGACGCCGGTGCGGCGCCGCGCTCGCCCGCGCCTACAGCGCGGATCAGGCCGACGAGCCTTGTGAACGAACTCTCGAACGCGGCCCAGTGCTCCAGGTCGAACCGCTGGCGCACCCGCTCGCCGGCGCGGGCAAGCCACTTGCCCCATGCGCCGGCGCATACCGCCTCGTTCCATGCCTCAAGGTAATGTAGTCCCGGGGCAAGCAGCAATGGCACCGACGTAGCGATCAGCAAGTGATCGACCCCACCGCTCAGGTGTCGGTCGAGCCATTGCCACTCGGCGGCGTCGAGCATCGTTCGCTGTCCGCCCTGCAGGACCCGTCCCGCTCTGGAGTCGATCACCACGAGGCGGCTTCGTCCGAGCCGACGTGAGTAGCTCCACCGGCTGCCCTCAGTTTCGTGGCTTGCTCTGCGGGCGAAGGCTCGGAGAGCCTCCGCGCCATCCTCTGCCGAGCTCACCTGATCGAGCAACTGATCCGCCGCCAATTCGGCCGGAGAGAGGTTGCCGAGATGCTGGTAGAGCCAATACGACATGAACGCACCGATCACCCGCTCTTGCCACCACGGCTTCGCTCGCATCGCCTTGACCCACGTCTCCGAGGTGTTCCAGTCGTCGTACAGATCGTGGTCGTCGAAGATCATGGCCGTCGGCATGGTTGAGGCCATCCAGCGAACCAGTGGCTGCCCCCACGCCTCGTGGTAGAGCCGCGTGTACTCCTCAAAATCCGCCACCTGCCTACCCGGCGGCCGCGCTAAGTCCGTGCGAGTCAGGATGAACTCACCTGTCGCGGGGGAGACCTCGTCGGCGTACACCTGGTCGCCAAGCAGCAGCAGCAAGTGGGGCCACGGCGCGTCCGGGTCTCTCAGAAGGCGGCGGGCAAGGGCATACAACGCACCTATCCCGAGCCCGCGGGAATCCTTGCGACGGGGCAGTGAATAGGGCGGCTCAGAAGGAGCAGTGACGCTGCAGGAGCCAAACGCAAGGACCACTTCCGCCGTCGGAGCGAGCGTGCGGATAACGCTCGGTGGAAAACGGGAGCCGGCCTCGGGCCAGCACTGCTCACCATCCAAGGCAACCGAGTATTCGTGGGCGGAGCCCGGCTTCAGCCCTTGGATCGGGACGATTCCGTAGTGGTGCCCCGCGACTTGGAATGTGCGGACACGTCTGCCCAGTACTTCGACTTCAAACGGTCCCGAGGTCTCGACCCAGACCGTCGCCTCTGACTCCCCGACGTAACGCAGCAGTGGACCGAGCACCAGGGAAGGCGCTGCACCAGCATGTGACCGGACTACCAGGTGAGCTCGATCTCTAGCTCGCTGCCGTCGTCCTCGATCTCGAACTCCAACTTGAGGTTCACCTGAGCCGGGATGTGGGCCACGAAGCGCAAACCGTCGCGCTCGATGACGAAATCGTTGTTCGCTGCAAGCTCGTCCGCGATTGCGTGCAGTCGTGCGGCTGCATCCTCTCGCGAGAGCGTGCCTTTTTCTTTGAGCTCCACCAGATCCATAGACGAGACCCTAACGCCAGCCTCTCACCTGTGCCACCCCGGTAGCCACGAGTTCCGTGTGCGGCGCGCACCCGTCCGGGCCGGATGTCGTGCACCCGTTTTCGCCCTCGCCGGTGGCCTCACCCCGTTGGGGTGATGAAACGGATCGCCGGGCTAGGCATCGTCGAGAACGGCGTGAGCGCGACAGGTTCAGGGCAATCCCCGGGGACAGCGAGCTGGGTGGGCTCGGCACGGACGTTCATCGCGCCGCTGGCGCTTGCGCAGTTCATTTGCAGTTTCGCTGGCTCGAACATGAACGTAATGATCAACGACATCAGTCGTGATCTGCACACGGATGTAAAGGGAGTGCAGACGGCGATCACGCTGTTTCTGTTGATCATGGCGGTGTTGATGATCCCGTGTAGCAAGCTGACCGACCGCTGGGGTCGCAAGCGGTGTTTGATCGGGGGCCTGACGGTGTATGGCATCGGCGCCGTGCTGAGCGCGGTATCGCCGGGCCTTGGTGTGCTGATCCTTGGCTACTCGGTGTTCCAGGGCGTCGGTACAGCCTTCCTGATCCCGCCCGTCTACATCCTCACGACGATGGCGTTCACGTCGCTGGAGTCGCGCGCCAAGGCCTTTGGGGTGATCAGTGGGATGGGAGGGATCGGCGCCGCGGCCGGGCCTTTGATCGGGGGTGCGATCACCACGGGGATCAGCTGGCGCGCCGCGTTCGTCTTCCAAGCGCTCGTCGTCGCAACGATCATCCTCCTGAGTCGCCGAGTCGTCGATCCGGTAAAACCGGATTCCAAGCGGCCCTTCGACGCGGTGGGGGCGACCTTGTCGGCGGTCGGCATGTTCTTCGTCGTGTTCGGCATCCTCCAGGCGGGTAGCAACAACACGTTGCTGGTCATCTCGCTGGCGCTCGGAGTCGCCTTCTTGGCCGGTTTCTTTTTCTTCATCCGTTCCCGGGAGCGAGCGGGAAAGGACGCCCTGCTCTCCACCGACCTGTTCAAGAACCGCACCTCAAATCTCGGTCTCGTCACACAGAACCTCCAGTGGCTGCTGCTGATGGGAGCGTCGTTCACCGTCTCGGTGTTCCTTCAGACCGAGCGCCACTACTCGGCGATCAAAACTGGGGTCATCTTCACTGCGGCCACCATCGGCATCCTCGTTTCGTCCCTTGCTGCCGAGCGGCTAGCCAAGAGGCGCCAGCAGAAGACGTTGATCGCGACCGGATTCGGCACGACCGTGGCTGGCATCGGCCTCTTGCTCGGCCTGGTCTCGCTAGCCTCGTCGAGCGCGTGGGCGTTTGCGCCAGGACTGCTGCTGATAGGGCTCGGCGTAGGCGTGATGCTGACCCCTTCTGTCAACCTCGTGCAGTCAGCCTTCCCCGAGGAGAAGCAGGGCGAGATATCCGGACTGTCGCGCAGCATCTCCAACCTCGGCTCCTCTTTCGGGACCGCAATCGTCGGAACCATCTTGGTCTCCGATCTCGTCTCCGGAAACGGAACCTACATCGCCGCGATGATCGTCCTCGCCGCGCTCGCTCTCGTCGGCCTCGGGGTCGCAACTTTGCTTCCCGCCAATCCTCTACAGGGCGCACAGGGGGACGTGGAAGCTCCGCCCGCGGCTGCGGGCGCGCTCGACGCAGCCGTCTAACCCTCAGCGCCAGCGACGGACTGAATCAGCGCGGGCAGGTGCAGCAGGTCGCTCCAAAGCTTTTCGCAACCGCTCGAACTCTGCGTCTGACAACGATGCCTTGATCATCGTGCCGCCGTAGTGCGCAAGCGAGCCGACCGCCTTGTCAGGGGCATCGCGCTCGACCAAAATGAACAGCGCCGAAGTCCCGGGCTTGACGCGCTCGCGGACCCGGTCCTGGAAGGCTCGGTCGCTCCCCTCCTCGCTGAGAGAGTCTCGCAGCACGCTCGTGTCTGAGCTCAAAGCCAGGCCGGCGGAGGGGACGGAGAACAGCAAATCGAAGACCGCCTCCCAAAAACCGCCCCAGTCGCTCCCCCCGCCTGCAGGCGCTGCGCTGTGGCTGATGTGAGCGTGGTATGTGCCCTCCACGTCGCGCGCAATCGAGGCAACGTGATCGGTCTCGATGGTCAGCTCGTCCTCGAGCTCTTGGACCGACTTCCGCGCTGCTTCAGCGACGCCCTGATCTGCGTAGCCGATTACCACGAGCGTTGCCACGAGCATCCAACCTTGGGAGATCGAGCACTAGCTCGCATCACCCCGAACGGGTGAGCCGGGGAGCACGCTTTCATCCCTTTGGGGGGATGCTCACAGCATCATTACCGTTAACATGCGACGACTGGGGATGAAGGACACAGAGGCTCTTCTGAGGCGGCTTGCGGCAAGCGACGAACCGTCGCTCCAATCCGTTCTTGAGCCCGATTGCCGATCGGGACAAGCCCTCGATCGAGGCGCGCGCGCCCTTGTTCAGTTGTCCGCATTACTCGCCGCGGACGCGGTCACGCCGTCCTTGCGCTGGGCGGTCGACGCGGCCGGGGCCGTCGGGGTGGACGACGTCGCTCTGGCTCAGGTGCTGGTCGCCATAGCGCCTCTGACCGGAACGGCCCAGGCGGCCGTCACCGCCCCGCGATTGGCCCTCGCGCTCGACTTCGATCTCGATGCCACGAGCGGGTATGGGCCGACGGGCGGCGCGTTAGCCGAGTAGACCAGCTTCGATCGCTTGCGCGACGGCTTCGGAGCGAGACGCCACACCCAGCTTGCGGTACACCGCGTGTGCCTGCGTCTTGACGGTATTCGCCGAGACCCCGAGCTGGGCCGCGATTTCGCGGAAGGAGCGGTGGCTGGGCAGGAAGCGCAAGATCCGCAACTCAGCGATCGTCAACGCGGAGGGCCCAGCCAAGGTGGTTTCGGTCAGCGTGTCCATGTGACCCCAGGCGCGATCGAACCAATCCGCAAAGATCACCGCGCCGGGGGTCTTGCGCGCAAATCGCGAGGCCTCGGCCAGCAGAGCCCTCGCCGCGACGACATCTGCCAGGCACAGCGAAGCGTGCGCCAACAGGATCCGGGCTTGAGCGTCGTACCAGGGGGTGAATTCTCCGAGAGCCGCCAGCAATTCGATGCCTCGACGCAAATGTTGTTTTGCCTCGTCAATTCGGCGCCGGCGCGCCTGCGCCGCGGCCGCTGCTGCGTAGGTGAACGCCGACAGCGGGTCACTTCTCAGCCCCCATTCTTCGAGCAGGGCGCGGGCACGCTCGGTCAGCTCCTCGGCGCGCTCCCAATCCTCTCGCTCTATCGCGATCATCGCGCATTGAGAGATGCTCAAAGCCGTTAAAGCCGGCGCGCGGCTGCCGCTCAACCTAGCCGCCTCGTTCAAGCGCTTTTCCGCGCGCGAACGGTCGCCTTGCAGATAGGCCGCCACCCCCGCAAGCAGGAGGCAGAAGGGTCGCCAGAGGCTGTCCAGGCCCTCGGAATCGGCCGCTTCAATGGCCGTCTCACCCATTCGGCCGACGCCGTGGTGGGCGTCGATCATTTCGATTACGGCGAGTCCGGTCGCGATTGACCGGCCGTCGCGTTCACCGCCGTGTCGTGCGTGGGCTGCGGCGGCGGCATTCTGCCAGCGGTGAACCTCGTTTGGATGACCGCTGACCAGCGCGGTGAAGGCGGCCGTAAGTGCCAAAGGCGCGTTATCGATACGGTCGCTCTGGAAACGGCTCATCCAGCGTCGGACGGACGCGGCTTTCCCGTTTGTGAGGTAACCCAAGAGGTTGCGCCACAACAGATCGCCCGTCAGCTCGGCTTGTCCGGCCACGCTGCACTGATCAATCGCCCGCTCCGTGTCGCCGGTCTCCGAGTACCAAGCCGCGGCCCGCAGGCGCAGCGTTCGCTCGAGCTCGGGATCTGTGCATCCCAGCTCGATGGCAAGTGCCTCCCTGACCAGCGCATGCCATCGGTAGCGGGTGTGCGCGCGATCCGTCGGGACGAGCAGCGGGGTAATTCGAGCAAGCTCTCGGATCGCCGCGGCCGAACCGCGACGTTCAAGCACCCGGTCGCAAAGGGGCCCGGATACCTCGTCCAGCATCGAGGTCCGCACCGCAAACGTTTGCAATTCGTCGGGCAAGGTGGCGAGTACCTCGTCGTTGACGTACTCGGCGACCAGGTGATGTTGGCCGCCAAACTCGAGGGCGTCTTCAGGACTCTCGCGAAGTATCTGGCTGGCAAGGGAGAGCATCGCAGGCCAACCCTCCGTCCGGCCGACCAGCTCTTGGACCACTTCGAAATCGGGGCTGACGCCGGCACGGGCCAGGAGTGCTGCTGCCTCGGCGGAGGTCATGGCGAGTTGCTGTGTGCGAATCTCGTTCAGCAGGCCGTGTGCGCGCAAGCGGGCGAGACGGAGCGGCGGTTCGCTGCGCGACGCCAATGCCACCATCGATCCTTCCGGCATCTCCTTCACGGCAGCCTCGACCACATCGCGGAGAAGCCGCGGCTGGAGAAGATCGGCATCGTCGAGCACGAGCACGAAGCTTTCGTCGCGTCGGCAGGTACGATGCACCAGCGATAGCAGCGATTCGCGACCATTGCGTCCCGCCGACCCGCCCGCCAAGCTCTCCCCCACAACGACCGTGTCGGCGAATAGGTGCGGTTCGGCGCGCCGGCCATCGTCAAACGAGAGCCAGAGGAATGGGCGTTCGTCGTACTCGGCCCAGTCGGCCAGCAGCATCGACTTGCCATAGCCGGGAGGCGCGACCATCAGGGTGACTGGCGCCTCGCGTACATCTGCCAAAGCCCTCACAAGCGCGGGGCGCCCGACGGGGACTCGGCGTGGCGCGCAACTGTGGGCCGCGATCCTGGGAAGAGGTTGAGGGTCGCGGTCGACTCTTCGCCCCGTGCGCCCCGGATCCCTCAGCGCGGCTGACTGTCCAGCGGACATCAGGACCCCAGTTTTCGCTGATTTCATCTCGTCGGCAAGGGCGCCGACCCCACCATGTCGAGGGGGCGGGCACTAGGTCCGGAGTTCGCCACCAGACGGTGGGCCGTCACCCAGTTCGGGGGATGCACCGCGGTGCGGTCGATTTACCCTGGCCGTGTGGACGAGGTCGAACGTCTTCTTCGTCAGCTGGCGCTCAACAACGAGCCGTCAGTGCGCGATGTGCTCGTGACAGGAAACGATAGGGTAACCACCGCCAGGCTGGATGAAAAGGTCGGGCTGCTCGTCCGGCTAGGTGCGCTGCTAACGCTGGGCGCCGCGACCAGTTCGCTGCGAGTAACGGTAGACCAGGCAATCCAAGCCGGCGCAAGCGAGCCGGAAATCGTGGATGTTCTGGTCACGGTGGGGCCCGCGGTCGGGCTTGCGCGAGTCGTCGCGGCAGCCCCGCGGCTGGCGCGTGCGCTGGGGTACGACATCGAGGCCAACGAGTGACCCCGTCGTCTAGTCGGCGACCGCGCCTTCCGGCGCACCGTTGTGCCCCCGGCCCGGGCTGGGCCGTTTGCCGATTCGCGTCACCGCGGCGGTCGTCAGATCGGCGATCGTGATCCCCGTCAACGCTCCCACTACGACGTCGCTTGGATAGTGCACGCCGGTGTGCACACGGGAATAGCCCACCAGGGCGGCCAGCGTATGCAGGGGTAGGCTCCACGCGCGCGACACGCTGCCTGCCCCGGCAGCGAAGGCCGTTGCGGAGGCCGTGTGACCCGAAGGAAAGGCCGGGGACTTCGGCGTGGCGACGCGCCGGGCGGTTGGGATGAGCCCGGGTCGGGGCCGGGGGCGAGGCCGCCGCCCGAGACTCTTGAAAACCACGTTTACAAATGCCGAGGTAACTGCCACGGAAGCGAGGCCAGACGCTGCCGCTCTGCGTCCGGTCGGGCCACCGGCGGTGGCGAGCACCGCAGCGCAAGCAATTGAAAGCCTTGAATAGTTGGCCGCAGAGCTCAAATGCCGCATGAGCCCATCAAGCCGCGGCGTGCGGGTTCGTGCCACCGAGGCATAGACGGCCCGATCGATCCTGTCGGCCTCGATCAGGTACGGCCGCAGCCCGCGCTTTGCGCGCAGATCACGCACCTCAGTGATGCTTGCGAGGAACGCCTCGTGAGCATCACCCGAAGCGGGTGATTTCAGATCTAGGAAGTTGCGACACCATTGGTCCGTGGTTGGCGTCCCCGGAAGGAAGAGAGTCGTCTAGGGGTGGCCCGCGTCCTTCGAGAAGACGGCAACCAACGCTCAACCCGGTCTCCGATCCGCACCGTGGTAGCCGAGGACTCATACCTCATCCGCGAGTTCCTCGTGACGGTGTTGGAAGCAGCTCCTGAGGTGGAGCTCCTCGCAGTGTGTCGAAACGGCAGAGAGCTCGAGACGGCGATCGAGCGATGGGTTCCGGAGGTAGTCCTCACCGACATTCGGATGCCGCCAAGCGAAACCAATGAGGGGATTCGGATCGCCGCACGCCTCCGCGAAAGCCACCCCGAGATCGGCGTGGTAGTGCTGAGCCAGTACGCCGAGCCAAGTTATGTGCTTGCCCTGCTGGACAACGGGACCGGCGGGCGAGCCTACCTTCTCAAGGAGCGGATCCGCGGGCGAGAAGAATTGATCGCCGCGATCGAGAAGGTGGCGGGCGGAGGATCAGTCATCGATCCCTCGATCGTGGACGTGTTGATCCAGGCACGGTCCCGTACAGCCCACTCACGACTGGCCGAATTGACCCCGCGCGAGCGCGAGCTTCTGGCAGAGATCGCTGCCGGCAACAGCAACGGTGCGATCGCTAAATCGCTCGTTCTCAGCAAGCGAGCCGTTGAGAAGCACGTCAACTCGATCTTCGCCAAGCTCAATCTGCCCGAGACCCCCGACGTCAGCCGACGTGTCAAAGCGACACTGATCTTTCTTGCCGAAGAAAACGACGGCTAAGCAGGGCGCATCGACGATGCTGTGGGCCGATTGACATTCGGCCCGACGGGTAGATCGGGCACAAGCGATGCCTGCCCGAGCCGCTCTCACTTTGATCGCAGCCGCGGCGACCGCCCTTATCAGCGCCGGACTCTGCGCGGCAGCAATCCTAGCGCCGGCTCCCATCCCGGTGGTTCCTCTGGTTGTGGTGATTGCGGTGGGTTGCCCCATGTTCGCTGTCTGGGAGGTCCCCGGCGCGATCGCCTTGCTACAGGCGGAGCGAGAGGGGGGCGAGGCGTTGGCCACTCTCCGGCGCAGCCTCGCGCAACTCCCCGAGACCGAGCATCCCCTCGGTTTCTAAGGCGCCTCAGCAGCCGGTCGCGGTCTGACCCGCCGCGCGGTCCCGGGCGGCCCGCGCCTTAGGAGATTGGCTGCTGATCGTTAGAATGTAACTAGGACCATGGGGCTATCGAGGGCGTGACAGGATGTCGCATGCCGAGGTTTACCAGAGCGGCGTTGAAACGGCCGGGCTAGAGCCGGCCTTAGGAGGCCGCGAGGCTTCATCGGATCTACGTGCACGGCTGGAGGCGTGGGCCAGCGAGCGTTGGAGATCAATTCCGCTCGCCTGGCGGCTCGCGGGGATTGGGCTCGTTGGCGCGTTCGGAGCTTCACTGGTCGGCTGGCTGGTCTCGCAAAACCCGTCCGCCTCGCCGGCGCATCTTGCGGGATTGGTGCGGGTTCTGGTGATCGTCTCGCTGATCGGTGGCGGGCTATACGCACAAACGAGCAAGCTCCAAGCGCGAATGGGCGCACTTCTGACCGCGGCTGGTTTCTACGCCGTCATATGGCTGTTGAACGGAGCCCGTGATCGTGTGGCATTCAGCATCGCCGTCCTAGTCACCGGCGTCGCGCCAGTCCTCCTCGCGTACCTGATGCTCGTGCACCCGACCGGGCGTTTGCGCTCGGTCGTGGAGCGGCGCTTCTTCTGGTGGAGCGGATCCATCGTCGTGGCACTCTGGGTAGTGAGCGTGCTGGTGGCCCAGCAGCCCCCGTTCAAGACGCCGCTGCTTCAATGCGTTCCCCACTGCCAGGCAAATGCGCTGTCGGCCGGAAGCGCGCATACCGCCCCCGCCATTCTGAAGATCCTCACAATGCTCGGCTGGGTGGCGATTCTTTGCTTCACCGCGTGGTTTGTTGCTCGCCGGACGAGGTTTGCGAGCCCGCCAATGCGCCGCGCGATGGCTCCGGTTCTGTTCATCAGCATGGGGGCCGCGGTGACCGTCGTGTTGTACCTCCTCGCGCTCGCGTTGGGGCTGGGGATCGCAACGGCTCTCGGCGCCGCCTACTTCACGATCAGCGTCGCCATCCCCTTCGGGATTGTGCTCGGACTAGTCGTCGAGCGCCTCTACTTAGCTGATTCGCTTACCGCGTACTTGGAGCAACTCGCGCGCTTACCTAACGCAGATCCAGAGGACCTGATGGCCGGGGTTCTGCAAGATCCCCGTCTCAAAATCGCCTACCACAGGAGGGGAAAGGGCACGTTTGTGGACTCCTCGGGAGCGCCCGTCACGCGTTCTGACGAGCGCGCCATAACGTGGATCGGACGCGACGGAGAGACTGTCGCGGCGGTCATGCACGACGCCAGCATCGAAGGCGCGGATCGATATATCCAAGCGGCCGGCGCGGCCGCGACCATGCAGCTTGAGAGAGCGCAACTGGACGCCGAGCTCAAAGCGTCGCAAGCGGAACTGGCCGCCTCGCGGATCCGCTTGGTCGAGGCAGCCGACGCTGAGCGCCGGCGCATCGAGCGCGATCTTCATGACGGCGTTCAGCAGCAACTCGTTGGCCTGCGAATAAAGCTCGACCTGGCGGCCGAAACGCTCAAGGAGGATCCCGCCCGGGGTCAGCAGGAGCTCGGGGCAGTGAGAGCGCAGATGGATGACGCGCTAGAGGAGCTCCGATCGCTCGCACGGGGCATCTATCCCCCTGTTCTGCACGACTACGGTCTGGCCAACGCGCTCCGGTCATTCGCCGATCGATCGTCCATTCCGATCACGATCCGTGCGGCCGGACTCCCTCGCTATAGGGAGGAGGTTGAGCTCGCCGTCTACTTCTGCTGCCTGGAAGCACTCCAGAACATTGTCAAGCACGCCGGCTCCGAGCGAGGCGCCTCTGTGACTCTCGGGCAGGAGGGGACCGAGCTCAGGTTCGGGGTGGACGATTCCGGTGTCGGCTTTGATTCTGAAAACTGCAACCCGGGCAATGGTCTCACCAACATGCGAGATCGCATCGAGGCCGTCGGTGGGAAGCTCGAGGTCCTCTCCCAACGGGGTCGCGGGACCTTGATCAGCGGAGCTGTGCCGGTCGGCTAGCTGCGGCTCGTCGGGTGTCGGCTTGCCCCCGGCGACACATGCGCGCCTCCTTGCACGCGCAACGAGCCCCAGCGACGCTACAGCTGTCAATCCGAAAGGAGCGGCTCATGTGCCGCTGGCTCGCTTACTCAGGCTCATCGGTCCTGCTAAGAGACGCGCTCTATACACCAGCTCACTCGCTGATCGATCAGAGCCTCCACTCGACGCTAGGTGCCGAGGCCACCAACGGCGATGGTTTTGGCATCGGCTGGTACGACGCTGCGCCGACCCCCGGCATGTTCAAGAGCATCGAGCCGGCGTGGAACGATCAAAACTTGCGCGAGCTTGCCGGCCATGTGAGTTCCGGCCACTTTTTCGCGCACATACGGGCCGCGATCGGATCGCCCGTTCAGCAGTCCAACTGCCACCCCTTCAGGCACGGTCGCTGGCTGTTCATGCATAACGGCTACGTGTCGGAGTTTCCTCGCGTCAAGCGCGACCTTGTGCTCGCGGTCGACGAATCCCTTTATTCCGAGATCGCCGGGGGGGCCGACACAGAAGTTCTGTTCTACCTCGCCCTCACCTTCGGGCTCGAGGACAATCCTCCGGATGCGGTCGCCCGCACCGTCGGACTGGTGGAGGCCGTGGGACACCAGAAACGGATCAAGTACCCCTTCCAGGGCACGATCGCGACTACCGACGGGGAGCGAATGTGGTGCTTTCGCTACTCCAGCGAAGGAAAGTCTCGATCGCTCTTCTTCACGAAGCACCTCCCAACGCTCCGCAAGCTCTATCCGGAACGACAGATTCTCCAAGAGCTGTCCGATGACGCCCGACTCGTCGTGTCTGAGCCGATAGGCGACCTTCCCGGCGCATGGAACGAGGTGCCCGAATCGTCGTACGGCGCGATCGGCGGCGGAGAGGATCAGTTGCTTTCGTTCAAGGTGAAACCACCCGCCAAGCCGGTGTCGATCGGAGCGTCACGCTAAACCGACTATCCCTTTGACCATCAGCAAGACGCCTATTGCGGCTGATCCGCGGACCGCGAATTGGTGCGCGTGCCGGATGACCCACGCTTTCGCGCGCTCGATGGCACCGGGGGTCCATTGCGGGGCGATTGTGAAGCTCAACAACGGGACCTCGAGCAGCCACAGCATGACCAGGTTGAAACCGACCACGATCAATACGGTTGAGGCCGTGGGAAGCGCGAGCTTGTGGATCCGGGACAGACCGGCCAGGTAGGAGGCGCCGGGAAGGGTCAAGAGGACCCCGACGATGAACGTGATCCGCGGAGAGCCCTTGCTCAACTCCCGCTGCCACCGTGGTGGGCCCTTCTGCTCGCGCTTCGCCGCCCTTCGTTCGCGCCTGCGCTGAGCAAGGCGCTCATGACGTCCGGTGTAGAGGATGTAGGCGATCACCAGCGCGATCCCTCCAAGTGCGACGTCTGCAGCCGGACTCAACAGGCTCTGAGTCGTTTTGGTGGTGCTCGAGTCATGCAAGCTAAAGACGATCAGCAGACCGAGGGTGATGCTGATCATGAGGGCACCGACCAGGTAACCGAGCATCAGCATTTTGGGATTCGGAAGCAGGAGCATCACCGTGGTGGCGGCGAGCAAGGTCGGATTGAGCGAGGCCGTCAGAGAGAGGAGCACCACCTGTGCCATCAGGCCGGGAAGTCCGTCGACGCTAGTTCTCTGACGGCATGGCCAAATCGCACGGCAGCGTGACCCGGTCGCTCGCACCGGTCATCACACCGAAGGGATGAGGCAGTGTGCATCGGTTCATCAATGCTCATCGACGAGATAGCGCAAAGGAGAACCCTTTGGCCCTGACTGAGGAGTTGAAGCAGCGCGCCTAGCGGCGTTGCGAACTGCGCAAGTTGCTGAATGCATGTGGCATTAAGGCCCCGAGCGCCACGGCTCTGAATGCGATATTGGCCAAATGCCGGGACGTGGACCTCGCGTTCACCGCGCTGACGATGGCGCCGCGGCCGGACTGGGTCGGGGCGATTGCCGGCCCGCTGAGAGTCTGACTGCACGTCCGCTGGGGTAGGTCGATGCTGGGTCGAACCGTGATGATCTCGTCCGGCGGTCGGCTCGCGCCGCGACTGCTGCTGATCTAACGATCCTCGTCTGCCTCGTGCACGACAAGCACAGGGCAGGGCGCATGTTTCAACAGCGCCTTGGAGGTGCTTCCTTCGAGCCTTGCGCGGATCCCGCTCAGCCCACGGGAACCGACCACGATCGCCGCGGCTTGATGCTTGTCCGCCACCGTGAGGATGGTCCTGGCCACGTCGTGCTCGTCGGGCACAGCGAGCGGCTGTGCCTCGAGGCCGAGCGATCTCGCGAGCGCAGCTCCTTCGCTTGAGACGCGGTCGGCATGGTCATGCACACTGCGGTCGACCTCGAGCGCTACGTCCGGATCCACAACCGGCGCCATCGCCATTCCATCGAGGGGGGCCGGAGGCGTTGCGTAGGCCAGACCCTCCTCCCAGATGGTGACCACGAGGACGTGGCTGGACCGGAAGACCTTCGCCGCCTCCTCGATTGCCCGGCGTGCCGCCGGGGAGCCGTCAAAGGCGATGACAACGGTCTCCCTGCTCGCTTGCGCTCCAGACAACTCCGTCACAGGCTTGCCCTCCTCAACCTCGTATCGTCAGGTTCCACTGTACGCAGTTGGGCGGCGTGCGGCCGGGCGATCATCACGATCGCCGCGATTGAGTACATCGCCACCGCCAGCGCGTAACCGGCGAGAACGTCAGAGGCGAAATGGGCGCGCAGGTACACCCGGCTGAGGCCGACAAATAGCGCCACCAGCGCTCCGGCGACAATGACGGCGATTCGGGCCCCCCGGGCCGGAATGATGACGCTGAGCGCGATTGCGAGCGCAAGCCAGCCGACCGAGTTCGCCGCGTGGGCTGAGGGATAGCTCTGACCCGTGGTGTGGACGAGCGGCCGCGACGGCCGCGGCCGATCGACGAGCGATTTGGTGATCCAGACCGTGACCCAAGCGAGAGCTCCGCCGGCCACGAGCGCAGCCGCTCGGGGCCGATGCTTGAGCGCGATCAACACGGCGGCGACCAGCAGCCCCGCTGGCCCGACGACCGCGATCAGCCCCAGGGTTGTGACGACGTGGGCGAGGGTTGTGACCCACGGCGCACGCAGATCTGAGGCGATTGCGAACGCGCGCGAGTCGAACGCGAGCGAAGAGTTCGTTGTGACAATGACAGTCAGCGCTATGAATGCAGCTGTGGCAATCAGCGTTACGACGATGAGCCACGGCGGGACCGATCGAATTCGCATTCGCATAGCTTGGCGTAGCCCCCGGGTGGCGTAACCTTTAGCGCGGCACAGGCACGCACGCGCGCACACGGGGTCAGCTTTGCGGCTTATTTTGAACTTGATCTGGTTCGTTCTGGCGGGGTTATGGCTGGCGATCGCCTATGTGCTTGCCGGGATCGTCGCATTCATCCTGATCATCACGATTCCGTTTGGGTTCGCCGCTTTTCGCATCGCCGCCTTCACGCTATGGCCGTTTGGCCACAGGATTGTGCGGCGGGCAGATGCCGGCGCAGGCTCGATGATCGGCAACGTACTCTGGATCATCCTGTTTGGCTGGTGGCTGGCGCTCACCCACCTCCTCACGGGCATCGCGATGTGCCTGACGATCATCGGGATCCCGCTGGGGCTGGGGAACTTCAAGCTGATACCTGTGTCGCTCACCCCGCTGGGACGAGAGATCGTCCGTACTGGTAGTCGAGACTTCGTATAGGGGCGGCGACCCAGCTCTGCTTATCGAGCCGGAGACATCACCCCCAAGAATCCCCGCGTCCGCCGGAGCGTTGATTTTCGATCCGGCGGGGCGGCTGTTGCTGCTCAAGCCCACCTACAAGAAGCGCTGGACGATTCCGGGGGGCCAGATGGAAGCCGACGGCGAATCCCCGTGGGAGGCCTGCCAGCGCGAGACCCTCGAGGAGTGCGGGCTCGAGGTCTTACGCGGTCGGCTCGTCTGCGTTGACTTCCTACGCCCGAGGCCAAACCGGCCGGGAGGGATGCGGTTTCTCTTTCACTGCGGGACCTTCACGGATCGAGAGCTCGGCGGGATCACGCTGCAGGAGGACGAGGTATCAGAGCATCGCTTCGAAGAATCAGGGGCGGCTGTCGTCCTCTTGAGCGGGCCCGTCGGCCGCCGCGTGAGCGCGGCCACTGCTGCCACGCACTGCATTTACCTGGAGGAGGGTCAGCCAGTCGCGGCCGTAACGAACCGTTGACCGATGGCCGTTGCACGGCGCCGGTCTAAGCGTCGAGTCCCTCCGCGAGCCAGGCCTTCGCGGCCGCCAAGTCTTTGACGCGGAACCCCTGGGCCTTGCCGGGAAGCAGGAACGACAGCGCACGCAGCGCCGGGCGCATCCAATCCTCGTCGGTGACCACCGCGACGCGATCGAACGAGGTCGCATAACGAGCCCGAAAGCCGGTGTCTGCCGCCATCGCGTCGCGGTCGACGTTTCTCGCATCAGGCCCCAATAGGTACAGCAGCCGCACCTTTTGACCGCCTGCGATCTCCTGTCGAAGCACTGGCTCTACGGCGTCCTCCCAATCGTCATCGTCGACCTCGCCCACGGCCTCGAAGCCGATCGTGCCGAGGGGCACATCCGTGATGCGTCGTAACATGGTTCATCTCCGGTTTCGCCTTTACCTGATTGTCGCCCGACGCGATTGCCCCACATCATCCGCAAGGGGTGATGCATTAAGAGGCCTGACTCGATCGACTTCGCCGGCATGGCGCAGCGGCGACAAACCGGTCCGCCGCAACGGCGGAGTACTCATCGCCAGCCAGCGAATGCGTGTGGGGGACCTCGCCAACGCCCTGGAGGCGACGGAGTCCGCCGCACCGCCGCAGGCCACGGCCGCGCCGGGCGGCGGCGGCCGCGACCCGATCGCCCAGCTGAAGGATCTAGCCGACCTGAAGGCTCAAGGAGTCCTCACCGAAGAGGAGTTCGCCGCCCAGAAGGCGCGCATTCTCGGGTAAGGCACGTTGGACGAGACCAGGCGTAAGCGGCTGGCCGAATTTGTCGCGCCGTTCCGCGTCGAGCCGGGCGCGACCGTAAAACTGGCTGAGGATTTCGATCCACGCTTCAAGGCCGGCATCAAGAAGAAGGAGGGGGTCGCGCTGCTGCGGGAGGGAGTTCGGCTGATGTCGGAGTATCAGGCGCGGTTGGCTGCACAGGACACCTGGGGAGTTCTGATCGTTCTGCAGGCGCTCGATGCGGCGGGCAAGGACGGCGCGATTCGCCACGTGATGAGCGGAGTCAACCCGCAGGGGGTGGAGGTTCACAGTTTCAAGGTCCCGTCAGCCGAAGAGCTCGACCACGACTTTCTATGGCGTTACGCGCAGCGCCTTCCTGGCCGCGGCCAGATCGGGATCTTCAACCGCTCGCACTACGAGGAGGTCCTCGTGGTTAGGGTGCACCAAAAGAACCTCGCACGCGAAAAACTTCCCGATTCGGCAAAACGGGAGGATGTGTGGCGGCGGCGCTACCGCCAGATCAACGACTGGGAGCGCTACCTCGCGGAAAATGGGTTCCGGATCGTGAAGATGTTTTTGAACCTCTCCAAGGAGGAGCAGCGCACCCGCTTGCTGCGTCGGATCGATCTTCCGGACCACAACTGGAAGTTCTCCGAAGCGGACGTCAGGGAGCGCGAACGCTGGGGTGACTACCAGGACGCGTTCTCCGAGATGCTGTCGCACACGAGCACCGAATGGGCGCCGTGGTACGTGATCCCGGCCGATCGAAAGTGGTTCGGGCGCTTAGGTGTGGGGGCCGTGCTCGTGAATACGTTGGTGGAGATCGACCCAGACTTCCCCCACATCAGCACCGCACAGCGTGAGGCGCTGCTTGAGGCCAAGAAGATGCTGGAGGCGCAGGCACCGGAGGGTGCGGCGCGAGACCCGTTCGAGCACCGGGAGGGCTAGGCGACGGGGTAGCCAAGGCGCCACGTCCAGGTGATCGTCGCATCTGATCTCATCCGTTTGAGGTGATGAGGTAGCGCGATTCGCCCGTACGCTTGAGCCATGCGCGCGGTTATCGCCTGCGCCATAGTCATGGTCGCGATCGCGGCAGCCGGGTGTGGCAGCAGCAAGCCTGCTTACTGCTCGGCCCGAACCGATCTCGAGAACGCCGTGAAGGGGCTGACCAGCCTGAACGTCTCAAGCGGAGTCAGCGGACTCAAATCGCAGCTGGAGAAGATCGATAGTGCCGCGAGCAAGGTGGTGAGCCAGGCCAAGAGCGACTTCTCGAGTCAGACCGAGGCAATCAAGTCCTCGGTCGACTCGCTCACCGCTGCGGTCAAGGGACTGCCATCGAACCCATCGGCCGGGCAGGTGGCAGCGGTCGCCGCCGACGCGTCCAAGGTGGTGAGCTCGGTGCAGAGCTTTACGCACGCAACCAGTTCCAAGTGCGGCTGACGGAGATGCCCGACCGGCGAGTTGATCCTGGCCCCGAGCGGGTCCGTCAGTTGGGCGGACTTTGGTGGCTACCGGTTGGCCTGGGCGTATTGAGCATCATCGTCGGAGCGGTGGTGCTGGCCAGGCCTGACGACAGCCTCAAGACGTTCGCGGTCATCGCGGGCATTTTCATCCTCCTGGACGGGATCGTCGAACTGGTCACCGCCGCTGGCGGCGGCACGGCCAATCGAGGTCTGGCGGTGCTGCTCGGAGTACTGAACCTGATCGTCGGCCTGCTTCTGATCCGGCACCCGATTGGTGGGGTACAAGCGATCGCCTTGTTTCTCGGCATCTGGCTGATTGCCGCTGGCGTTGTGCGCTTCGTGATCACCTTCGAGCAGGGCGGCAAGCGGCTCGGTCGCTTTGTGATGGCCGGGATCGAAGCGCTGTTTGGGCTCGTAATCGTGGCGAGTCCCCACATTGGGTTCACGACGCTGGCACTGTTGGTCGGAATCTCGTTTATCGCGTACGGGATCGCGATGATCGCCTCCGGCTTCCTCGTTCGCACCGTCACGCGCGAAGAGCGGCCGCGGCGCCGGACCGCAGCACGGAGCCGACCGGCGCGTACGCGCGAGTAGCCAAGCTCGGCTGGCCTGCGTTAGGGCAGCGATCGACGTACTTCGATGGACCTCAAGACTCTCGTCGTAGGCACCAGAGAGACGATCGCTGGAACGGTCTACGGAACAATCATCGTGTTGTCGGAGGTCACGGCCGCAGCGAGTGCGTACAAGAACAACCTTGCTGCGCTGGCTGTGATCGTCGCAATAACGACGATCGTGTTTTGGGCAGCACATGTGTATTCGCAAGGAATCGGTCGCAGCATCGATCTGGGCCGAAAGCTCTCGGCGACCGAGCTCGGCCGGATCGCTGGGCGTGAGTCCTCGATGCTGGTTGCCGCTGTGCTTCCCGTGCTCCTCCTCGCTCTCGGTGCGGCAGGAGTTCTAGGGAAGAGCGCCGCGCTGTGGCTGGTCGTGGTGGTGGGCATCGTCACGCTGACAGCCGAGGGTGTCCGATACGCCCGGCTGGAACGCTTGAGTGCAGCCAATGCAATGCTCACCGTCGGCGTCAACCTCGGGCTTGGGCTCGCGATTGCCGGCCTAAAAGCGCTGGTGGCGCACTAGGAGACTGACCTGCTAGCAAGCCCGACACCTGACTCCCTCCTACCCGAGCGAGAGCAAGCCCTTGAGGATGATCAGGGCGCCGAGGACGGTGGCGAGGATCACTCCGACCGTCCGACCCCTGCGTCCGATCCAGGCCTTGAACCCGTTCACACGGGTCTGAGTTTTGTAAGGCGAGACGATGAAGCCGAAGAGAGGAACCTCGAGCAGGATCTGCTGCATCAGGCAGAAGTAGACGATCAGCAGGATGCTCGCAACCTTCCCGGGCTGGAGCTTGTGGATGTGGTTCATCGCGGAGATGAACGACGCGCCGGGGAAGCTGAGTATCGCTCCGACCACAAATGTCACCCTGGGATCGCCTCTTCCGAGCAACCGCGTCGTCAGCGATTCCGTTGACTTGCCGGCCTCCTGCTTGCTCCTGATCTTTGCTGCTTTCTTTGCCTGGCGACGCTCCCGTATGGGCCGGTCGAGGCCGGCATGAAGTACGTACGCCATTACCAGGCACAACACCCCCACGGCTATGTCCTCGCCCGGACTGATGGTGTGCTTGGCGGTGCTCGTCACATGAGAGTGGTTGAGCGCGTAAACGACGAGGATGCCTGCGGTGATGCTGGTGGTGTACGCACCAAGTAGGTAGCCGGCCATCAGCCTTCTCGGGTTGGGCAGCAGCATCATCACCGTCGTGGCAGCCAACAGGGTGGGGTTGGCCATCGCCACGAGCGAGAGCACGAGGATGTCGGGCAATTGACCGCTCACGCCGCTCTCCGCATTTGGCTGGGGACCCTATCGGCGCGCCGTCCACCGCGCCTGCGGCTCTTCGGCGGTTGACGGCAACCCGGTGACATAGAGCAAGTTCCGGATCGCGAGCCCCCGGCATTAGCCGGAGCGGATTAACCACCCCCGGACGCCTCGCAAAAGGGCGTGACGGTCAGCTGACCAGCCCGACGACGCCCTTGATAATCAGCAGCGCTCCGACCGCGGTGAATCCTCGGATGGCGAACCTGTGGGCGTGCCGGCTCACCCACGCCTTCGCGCGATCCACTCTTTCCGGAGTCTGCTCAGGTGCCAACAGGTAAGAGGCGAGCGGCACCTCGAGCAGCCAGAGCATCACGATGTTGAACCCGATCACGACGAGTACCGTCACGGCCGTCGACAACTTGAGCTTATGGATCTCGTCGAGCCCCGCTATGTACGACGCCCCCGGAAGGGTGAGCAGCGCGCCGACCACGAATGTCGTGCGTGCTGATCCCTTGCTCAGCTCACGCTGCCACCGCGGAGGTCCCTTGTCAGGCTTGGCCGCTTTGCGCTCCTGTCTGCGCTGTCTGAGGCGCTCATATCGTCCGGTGTAGAGGACGAACGCGATCGCAAGGCAGATCGCACCCAGGCCGATGTCGACGCTCGGGCTGACCGTGTTCTGTGTCGTGTTGGTCGCGCTCGAGTTCGACAACGAGAAGACGACCACAAGTCCGAGGGTGATGCTCGTCATGAACGCGCCCGCCAGGTAGCCCAGCATCAGCTTCGTAGGCCTTGAAAGCAGCAGCATCACCGTTGTCGCGGCGACGAGCGTCGGGTTTAACGAGGCGGTGAGCGCGAGGCCGATTACCTGACCCATCTGCTTCTAGCATGGCCTGAGGGGACGGCTTGCCATCGTCCAAAACGGATGAGATCCCACGGCGATGTCCCGCAGACTCGGGGCGTGCGCGGGGTATTTCAGCTCTTGCAAGCGGGTTAATCACCCACATAGGATGATGCCCAGCGGGGCGATCGAGTGCAGGATCCGCCGCACTCGAGTCGCAATTCAAAGGGAGCGAAATAGATGGCCACAGTAGGAGTACGTCCGCAGGAGGCAGCAAGCCGCAGCGTCGGCTCCGGCGAACAGGTGGCGGACGTGTTCGTGATCTTCGGCATCACCGGCGACCTCGCCAAGGTGATGACGTTCCATTCGCTGTACCGGCTCGAGCGGCGGGGACTGCTCAGCTGTCCGATCGTTGGCGTGGCGGTCAATGACTGGTCGGTCAGCGAGCTCCGCGACCATGCTCGAACCGCGATCGAAGACTGCGGCGAGCACATCGACGACGAGGTCTTCGACCGCTTCGCTGCCCGGCTCTCGTATGTCAGCGGGGACTTCGGCGAGACCGACACATACAAGCGCGTCGCTAAGGCGGTAGGGGACGCGCGACATCCGGTGTTCTATCTCGAAATTCCGCCATTTCTGTTCGGACGGGTTATCAAGGGGCTCGCGGACGCCGGGCTTACCAAGAACTGCCGCGTCGTCGTCGAGAAGCCCTTCGGTCACGACCTACAGTCGGCTCGTGAGCTGGCAGACGAGATCCACGAGTACCTGGAAGAGTCGCAGCTGTACCGGATCGACCACTTCCTAGGAAAGATGGGTCTCGGCGAGATCCTGTATCTGCGACTCGGAAACCCGATCTTTGAGCCAATCTGGAGTCGCCACTACGTGGCTGCAGTGGAGATCACGATGGCGGAGAGCTTTGGCGTGGAGGACCGGGGCCATTTCTACGACCCGGTGGGGGCGCTGCGCGACGTGGTGGTCAACCATCTGATGCAGGTCGTCGGGGCCGCTGCGATGGAACTGCCACCGGCTCGAGATGCCAAGACCCTCAAAGACGCGCTCGTCGCGGTGTACCGAACGATTCCCGAGGCCGACCCGGTCCACTACGTGCGCGGCCAATACGAGGGGTACCGCTCAATCGATGGCGTAGCTCCGGACTCGAATACGGAGACCTACGCGGCGCTGCGGCTCGACGTGCGCAACTGGCGGTGGGCGGACGTCCCGTTCTACATTCGCACTGGGAAGCGCTTGCCGGCCACCCAAACCGAGCTACGGCTGGTCTTTCAGGACCCGCCGCGATTGGGCTTCGGCTTCGCGCGCCGTCCCGAGCCCGACCAACTGGTGGTCAAGCTCGACCCCACGACCGGTATCCGACTGCTGCTGGAGGCCCAGCGCAGCGAGTCGGTCGAACCCGAACAGATCAACCTGGACATGGAGTTCGCCCAGGAGGGCGGCGAGGGTCCCACACCCTACGAGGTCCTACTTCACGCGGCGCTGGTCGGAAACAACACGCGCTTTACGCGCCAGGACGGAATCGAGGAGTGCTGGCGCGTGATGCAACCGCTGCTCGACAACCCCCCGCCGGTCCAGCCATATGCGCCGGCGTCGTGGGGGCCAGAAGCAGCAGACAAGTTACTAGCCGGCGTTGGGCGCTGGCACGGACCATGGATTGAGACATGAGCACAACACCGAGGACCAGACGCAACACTCCTAAGAGCACCGACGGGGCCCAAGCGACGAGGGCAAGTCGGTCACGCGCCAGCGGCAGCGGTACGCGGAGATCAACGAACCGTACTGCCGCGTCGGCGGAGCAAAGTCCCGTGGTCCAATCGCCGTTTACGCCAATCGCGGACTACGCGTTTCTGTCTGATTGTCATACGGGCGCGTTGGTGGCGCCGGACGGATCCGTCGACTGGTTGTGCGTGCCGCGGTTCGACTCGCCAAGCGTCTTCGGGTCGCTGCTGGACCGGGGCGCCGGCATGTTCCGGCTCGGGCCGTTCGGCATCAACGTTCCTGCTGGGCACGTCTACGAACCGGGGACAAACACACTGCTGACTTCGTGGAAGACCCCTACGGGCTGGGCGACGGTGCGCGAGGCGTTGACGATGGGTCCACGCCGTGGGGAGGACACCGTCACGCCGCATACTCGGCCGCCGACCGACGAGGACGCAGATCACATGCTCGTGCGCACGATCGCCTGCGTCGACGGCAGCGTCGAGGTCGAGATGGTGTGCGAGCCGGCCTTCGATTACGGCCGCGTGCCCGGCGAGTGGTCACTGGCTGAGGATCGTCACAGTGCGGAGGGGACCGGGGGTGGTCAGAAGATCACCCTGACCACCGACATGCTGATCGGGATCGAGGCCAACACCGCACGGGCCAGGCGCGTGCTAAGGCAGGGCGAGGAGATCTATTGTGCGCTTTCTTGGGATGAGGGCGCGCCGGTCCCGAAGACTGTTGAGGAGGCCAATGAGCGACTCAACGCCACCACCAGCTTCTGGCGTAATTGGCTGGCGCGGGCTCGCCTCCCCGATCACGAGTTCCGCCCTCTGATCCAGCGCTCGGCCTTGGCGATCAAGGGGATGACTTACATGCCAACTGGGGCGACGGTCGCGGCGCTGACCACCTCGTTGCCAGAGACGTGGGGTGGCGAGCGTAACTGGGACTACCGCTTCACCTGGATTCGCGACTCGACGTTCACGCTGCAGGCGCTGCACTTCTTGGACCTCGATTGGGAGGCCAACGAATACATGCAGTTCATCGCGGACCTGGACCGCAACGAGGACGGCTCGCTGCAGATCATGTACGGGATCGACGGGCATATGGATCTCACCGAGAGCCTTCGCGAGGAGCTCACCGGCTACGACGGCGCGCATCCCGTCCGGATTGGAAACGGCGCGTTCGACCAGCGCCAGAACGACGTGTTCGGAGCGGCCCTCGATTCCGTGTTGTTGCATACGCGCCGCAGTCAGCGGCTGCCGCGCAGGTTGTGGCCGTTGGTGCAGTCGCAGGCCGAGGGCGCCATGGCAGTATGGCGAAACCCGGATCAGGGGATCTGGGAGGCACGCGGCAAGCCCCAGCACTACGTTTCCTCGAAGCTGATGTGCTGGGTCGCAATGGACCGCGCCGCGAAGCTCGCGACCATCCGCGGCGACAAGGATCTGGCCACCCGTTGGGCGCAGACGGCGGCCGAAATCAAGGCCGACATCCTTGAGCATGGGGTCGACAGGCGTGGTGTGCTCAAGCAGCACTATGCGACCGACTCACTCGATGCCTCAACGCTGCTGGCGGCGATCTTCGGGTTCCTGCCGGGCAAGGACCGGGTTCTGCGTGCGAGCGTGCTGGCGATCGCCGACGAGCTGACCGAGAACGGGTTCGTGCTGCGCTACAAGACCGACGAGACCGACGACGGCCTGTCGGGCAAGGAGGGCACGTTCGTGATCTGCTCGTTCTGGCTGGTCTCGGCGTTGGCGATCATCGATGAAATGCGGCGCGCGCGGGACCTGATGCAGCGCCTCATCAAGGTTGCGTCTCCCCTCGGACTGTATGCGGAGGAGTTCGACGCCGACAGCGGCCGCCACATGGGCAACTTCCCCCAAGCGTTCTCGCATCTCGCGGCCGTGGAGGCCGCCAGCCGGATCGTCCTTGCAGAGCGAATCGCGGAGATCACCTGATGAGCAACGACTACGACGTGATCGTGATTGGCAGCGGCGCCGGCGGCGGCACCCTGGTGCACCGCCTGGCGCCGTCGGGGAAGCGGATCCTGCTTTTGGAGCGCGGCACCTGGTTGCCGCGTGAGCCGCAGAACTGGCTGGCGCAAAACGTGTTCGTCGAGAACCGCTACGTCTCGCCTGACACCTGGTACTACGACGACGGCTCGTCATTTGGTCCTGAGGTGCACTATTGGGTTGGCGGGGCGACCAAGCGTTACGGCGCGGCGCTGTACCGGCTGCGCAAGGAGGACTTCGGCGAGCTCAAGCATCACGGTGGGATCTCCCCGGCTTGGCCGATCGCCTATGAGGAGATGGAGCCCTACTACACGCAGGCCGAGCAGCTCTACCAGGTGCACGGCGCGCGCGGCGAGGACCCCACCGAGCCCCCGGCGAGCGCACCCTACCCGTTCCCGGCCGTCAGCCACGAGCCGCGCATCCAGCAGCTCTCCGACGATCTAGCCAAGGCCGGTCTGCATCCGTTTCACGCCCCGTGCGGAATCATGCTCGACGAGTCAAACATGCCCTACAGCAAGTGCGTGCGCTGCGATAACTGCGACGGCTTCCCTTGCCTCGTGCACGCGAAGTCAGACGCCGAGGTGATCGCCGTCAGGCCGGCGCTCGAGCACGACAACGTGACGCTTTTGACCGACGCGGAGGCGGTCCGCCTGCACTGCAACGAGGGCGGCACCGAGGTGACCTCCGTCGAGGTGGCGCTCGATGGCGAGCGCGAAGCGTTCACCGCTGATGTTGTGGTCGTGTCCTGCGGGGCCGCAAACAGCGCCAAGCTGCTGCTGGCCTCGGCGAACGACAGGCATCCCAACGGGCTCGCGAACGGCTCTGACCAGGTCGGGCGAAACTTCATGTTCCACGAAAGTCTGGCTGTGCTCGCGCTCTCCAAAGAAGAGAACCCCACCATCTTCCAGAAGACGCTGGGCATCAACGACTTCTATTTCTCGGGCGGCGAGGACTTCGACTATCCGCTGGGGAACATTCAGATGGTCGGCAAGTCCCAGGCGGCCATGTTTCGCGGCGAGAAGCCCGGCGAGACGAAATTCGCCCCGGAGTGGACACTGCGCGACGTCGCAAAGCATGCGGTCGATTTCTGGCTCTCGACCGAGGACATACCGCTGCCCAACAACCGCGTCACGTTGACCAAAGGCGGTGACATCCAGATCAGCTACGAAGCCAGCAACAAAAAGCCCGCGGAGCGGCTCTACCGCCAGCTTAAAGACATGCTCAAGGACATCGGCATGCATCAGGGGCATCTGCTCCCGCACCACGCGTATCTAAAGAACGAGATCCCGGTCGCTGGCTGCGCGCACCAGGCCGGCACCGTCAGATTCGGGAACGATGCGAGCAGCTCGGTGCTTGACGCCGACTGCCGCACCCACGAGCTCGACAACCTGTACGTGGTCGACACGAGTTTTTTCCCGAGCATTGGTGCGGTCAATCCAGCGCTCACCGCGATGGCGAACGCGCTGCGAGTGGGCGACCATCTGCTCGAGCGTATGGGTGCTGATCATTCTCACCCGGAGTCCACACATGTCGCATGACGGATCAAGGGGCGGCCGCCGGCGAGTTGTGATCGTGGGGGGCGGGTTCGGGGGCATGGAGGCGGCGAAGCGCCTCAAGCGGGCCGATGTCGAGGTCACCGTCGTGGACCGCCACAACCATCTTCTGTTCCAGCCGCTGATCTATCAGGTGGCTGCCGGCGCTCTATCCGCCGGCGAGGTTGCGGCCCCGCTGCGGCACATGCTCAAACGCCAACCGAACGCAACCGTATTGATGGCGGAGGTCACCGACGTCGACGTCGATCGGCGCCAGGTGGTGCTGGACCGCGGCGAGCGACTCGACTACGACAGCCTCATAGTGGCGTCAGGGGGAGAAACGTCGTACTTCGGCCACGACGAGTGGTCGGAGGTCAGCTGTGGGCTCAAGACGCTCGATGATGCTCTGGACCTCCGCAATCGGATCTTCGGGGCATTTGAGGAGGCTGAGCGCGCCTCCGATCCATCAGAGCAAGACGAGTGGCTCACATTCGTCGTCGTGGGCGGTGGCCCTACCGGGGTGGAGATCTCGGGGCAGCTCGCGATCCTCGCTCGCCACACCATGAACCGCGACTTCAGGCGAATCGATCCTCGCGCGGTGCGTGTGATTTTGCTGGATGCTGGCGAGCGCGTGGTCGCGGCGTTCAGCGAGCCGACCTCCGCCACGGCGGCGAAAGAGTTAGGCCAGCTTGGCGTCACCGTTCGCGAGCACGCGATGGTCACCGACATCGACTCGCGCGGCGTGACGTTGAAGGTCGGCGAGGAGACTGAGCGGATTGCGACCCGGACAGTGGTCTGGGCCGCCGGCGTGCGAGCGGCGGAAATCGCCGCGAGGGTCGCACGTGGCGCCGGCGCCGAAAGCGATCGAGGCGGCCACGTGACGGTCAATCCTGATCTGACGCTACCGGGGCACCCGGAGATCTCCGTCATCGGAGACGCGGCCAAGCTCGCGGGCGCCGACGGGAAACCTCTGCCGGGTTTGGCCACGACGGCGATCCAACAGGCCCGTCACGTGGCGCAGGCGATCCGTAACGGTGAGCCGGGCGCCTCGAAACCGTTCAAGTATTTCGACAAGGGTGCTCTGGCGGTGGTCGGTCGAGGCCGGGCCGTGTGCGAGGTCAGAGGCCGGCGTCTGTCCGGACCGATCGCGTTCCTGATGTACATCTCTGTGCACCTGTTCTATTTGGGCGGCGTCGGCGGCCGTCGGCTTACGACGGGCCTTAACGCGTTCCAGGCCCTGTTCGGAGCAAGGGAGAGCCGTGTGATCGCCGGAGATCTCAAGAGCGTGGAGCGCTCAGCCCCAACGCAGCCCACAGTCGCGCCTACCACCCAGATGACGACGGGCTGAGCAGGAGGTCGGCTGAGGTGGCAAACGACCTCGCCCGTTGGCAGTTCGCCACGACGAGCATCTACCACTTCATCTTCGTCCCGGTGACGATCGGTTTGGCCTTCCTCGTGGCAATTCTTCAGACGGCCTGGCACCGCACCGACAACCCGGATTACAAGCGGATGACTCGTTTCTTCGGAACGCTGCTGTTGATCAATGTGGCGGTGGGAGTGGTTACCGGCCTGGTTCAGGAGTTCGAGTTCGGTATGAACTGGTCGACGTACTCTCGCTATGTCGGCGGCGTATTCGGGGCGCCGCTGGCAATGGAGGGACTCGCGGCGTTCTTCCTCGAGTCGACCTTCCTCGGATTGTGGTTGTTCGGCTGGGACCGCCTGCCCAAGCGCGTGCATCTCGCCACGATATGGGCCGTATCGCTCGGCACGCTGCTGTCCGCCATGTTCATTCTGATGGCCAACTCGTGGATGCAGCACCCCGTCGGCTACAAGCTCGTCAACGGTAAGGCGGAGCTGAACAACCTCTGGGCCGTGGTCATCAATCCGACCTTTCTGTGGGGCTACGCGCACGTGATTCTCGCGTCGCTGATCACGGGAGCGCTGGTGATGCTCGCGGTCTCGGCGTGGTATCTGCGCAAGGAACGACACGTACAGTCGTTTCACCGCAGCGCGACGGTCGCGCTCATCGTCCTGATTCCAGCGATCGTGATCCAGATGTCTGTCGGCAACAAGCTGGGACAGATCGAAACCCGCTACCAGCCGATGAAGATCGCGGCTGCCGAGGCGCAGTGGAACAGCTGCAAGCCGTGTTCGTTCTCGGCGCTCCAGGTCGGGGGCTTCAGTCAGAGCCATCAGAATCCCACACGGATCATCCCCATCCCGCATCTGCTGTCGGTGCTTGGAACCGGCACCTGGGGCGGCGGGCTCACGGGTCTGAACCAACTCCAGGCGCAGTACCGCAAGAAATACGGCCCCGGCAACTACATACCGAACGTCTCCATCCAGTACTGGTCGATGCGGACCATGGCGGGCCTGGGAGCGGTGGTGCTGGTGTTCGCGTTATGGGGCGGATGGCTACTCCTGCGAGGGAGGCTTCGCCGGTCGCGCATCTTCCTGTGGCTATCGGTATGGGCGGTAATCACGCCGTTCCTGATGAATACCGCAGGCTGGTTACTGACCGAGAGCGGACGACAACCTTGGATTGTGCAGGGCCTCCAGAAGACGATCCACTCCAACTCGCCCTCGGTGTCAGCAACCGACATCTGGATCAGCCTGATTGGCTTGATCGTCGTTTACATCGTGCTCGCCGCTGTGGACCTGGGGCTGATGCTGCGCTACTCGCGCCGGGGGCTTGCCGAAGCCGACGCTGAGTCCGCCGAGCCGAGCGACGCTCCTGGGGCGACGGCGCCGGCGCTCACCTACTGACATGCAACTTCACACCGTCTGGTTCGTCATCGTGGCCTTCTTCTGGGTCGGATTCTTCGTGCTCGAGGGATTCGATTTCGGGGTTGGCATGCTGCACCGGTTCATCGGTACCACCGAAACGGGGCGCCGCGTCGCGATCAACACGATCGGCCCGTGGTGGGACGGCAACGAGGTCTGGTTGATCGTCGCCGGCGCCGCGATGTTCGCGGCGTTCCCCGGCTGGTACGCCGCGATGTTCTCGGCCCTATATCTGGCGTTCGTGCTCGTGCTGGTTGCGCTGATGGCACGAGGAGTGTCGTTCGAGTATCGGGGCAAGCGCGATAGCGCGCGCTGGCGCGGAACGTGGTCATGGGCGCTCACGATCGGCAGCCTGCTGATCCCGCTGCTGATCGGGGTGGGGCTCGGCGATCTTCTGAACGGACTGCCGATCAACCAGCACCACGATTTCACCGGATCATTTGCGGATCTGCTCACCGGCTACGGGCTGATGACCGGACTGACGCTTGTCAGCCTTTGCTTGTTACACGGGGCCACTTTCCTCTCGCTCCGCACGACCGGCCACCTCCGAGACCGGGCGCGTGGAGCCGGTCGCCGGCTCGGAGCGGTTGCAATCCTTATCAACCTGGCCTGGGTCGTGTGGACCCTGGTGGTGATCGGCGGCGGTACCGTCCCGCAACCGACACAGATCTTTGGAATGATCGCGGTGATCTTCGCCGCCGTGCTGGTCGGCACCGATCACGATGGGTGGGCGTTCTTCGCTTCGGCATTCGCGATTGCCGCGGCGATCGGCCAGATCTTCATCGCGCTGTATCCCAACGTGATGATCTCCAGCACGAACGCCGCCTACAACCTCACGGTGAACGACGCGGCCTCCGGCCACTACGCGCTGGTCGTGATGACCGTTGTCGCTGTCGTCATCCTCCCGGTCGTCCTGCTCTATCAGGGCTGGTCCTTCCGGGTCTTCCGGCGCCGGGTTACCGGTTCCCCCACCTCGGCGACCCCGCCGGTCGCGGTCGGCGCACCCGAAGTCGCGACCGGTGCCACCACGACGAGCGCTCGGTCCGGTCCAGGGCCCACGATGGCCGGGGAAAGCAGCGAGAGCGCGGGACCCGGCTAGGCGACCGTGCGCGCCTTGGACCCGCGCCTGCTCCGGCGGACGAAGTCGGCGCGACCGCTGCTCGCGCTCGACACGGTCCTCGGAATCGTCGCCGCGCTGGCGGTACTCGCCCAGGCCACATTGCTGGCGCGGATTATCGCCCGTGCGTTCTACGGCGCCTCGTTCCGCGCCCTCGGGCTGGATTTCATCTTGCTGGTGGGGGCGTTCACGTTCCGGGCGGCATGCATGTGGGGGATGGAGGTGGCGGGTCGTCGCGCGGCTTGGGATGTCCTCTCCGAGCTTCGACTCGCGTTGGCCGAGAAGCGGCTGCGCGGCGCGCCCATCGCGGTGGACGGCGTCGAAGCAGGTGAGGTAGCCGCCGTCTCAGTTCAGGGAATCGAGGGACTCGAGGGCTACTTCGCGCGCTACCTGCCCCAGGTGGTGCTGGCCTCGGTCATCCCGCTGCTAGTTGTCGCCTGGGTGGCGGTGATCGACTGGGAGTCGGCGCTGATCATGCTCCTGACCTTGCCGCTCGTGCCGGTATTCATGTGGCTGATCGGCCGTTACACCGAGCACCGTACGCGAGAGCGCTGGGAGGCACTGCGGCACCTGTCGACGCACTTCCTCGACGTCGTGAGGGGGCTTCCAACATTGCGGGCATTCGGGCGAGCAGAGGAGGAGGCAGGCAGGATCGAACGGGTCTCGGATCGGTATCGCGCCACGACGATGCAGACCCTGCGGGTGAGCTTTTTGTCAGGGTCTGTCCTGGAGCTCGCCGCGACGCTCGGGGTGGCGCTGGTGGCGGTGGCTGCCGGCCTGCGCTTGGTGAGCGGGAGTCTGAGCTTGCAGGCGGGCCTGACCGTACTGATCCTGGCGCCCGAGCTGTACCTGCCCTTCCGCCGGCTCGGCGCGGAGTATCACGCGAGCGCCGACGGGCTTGCGGTCGCCGAGCAGATGTTCGCGCTCCTCGATGCCCCGGAGCAGGTGCCGCCGGGAGGCCTGCGGCGGGCGCCGAGCCCGGCGGAGGCTCCCGTGCGGCTCGCCCAGGTCTCCTTTGTCTACCCCTCCCGGGCCGTGCCGGTACTCGACCGGCTTGACCTCGAGCTCCGCCCAGGGGAGACAGTCGCGCTGGTGGGAGAGAGCGGAGCCGGCAAAAGCACTCTCGCGGCTCTCCTGCTCGGGCTTCTGGCGCCGAGCTCGGGTCGGCTGTTGGTGGGGTCGTCCGACCTCTCATCGTGCGACCTGGAGGAGTGGCGGCGTCTCGTCGCGTGGGTACCTCAGCTTCCCACGCTCCTGCACGGTTCGATTGCAGACAACGTCCGCCTCGGTGATCCCCGGGCGTCGGCGGAACGGGTCCGTGAGGCGTGCTCGCTGGCGGGGGCCCACGGCTTCATCCCCTCGCTGCCGGATGGGTACGACACGATCGTGGGCGAAGGGGGACACATCCTCTCGCCCGGAGAGCGCCGCCGGATCGCGATCGCTCGCGCCTTCCTTAGGGACGCCCCCTTGGTAATCCTCGACGAGCCCACGGCAGATCTCGACTCTCGCGGCGTCGGGGTCGTATCCGACGCAATCCAGCGGCTGCAAACGGGGCGGACGGTCCTGCTGATCGCTCACCGTATCGAGGTCGTTCGGTACGCGGACCGGGTTGCTCGTCTTGTCGACGGACGCATTGCGTCGCAAGAAGAGCGGAGGGCGGCGTGAACCAGGTGCTCGCGCTTCGGACGCTGCTTGCGCTTACCCGTGCGCCCCGCTCTCGGCTGGCGCTCACGGCCGTGCTCGGCGCCCTCACGGTGACCTTCGGCGTCGGGCTCATGGCCACGGCCGGATACCTGATCTCACGCGCGGCGGAACGCCCGGCTGTCCTATCGCTGATGGTCACGATCGTGGCGGTGCGGTTTTTCGGACTCGGCCGACCGATTCTTCGCTACCTCGAGCGGCTGAGCTCGCACGACTATGCGCTGCGGGTCCTGGGCCGTGTCCGCAGGCGGTTCTTCGAGCGAATCGAACCACTCGCTCCCGCCCAGCTCGACTACTACCGCACCGGCGACCTGCTCTCCCGCATGGTCGGCGACGTGGATGCCCTTCAAAACCTTTACCTGCGCGGTATCGGGCCACCCCTGGTGGCGCTGCTCGCTGGCGCCGTATCAGTCGGGGTGGCCGTCGCGTTTCGCCCGGCAGCGGGGATTGTGCTCGCCATTGGCCTGCTGGTCGGCGCGCTCGTGGTGCCAGGTCTAAGCGGCGCGCTCGGCGCCCGCGCGGGCCGGCGTCAGGCAAGTGCGCGGGGCGAGCTCTCCGCAGAGCTCGTGGAGCTGCTCGGCGGCGCGGCCGAGACTGTCGCGTTCGGAGACGAACAGGCGCGGCTCGCGCGCCTCGCAGTCGCAGACAAGACGGTGGTGTCGCTGGCACGACGCGACGCCTTGGTGGCCGGCATGGGCGACGCCCTCGGTCTGGTAGTAACCGGCGTGACGGTTGCGGCCGTGCTAGCGGTTGCCGTCGTGGCGTCGGGTCACGGAACACTTGACCGCGTCCTCATTGCGATGCTGGCACTGCTGGCGCTGGCAACGTTTGACGCCGTGACGCCGCTGGCAGGCGCCGCGCGCGAGCTGTCCTCGACCCTTGCCGCCGGGCGCCGGGTGCTGGAGCCAATCAACCAGGAGGCCGCCGTCAGCGACCCGGCCGCTCCTCTGCCGTTTCCGCGCTGGCCCTTCACGATCGCCTTCGAGCAGGTGAGGGCACGCTACCCACGACGACAACGACCGGCGCTCGATGGCCTCAACTTCCGTCTGGACCCCGGCGAGCGCGTCGCGTTGGTGGGTACGAACGGCGCGGGCAAGACCACGATCGTTAACCTCATGCTTCGGTTCTTGGACCCCGAGTCGGGGCGGGTCACGCTCGCCGGGCAGGAGCTGCGCGCCTACGCTGCGCAGGACATCCGGCGCGCAATAGCAGTCGCGGGCCAGGACTCGCATCTGTTCACCGCGAGCGTCAACGCCAACGTCCGGCTGTCTCGACCTGACGCCAGCGACTGGGAGGTCGAACAGGCGCTCCGTCGCGCGCGCATGTGGAGCTGGGTGAATCGTCTGCCGGAAGGCATTGACACGCTCGTGGGCGAGGGCGGGCGTGAGCTGTCCGGCGGGCAGCGCCAGCGCATCGTCCTCGCTCGCGCGCTGCTCACCGGCGCTCCCGTGCTGGTGCTGGATGAACCCACGGCCCACCTGGATCCGGATACGGCCCGCGAGCTCATCCACGATGTGTTTGAGGCAGCAGAGCACCGCACTGTGCTGCTGATCACCCACCGCGACGAGGGGTTGGAGTTGGTCGACCGGGTGTTCACATTGCACCCCGCGGACCGTTGAGTACCTCCTACACCCACGCTCGGCGACGCCGGCCGGTCCGCGGACAGTTTCGCTACGGGGCCGTGTTGGTGCTACTGCTCGTCCTGCTCATGTTCGCGATCGTTGCGCCCGATACCGACTGGGCTCATGCGGTGGACCCCGCGCTGGCGGGCAGCGCGCTGGCAGTGGCGGTCGCGACATCGAAAGCGAAAGGAGAGACGCGCCGGCTGCGCGCACTTGGCGTGAGCGCTGTCGCGCTCTTGGGGGTGCTCGGTGTGGGCACAGGCTTGTTCGGCGTGGATCTCTCATTCGCGGTCACGACGGTGCTTCTGGCCGCGGTCCCCGTCAGTTTGGTCGGTGGACTGCTACGGCTTATTGGGCATCGCGGGGTGACGGGCCAGGCCGTCGCGGGCGCGCTGGCTGTCTATCTCTCGATCGGATTGTTGTTCGCCGCGGTGATCACTTTCGTGGGAGCCATCGAGAGCGGGCCCTACTTCAAGCAAACCGCGGACGCGGCCGGCGGTATTCCCGTGTATTACTCGTTCACCGTCCTCACGACGACCGGCTTCGGCGACTACACCGCCGCCCAACCCGTTGGGCACGCGCTGGCCGTGCTCGAGATGCTGACCGGTCAGCTGTACCTCGTCACGGTGATTGGCCTGCTGGTCGGAAATTTTGCGACCCGACGAATGCGAAACGACCCACCAGCAGGAACTGCATAACTGATCGGAGACGACATGAACGTGTCAAGAATTCCATGGCCGTTGCGAAGCACACTCGCGGGCACCGCCGGAACAGCGGCGATGACACTCGCCTATGGGACCGAACGACGGCTGCGGCGAAACCACCGTGGTTCGCTCGACTACGACGACTCGCTCGTTCCAGGCCAGATCGTCGCGGGCATCATGCACCTCGGCCACGTCACAGCTCGTGAGGAGAACGAGTTGGGGCTGGCACTGCGGTGGAGCTACGGTTCGGTGTTCGGAATCTGGCACGGCATCCTGCGTCGCCGGATCCCGGAGCCGTGGGCAAGTGCGGTCTTCGGCGCCACGCTGATGAGCGCGACGCTCTCGTTGTTC
>Ga0070741_10002721_pt1 | contig 46327 bp, 40 predicted proteins | sample Coa_R1_4_FD_66440 | JGI IMG/M metagenome (GOLD analysis project Ga0070741, IMG submission 66440) | Surface soil microbial communities from Centralia Pennsylvania, which are recovering from an underground coalmine fire - Coalmine... | ecosystem: Environmental > Terrestrial > Soil > Unclassified ... | reverse complement strand
GCGGCCAATCTCCTGGTAAAAGGCCTCCACGGAGCCGGGCAGTGCGACGTGGACGACCGTGCGGATGTCGGGCTTGTCGACGCCCATGCCGAAGGCGATGGTGGCGACGATGACATCGAGCTTGCCGGCGAGGAAGTCGCGCTGCACGCGCTCGCGCGTGGCTGGGTCAAGGCCGGCGTGGTAGGCAGCGGAGCGAAACTTCGCGTTGAGGCGAGTGGCGAGGTCTTCGGCGGATTTACGTGAGGGCGCGTAGACGATGGCGGGGCGCGCTGCGGCGTCGCTGAGCAGCTTCTCGGTGAACTCGGGGCGCTGGGGCTTGGAGAGTTCGAGGACCTCGACGGCGAGGTTGGAACGGCGGAAGCCGGTGATGAAGATGGCTGCGTCTTCGAGTGCGAGCTGACGGACGATGTCGCGCTGCACGGCGGGGGTGGCGGTGGCGGTGAGCGCGATGATCGGGGAGGGTTTCAGTGCGGCGAGGTGCTGGCCTAAGGTGCGGTAATCGGGGCGGAAGTCGTGACCCCATTGCGAGATGCAGTGGGCCTCGTCGACGGCAATCAGTGCGGGTTTGCGGCGCGCGAGCATCTCCGGGAAGCCGGGCACGCGCAGGCGCTCGGGGGCGATGAAGAGAAAGTCGAGCTCGCCGGTGAGGTAGTCGCGGCAGGCGGCACGGGCGGTTTCGCGGTCGAGGCCGGAGTGGATGCGGGCGACGCGGAGGCCGAGGGCGGAGAGCTTCGCGGCCTGGTCGTCCATGAGGGCGATGAGGGGCGAGATGACGAGGGCGGTGGCGTTGTGGCCGGATGCGCGGCGGGCGAGTGCGGGCAGCTGGTAGCAGAGGCTCTTGCCGGCGCCTGTGGGCATGACGAGCAGGACGTCTCGGCCGGACGCGGCAGCCTCGCAGACCTCGCGCTGGTGGGCGCGGAAGTCGCGGTGGCCGAAGATGCGGTGCAGGAGTTCGGGAAGGATTTTAGGGCCTGAGGGCATGCCTGGGGTTATGGTCGCATGTTGGCGGCGGTGCAAAAGTGGTTGGGAATCGGGGTGGGTACCGGGTACCCCCCTCCCCCCTGTTTTTGCGCAAAGTCTTCAGAGGAGAGACTTTAGGCTTGGACCTTCCCGTTTTGGGAATTGGAAGGACGTTGGACTCAGGGGGGTCTCTGGGGTGAGGTTTTGTCAAGTGGGGCACCACGCCAGAAAGGCAAAGGCAACAGCACTCGCGCGTCTTAACGCGCGACACCACCACCCTGTCGCTTCGCGCCGAGGGTGGGGCACCCGGGTTCCGTGCAAGTCATGCGCGGAGAAGTTTGTCGGGGGTGATCGGGTAGGAGCGCACGCGGACGCCGGTGGCGTTGTAGATGGCGTTGGCGACGGCGGCGGCGGCGCCGGTGATGCCGATCTCGCCGATGCCGCGGGCGCCCAGCGGGTTGAACTTGGTGTCAGGGATGTCGAGGACCGTGACGTCGAGCGTGCCGATGTCGCGGTTGACGGGGACGTGGTAGTCGGCGAGGTTTTCGTTGGCGGTGCGGCCGGTGACGGGGTCGATGTAGGCCTCTTCGTGCAGGGCGAAGCCGACGCCCCAGACGATGCCGCCCTGCAGTTGGTTGATGCCGGTCTGCTTGTTCATAAGCGTGCCGATGTCGTAGGTGGCGACGATGCGGCGGACGTGGGGCATGCGGGTGTCGCGGTCGACGGCGACCTCGGCGAAGACGGCGCCGAAGGACCGTTCGGTCATGGAGGTCTTGTCTTCGCCGGGTTCCGCAGAGCCTTCGGCCTCGATGGGTTTTGAGCCGTTGCGGGCGATGAGCTCGGTGAGGTCTTCACCTTTGGAGGGATCTTTTTTGAGGAAGATGCGGCCGGCGTGGACATCGAGGTCGGCTGCGAGGACGCCATGGAGAGGAGATTGCGTGTCGGCGATGGCGGCGGTGCCGGCTTTGAGTTTGGCCTGCTTGCAGGCATCCTGCACGGCGGGGCAGACAGAGGCAGCCGACTGCGAGCCGCCGGAGACGGGCGCTTTGGGGAGGGTGGAGTCTCCCAGCTTGACGTCGATTTGGTTGACGTCGAGACCGAGCTCCTCGGCGGCAGTCTGGGCCATGATGGTGTAGGTTCCGGTGCCGAGGTCCTGCGTGCCCGAGCCGACGAAGACGCGGCCGTTGGGAAGGAACCGGCAGATCGCCTGTGCGGCGGAGCGGTTGGCGGGGTAGGTCGCGGTGGCCATGCCATAGCCGATGAGGTTGTTGCCTTCTGACATCTGTCCGGGCTTTGCGTTGCGTTTGCTCCAGCCGAAGCGCTCGGCGGCCTGGGTGTAGCAGTCGCGAAGGTGCTTGGAGCTCCAGGGCTTGTCGTCGGTGGGGTCGCGCTCGGCGTAGTTGATGAGGCGTAGCTGGACAGGGTCGATGGAGAGATTTTCGGCGAGCTCGTCCATGGCGATCTCGAAGACGGCGGTGCCGGAGGATTCGCCGGGCGCGCGCATGAAGGTGGCGACGCCGATGTTCATGTCGACCATGGCGGTGGAGGTGTGGATCTGGGCGGAGTGGTAGAGCTTGCGCGCGGGGGATTCGGAGTGCTCGAGGAAGTCCTCCATGACGGAGGTGGTCATGGTGACGTCCTGCTGAACGAGGAGCAGTTTGCCGTCGGAGTCTGCGGCGAGCTTGATCTTGTTGACGGTGGACGGCCGGTGGCCGACGGGGCCGAACATCTGCGGGCGCTCGAGTGCAAGCTGTACGGGTTTCTGGACGATTTTCGCCGCCATGGCGCAGAGAGCGACGTGTGACCAGGAGGAGCCTTTGCAGCCGAAGCCGCCGCCGACGTAGGGGTCCATGACGTGCACGTTGTCGAGAGGAAGGCTGAAGATGCCGGCGAGCGACATGCGGTCGCCGGTGATGTATTGCGTGGCGTCGTAGACGGTGAGTTTTTCTCCTTCCCACCAGGCGAGCGTGGCGTGCGGCTCCATGGGGTTGTGGACCTGGATGGGCGTGATGTAGGTCTGGTCGATGGTGGCGGCGGGAGTGCCAGCGGAGGTGGCGTCCGGCCGCGCGACGGATTGATGCGGGGGTTCTTTGCCGGGCTGTTTGGGTGGGCGCGCTTCGTTGAGGCGGTTGAGGAAGTCGAGCTTCGGCGGCTGCGCGTCGTAAGTAATTTTGAGCAGTGGCGCGGCGGAGATGGCGTCGATGTGCGTGCGTGCAATGACGACGGCGATGGGCTGGCCGTTGTAGTGGACTTCATTGTCCTGCAGGACGGAGAGGCTGCGCTTACCGGGAGGCTTGGGTGGGCCGATGGGGAGCTTGGGTGCGTTGAAGGGCGTGAGGACGGCGATGACGCCGGAAGCGCGCTCGGCGGCGTGGGTGTCGATGGCTTTAACGGAGCCGCTGGGGATGGTGGATTGCACGATGAAGGCGTAGACGAGGTCTTTGCGCGGGAAGGGCTCGCGGAATTCGGCGGCGTATTTGGCGGTGCCGGTGACCTTGGCGATGCCGTCGTAGCGGTGCGGCGGCTGGGGGAGTGCGGGCGGCGCTTGTTGTTGTTCGGGGTCGATCATGCCTGCTGGACTCCTTGAGTCGCTTGCGTGAGGGCGCGGACGATGCATTGTTTGGCGAGCTCGATTTTGAAGGCGTTGTACTTGTAGCCGTGCGCGCCGCGGAGGGCGATCTCGGCAGCTTTGCGGAAGGTATCTGGTGTGGCGGGTTGGTTGGCGAGGGCGGCTTCGGCTTCGTGCGAGCGCCAAGGTTTGTGCGCAACGCCTCCAAGCGCGAGGCCGGCGGAGCGGATGGTATTGCCGTCGAGCTCGAGGCCGGCAGCGACGGAGACGAGCGCGAAGGCGTAGCTCTGGCGGTCGCGGGCTTTGAGGTACCAGGAATTTTTCGCGAATTTTGCTTGCGGCAGTGTGACGGCGGTGATGAGCTCGTCAGGCTTGAGCACGGTGTCGAGTGCGGGGTCGTTGCCGGGGAGGCGGTGGAAGTCGATGACAGGGATGGTGCGTTTGCCGTGTGGGCCGAGGACTTCGACTTGCGCGTCGAGTGCGTAGAGCGCGACGTTCATGTCGGAGGGGTTGGTGGCGATGCAGGAGTGCGGCGAGTGTGGGCCGTCGTCGGTCTGGCCGAGGATGGCGTGATAGCGATTGATGCCGCTGAGGGCGCCGCAGCCCGTGCCGGGCGCGCGCTTGTTGCAGGCGGGGAAGGCGGTGTCCATGAAGTAGTAGCAGCGGGTGCGCTGCATGAGATTGCCGGCTGTGGTGGCCATGTTGCGAAGCTGCGGGCTGGCTCCGGAGAGAAGAGCGTGCGAGAGCAGCGGGTAGTTGGCGACGATGCCGGGGTGATTGGCGAGATCGGAGTTGCGCGCGGAGGCGCCGATGCGAGCGCCGGTGGCTGAGGCTTCGATTTTGTCGAGGCCGATGTGGTTGACGTCGAGGAGATGATCGGGATGCTCGACGCCGTCCTTCATGAGGTCGACGAGGTTGGTGCCGCCGCCGAGGCATTTTGTGTTGGCATTGAGGGCGTGGACTGCGGCCTCAGGGGCAGAGGCGCGGGTGTAGGTGAAGGGATTCATGCGCGGCCTCCGTTGCGTGTGAGTTGGCGGACGGCGGCGACGATGTTGGGGTAGGCGCCGCAGCGGCAGATGTTGCCGGACATGCGCTCGCGGATCTCGTCGTCGGTGAGGTCTGGGTGTTCCACCCCAGCGGGCGAACCCGCTGGGGACCCCGGATGTTGGGTGTGTCCGGTTTCGAAGGAGACCTGTGAGAGCTCGCCGTGTTGAACTTCGTCGGCGAGCGCGGTGGCAGAGCAGATCTGGCCGGGCGTGCAGTAGCCACACTGAAAGCCGTCGTGCGCGAGGAAGGCGGATTGTGCGGGGCTGAGGTTGTCGGGTGTGCCGAGGCCTTCGATGGTGGTGATTTCGGCTCCCTGCGCGGCGACGGCGAGGGTGAGGCAGGAGTTGACGCGGCGGCCGTCGAGGAGGACGGTGCAGGCGCCGCACTGGCCGTGGTCGCAGCCTTTTTTGCTGCCGGTTAGATCGAGGTGCTCGCGGAGGAGGTCGAGCAGCGAGGTGCGCGTGTCGATGGTGAGGGTGCGCTGCTGCTTGTTGATGGTGAGGGTGATGGGAACCATGTTGGCCTGTGCTGATGCCGAGGTGCGTTGTGCGGCTGCGGGAGAGATGCCGACGGCGAGGCCGGCGGAGACGACGCTCGAGGCGGCGAGGAAGTGGCGGCGAGTGAGTTCGAGCTCGTGTGATTGCAGAAGATCTTGTTCGGGCGGATCGAGTTCAGTGCATGGAGTCACGGGCGCCTCTGGGTGCAAGGGAGCTGATCGCGCAGGCCGGTTGCACATTGAGCTTGGATGCTTAAAGCGGCGGGATGTGAAAGGCGCAACAGGTATGCTGGAGGCTCATGGCACCGAATCCAATCGCGCTGACGAAGCAGCTAGTTGATATTGAGTCGACGACGTACCACGAGGGTGTTTGCGGGGAGTTTCTGGCGGAGTATCTGCGGGTGGGCGGATGGGAAATAGAGCGGCAGCCGGTACAGCAGCCCGAGCTGGCTCGGACTCCGGGCGCGGGCGATGGGCCGCGGTTCAATGTTTATGCGGCGATGAAGGATGTTGTGCCGGAGGTTGTGTTCTCGACACACTTCGATACGGTGCCGCCGTTTCTGGGGCCGTGCAGAGAGGATGAGACGCATTTGTATGGGCGGGGCGTGTGTGATGCGAAGGGGATCCTGGCGGCGCAGGTGACGGCGGCGGAGCGGCTGCGCGATGAGGGCGTGCGCGTCGGGATGCTGTTTGTGGTGGGCGAGGAGCGGGACTCGGCGGGCGCGAAGGTGGCGAATGAGAAGGCGCGTGGTGCGAAATCCGGACCGAGATTTTTGATCAATGGAGAGCCGACGGAGAACCGGCTGGCGCTGGCGAGCAAGGGATGTTTGCGCGTGGAGCTGTATGCGACGGGGAAGATGGCGCACTCGGCGTATCCGGAGCTGGGGGATTCGGCGATCGATAAATTGCTGGCGGCGCTGCGTGACGTGCAGGCGCTGGAGCTGCCCGTAGTGGAGGGAATTGGCGAGACGACGATGAACGTGGGGTTGATCTCGGGCGGGCGCGCGCCGAATGTGGTCGCCGATAGGGCGGAGGCGCATATTCTTGTGCGGCTGGTGGGGCCGGCGGAGGGAATTCGCAAGGCGATTGTGGACGCGGTGGCGGGGCGGTGCGAGGTGAGCTTCTCGCTGGAACTTCCGTTTGTGCAGATGCGGGCGGTGGATGGGTTCGAGACGATGGTCGCAAAGTTTACGACGGATGTGCCGAGCCTGACGAACTGGGGCGAGCCGTTCCTGCTGGGGCCGGGAAGCATTCACGTGGCGCATACGCCGGAGGAGCGGATCGCGAAAAGCGAGATCCTTGAGGCTGTGGAGCTTTATGTGAAGCTGGCGCGGCAGCTGGTGAGGCAGGGCTGAGGTCAGTGCCAGAACAGGCTGTAGAGCAGGACGACGAGCACGATCCCGGAGATCACGACATAGAGGAAGTCGCGCTGGGCGAGGAACGCGAAGACGGAGAGGATCACGCGCGCGATCGGTGTAGCGATGAGCATGAGCAGGCCGAGCTGGATGATGGCGAGGCTGTGTCCGTGCGCGGCTCCGGCAACGATGCCGGAGAGGGTGTGAAGTTGCGGAGAGACGCCGCGGAAGGTGTGGTAGCTGGGGTGGTCGTGGGTGTGGCGCGCGAGATAGAGGATGCCGCCGAGGAGAATGACGAAGGCGGAAGAGAGGGTGCCGATGCGGAGCACCGCGCCGATGCGTTCGTCGAGTGCGGTGTCGTCTGCAGAGGGCACAAAGGTCTGATGGGCCATTAGAGCTTTCCTGTGAGGCCGCTGTAAATCATCTCGACCCCGAGCGCAGCGATGACGAAGCCGAAGATGATGCGCAGGCTTTTTGTGTGGGTGCGGACGAGGAGCTTCGCGCCGATGAGCGAGCCGGCGAGTACGCCAAGCGTGACCGGCATGACGAGCGATGGATCAATGTAGCCGCGGCTGAGATAGATGCCGGCGCTGGCTGCGGCGGTGACGCCGATCATGAAGTTGCTGGTGGTGGTGGAAACCTTGAAGGGCGTCTGCATGGCCTCGTCCATGGCGAGGACCTTGACGGCGCCGGAGCCGATGCCAAGCAGGCCGGAGAGCGTGCCGGCGCCGAACATCAGGCCGAAGCCGAGCGGGACGCGGCGGACGTTGTAGGGCTGTTTGACGCCGGCGACGGGGTAGGTGCTGTTGAGGCGGAGCGTGACGGCGAGGGGATCGACAGGAGTGTTGGGGTCGGGTGCGGGACGGCGCCGGTTGGACATGAGGGCGGAGAAGATGAGGATGCAGCCGAAGACAATTGCAATGCCGGTGGTGGGCGTGATGGTGGCGAGCCATGCGCCGAGAAGCGCGCCGAGAGTTGTGGCGACTTCCAGAAACATGCCGATGCGGACGTTGGAGAAGCCTTCGCGAACGTAGGCAGAGGCGGAGCCTGAGGAGGTGGCGATGACCGACATCAGTGAGGCGCCGATGGCGTAGTGGATGTCCACGTGGAAGGCGAGAGCGAGCAGCGGGACGATGACCACCCCGCCGCCAAGCCCGGTGAGCGCGCCGAGAAGACCGGCGGCCAGGGAACAGACGCCGAGGACAAGAGAGAGTTCGAGCGAATTCATCTTCCGCGTTCGATGCTCTCACAGATGAGATGGCCGAGGAGCAAGGCCGACTCAGAGCGCGGGACGCCGCCACTCTTGCTAGCTGGACCAGACCGTGACAGGGATGAGGTCGGCGTTGTCCGGTGCGAGCGTGTGGTTCTGATCCGGGTCCCGTGGGTTGTAACGGACGCGGATGAGTGTGCCTTCGGGGATGCGTGGGATGAGGCGCGAGGCCTCGGAGTGCGAGAGCGCGACGGTGCGGAGATGGCCGCCGAAGTAGCCGGAAGGTTGGTTCGCGGCGTTTTCGGGGAGCGTGAAGTAGAAGGGAATTTCGAGCTGCGAGTCCTGCGCGACAGTGCCTTCGGCGAGATCGTCTTTCATGACGATGACTGGTTTGAGCGTGTGGGCTTCGATGAGGGGCCATGAGGCCGCCGCGGCAAGATCGCGATCGCGGCGGCGCTTGTGGAGTGCGCGGGTGATTGCATTCATGGGGAAGTCCCCGGCGTGGTGAAATCTTAACGTTCACACGATAGCAAGGAGCGGCGGCGATGATGGCCAGGATCGGGATCTTGAAGGCTGCGCTTCTGCTCGGGCTTCTGCTGGCAAATTATGATGCCATTCCGACAGCGAATACGAAGCTGACGCACTTCGATACGCTGATTGTTCTGGGGACGCCGTGCACGGCGGAGGGCAAGCCGTCGCCGGAACAGCGCGAGCGCGTGCTGGAGGGTGTGCGGGAGTTTCGCGCGGGTGTGGCGGCGCACATGATTGTGACCGGAGGCGCGGCGCACAATGAGTTTTACGAGGCTGACTGCATGAAGCGGCTGGCGGTGGAGCAGGGCGTGCCGGCCGATGATGTCATTGAAGAGAAGCTGGCGAAGGACACGATCCAGAACATCTGGTTCAGCAAGCAGATTATGGATGCGCATGGGTGGCGCTCGGCGGAGGTGGTGAGCTCGCCGTCGCATCTGCCGAGGGCGGCGCTGATCCTGGAGCACTACAACGGGAAGGATGCGTTTGTGTGGAAGACGCATGCGGCGTTGTGGCCGAAGGAGTACACGTCAGCGCAGATCACAGCACGCTATGCGGGGGAGATGAAGAGTTGCTGGCGGCTGACGCATCGGGGATTTCCGAAGAACCGGTGGCTGCCGGGAAGTTGAGTGCAGGATACAGACAGTTACAAATACAGAGGACCTTCGCCTGCGGCTCAGGATGACGGCAGAAGGAGATGCATCCGACGAACGTAAGAGACTCTCGCGAGTTTCGTCCCGGCTTTTCCTCTGCGATCGGGCTTGCAACGGAGAAGTAAACTTAAGGTATGGCTGCCGAGTTTACTCATCTTCATCTTCATACGGATTATTCGCTGCTGGATGGGGCTTGCGATGTCGACAAGCTGGCGAAGCATCTGGAGAAGATTGGGCAGAAGGCTGCGGCCATTACGGACCACGGGAATATCTTTGGCGCGGTGCACTTCTTCGATGCGATGAAGAAGCGCAACCTGAAGCCGATTCTCGGGTGCGAGCTGTATGTGTGCAAGGAAGAGGATCATCGCGGCAAGCCTGATCCGGAGTCGAAGTACAACCACATGCTGGTGCTCGCCGAGAATGAGGCGGGCTACAAGAACCTCGTTCGGCTGACGAGCGAGGCGGCGCTGCATGGGTTCTATCGCAAGCCGCGTGTGTCGAAGAAGTTTCTCGCGGAGCATGCGGAGGGGTTGATCGGGTTTTCGGGGTGCCTGGCGGGCGAGGTCTCGCAGCACATCATGGCCGGAGACTACGAGGCGGCAAAGAAGAGCGCGGGATTTTATGAGGAGATGTTCGGGCGCGGGAACTACTTCCTCGAGGTGCAGGACCATGGGCTGGAGCCGGACAGGAAGGTTGTCGAGGCGATGTTCCGGCTGGAGAAGGACCTGAACATTCCGCTGATCGCGACCAACGATTCGCACTACATCGAAGATCAGGACGCGCGCTCGCACGAGGTGCTGCTGTGCGTGCAGACCGCGGACTCGATGAATAATCCGAAGCGCTTCCGGTTTGATACGCAGGAGTTTTACATCAAGAGCGCGGAGGAGATGCAGCGGCTCTTTAAAGATTCACCTGAGGTTTGTACGCGCACGATGCAGTTTGCGGAACGGTGCTCGCTGGAGTTGAGCAAGGTGAAGAATCCGTTTCCGAAGTTTCCACTCCCCGAGGGCGAGTCGATCGACAGCTACTTTGAGCAGGTGTGCCGGGCAGGGTGGAAGAAGCGGCGCGAGACGGCGGTGGCGCATCTGGAATCGCGCGGGATTCTGCGGAAGTCGATTGCGGAGTACGAGGCGCGACTGGAGCGCGAGATCGATTGCATCAAGCAGATGAAGTTTCCCGGCTATTTCATGATCGTGTGGGACTTTATCCGGTATGCGAAGGAGCAGAACATTCCGGTGGGGCCGGGGCGTGGATCGGCGGCGGGGTCGCTGGTGGCGTACGTGATGGAGATCACGGACATCGATCCGCTGCAGAATGAGCTGCTGTTTGAGCGGTTTCTGAATCCTGAGCGCGTGTCGATGCCGGATATCGATATCGACTTTTGCATGAACCGCCGCGGCGAGGTGATTGAGTATGTGCGACAGCGGTACGGGAATGACCAGGTCGCGCAGATCATCACGTTCAATACGATGGCGGCGAAGGCGGCGATCAAGGACGTGGGCCGCGCGATGGACATGCCGTATGGCGAGGTCGACCGGATTGCGAAGCTGATTCCTGGCACGATTGGGATCACGATTGAGCAGGCGCTGAAGGATTCGCCGCCGCTGGCGCAGGCGTATGGGTCGGACGCGAAGATCAAGGAGCTGATTGACACGGCGCAGCGGCTGGAGGGGTTGGTTCGCGGTGCGGGCGTGCATGCGGCGGGTGTGGTGATTGCGCCGGAGCCGCTGACGGAGCTTGTGCCGGTGACGCGCACGAAGGATGAGGCGGTCGTCACCAGCTATGACATGAAGGCCGTCGAGAAGATGGGCCTGCTGAAGATGGACTTCCTGGGGCTGACGACGCTGACGGTGATTGATGATTGCCTGAAGCTGATCAAGGTGAATCGCGGAGAAGACGTCGACATGGCGACGGTGCCGCTGGATGATCAGCGGACGTATGAGCAGGTGTTTCATAAGGCGCTGACGAGCGGCGTGTTTCAGTTTGAGTCCGGCGGCATGCGCGACGTTCTGCGGCGGTATAAGCCGACGACGGTGGAGGACCTGACCGCGCTGAATGCGCTGTACCGTCCGGGGCCGATCCAGGGCGGGATGATCGATGACTTCATCGAACGCAAGTGGGGACGGCGCGCGGTGGAGTACATGTTCGATGAGCTCGAGCCTATTTTGCGCGAGACGCTGGGCGTGATCGTGTATCAGGAGCAGGTGATGCAGATCAGCTCGGCGATTGGAGGGTATTCGCTGGGTGGAGCCGACCTGCTGCGTCGCGCGATGGGCAAGAAAGATCCGGCGGAGATGGCGAAGCAGCGGGACATCTTCATGGCCGGAGCGGCGGAGAAGAAGTTCGACAAGAGCAAGGCCGGTGCGCTGTTTGATCTGATGGAGCAGTTCGCCGGGTATGGCTTCAACAAATCGCACTCGGCGGCGTATGCGCTGCTGGCGTATCACACGGCGTGGCTGAAGACGCATTATCCGGTGGAGTTCATGGCGGCGTTGCTGACGAGCGAAACGTCGAAGCCGGAGAACGTGGTGAAGTACATCGGCGAGTGCCGCGAGATCAACATCACGGTGCTGCCGCCGGATGTGCAGATCTCGGCTGCGACGTTTACGCCGGCGGGGGATGCGATTCGATTCGGGCTCGCGGCGATTAAGAACGTCGGGCACAACGCGATTGAGTCGATTGTGCAGGCGAGGGAAGCGCTGCGTGCCGAAGGCAAGCCCGGGTTTAGCACGCTGTGGGAGTTCTGCGAAAAGGTTGATCTGCGGCTGATGAATAAGCGCGTGCTGGAGAGCCTGTGCAAGGCGGGCGCGCTGGATTCGTTTGGCAAACGGTCGCAGGTGATGGCGGCGATCGATAAGGCTATGGAGCGCGCGCAGAAGACACAGCGCGATGCGGCTGCTGGGCAGCATGGGTTGTTTGGGATGTTCAGCGATGAGCCCGCTGCGGGGACCTCGGCGAAAGAGGACGCGCTGCCAGCCGCGCCGGAGTGGGATGAGCACACGAGGCTGGCGAATGAGAAGGATGTGCTGGGGTTCTTCGTGTCGGGACATCCGATGGATCGGTATCGCGAGAAGCTGCGGAATCTGAAGGTGGTCGACACGGCGACCGCGTGCGAGATGAAGCCGGAGCCCGCGGTGTTTACGCGCGGAAAGATGGAGCCGCAGAACGAGATCCAGATTGCGGGCGTGATTACGGGGCTGAAGGTGGCGAAGTCGAAGCGCTCGGGCGAGATGTACGCGCAGGCGTCGCTCGAGGATACGGTGGGAAAGATTGAGCTGATTGCGTTTCCGCAGAACTATGAAAAATTAGCCGAGAAACTCAAGATTGACGTGCCGGTGCTGGTGCGCGGATCGTTGCGGGGTGAAGAGGATGCGGCGCCGAAGCTATCTGTTTCTCAGATTACGGCGCTGGAGGATGTGAAGATCAAGCTGCCGGACGCGCTGCGGATTCGTGTGCCGCTGCATAGTCCGGATGCGGCGCTGCTGGAAAAGCTGGAGAAGATTTTCAGGGATGCTCCGGGGAGCGGGAAGCTGCTGCTGAACCTGGAGGAGCCGGGCGCGTTTTGCGCGGTGCTGGAGCCGCAGGGATTTTCGGTGGCGGCGGACGTGCAGTTTATCGAGCGCGTGGAGGCGCTGGTGGGGCGCGGGGCCGTGCAGGTGATCTAAGAGAGAAGCGTAAGCTTTTTTGAGTGGCGGAGGGATGGTTGAGACGGGTTCTGCTGCTGATCGCTCTCGTTCTGATCGCTGGGCCGTGCAGGGTTGGTGCAGTGGCGCAGGATCCGACGATCACGCTTCCGAAGAACTATCGCAAGGTGCTCGACAATCCTGATGTTGTGGTGCTGCGGGTGCATTATGGACCACATGAGCAGGTGCCGGTGCATGACCATTCAGACCATCCGACAATCTACGTATATCTGGACGATTCCGGGCCGGTGCGGTTTGTGCATGAGCCGGAGAATGTGATTCTGACGCGGCCGCCGACGCATACGGGGTCGTATCGCGTGAGCCCGGGGAGAAGGGAGCGTCACAGCCTGGTGAATCTGAGCGATAAGCCAACCGACTACCTGCGGGTCGAGCTGAAGAAGGTGCCCCTGGGGACGTTGAAGGGGGAGTTTCGCGGCAGTGCACCGGAGCGGCTTGTGCAGGGGACGAAGGTGGAGTTCGCGGACCCGGCGCTGAGGATTGAGCGCGTGATTTGCGATCCGCGTGGATCGTGTTTGCTGCCGGAGGAGAGCGCGCCGTCGGTGCTGGTGGCGTTTTCGCCGTCGGAGTTGAGAGAGGGACGGCGAAGGCAGGCGTTTCCGGAGGAGTCGTCGACGTTATGGTTGCCGGCGGGAAAAGGCGCGAAGGTGAAGGCGATGGGCGCATCACCGGCGCATCTTTTGCGGATTGTTTTGCCGGCGCGATGATCGTCTGCAGGCCGTGAAGAGCATCGAATCCGGCATGGAGAATACGACGATTACGATCGAGCAGCGCGTCGCTTATGTGCTGCTGCGTGTTGTCGCGGGCATGGACTTCTTCGGCCATGGGTTCGCGCGGATTTTTACCGGCACACGTCTCGGGGGCTTCGCGCACTGGATGGTTGGGGACATGGCGAAGGCGCCGCTGCCGGCGAGTCTTGTGCTGGCCATTGGATATATAGTCCCGTGGGTGGAGCTGGTCGTGGGGCTGATGCTGCTTTTTGGCGTGGGCGTGCGGTTTGCGCTGGTCACGGCCTTGCTGCTGATGCTGCTGTTGATGTTCGGCATCACCATGAAACAGGACTGGACGGTGGCCGGACAGCAGTTGCTGTACAGCCTGGTGCTGGCGGTGCTGTTGTTCAGTCGGGGGCCGCTGGACGTGAGCTGGTCTGGCCTGTTGCGTCGGCAGTAGACCTGACAGAGCATTTCTCCTGATGCGTGGAGTCGGAAGACCTGCGCATGCCGTTTTCTTCAGGAAAACGGCGCGAACGGCCTCGGCTTCGCTATACATGTTCAGGAGAAATGCTCCATCGCTTACAATCGCTTTGGTACATTCGATGGCCGAGAACCCGCAGCCCAAACAGCCGCCCCCGACCGAAGCAGCCGTTCCAGAGGCGTGGCGCAAAACCGAGTTGGCGCGTCACCCGCAGCGTCCGTACCCCATGGACTATATCCAGGCGATCTTTACGGATTTCAGCGAAATTCACGGCGACCGTCAGTTCGCGGACGACGGGGCGATGACGGCTGGGATGGCCAGGTTCCGTGGCGAGCCGGTGTTGGTGATCGGAAACCTGAAGGGCCGCAGCCTGAAGGAGCGCGTGGCGCGGAAGTTCGGCTCGCCGGACCCTGAGGGGTATCGCAAGGCCCTGCGCGCGATGAAGATGGCGGAGAAATTTAACCGGCCGGTCTTCACGTTCATCGACCTTGCCGGGGCCAACCCCGGATTGGGCGCGGAGGAGCGCGGGCAGGGCGAGGCGATCGCGCGCAATCTGCTGGAGATGTCGCGGCTGCGCGTGCCTACGATTGCGACGATTACCGGCGAGGGCGGGTCCGGCGGTGCACTGGCGCTGGCGGTCGCGGACCGCGTGCTGATGCTGGAGAACGCCATCTACTCGGTGATCTCGCCGGAAGGCTGTGCGTCGATCATGTGGAAGGATGCGAGCAAAAAGGTGCAGGCGGCGGCGGCTCTCCGATACACCGCGGAGGACGTCAAACTGTTAGGCTGCGTCGACGACGTGATCGTGGAGCCTGATGGTGGAACGCAGAATGATCCGGAGCGTGCGGCACAGCTTCTGGGCGAAAGCCTGCAACAACACCTCAGCGAACTGCGGTCGTTGCCGATCGAGCAGCTCCTGGAGGCGCGCTACGCGAAGTTCCGCAACATCGCGCAGTTTTATACGGCAGTCTGAGCGCGCGAACGGACGGTCTGACGGCGGGGCCTGCACGCGAGGAACAAGCGCAGAAGGAGTTTGAGCACCGTTGTCTTCTCCCGCAATTCCAGCTCCGATACCCCCAGCTGCGACACCCAAATCGCTGCACCTGGCACTGTTTGTCACGGGCGTGCTGTGGCTGCTTGCGTCGCATGCGATCGCCTTCCGCGCGGGTGAGGGGATTGCTGCGCGGTTCGCGTGGAGTGGCGGCGCGCAGGACCTGCTTGTCAATCTGGTGCTGCTGTTTCTGCTGCTGGTGGGGTTCACGTGCCTGAACTGGGTCGGCACGCGGCAGGGCAGCGTGCGGCAGGCGAATGCGCTGCCGCTGCGCGCAACTGCAGGCGAGGAGTGGACGCGCGGCGTGGTCATCGGGTGGGCTGCGGCGGTGATCGCGGTGATTCCGATGGTGATCGCCGCCGCGCTGCATCCAGAGTTCTTGTGGACGGCTTCGGCGTGGGGGGGAACGCTGCTGTCGATCCTCACGCTCGCGATCGCCGCGCTGGCCAGCGAGGTTGCGTTCCGCGGCTTTTTGTTCAGGAGGCTGATTGATGCGGTTGGGCCAACGGCGGCGACTCTGCTGCTGGCGGGAATCTATGCGGTGATCGGGAGCATGTCACCCAATGCGACCGGGCTGAGCTTCATCATCATGATCATCGCCGGGGTGCTGTTTTCGGTGGCCTACCTGCGCACCCATGCGCTGTGGCTGGGGTGGGGGCTGCACTTTGCATGGGCGGCTGCGATCGCTGTGATCTTCGGGCTGCCGGTGGCCGGAGTGGCCAGCTACTCGAGCATTGTCCAGACGGACACCGGCGGCCCCGTGTGGCTGACCGGCGGCGTGTACGGACCGGATGGCGCGCTGTTTACGGCGATCGTGTTCGTGGTGGTCATGGTCCTCGTCTATCGGGCGACGCGCACGTATGCGTGGAACTACACGCATCCGGTGCTGGTGCCGGGTGGGTATCCGATGGACGTTCCGCCGCCGGCGGCCCATACGGCGATGGAGCAGCAGGCGGCGGCTGCAACGGCTCCGCCGCTGGTACAGATTGCGCCGGCGGCGAGCAGCAACGGCGCTGAAAGGACGTCGACGTCCGAGCCTACGCCTCACCTGTAGACTGCATCTGAAATTCGCATCCGGGTGCGCACCTGGGCTGTACATCGGCCCAACTTGCGCGACGGCAGATGGAAGCGCACAATCATGGTGTTCGCAGGTGACTGCATGGGCCCACGCGCACGCAGATCGCAGATGTCGCCGGTCGCCGGGGCTCTCCTGTGCGGTGTGGCGTTCTGGGCAGTGCCTGCAGTTTCTGCACAGGTCTTCACGGTGGGAATGAAGACCGCGACGGCCGACGTCACCACTGAATTTCATCCGACCCGCGTGGAGTTGCCGAAGGAGCCGCTCGACGTGAAGGGGCGCCAGGAGCTGATCCGGGATCTGGAATCGGAGCAGGGATTCGCGCATCGCGAACTGCCGCTGGGCGTTGGGTTGCAGCTCATTGCCAACGGCAACATGAGTCCCAGCGATCAGGAATACAAGCGCATGCTGTACGAGAAAGGGCAGTCAGCGGCGGCTGGGGATCGCGTGGAGATTACGAACCTGCAGTTCCGCGGCGACCGCATCATCATCGACTTCAATGGGGGGCCCTATGCGAAGCATCGGTTCCTCAGCCACATCTCGCTGAATGACATGCCGCTTGCGCAGGAGGGCCCGATCGCGACAGGCTGCCGGGTAACCCTGGTCTTTGAGGGTGGGGTTCCGGAGGTGACTGCGGCCGAGGTGAAGGCGCTGCTCGATCCGGTGGTGGATTTCCGAGCGAAGTCGAGCGCGGAGGCCTACGCGGACACGCTGCCGCCCAAGGTGCGGGAGGCCGTGGCGGCGCACGAGATTCTGGTGGGCATGAACCGGCGGATGGTTCTGGCGTCCATGGGCGAGCCCAAGACGAAGGAACGCGAGCACACTTCAGAGAGCGACCCGGACAGCCCAATCTACGAGGAGTGGATCTACGGCGATCCGCCGCAGCCGATCCAGTTTGTGAGGTTCAAGAACGGTCAGGTGGCTCGGCTGGAGATAGCGGCGATCGGAAAGCCGATTGAGGTCCACGATAAGAACGAGATCGGTGGAGAACCTGAACCAACACTGCAGGCCAGGACGATTGTGAATGGCGATCCTCAGATCACGGCGGATGGCGACCGAAATGGTGCGGCAGCGCCCACGCTTCGGAAGCCAGGTGAGGTGCTGGACACGATAGAGAACGTCCCGGGAATGGGCAAGGTGAAGATGCCGGCAGATCAGACGCCGACCCAGACGCCGGCTCAGCCAGCGCAAACCTCGGGGCAGGCGCAACCGAGTCCCACGCCGGCGCAGAACCCACCAGCATCCGCTCCGGATGCTTCGAAGACACAGCAGCTGGCGTCGACGCGCTAGCTTTGGAGAGCGCGGAAGAATGATGTATTCTGGGTGAGGAGCAGTCCCCGGCGTCTGCTTCAGATCCCTCCTGTTCGGCAATCCCGAAGAAGCCCGCAGAGAGTGAAGTGCACCCGAAGCGCACGGCGCATCCGGGGGTACGCCAGATTTTCAGTTTTTCGAGGAGTGACACCATGGCGAAGATTGCCAAGACCGGTGACCGCAAGAAGGTCATGGACACACAGAAGAGCACCGACTGCCCGAAGTGCTCGAAGCCTACGCGGATTGTGAAGCGCGTGAAGGATCGCGAGCGCGGGGTTCCGGGAGGCGTCTACATCTCCTGCTCGGCGTGCGATTTCTACGAGAAGCTGTAAATTTCTCCGGATTCTCTACGGAAAGCTGTAACAAAATTACACAAAGTTTCGAGCAATTTGCACAGCAGGGCGGCCCGCTAAGGCCGCCCTTTTCTGTGGTTTGCATCCAAAGTCGCAGGGGTGTCCCCAAAAGAGGCACCCACTAGCGTCAGGACGTACTTGACTAAGGTTGTTGGCCGGAGGCAGACTCCCTGACGGAAAGTAGGGAATCAGTACATATGGCCACGAGCAGCACCGTAGTACAGCAGGAAAATCTTGATTCAACGCCTCACTATACCCGCCCAACCTTTTTGATGTGCCCGCCGGAATGGTACGGGGTGGATTACGTCTTGAACCCGTGGATGGCCGGAAATGTGAATCGGTCGTCGCGCGATCTCGCCTTCGCACAGTGGAAGAGCCTGTATAACGTCCTCCACAGCGTTGCCGACGTGAGATTGCTTCACCCTGAGCCGGGCTGCCCGGACATGACCTTCCTGGGGCACGGCGCCTTGATTCATCATGGCGTTGCCGCCGTCTCCAGCTTCAGCCCGACACAGCGCCGGGCGGAAACAGTCTTCCTGAAGCAGTGGCTCCTCAACCAGGGATTTCTGCTCTGGGAGACGCCGCGCGAGACGGCCTACGAAGGCCAGGGCGACAGTGCCTTCGACGACGAAGGGAAGATGCTGTGGGCCGCGCATGGTGTCCGCACCTGCCGAGCGGCGCACGCCCATGTGGCCGATGCCTGGCACGTCCCGGTGCGGTCGCTGCACCTGACGGATCCACGCTTCTATCACCTGGATACCTGCTTCGCACCGCTGCACGGAGGCTTCCTCCTGTACTACCCCGGTGCATTCGACGCGGCATCGCGCGCGGAGATCGAAAAGGTGTACCCGGCCGAGCGCCGGATTGCCGTCTCGGAAGCAGACGCGACCCGCATGGCATGCTGCGCGCTGAACATTGGCCGCACGGTGTTTACGGGCGAGGTCAGTCCGGAACTCGCCAAGACACTGTTCGACCTGAACTTCGACGTGGTTCAACTGGAGCTCAGCGAGTTCATCAAGGGCGGCGGCGGCGCGGGTGCGCTGGCGCTGCGGCTGAGCGATCTGCCGGTCACGCATGGGGTTGTGCGGACGGTTCGCGCGGCGTGAGTTCGTAAAGTTTGTCCAAAGAGGGAAGCCCCGCTCTTCAAGGAGCGGGGCCTATTTTTATTGATTTCCCGTTATTTCTGTTTGGTTTCTGTGGCCTTACCTGACGGTTATCAAGGTCGCCGGCTTTTCCAGTTCGGCGACGAGCTGGTCGGTGAGAGCGGGATCGTTCGGTGTGACCCGTTCAATCTTGACCTCAGCCAGACCGGAGACGCCGATCTTGTGGGCAGCCGCATACGATAGATCCAGAATGCGACTGGTTGGGACCGGACCGCGGTCGTTGACGCGGACAAAGGCCGATCTGTGATTGCGAAGGTTCGTCACGCGCAGCCACGTCCCCAGGGGGAGGGTGCGGTGGGCACAGGTGAAAGCATTCATGTCGTATTTTTCACCGTCTGCCGTCGTACGGCCCTGAAAATGAGCGCCATACCACGAAGCTTCGCCGATTTGATACCAGTGATGATGCTGCTTGACCGGTTTGGTCGGCACTGGCGCGTTTTCTGTGGCGGGAGCGGCGATGATGCTTGCCGTCACGCCGAGGGTAGCGGCCAGGAGGCCGGCTTGCAAAGGCCGACGCATCCACTTCGACCGAATCCCTCGCCTGGAACTTCTCGAGGTATCGTTCATACATATATTGTCTAGGTTCCTCCCACCTAAGTCAAACAACCTAAAGGTACTTTCCATTACCTTCGTACCTTGCGCTCACCGCGCTTGTATGCTAGGCAAAACCGTTCGAAACCCGAGGTCATGATTGCGCCCCACTGCGAGCTCTGAACCGACAACCGGCTACCGGCCACCCGCCGTGGCGCTTTCGATTGCCGGATTCGATCCGTCGAGCGGTGCGGGAGTGACGGCAGACCTGGCCGTCTTTGCGGCGCACGGGATCTTTGGCACCTCGGCGATAAGCGCGATGACCGTGCAGTCCACCGTGGGAGTGGCGGCGGTGAGGGCGGTGGATCCGGAGTGGTTGCGGCGGACGCTGGAACACGTTTCGGCCGACCTGCCGGCCGCGGGGGTGAAGATCGGGATGCTGGCTGCCGACGCGATCGTGCGGGTCGTTGCCGGTTTCCTGCAGGGCGTCCCGTATCAGGTTCCTGTTGTACTTGATCCGGTGTTGCGTTCCAGTTCCGGACACCAGCTTCTGGAGTCGCAGGGGGAGCGGCGGATTCACGCCGAGCTTCTTCCGGTGGTGGGGTGGATTACGCCCAACTGGAGCGAGCTTTCGATCTTGGCGGGCATGCCGGTCCGGAAGATCGAACAGGCGAAGGAGGCGGCGGACGTTCTGGGGAAGCTGCACCCGCGGCTGCATATCGTGGCGACCGGTGGCGACCAGAAGGAGCCAGTGGAGCTGTTGCGGATGCCCGGCGGGGCGGTGCAGACGTTTCCGGGCGAGCACGTTGAGACGACCTCAACGCATGGGACGGGGTGTGCGTTCTCGTCGGCGCTGCTGTCCAGGCTGATTCTGGGTGAGGCTCCGGCGGTGGCGGTTGCGCGGGCGAAGGCGTATGTGACGCAGGCGCTGCGCCTGGCGCCGGGGCTGGGGAGGGGGCGCGGGCCGCTCGACCTGTTGTGGCCGCTGCGGGGTGGACAGCGCAACTGCTAGCCTGAAGCTATGGAATCGGCTCTTCGCCTAGTCGTGAACGGCCAGCCTCGGACACTGGATGGCATGGACTCTCCCGCGCCGCTCGAGTCTGTCCTGGAGCGGCTGGAGCTGCGGGCGGATCGGATTGCGGTGGAGCTGAATGGCGAGATCGCGCCTCGGACGAAGTGGGCCGAGCTGACGGTGGCCGACCGCGACCGCATCGAGGTGGTGCATTTTGTTGGCGGCGGGCGGATTTAAGGGAGTCTGCGGATTCGCGCGACGTGTGCTCAGGGCGGAGTGAGGCCAAAGTGTGCGGTGAGCCAGGCACGGAGCGCGGTGGACATGCGGTCGAGCTTGGGCTGAGCCGAGCCCGGCACACCGGCGAAGAAGTGGTCGGCGCCTTCGATGAAGAGGATTTCGCGAGGTTGTGAGGCGGAGACGAGATAGGCCTCGAGCGTGCCGCGCGGGCTGAACTCGTCCTGATCGCCGGAGATGAATAGCTTGGGAACGCTGCCGCAGGCGGGCAGGAAATCGTAACGGTAGTCGCGACCGGCGGCGCGGACAGGCAGGCCGAGGCCGACCAGGCCGCGAACGCGGGCGTCTCCGCAGCAGGCGCGCAGGCCGACGTTGGAGCCGAAGGAGAAGCCGGCGAAAAGGATCGGGAGATTGAACCGGGCGGTGAGCCAGTCGAGCGCGGCGCGGACGTCGTCGACCTCGCCGCGGCCTTCGTCATGCGCGCCTTCGCTGAGGCCGGTGCCGCGGAAGTTGAAGCGGAGCGTCGGAAGGCCGAAGTGGGAGAACGCCTTGGCCGCGTGATAGACCACCTTGTTGTGCATGGTGCCGCCGCCGAGCGGATGTGGGTGCGCGACCAGCGCGCAGTAGAGAGCGTCAGGATGGCCGGTGTTCAGCAGGGCTTCGAGCCGTCCAGCGGGGCCGCGAAGATCTTCGATCGTCTGGACGTGCGAGCGGAAGAACGACACAGAGATGAGTGTACGCAAGCGCGGGCGGATTCGCGGTCACTGAGACTCCGGGTTCGGTATAGTCGTCTCACCAAGCAGTTACAGACTTTTTACGATTCAGATTCGCGTATCAGGAGGCGTCTGATTGGCCATCTTGGTTAGGTCTTTGTGTGCTGTGCTTGTCAGCACGGCGTTGATAGGTTCGGCGTTTGCCCAAAATCAAGACCAGGCGCAGCCGCAGCGGCCGCAGAGTCAGCGCCAGCGCAGTGACGAGCCGGCGGCGAACGCTCGCGGTGCAAGCGAGCCGGAGCAGAACAAAGAGAACGCTCTGCCGATTCCCGCGGAGAACAGGACCGAGACCCAGCATGTGTGGAACGGCGGCCGCACCGTGCACTACACCGCGACGGCGGGAAACCTGCTGATCCGCGATGATGAGAACAAGCCCAACGGAAGCATCTTCTACGTCGCGTATACCGAAGACGGCGCCGACAGGCACACGCGGCCAGTGACATTTCTCTATAACGGCGGACCGGGCTCGGCGACGATTTGGCTGCACATGGGGTCGGTCGGGCCGGTTCGTGTGGTGACCGCCAGTCCCGAGGTGAGCGGACCGGCGCCGTTCAAGTGGGTCGAGAACCAGTACAGCCTGCTCGACAAGACGGACCTGGTGTTCATCGATGCACCGATGTGCGGCTTCTCGCGCGCGGTGGGCAAGGGGACCGCAAAGGACTTTGCTGGTGTCGACCAGGACGTGAAGGCGTTCGACAAGTTCATCACGCGCTACATCACGGTGAACCAGCGCTGGAATTCGCCGAAGTATCTGTTCGGCGAGAGCTACGGCACGCCGCGCTCGGCTGCGTTGGTCGCTGCGCTGAACAACGACGGCATTCAGTTCAACGGCGTGATTCTGCTGTCGTCGATCCTGAACTACTTCATGCGCGCGCCGGGATACGACATCGAGGCGCCGACCTATCTGCCGAGCTATGCGGCGATCGCCTGGTACTACAAGAAGGTTCCGCAGAATGGCACGATGCAGGATTGGGTGCAGAAGGCGCGTGACTTTGCAGGTGGAGAGTATGCAGCGGCGCTGCACAAGGGAGACATGATCCCGAAGGCAGAGTTTGACGACATCGCGCAGAAAGTGGCGAGCTTCACCGGCCTGCCTGTGGAGTACGTCAAGGAGGCGAAGCTGCGCATCTCGCCGACACGTTTCCGCAAGGAGTTGCTGCGCGGCGATGACAAGATCCTCGGCCGCTACGACGCGCGTTTCGAGGGCGAAGATGTCGACTCTGCCGGCGAGAACCCCGGCTACGATCCGAGCGATACCGCGATCAGCGGCGTGTTTGTCGGGGCGTTTCACGCCTACCTGCAGACCGAGCTGAAGTACACGAGCTCGGAGCCGTATTATCTGCAGGGCCCGGGCATCAACCAGAACTGGGACTGGAAGCACCGGCCGTCGGGAGCGCAGGGATTTGGCGCCGGCGGACGCGGCGAGCAGCCGATGCCCGATACGGTGATCGACCTCTCCGACGCGATGCGGAAGAATCCGCACCTGCGCGTCTTCTCGGCCAACGGCTGGTTCGATCTGGCGACGCCGTTCTTTGGGACCGAGCACGACCTCGCGCAGTTGATGCTGCCGGAATCGAGCCTGAAGAACGTACAGTTTGGGTATTATCCGGCCGGCCACATGGTTTACCTGAACGTCGACGCGCTGCACCAGATGCATGACGACCTGGAGCGCTGGTATGCGGAGGAAGCGCGGTAAGCTACTGCATTTCAAAGGTTTGGGGTTGTCGCGGAGGCGGGGCGGGGAAGCACTTGCGCATGAATCTGCCGCCAATTTCGTGGTAAACTAAAGTGTTTGCGGCGTCTGGGTACGCCGGCAGGAAAGGAACCACGCGTAAAGATGGCAAAGCGCCGCGGAAATCCAAACTGGGGCAAGCCCGAGCCGATCGGGCCGGTTGTCCCCACGGTGACATCGTTTGAACAGATTGTGAAGGAGTACAAGCTGACTCCGGACCAGTACATCCGCTCCACGCGCCTGCGGGAGTGGGCGCGGCGGAACAAGAACTCGAAGTACATCCCGGAGGCGCTGCTGGAAGCCTGGGGCTTTGAGATCGAGTCGACGTTGTAGGGCCGGCTCAGGGCGGATGAGGTGCATCGGCCTGGAGAGGGAAGACGTCAATTAGTTCGGAAGAGTGGCCGCCGCTGGGCGGCCAATTCTTTCGATAATGAGTTAGCAGAGTTATTGGAAACGCGCTGAGGAGCCTGCGTATGGCAGAGTTGCCGGGTGGATTTGTCGATGTGCCGGGGGCGATCGCGGAGCTGCAGGCTGGGCGAATGATCGTCGTGGTGGACGACGAGGACCGCGAGAATGAGGGCGACCTGACGCTGGCGGCGGAGTTCTGCACGCCGGAAGCGATCAACTTCATGGCGAAGTATGGCCGCGGATTGATCTGCCTGACCCTGACGGAGGAGCGCGCGGATGCGCTGCGGTTGTCTCCGATGACCCAGGACAATACCTCGCGCTTTGGGACGGCGTTCACGGAGTCGATCGAGGCGCGCGAAGGCGTGACGACGGGAATCTCCGCGGCAGACCGCGCGCATACGGTGCAGGTGGCGATTGCGCCGGGCACCACGCCGAATGATCTCGCGAGGCCTGGGCATGTGTTTCCGCTGCGCGCGCGCAAAGGCGGAGTGCTGGTGCGTGCGGGGCAGACGGAGGCTTCGGTCGATCTCGCGCGGATGGCGGGATTGATTCCGGCTGGCGTGATCTGCGAGATCATGAACGAGGACGGAACGATGGCGCGGGTTCCGGACCTGCTCGAGTTCTGCAACGTGCACGGCTTGAAGATGCTGACGGTTGCGGAGTTGATCCGCTACCGGCTGCAGAACGAGCGCTATGTGCATCGGGTAGGCGAGGCGCAGCTCCCCACGCCGCTTGGCGAATTCCGGATGATCGCGTACGAGAGCGAGGCTGGGCTCGGTGAGACATATGGGAGCACGGGTGAGTCTCACGTCGCGCTGGTGTATGGCGACCTGGAGCGCGCGCAGAGCTCAGGAGAGCCCGTGCTGGTGCGCGTGCACACGCATTGCCTCGCGGGAAATCTGTTCGGGTCGTCGTTGTGCAATTGCCAGGCGACCCTTGATGGTTCGATGCGCGCGATCGCTGAGGCTGGAGCGGGCGCGATTGTGTATCTGCACCACACGCAGCGAGGTCTGGGGGTTGACCGGACACTGCAACCGCCGCGGCTGGCGTTCCATCGCAGCGAAGGTCGCGCGAGCGGCGAGCGCAGTGAGGACGGGCATCAGCGAGTGCTGCGGCAGGTGGGGCTTGGAGGGCAGATTCTGTCGGATCTTGGGATTCGCAGGATCATGCTGCTGAGCAATCATCCGACACACGTGCCGGCGCTGCAGGGCTTCGGAATCGAGATCGTCGGCCAGGCGCCGATTCCAGGTGTGACGGACCAGGAGACGAGCAGCCGCTGAGCTAGCGTGCAATCAGCGAGGTGGGCAGCGGAAGACCGATGATGTCGGCATCCTGAAATGCACGGATGAAGCTGTCATGGTTGGTGTACTGGATAGCATGTAGACCAACGCTGCGTGCAGCCTCGACGTTCTCGATGCGGTCGTCGATGAAGAGCGTGGCGTTCGCAGGGTGGCCAATGCCGTTGATCGCGTGCTTGTAGATGCGCTCGTTTGGCTTGGCGATCCTGTGCGAGAATGTGTGGTGCTGGAATCCCGCGAGCCAGGAGAAGCGTTCGATAATTCCGCTTTCCATGGCGTCGCCAATGTTGGAGAGGATGCCGGTGGTGATGCCGGCGCGTTGCAGACCGATCGCCCATTCGATCATCGGCTGATTAGGTTGCGTCCAGAGATCGACGTCGGCTGCGAGGAGTTGCGTGAGTTCGCCGTCGCTGGGCGGATGGCCGAGCTCGGCGCCGACGACGCGCCAGAACTCGGCGCCACTGAGGACACCGAGGTCGTAGTCGTGCCGGTAGCGCCAGTAGGGAGCCTCAAGTTCAGCGTGCGTGGTGTTCAGGATCGTCTCCATGCGGCGATGGGCGACGGGATCTGGAGGGCCGCTGAGGACGAGGCCATAGTCGAAGAGAACCGCACGAATCGGAGGCATCTGCATTGATTTTAGACAGGTATGCTCAGTGAGGCATGAGGTTTTCCGCGAGAACGGGCTGGGAGCTTGGCGAGAATGCGCTTGCAGCGAGACTGCGAGAGCGGCGCGCACGCGGCGATGAGGTGTTGGACCTGACGGTGTCCAATCCGACGGCGTGCGGCTTTGTGTATGAGCGCGAGGCGCTGCTTTCGCCGCTTGCTGTGCCGGCGGCGCTCGAGTATGAACCGGAGCCATTTGGATTGGCGTCGGCACGTGCGGCGGTCGCGGAATACTATCGCGAGCATGGCGCCGATGTGCCGCTCGAGCATATCTGCCTGACGACCAGCACGAGCGAGGCGTACAGCTATTTGTTCCGGCTGCTGTGCGATCCGGGAGATGAGGTGCTGGTCGCGCGGCCGAGCTACCCATTGTTCGAGTTTATTGCGCGCCTGGATTCGGTGATTCTGCGCGAGTATTCGCTGCACTATGATCCCGGGGCTTCCGCGGATCCGGAAGCTTCAGCCTCATCTGCGCATGCGTGGACGATCGACTTTGAGGCGCTACGAGCGGCGATCACAGAGCGGACGCAAGCGATCGTGGTGGTGCACCCGAATAATCCGACGGGGAATTATGCGTCTGATTCGGAGCGGGAAGAGTTGCAGAGGCTTTGTGCGGAGCGCAGCATTGCGCTGATTGTGGATGAGGTGTTCCTCGATTACGGGATGCGAAGCGATGCGGTGCACCGAACGTTCGCAGGAGCTGGCGGAGAGGCACTGTGCTTCGTGCTGAGCGGATTGAGCAAGGTGTGTGCGCTGCCACAGATGAAGCTGTCGTGGATTGTGGCGCGCGGACCGGCAGAGCTGCTGGAACCGGCGCTCGCGCGACTGGAGGTTGTCGCGGATACGTTTTTGTCGGTCAATGCGCCCACGCAAGCGGCACTTCCGAAGTGGTTGCGAGGACGAAATCTGCTTCAGGAGCAGATTGGTGCGCGCGTGAGGTCGAATCTCGAAAAGCTTGATGCGCGGCTGCGCAGAACGCATGCGGATCGCCTGGCGGTGGAAGGTGGGTGGACGGCGGTGCTGCGAGTTCCGCGTGAGGTGGACGGGCAGGCCTTTGCGCACGCGGCGCTGGATCGCGGTGTGCTGGTGCAACCGGGTGAGTTTTATGGATTGCCCGATGGACGCGCGATATTGAGCCTGCTGTGTCCAGCCGAAGTGTGGGAGCGCGGGTTGGCGCTGCTGCCGATCGACTGAGACTCAGGTGAGAAAGGGATTCGAGACGCGCTCTTCGCCGATCGTCGTTGTCGGGCCGTGGCCCGGGATGACAAGTGTCGCGTCGGGCAAGGGAAGCAAGCGCTCGCGAATGCTCTGAATCAGCTTGTTGTAGTTGCCGCCGGGAAGGTCCGTGCGGCCAATGGAGCCGGCGAAGAGCGTGTCACCAGCGATCAGGAGTGAGCTCGATGGAAGATGGAGGCAGAGGCTGCCCTCGGTGTGGCCGGGCGTGTAGATGATTTGCGCCTGGATGCCGCGAACCCTGACATGCTCCAGGTCGGCCGGCGAGTGGTCGGGTGGTTTGACGGTTGGAGTCTCAGCGCCAATCCATGCGGCCTGCATGTCCATCATCGCGGCGAGTGGGAGGTCGGCCGCGTTGTAGACGATGGGTGCGCCGGTGATCTGCTTGAGCTCGAGCGCGCTGGCGATGTGGTCGATATGCGCGTGAGTGACGACGATCTGACGAACGGTCAGCTGATGCTTCGCGAGCGTCGCCAGAATCCGCGGGACCTCATAGCCGGGATCGATGACGATTGCTTCACGCGATTGCTCGTCGCCAAGGATCGTGCAGTTGCACTGGAGCAAGCCGACGGGGAAGGTCTCGCGAATCATTGACGGATCGATTCTTAGAAATAAAAGAAGCGCAGGCAACATGCCTGCGCTCCTCGAGTTGAACTCTGCTTACTTGTGCGCCGGCGTGGATTGCGTGGTTCCGGAGAGAACCGACCGGTTCGCCGTCGAGTGCGTCATCGCCACTGTCAGAGCGATGGAGGTGAGCATGAAGATGACCGCCGCCCACGTGGTGAGGCGCGTCAACAGGTTGGCTGCACCACGAGGGCCGAACGCTGTCTGTGATCCCTGCCCGCCAAAGGCGCTGGCGAGATCGGCGGATTTGCCCTGCTGAATCAGGATGACGCCGGTGATGAAGACGCAGACAATGACGTGAAGAATGACGAGAAGAATAACCATGTTGGCTCGGGTTCCCTGGGTTTATCGCGGGGCGGAATCTTCAGTGCGGAACGAGGCGAAACTCGCCTGCCTTCCGGTATGCACCTTTCATCAATATACACCAGGAGACTGTAGTCCCCAGTTCAGCGTTGCACGTTGAAGCGCGCGGATGCCGTTGCCCTGGAGTCGCCTCCGACCCAAACTGTGTACTCGGACGGTTCGACTTGCTCGTGGCCGGTGTTGTCGAAGAACGCGAGCTCGTCGAAGCAAAGTTGTAAGGTAACCGTTTTGGATTCGCCGGGGGCGAGACTAACGCTCTGAAAACCCTTCAGGCTGCGCATCGGTTGCTCCAGGCTGGCACCGCGGTTTCCGACGTAGCATTGCACGACCGTACTCGACGGCCTCTCGCCTGAATTTCGTACTGTGGCAGTCACCGTGACGAGCGCCTTCGCGCCATCATGGATCTCGCGGAGGGGCACGGTTGTTCGTGAGAGCTTCACATCCGAGTAGTCGAATGTGGTGTAGGAGAGTCCGTATCCGAAGGGGTAAAGGGCAGCGTTGGGCGCATCAATATAACGCGAGAGGAAGCGCGTGGTTGGACCGGGCGGCGTGCTCAAATCGGCGCCCAGCGCGGGACGGCCGGTGGGGAACTGGTTATAGTAGAGCGGCTCGTGGCCTTCGGTGTAGGGGAAGCTCATCGGAAGGCGGCCGCTCGGGCTGACATCACCATAGAGAACCGCAGCGAGCGCATGGCCTGCTTCAGTGCCCGGAAACCAGGCTTCGAGAATGCCATCCACATGTTCGTGCGCCCAGGTAAGCACGAGTGGACGTCCCGAGAAGACGATAAGGACGACCGGCTTTCCGGTGGCAACGATGCGTTCGAGAAGAGCCTGTTGATTGCCGGGTAGCGTGAGATGCGCGCGTGAGCCTGCTTCTCCGCTCATCGCGCTTGACTCGCCCATCGCCATGAGGACCACGTCGGCATCGCGGGCGGCCTTTTCGGCGTCTGCAAACCCTGCATCAGAGGTGCTGTTGATCTGCGTACCCTGCGCGTAGAGGAGTGTCGTCCCCGCGTTCGCAGCACGCTCCTCAAGCGCGTTTCGGAGGGTCACGACATCCGTACCGCGATGAGCGCCTCCCCACGCCCCCTGCATCTCATTGGCCGCATCCGCCAATGGACCGATGAGCGCGATCTTTGCGGTCGGGTTGAGCGGAAGCACAGGCTGATTGTTCACCTGCTTGTTCTCGAGAAGCACGAAGGACTCTTCTGCCGCTTGGAGAACTATCGGGCGATGTTCAGGAACAGCGGCGGTGATCTCGGACACGTCAGCGTACGGGTGCTCGAAGAGACCCAGCGCGAACTTCACGCGCAGCACGCGCCTCACCGCTTCGTCGACGACGGACATCGGCACGCGTCCGGAACGGATCAGCGCGGGAAGCTGCGTGTCATACAGGTGGGACATCATGTCGACATCCACGCCTGCGTTGATGGCCTTTTCCGCGGCGGTTGCCGCGTCGAGCGCGACGCCGTGGTGAATGAGTTCCATGATGGCCGTGTAATCGCTCACGACGAAGCCATCGAAGCCCCACTCTTTGCGCAGTATCGTGTCGAGCAGATAAGGATTTGCGGATGCAGGAACGCCGTTGAGCGCGTTGAAGGCGCTCATCACAGTCGCGGCACCGGCGTCGACCGCAGCCTTGTAGGGCGGTAGATAGACCTGGCGGAGACGGCTCTCGCTCATGTCCGTCGTGTTGTATTCGCGGCCTGCTTCTGCTGCGCCGTAAGCAGCGAAGTGTTTGACGCTCGCGGCGACACTGTCGGGTGCGCTGAGAGTACTGCCCTGGTAGCCGCGCACATAGGCTCGCGCCATTGCCGCACCAAGGAACGGATCTTCGCCGGCTCCTTCGGCAGAGCGTCCCCAGCGTGCATCGCGCGAGATGTCGACCATCGGCGAGTAGAACCACCGGATGCCTGCGCTGGTAGCCTCTTGTGCGGACATACGCGAAAGGCGCTCGACGAGACCTGGATCGAAGCTCGCGGCAAGCCCTAGGGGTATGGGATAGATGGTGCGGTAGCCGTGGATGACATCTGCTCCAAAGAGCAGGGGAATGTGCAGACGGCTCTTTTCAACGGCCGCATGCTGGTAGGTTGCGATCCGCTCGCCGCCGGTGACGTTCAGCATCGAGCCGAGCCGGCCCTCTGAGGCAAGCTGCATCGCATCCACGTGATACGTCGCCTCCGGGTTCGCGGCGAGATCGGCCGTTGCAGTAGCTGCTTTCGTTGCAGACGTTTTGCCTGTGCTACTGTACTGCACCAGCTGTCCGAGTTTCTCCTCGAGAGTCATGCGAGCGAGCAGAGCGTCCACACGCCGCTCGATCTCGGGCGAAGCGAGCTGCGGGTTTGATGGATGGACCGCGTGAACCGGAGCGTGGCGCTGCTGCTGCGTCGAAGCCGTAGCAGCTACGAATAGGCAGACAACCAGAGGTCCTTGCCGCTGAAAGAAACACTTGAGCACTCACTGATCCTTGTCCGGCACCAGGCCGACCTTCTTCTGCAGCGCCGGCATCTCCGGGTTGCTCATGAAGCTGCGCCAGATGAGTCCAGTGCGCCCGTTTTCAATCATCACAGCTTGCGGCGCCTGATTCAACGCCAGCTCGCCCGTGGCATACCAGTCATTTGTTTCATTGAATGCGTTTCGGAAACCGTACACATCCCACAGTGCTGGGCCGAGATCGCGGTAGAAGTGCTTCAGGGCAAGCAGCGATGCTTGCGGCGTGTAGGCGTACGCGCCCATCGCGGCGGTGGGCGCAAGCGTGCCGTCATCCGTTGTGGGCGGATGAAAGGCTCGATAGCCGTGAGGTCCAGTAACCGCGGACATTCCCCAGTCATCTGCGCCGTAGCCTGCAAAATGGTGTGGGTTGTCGATTGCGTACTTCTGCTGAATGATGCTCATGTTGCGGTTGTTCACGAAATAGTTCGCGTATTTGTCGCGAACACCGCGCGGATCGTAACCCATGAACGAGTAATGAGTGAAGAACAGGGGACCGGTTGTTCCGTTCGGATCTGCGACTGTGAGTGTGATGCCGTACCAGGAACTATGTTTGCCGAAGTGCCGCGCAGGATTGCCTTCTGAGCACCAGCCTGAATAGTAGAGACTGGGCGGCAGAGGGTGAGTCGGTGACGCGATGCCGAGAAGATAGGGCATCAGGGTTTCGTTCCATCCGCCAAGACGATTCTTCTTGTGAAATCCGAAGTCCGGTGACCAGTGCCAATAGAGCGCGTCGTGCTGCGGCGTGGGATTAAACCAATCCCATTCGACACCGTGCCACAGAGCCGTAATCTCATCGCGCAGTTGGCGTTCCTTGGGAGTGTCGCGCGTGAAGTACCCGCGCGCCGCGAGTAGACCCTCCATCAGGAACGATGTCTCTACGATATCCGCGCCATCGTCGTAGACCCCGAACGCCGGCAGGATGTGTCCAGTGCTTCCACTTAGAAAGTGTGGCCAGGCGCCATGAAAGCGGTCCGCGTGTGCAAGATAGTTGGTGATACGCAGCATGCGATCCACGATCGCTTCGCGCGGAGCAAAGCCGCGCTCTGCGCCAACAATCAGCGACATGATCCCGAAGCCGCTGCCGCCGACCGCAATCATGTCGGGATCGCCTGGGATCGATTCGCGTGCGAGTCCGCTATGCGGCTCCGCCCCATCCCAGTAGTACGAGAAGCTCGCCTCCTGCACCATCGTGAGCAGTTCGTCGTCGCTCATCGCGTGAGTGGAAGCTTGTACGGTGCTCGACGGCGGGGACTCGCGCAGTCCTGATGTCCGTGCCGTCACGCGATAGCTCGCCGTTACGCCCACCTGGTTGATGAAGTCAACGGCGCGATGGATGTCCGGGCGTTGCGTTTGGACCTGAACAAACGGACCACCGTTCATCGAACGATAAATAACGTACTCAGCGGTATCAGGATCATCGCTCGCATCCCACGTGAGCAGGACGTGCCGCTCATAGCTTTTTGCATGCAGGTCTGTCGGCGTTGGCGGTGTCTTCTCGTGGCGATTGACGTTCTCGATGCGAACGTTATCGAGGAGCACCGTATGTGGGTGAGCATCCGCGTCACCTTGCAGGAAGATGATCGTGTTTGTTCTGGCAGGCTCGAATGGCCTAACCGATCGCGAGTGGAACGCGCTCATCGGAATCAGCAAACGCGTCCACTTACCGGCGGGGAGTTGATGCGCGTAATCGCCAAGGCGAACCTTCTGCGTGAAGCCGTTGCCGGCATCGTGCAAGCAAATCAGTGGCAGCTCAGATCCCTGCATCGTCTCTTTCGAATACAGCCACAAGGAGAACGTGTCGCCTGTGAAGTTCAAATATCGATTCGGCCAGTTCGGCAGGCGCAGCTCGACATCCCATTCGCCTGCAGGAGCACTGGTCCATGAGAGGCGAAGCGAATTCGGAGCGCTGACGAAACTCGACGTATCGACCGGAAGCTTGCCGTCAATCAACTCCAACGCGCTCGGAGCAGAGACATTTCCTTCGCTGTAGAAATGTGCGTGAACAGACTCGCTGTTTTCGAAGAATTCTTTTTGCTGCCAGCTCTGCTGCGCGTCTGCGGACGAGAATGCCATTACAGCGATCGCGCCCGTGAGCATGCAGATTCGAACGATCTTCGAGAATCTCATCAGACCTTTCTATACCCGCGAGTTGCATCGCTTGCTGGGGTTCGGGGCTCGCCGTAAACAACGGCCATAGGTTCTCTGAGCGGATGCTTTCTGCACGCTATGCCTCGATGTAAGCAGCCGAATAGGCCGGCATGTTCAGCGTTGCGGCGCCATGCCGGAACGGAAGTGTCTGCTGGGGTTTTGGTTGCAACTCGCGCATCGATCCGACAGATGATCCTCCGAAGGTCGCGCCTTCCTTGCTGTCGATTCGGGGCGCTTGCAGCCAGAAGAGCTTGCCTTCATGCGCTATTTTCGCTCCGGCTAACTTCACTGTGACTGCATTCGGCGCTTTGTTAAAGACCGCCAGCTTCACACGTCTGTCCTGCAGAGCCGAGAAGGCCGTTACATTTTGCGCGTCGGTTTGGGCAGAGACCGTGGTCCCTGTCATCGTTGCGCCTGCGAAGTTCTCTGCCAGCAACATTCCGTAGTAAACCGGCCGCGCAGTGAACCCGTTCTGAACCGTGCCGGCAATCGGTGTGTACAGTCCGTTACCACCGCCGTGCAGGTTCAGTCCGATGTATCCGGCCTCCGCCAGTTGCAGCCAGTAATCTCCGCTCCACAATGCGGATGCGAAGCTGTCGCTGACCAGGGGCTTGCCGCCGTGGAAGCAGCTGTTGCCTTCGGTCATGCGATAAGGCCGGCCGAGGATTTTCGTTGCTTCGCGCACAACGGCGAACTCCTGCGTCGCCGGATTTCTGCCGCGATGCAGCAGGAACTCGAGCGTCATCCGCGGATCGGCTGGAGGGCCTTCAGCATAGTAATGACCAGACAGAAACGCCAGATCGGGCTTCTTCTCGGCGGTTTTGATCAGCCAGTCGTACTCTTTGGCAATATCGGGGGCAGCAAAGCGCGCGCTCGGAACGGCGGCTTTCACGGCGTCGCGATGCACCGTCCATCGCTCCCAGTAATGATCGAATGTCCAGCGCTCCTTCGCTCCTGGGTCGTGATCCATGTCGGGCTCATTGCCGATCTGGAATGCAATCAGGCGATCGCCGAGCGTGCTTGCAACGTACTTCGCCTCGGCTGCTGCGTTTTCCGGCGTTCCATGCCACAGGTTCAACCCATAGATAATCCGCCATCCTACGGCGTCGATAAACTCGCGCAGATTACGAATAGCAAGCGGCGTGAGGATCGATGCTGTCTTTGCAGCCGTTCCGGCGTCGGGGCCGATCGCCAGCGGCGTGCGGTTCTTTTCCGCGTCTGCGTCTTTGGCGCTCCACGTGGTGTACTCACCCGTGTTGCCGCCGATTCGCAGGGTGCCTTGCTTCCCGAGCGCGCGAAACAGACCGATGAGCGCTTTGTTTTCGGCAGAGAAGAACTCGGGATGTCCAAGCTGCGCGGACTCGTAACTCAGACCGGTGAAATCCTCTGGAACCGTCGCAAGGTGTTTTGAGGAGTCGATCGAGATTGTTACCGCGGCACCATCGCCGGTCTGTGCGGCGAAGCGCGTAAGCGGATGGCTTGCTGCGGCTATCGCAGCTGAGCCTGCCAGGAAGGATCTGCGTGTACTCAAAAGACACTCTCTCCAGGTGAATCGCAACCGCCAGGGCCCCTCCGGCCGCAAGCGTGATCGCAAACTCGTCTTCTTCGTTACTTCATCTTCTTCGTTGTCGTTGAGCGCGAAGCCGCCGCGCACAACTCTTTTCTGACTTTGAACGGCCCAAACGCAAGCGGGCCGACCGTAAGGTCAGCCGATCGTTTTATGCTTTTGAACTTGGTGCGGAGGAGGGGACTTGAACCCCTATGCCTTGCGGCGCTAGCACCTCAAGCTAGTGCGTCTGCCAATTTCGCCACCTCCGCATGGGCCTGACACACACGCGGGTGCGGCAGGGGTGACGGATGTTTCGTGTGTCAGTATAGCATCGTTCCGTCACATCCTGGCAGCCGCCCGGAACACCACGTGGCAGAATAAGCTGCATGACTATCCGCCAGTCTTTTCTGCGGCTTGCCCCGGCTTTGCTGCTGTCTTTCTTGTCCATATCTACGCCGGCGCAAGTCGCCGCCACATCGGCGAAACCAGATCCGCTGCATGCGTGGATCGGAGCGAAGTCGCCGGCCGACCTGACTGCATGGATCAGCGAGCGCCTCGCAGCCGAACAGAAGGATGTCGCCGCACTCACTGCAGTATCGGGACCTCGCACGGTCGAGAACACTGTGCGGCCTTTCGACGACGCTCAGAACGACCTTGCGATCGCCGGCGATCAGGCGTTCCTGCTCTACTCGCTCGCCGACGCGGCCGGCATGCGCGACAAAGCGCAGGCGGAGCTCAACCGCGTCTCTTCGGCGGGCACCGACCTTTCCCTGAACCAGGCTGTCTATCGCGCGCTCGCTGCAGTTCCGTTGCCCACCGGAAGCTCCAAAGACGATCTTGCGACGAAACACTACATCGAGCGCTCGCTGCTCGAGTACAGGCTCTCAGGTGTTGACCGGGATGACGCGACGCGCGCGAAGATTCACGCGCTGCAGGACAAGATCACGTCGCTCTCGCTCGACTTCGGCCACAACGTGGCGAATGACTTGAAGAAGGTGCCTGCAACCCGGCAGGAGCTTGATGGACTTCCTGCGGACTACATCAGCCGCCACAAGCCCAACCCGGACGGAAGCTACACCCTCACGACCGATTCTCCGGACATGACGCCGGTCGAGGTTTTTTCGACCAGCCCGGACCTGCGCCGCCGCATGTACATCGCGTACCACTCGCGCGCCTATCCGGCGAACGAACCCGTTTTGCGAGAGCTCCTCGAGACACGTGAACAGCTCGCGCATACGCTTGGCTATCCGACCTATGCGGATCTCGCGACTGCAGATCAGATGATCGGCTCCGCAAACAATCTGAAGACGTTCCTCGATCAGGTAGATGCGGCTACCAAAGAAACATCGGAGCGGGAGTACAAGCAGCTGCTTGCCTTCGCGCAAAAGCGTCAGCCGGGGCTCACGGAGATCACGGACTCTGACGCGGGTTACTGGACCGAGCAGTATCGCAGGGCAACCTATGACTTCGATGCTCAGTCTGTGCGGCCTTATTTCCCGTACGCGCAGGTCGAAGCCGGCATTCTTGCTACGGCCTCGAAGCTCTTCCATGTCAGCTTCACCCGCGTGCCCGATGCCATCGTCTGGGACAAGTCCGTAACCACCTATGACGTGACGGACAGCGGCAAGCGCATCGGCCGTATCTATCTCGACATGCACCCGCGGGAAGGGAAGGACAAATGGTTCTCATCCGGCCCCGTGCTGCCAGGCATTCGCGGGCGGCAAATCCCTGAGGGCATGTTGATCTGCAACTTCTCCGGCGGTGTACCAGGCGACCCCGGGCTGATGGAGTACAGCGAAGTCGTTACGTTCTTTCATGAGTTCGGACACCTGATGCACCACATCCTCGGCAGCCAGAACGAGTGGTCGCAACAGGGCGGCTTCAACGTCGAGGGCGACTTCGTTGAAGCTCCATCGCAGATGCTCGAAGAGATGTTCCGCAGCTATGCGGTGCTCGCGCCGTTTGCGAAAAACTACCAGACGGGCGAGACGATCCCGGAGCCCCTCGTCGCAAAGATGAATGCCGCCGGCGCGTACGGCCGCGGCAATTGGGTGCAGTCGCAGCTTTTCTACTCGACATACTCACTGCAGTTGCATGATCAACCCGCCGCGCAGTTGAAGTTCGACGACATCTGGCGCGAGGATCATGATCGCTTCGTTCACACCAGGTTCGTTCCGGGATCTCACGACTTCGCCGCGTTCACCCACCTGACCGGCTACGCTTCGAACTACTACATCTACGTGCTCGACAAGGTCATCGCGGTAGACTTCTTCTCGCAGTTCGATCCGCACGATCTGCTGAACGGCCCGACAGCGATGCGCTACCGCAAGACCGTACTCAAGCCAGGCGCGACCAAACCTGCCGCGCAGCTGGTCAAAGACTTCCTCGGCCGCCCGCAGAGTCTCGATGCACTGAAGACGTGGATCAACGTTGAGTTCCAACAATCGCAAAGCAAAGAAGGGAAGTAGGCGATGCAAAGCAAGCGTTTGTTGCAGGCCGGTCTGGCAGGAATTCTGCTCGGAACCGCCGTGGCCTGTGTTGCGCAGACAAACGATAGAACCCCGCTGGTTACGCAGGCGCCTCCGGGCAAGTGGGCGATTGTGTTGCACGGAGGAGCCGGCGTAATTCAGCGCAGCTCGATGACTCCTGAGCGCGACAAGGCCTATCGCGCCGGAATGGATGAAGCGGTGCGCGCCGCGGCAAAGGTGCTGGATGCAAATGGCTCAGCAGTGGACGCCGTCGAGGCCGCACTTATCAAGCTCGAGAACAATCCGCTCTTCAACTGCGGCAAAGGAGCGGTCTTTACTGCCGACGGCAAGAACGAACTCGACGCGGCCATCATGGATGGCAAAACGCTTGAGGCCGGCGCCGTCGCCGGAGTCACGCGCACCAAGAATCCCATCTCACTTGCCAAAGCCGTCATGCAGAAAAGTCCCCACGTAATGCTGGCCGGTCCCGGTGCAGACCAGTTCGCCGCGAGCGTCGGATTGACACAGGTTGACCCAAGCTACTTCTTCACCGAACAACGCTGGCAAGGTCTTGTGCGCCAACTGAAAAAAGAAGGCCAGCCAATTCCTCCCCGCCCCGCCGGTGCATCGCCCGAACCAACCAGGCCGATCGCGCAGCTTGAAACCCCTGACACACACAAGTGGGGAACGACTGGAATCGTCGTTCGCGATCGCCAGGGCAATATCGCCGCCGGAACAACAACCGGTGGCATACAGGGCAAGCGCTGGGGGCGCGTCGGCGACTCGCCCATCATCGGCGCAGGCACTTACGCCTCGAATCAATCATGTGGTGTATCCGCGACCGGCACAGGCGAGTACTTCATCCGCCTCACCGTCGCGCGTACCATCTGCGCTCTAGTTCAGTACAAGGGTATGCGCCTGCAGGATGCCGCCGACGAGGTCATCCAGAAGCAGCTGGCACCTCTGCAAAAAGATCGCCAGGGAGAGGCAGAAGGCGGCGTCATCGCCATGACGCCGGACGGCCAGATCGCGTGGAGCTACAACTCCCCCGGAATGTTCCGCGCACGCCTCGTCGAGGGCGGAGAAATCCAGACGGGAATCTATAAAGACGAACCGTAAAAATCAAAAATGATCCAGCAACTCGCTGAAGCCTTTCAGCTCCAGTAGCCTTCCCGCATCTGCCGGAGCCTCCACCACCTCGTGCTCCAGCACCCATGTGAAGTCGTGCGGAATGAACACTGCACTTAATCCGGCAGCGAGTGCAGGGTTGATGTCCGAACGCGGCGAGTTGCCGATCATCCAGGTATTCGCCGGGTCACAGCCATGCCGCGAAGCCAGCTCGCGATACATCAGAGCCGTCTTCTCGTGCGGCACCTCGACCGCCGCAAACAAATCCCGCAGCCTGGAGCGCTCCACCTTGTCGTGCTGCTCCTCCGGATTGCCCTTGGTGACGAGGATCAGACGGTGATGTGCGGCAAGTTCCCGCAATGTCTCCTCCACGCCGGCAAGGAGTTCAATTTCGTGCGACGCGATCGCATTCGTGAACGAGACAATGCGTTCGTGTTTCTCCGGCGTCACCGCGCCATCCGATAGCTGCTCAAAGCAGTCGATCAGAGATCGCCGAAAGCTCTTCAGCCCGTATCCGTGATTCGCGATGGTGACCCGCTCACAGGCGTTCAGGCGCTCCCGCACCTCTTCGCGGCTGTGTATACGATGGTCCAGGTACGAGATGAACGAAGCGATCGCCCGCTCGAAATAGATGTTGTTCTCCCAGAGCGTGTCGTCCGCATCGATCAACAGCGTCTGCCGAACGGACCGGCGTGCCGGCGCTGAGCGTCCTGTTTGCACCAATCCTGAGTCAATCGTTGAATCCATCAGCTCGATTCTATCGGGATAAGGCACACCCGATCTGCCTGAGGAATGGCTGCCCCTAGGGAAGCGCCTAGTTTCCAATGGTCACTATCGCTGGATAGGCTTTCGTTTACCTCGAGTTCCAAAGAGCTTTGCAGTTCAATTCCCGAGTGCTGAGCCCTTTACTCGATGCTTCACGAGGGCCCCACTGATGTCGTACCTTCCCCAAGTCCGTAATGCCCACGCGACAATCAATTTCCCTGTCGACGCACTCTCTGCGTGGCCAGCCGAACCCGAGAGCAAGCCCCGGGAGCAGACCAGCAAGAGTGCCGTCTCACCCGACCGCTCCAGGATTTTGTCCATCGGCGACGATCCGCTTCTCCTGCATTCACGGCGGCTTGTGCTCGAAAGGGACGGATATCTCGTCGCGATTTTGCGAAGCGAAGCCATCATGGACGACGCGCAGCTTCGCGGCTTCGATCTGGTGATGCTCTGCCACTCCATTCCCGACAAAGTCGCCAGCCACATCCTGGAAGTGCTTTGGCGCGTGACACCGCAGACTCCCGTGCTGCTCGTTTCGCGGCTGGATGTATTCGCCGCAGCCGGTCCGCACCATACAGCAGTTTCCGCAGATCCAGCAGCCATGCTGGAGGCTGTCGCGCAACAACTTGCCATTCACAAGAATGCTGCGGTTCAACGGCAGGTTAGGTGACGGTTCCTGGCGCTGCTCACAAAGGGCACCTTATCGCCTGCGGGGTAAATCGCCTGATTTGCCGCAGCCCACTACGCCCGCAGTCAGGCTCGCGTCAGTCCAGCCACACGCGGCTGTGTTAGATTCAAAAGGTCGGTCACCGACCGGAGAGATGGCCGAGTGGCTTAAGGCGCACGCTTGGAAAGCGTGTATACCGCAAGGTATCCAGGGTTCGAATCCCTGTCTCTCCGCCATCCTTCCACACCCCTTTCAATGATTTACCGGCTAGCTTCGGGTTCTGTACCAAAGCTGTTACCAAGCCGCTGAAAAGGGCATCGCGAGAGGTCGGAATCACGGGGATTTAGCTCCTGACACAAGGAGCGGGTGATGAGAGTACCTGTGCAACTCTACCTGCGAGTCAAACTAGCTGACCGCTCGTACCCTTTCCTCAAGGCCGCTATGCAGTACGTATTCAATAACGCGATGAGCGGCCACTCCGGTGTCTATGTCGAAGCTCGCTACAGAAACCAAGCTGCGGGCGATTACATGGGCTCGCTCACGGCGAACGATTCGCGTTGGGGCCGGATGGTAGCGGCAACACGCCCTGGGGTCGGTGGCTGTGGCTATGTCTACCTCAAGTGTGAGGTCGACTCAAACCTGTTTCCGACGGAGTCTGAAATCAAGATCACGGTCAAAGGCAAGCCTGTTTATGACCCACGCACCGGCACGACTGCGTACAGCGAAAATCCAGCGCTCATCATCGCCGACCTCATCACCGACCCGACGTCAGTCTAAAGCTGGGTGCTTCATGCAGCCTTTACTCATCTACGCACTCAGGCGCAGCTTTGGCCTATGAGCCATTCCGCAGAAAACGCCGAAGTACGTTTAGGGTGATTCGGGAAACGCGCTCATCTCCATACAAGCAACTCACCCAGGTGATCGAACCGGTGGAAAACACCGACCCTCGCCCGAGTTGGGCCAAAACCATTTCCGCTCCGCCCTGTTCCGGGTTTTCCCCTCGAGCGATCACTTGCACCTGCTTTGGCGAACTTGGAGTGACCTTATCCGTCTCATGCCCTGATCCTCCGCCGGGAACTCGCTCGTGCTGGCTCACTCGTCCAAAGCTGTCTCCCTTTCCGAGACCGGTTCCTTCAAAGGCCCAGTGCGCTGGCTGAAGAACCGTGTACGGCGCAGCGGTCATGACACCGGCATAACTGAAGGAAACGCCCAACAGCCGGGCCTCCGAAGCATACGTCCGATGCATTCGTGAGTCGTGTTTTGAATGCGGCGGTTTGGCATCATCGAAAGTAAGACAACGCATCGAGTCGTCTTCGATGATCACCTCGCAATTCAGCCCGTTCCCTCCGAGATACATCAGGCGGCCGCCGTTATGCACCCACCGCTCAACCCGCTGGAACATTTCACGTGTCCAATATTCTGGGTGCACCCCAAGCAGAAGCACGTCATAGATCTCTAACTTCAACGTGCCATCATGCAACTGGGCGTCAGCATAATAGTCGTAATCGAAGCCTTCGCGCTCCAGCCAACCCAGCAGCCGCCACTCGCCCGGCGCAAGACCACACTGCGCTCGTCCCTGAATCGGATCGCGAATAGAAGAATTATCCCAGGGCGAGTTATCGAAGATGTGGTTGCCGTGCTCCGGACGCTCAAAAGCAAGCGGCCGATACGCTTCGTCCGGAAACGCCCAGACGCTCTCGGCCCTGTTATAGCGACCGAGATCCTGGCGCGCATTTACCGTCGGCGCAGTGGGCAAGCTTGCAGAGTTTATGTAATTCGAGCGGCCGCCGAATGCATTGTAGGCATTCCAGGTATTCGTGTTCGCAAGCACCGCTATCCGTGCGCAAGGCCGGTCGGGCGCGACCACCCATGGAAATGAGTAGCTTTCGCCGGACAGCGTGCGAGCCCACAGATAATAGAGCCCAGAACGTCGCGGCGCCTCGACTCGGTGCTGAATCGGGGTAGCGACATAGCCAATCTTATTCCAGTTCACACCCGTGTCCGAGTAATCACCATCGGGAGTGATTTGTTCCGTTGAACGCGGTCCATGCTCGTCATACCAACTCAACGTCCGGACATACTCCTTCACCTGACCATAACGCCAGAGGCTCAACTGGAATTCTTCAGGGCTGCTGACCTTGATCTCACTGTACTCTCCACTCCTGATCCACTTGGGCCACATGTATCCCATCAGCCTGCGTCGCAAGAGACGAAACTGGTACGGCTCACTTCGCGACAAGCTGCATGTGACTCGCTTTGACCCGTAGCCATCTTTTGCCAGCGTAACCTTGTAGGCGCCATCAGGTATGTTTCCCCAAATGGCGCCGCTTGGCCATGACTCAATACACGTTCTCCCTTCTTGATCTGAGGACTCAAACTCAATTCTGACGCCATCGAGTGCGACGTAGTCCTCATCGGACACATAGGCGAGAAGCCTGCCAGGAGCAGAGTTCCAGTCTGTTTTCATGTATTCCTTTTCAGAACAGATTCTTTGCGTAAGCCTCTTTGTTCGATTAGATAGACAATGAAACATCCAATTGGCTATAAGAAAACTAGCGTTTACTTCTGGCGGCGTCAACGCTCGTTATGTGTCCAGACCTTGGAGAAATCACATTGGTTCCTGAGATTGCACCGGAGGTCCCGATCGAACGGTTTGAAGTATTTGCCACTGACCTTGACCACCCGGAATGTCTTGCCTTCGATCGCGCCGGCTTCCTTTGGGCCGGCGGAGAAGCCGGGCAGATATATCGCGTCTCTCCCACCGGCGTTCGCGAAATGGTGGCAGAGATCGGTGGCTTTTCGGCTGGGCTGGCCTGGACACCAGATGACGCGGAGATTTTCGTCTGCAATCCAAAGCACGGCGTTGTTAGCGTCAATCGAGCCGGTGAATGGTTCGTTGTGCACAAGAGGGTCGCAAAGCACGAACTCGTATCGCCGAACTATGGAGTCTTCGATACCCGAGGCAATTTTTATGTAACCGATTCCGGGAATTGGAAGAAACGCAATGGGTGGCTCTTACGATGCGCGCCAGACGGCACGGGAGAGATCATCGCAGGCCCTTTCGGCTACGCCAATGGCCTAGCCTTAAGTGCCGACGAACAGCAGCTCTTTCTGGTTGAAAGCGATACGGACAGCATCCATCGGATCCATCTCGCCACTGGCCAGGTCAGCTTATATGCAGCTGGTGTTGGCCGTCTGCCTGACGGTGTGGCGTTGGATGCGGAGGGTCACCTGTTCGCCTCCTGTTACGCATCGGATGACATCCACCGAATCAACCCTGCCCAGGAGAAAAGCCTCTTTGCCTATGATCGGTGGGCAATCCTTCTGAGCCGTCCGACAAACATTGCGTTCCACGAAGGTTATCTCTACGCGGCCAATCTTGGGCGTACCACCATTACACGCGCCTATGTCGGCCGGGCGGGAAAGCCGCTGGTAAACCTGCTGTGATATCTCTCGAGGGCAAGGTAGCCATCGTCACCGGCGCTTCTCACGGAATCGGCCGCTCTATCGCGGAGATTTTCGCCGAAGCCGGTGCGCGAGTCGTCGCAGCCGACATTGAACCGTTTTCTTCGAGCGCAGCCCCAGCTCCTGCTCAGAACAACTCAATTCCTCCGAGTGAGATCATCTTCGAGCACGCCGATGTCAGTGTGCCGGAGGATGTTCTTAGAGTCGTCGAAACGGCCGGCGCGCTTAGCGGGCGCATTGATGTGGTCTGCAACAACGCTGCGTACCTCGGTCCTGCCCACGCCTCCGCTCTTGCCACAGAGCAGGAATGGGAACACTGCTTCCGTGTCTCCCTTCTCGGAACACAGGGCTTCATTGCGGCTGCGCTCCCGTATATGATTCGGCAGCAGATGGGCTCCATCATTAATATCGCTTCAGTCCAGGGTCTTGTGGCAGGGCGCGATTCCGCAGCCTACACCAGCATGAAACACGCCATCGTCGGCCTGACTCGCAGCGTCGCCTACGATTACGGTTCGCAGAATATTCGTGCCAACTCCATCTGTCCGGGTGCTATCCAGACGCGCATCTCTCCGAACCCCGGTGACGAACTATATCAGCGGCAGATCAGTAAGACTTTCCTCGGCCGCGTCGGAATGCCGCGTGAGGTTGCATTCGCCGCTCTGTTCCTCGCCTCGGAACTCTCGTCGTACATCACGGGCGCCGCTATTCCCGTCGATGGCGGATGGACGGCTATGTAGAGCGACTCTCTACTGAACTAGATACTTCCGTACCTTTGCTTCATCCAGCTCCACTCCCAGCCCGGGCCGGTCGATCGGTAAGGCCCTGCCATTGGCCAGTGGAACCGGCTCTACGAGAATATCGTCGGTGTAGTAAAGCGGTCCGATGATATCGCACGGAAACGCCTCGGCTGTGATTCCTGGCGTAGCCATTGCCAAATGAATCATGGCGGCAGTGCCGATTCCGAGCTCTAAATTGCTCCCAATCGTGCAGCCCAGCATTGCTGCTTCAGCAATCGACGCAATCCTGCGCGCGGGTCCGATGCCGCTCGATTTTCCGATATATAAGGAAAGCCCATCCACCGCATGCTGTCGAACGAGCGCCAAAGCATCTTGCGGAGAATACACGCTCTCATCCGCCACAATTGGCACCGAGACTTGCCGGCGAACGTCGGCCAGCATCTCGATATCGCCCGGGGGCACGGGTTGCTCGGCGAAAAAGATATCGAACTCCTCCATTCTCCGGATCATCTTCACTGCGGTCCCAGGGCTCCACGCGCCATTGGCATCAATTCCCAGCCTGACTTCGTCCCCAATCGCCTCCCGAACAGCACGTACGCGTTTAACGTCCTGCTCGGCGTCAATGCCTACCTTCACTTTCATCGTTTGGAAGCCCTGTTCCAATGCCCAGCGCGCAATTTCAGCGGCGCGCGATGGCTCTACGCCGGAAATGGACCATTTGATCGGGACCGACTCCCGCACAGCGCCGCCGAGCAAGCGATAGACCGGCAGACCAGCAGCCTTGCCCAGGATGTCCCAAAGAGCCATCTCCAGGGCTGCCTTCGTGAACGGGTTCCCAGCCAGAGCAGCGCGCAAGCGAAGGGTCAGATGCTCAGTATTGCGGGGATCCTGTCCGACCAATGCAGGAGCGAGAATTGCCCGGATGAAATGCGCCGCCGTCACCTGGTCTTCTCCGCTCCATCGAGGAGTGCACGATACCTCTCCCAGTCCGGTGAGCCCTTCGTCCGTGTGGACCTTGACCAGCAGAAATGGCGAGACCGAATGAGACCCGCCTTTGGCCCGAATCGCAACCTCCGGCCGGATCGGGACCTGTACCGGAATACATTCAATATCCGTAATTCGCATTAACCTTCCAGTCTCCCTTTCTCAGATACCCGCGGCCCAGATATTTCCTCCAGCCCTGATTTTCCCTTGAGCGTGAAGCAGCTCAGCTCCATGTGCCGCACCGGCAACCTCGTCAGGAATCTCGGTTCGATATCCGGCTTTCTCCAATTCTTCACGTATCGCGGGATCGAAGTTACTCGAAAGCTCAAGCGGCGTTCCGGTAACAGTGTGCATGCGAGGAGCGACAGAGGCCTGATAGGCTGTGGCTGCGCGGTCAATAATCCGCAGCGCCATCTGCGCAGCGACGCTGACGATTTTTCTACCTCCGCGGGTCCCGATCGCAATATCACGATCCTGCATTCGGATGAGCAGCGGGCAAAGATTGTTGAGCGGCCGCTTCTTCGGTCCGGGAGAGTTGCTTAGACCCGCGTGCGGGTCGAACCTGCACATCCCATGACCCAGAATGATTCCCGTGCCCGGCACTGCCAGACAGGAGCCAAACAGTCCTCCCTGAGTGATTGTTGCACTCACCAGATTTCCCGAGTTATCAGCCGCCGAAACATGAGCCGTTCCATGATCACTTCCGCGACAGATTGGCGAATCGGCCAGCCGCGACGTCCAGGTCCGCACAAGCATCTTCGCCATGAGTTGCCAGAAGAGTGGATCGGTGTCGGAGGGCAGCGTCTGCGGCTCGAGATCTGCCAGCGCATCCAGCACACTGAAGCCCCCGTTCGGCGGAATGGCTGTGTAAACCTCCGCTCCGTGGTACGGCCTCGAGAGGGGCTCAGTGATCCGAGGTTCGAAATCAGCCATGTCGCTGAGCGTCAGGATGCCGCCTTGAGACAACACGGAATCTGCGATGGCCTTCCCGATGTCCCCCGAATAGAAATCACGCCATCCCGCCTCCGCGAGCCGGTCGAGCGTTCGCACTAGCTCCGGACGCAGCCAGATGTGCTCATCAGGCGTAGTTTGGTTGGGCCCATTGGGAAGCAGCAGTTCTGTCGTCGATCGGTAACGCAGGATGGCTTCTCGCTTGAACTCCACATCTTTTGCCACCAGTGAATATGGAATGCCGTTCTCCACCAGCGTCCGGGACGGCTGCACGATGTCGGACCAGCGCAATCGTCCCCAACGCTCCCACATGGTTCCAACACCGCCCAGAAATCCCGGCACCGAGACCGAGAGAGGCCCATAAAAGTTAGCCTGATCGCCAACGGAGCAACCGTACTCCAACTCATTCACAGTCGGCCGCCGATCTGGCGCCACCGGCAACGTCTGGAACATGTCGGAGGTGGCAGCGGCAGGGGCTACTGTATTCGCATCGATTGACCACACGCGCCCCGTGCTGCCGTCACGCACCACTGCCGCAAGCGCATAGCCGCCCACATCCACCGCCTGCGGCTCGAGCACGGCGCACGCCAGGCAGGCTGCGGCAGCTGCATCGAACGCATTCCCTCCACGCTCCAGGATCCCCGCTCCTGCCTGCGCTGCCTCCACCGGTGCAGTTGCGACCGCACCCACATTACATACAATCTCGACCCCTTCACGTCGGCTCATGGAATCTCCGGGTGTTGGAAGCGGAACCAAAGGAAGAAGCCGTAAATCGAAAGCACGCCTCCGATATAGATCAGCCACCACAGCCGGAGATCTTTCCATCCGCTGTAGCGTCGCTGCTCTCCTTCCGGCAGCGGAGCATACTGCGGACTCCAGATGATGCGCCGCGTCTTTTCGGGCGGAGGAGATGTCAGCAGAGACGTCCCAATCATCACGATCATGCAGAAGATCCAGGCGCCGAAGGCTCTGTGCAGGTAATTTGCGTATGGGGACAGCGCCGGCAATTGGAAAAGGTAAAACTGCAGAAATGCAGTGAACGCGAATCCCGCTACGATCGTCACCAGAGCCGCCGTCCCATTCGCTCTTTTCCAAAGCAGGCCCATTGTGAAAATGACTGCGAACGGAGGGGCGATATACGCGAAGCCCTCCTGTATTAGAACGAACAGCGAACTGTGGGAAGTGCTGAACCAGATTGCCACCAGAATGGCTAAGCCCATGACTACTGCTCCGCTCCACTGCCCAACCCTCACGAGCGTTCTTTCAGGGGCATGTGGCCGGATCAGCCGCTTGTAAATGTCCATAGTGAGAATCGTAGAGGTGGAGTTGATCATTGCCGACAGGTGCGACATAAGAGCGGCAGCAATCGCGGCCAGGATCAGCCCCCGCAATCCATAGGGAACCAGAGATCCGACGAGCAGAATATAGGCCTGGTC